>Ga0182012_10004231_pt1 | contig 15042 bp, 1 predicted proteins | sample 612S2SmetaG_FD_120486 | JGI IMG/M metagenome (GOLD analysis project Ga0182012, IMG submission 120486) | Permafrost microbial communities from Stordalen Mire, Sweden - 612S2S metaG | ecosystem: Environmental > Terrestrial > Soil > Wetlands > Permafrost | place: Sweden: Stordalen | collected... | reverse complement strand
TGGCAGCCGCTGTTTAATTGGCTCAGTGAAATCAAACATCGGCCACTTAGAAGCAGCATCTGGCATGGCTGGGCTCACCAAGGTTTTGCTGGCACTGAAACACAGGGAAATCCCGGCAAACTTACACTTCAACACTCCCAATCCAAAGATTGATTTCGAGCAGTGGAAGTTAGAGGTAGTTACGCGACCAACGCCACTGCCGTCTACTGATAGGCCGGTAATCGTTGGTCTAAACTCCTTCGGATTTGGTGGCACGAACGCTCATCTCGCGATTCAGGAATACAGCCCTAAATCAGTGAAGCCGTCGTTATCGTCGCGAAAAGGGGAGGATCCGAAGGCTCCGAATATTCTAGTCATTTCCGGACACACGGAGGCTGCGCTCCAAGCTACCGCGCGCCGTTATGCAGACATGTTGGAGAGTGGCACGGAGCATACCTGGGCAGATATTTGCGCAGCCGCGGCAGTGTGCCGTTCACAGCAACGATACCGGCTGGCCATTGTGGCAAGCTCCCATGGAGAAGCGGCTGGTAAGCTGGCGAGCTTCTTAGATGGCAAGCCCACCTCGCGACTGGCGACAGGCAACTCGGTGAGTCAGATTGCGCCCATCGCTTTCGTCTATTCGGGTAACGGACCTCAATGGTGGGCCATGGGCCGCGAACTCTTGGCCGAGAATCTGATTTTTCGGGCTGAAGTTGAAGCTGTTGACGCGATTTTTGCTCCCCTCGCCGGTTGGTCATTGCTCGAAGAAATGCGGCGGCCAGAAATTGAGAACCGAATTGCTCTCACTGAAGTGGCCCAACCGATGTTGTTCGCATTGCAGCTAGGCTTGACGGAAGTGCTGCGCGCATCGGGTATCGAGCCTGCGGCGGTTTTGGGGCACAGCGTAGGAGAAGTAGCAGCAGCCTGCGCCTGCGGTGCTTTGACGCGCGAGCAAGCGACCCAAGTCATCTTTTATCGCAGCATGGAGCAGGGCAAGACGGCGGGGCTGGGTAAGATGGCCGCGCTGGGTGTCGGCCCCGAAGAGGCTCTCTCCGCGATCAGTGCAATACCCGGTTGGCTAGAACTCGCCGCTGTCAATTCACCGCAGGCCGTCACTGTTGCGGGTGACCCTGAGGCTCTTGAAACGTTAGTTCAGTCGTTGACTGCGGCTGGAAAGTTCGCGCGCGTTCTAGCGCTCAATTATCCGTTCCATACAAAGGCGATGGAACCGATCCGCGCTGGTCTCGTCAGGGCATTGCAAACGTTGGCGCCTAGGGAATCGAAGCTGACTTTCGTCTCTACTGTGGAAGGCGCAGAAAAACCCGGCCAAGAGCTTGACGCAGAATATTGGTATCGAAATGTGCGTGAGCCGGTACGGTTTTCCGAGGCGATACACCATCTTTTGAAGCAGCGCGGGGTGGGAGTATTTCTCGAAATAGGCCCACATCCGGTGTTGAAAGATTACGTTCAGCAAGCGGCGAAAGCAATTGACTCGCAGGCAGCGGCGCTTCAAACTTTGCGCCGCCCAGGATCGAAAGGGCCAGAGCCTGAATCAGATAACCTGTGGACTTCGATCTGCGCCTGCTATGCGCACGGCGCTTGTGATCTCAGCAAGGTATTCAGCCGGCCCTCGCCAATTCCGTCGTTGCCTCTTTACCCGTGGCAACACAGTCGGCACTGGCGTGGCACCGTAATTTTGCCTGATATTTTCAGTCCCATCGAGCGGGATCATCAGTTGCTGGGACATCGCGTCCCGGCTGCAGACGGACTGTGGGAAAACGTCGTAGACACGAACCAAATGCCCTATTTGAAGGACCACGTGGTGCAGGGTTCGGTTTTGTTTCCCGCGGCTGGCTACATCGAACTAGCGTTTGCAGCCGCTCAGCGCACTTTAGGTAAAGGCACAATTGACATCGAGGATTTTGAGGTTCAGCGCCCGCTGGCAATTCCGGCGCAGGGCGATCCTTTGATTCAAACGTACGTTAATCCGAAGGATGGCGAGATTGAAGTTAGTTCTAGAGCAGACCGAGACGCAACTGACTGGACTCGCCATGCGCGCGGGAGAGTGAGCCGGCGTGACGGCACGACTGCTGGTAACGTGGCGAATTTGGCGGAGATTTCTTCGCGCATGCCTCATGCGGTCAGCGCCGAGGAGCATTATGCAGGTTCTTCGTTGCGGGGATTGGACTACGGACCCTACTTTCAAGGCGTACGCAACATTTTACTGACTGCGCCGAGTGCGACCCAGCGCGAGGCGTTAGCGGAAATACACCTACCACTGCTCGAGACGGCTGGGTTGGAAGGATACTTGGCGCACCCATCTCTACTTGATTCCTGCGTGCAAGTGATTATTACGCTCATCGGACAGAACGATAAAGGGAATCGCAGCACCATTCCGGTGCACTTGGGTAAGGTTCGAAGCATCGCGCCGCTTACCAGCAGAATTTTTTGCCACGTGTTGATGCGGAACGAGAGCGAAAGGTCCGCGGTAGCAGATTTTCTTGTCATGGATCCGGATGGAAACCTGCTGCTACGAATTGACGAAGCACGCTGCCAAAAAGTGGATTTCAAGCACGCTGGCGCTTCGCCACTCATCTCCGAATGGTGGCGTCCCGATGTAAGCGGCGTCAATTCATTCACCGAATTGACGGCGTTGCCCACACCTTCCCATGTACTGAGTGGCTTGAAAGACGAGTTGGCGCGCTTAGCTAGCGAAAACGAGCGGACAGAGTTGTACACAAAAATCCGGCCACAGTTGGACCGCTTGGCAGGCGCTTACGCCATCCGGGCCATTGCAGATCTTGGACCCGGAGAGGGCACATTCGATCTAGCAAGGCTGGCACGTAAAGGCGGTGTAAAACGCGACCAGCACGGACTGCTCGCTAAACTATTAAGGATGGCCGAGGAGGATGGCCAAATCGTCGCAGTGGGCAGTGGGTGGCGCTGGAACCAGTCGCGACTATCGGATGCCCCCGAAGCTCTTTGGCGCGAACTCCTCCACAACCATCCTCGTTACTATGCGGAGCTTTTACTTCTCGCGGGAACGGGCGAGCGGCTAACGGCGAGATTGCGAGGAGAGGACAACAGTGAGCCTCCGAGTTCGCTGCTGGATCAACTTTTGGATACCTCTCCGCTGCAAGCTCCGTATAACCAGATTGTAAGAGCAGCCGTTGAGGCGTTGACGCAATGTTGGCCTGCGGATAGACCAATGCGGATATTAGAGATCGGCGGAACCGGCGGTGGTTTAACGGCCTGGATTGCGCCTGGGTTGGTTGACGAGCGAACTGATTATCTGTTCACTGATCCGGCGGAGGCTGCCGTTGCACGTGTCGAACATCGATTCGCGGGACACGGTTTTATCCGGTTCGCGACGTTAGATCTCAGCAACGATTTGGTCGAGCAGGCGCAACCAGCCGGATATTTCGACCTAGTTCTAAGCGCCAACGCGCTGGGAACAAGTAAGGATGAGAGGGCACTCTTAGAGCGCGTGAAAGCGGTTATGGCGCCGGGCGGATTACTACTGGCGATTGAAGGGAACGAAGACCGCTTCCAAGAGCTTGTCCTGGGCCGGCAATCGGCCGACTGGTTAAGAATTCTGTCTCAGGCTGGATTTGAAGATCCTGTTTCGCTGGACGATTCCATCGCATGTCCGACCGGCCAGCATCCGTCACAAACTGTGCTACTTGCTCGCTATAATAACGCGCCACAATCCCCCCAGATTAAAGGCTCAGCGCGTAGTGCGCAACGCTGGATGTTAATCATGGAGTCGGGGCAGGAGTCCACGCCCTTTAGTCAAGCTTTGGTCCAGGCATTATCCGCGCAGGGACAAGAGGTGAAACAACAAGCTTTTTCAGGCTCTGAGGACGAACGGAGAGCAGCGGTGCTTTCGGCGTTGTCGGAGTTCCTGGCCGATGAATTGGTTTACATCGCAGGCCCGTTAGACGATAGCGCCGACGTTTTAGACACGCAAAAGCAGCGCTGTTTGACGGGTATCCACTTAACACAAGCGCTAGAAACAAACCGCCATGCCACGCCTTGTCACGTTACGTTTGTGACCCGTGGAGCATTTCCAACGGCAAATGGGCACGCGGCAATCGATCCTGGCCAGGCGCCTCTATGGGGTTTGGGGCGCGTGATTGGGAATGAGCATTCGTCCCTGAACATTCATCTTATTGACTTGCATTCGAGGGAAAACGGAGCAGAACAGGCCGCATGGTTAGCTGCCGAGTTATTGAGGAAGGATGTCGAGACTGAAGTGCAGTTGACGGCCGGCGGACGTTTTGTCAACCGGCAAAGAATGAACAGCCTAAGCCAACTAGCGCGGCAAACAGGTTCGTCAAGTCCGGCATTTGCATTGGATTTCCAGCCGCACGGCGGACTTGATTCTCTTTATCTCCGCGAAGCTGCGCGCCGGGAGCCGAAACCAGACGAAGTTGAAATCTCGATCATGGCCGCAGGCTTAAATTTCCGAGACGTACTCTGGGTCATGGGGATGCTGCCCGAAGAGGCGGTCGAACGTGGATTCTCAGGCCCAACCATTGGGATGGAGTGCGCGGGGCGCATAGTTCGGACGGGCTCCAACGTCACCTCGGTAAAACCGGGCGACCGAGTGGTTGCATTCGCTTCGAACTGCTTCGGCAGTCACGTTACTACCGATGCCGACGCCGTATGTACTATTCCAGATGATCTCGATTTCGCGTCGGCGGCTACGATTCCAACCGCGTTCTTGACGGCTTATTACGCCTTTGATTATCTAGCGAGGCTCGAAGCAGGCGAGACAGTCCTAATACACGGGGCTGCAGGAGGCGTTGGGATGGCCGCCATTCAAATCGCCAAGCTGAAAGGAGCGAAAGTCATCGGCACAGCAGGCTCTCCCCGCAAGCGGAGGATGCTTGAACTGCTGGGCGTAGACCACGTTCTGAATTCGCGTTCGCTGGAATTTGCCGATGAAGTGATGAAGTTAACAGGTGGCGTCGGAGTAGATGTTGTGCTGAACTCGCTGGCAGGAGAAGCTATCACCAAGAGTCTGCAATGCCTGCGGCCGTTTGGCCGGTTCCTCGAAATTGGCAAACGCGATCTTTACGGAAACAGCCACATTGGATTGCGGCCATTCAGAAATAATTTGAGTTACTTCGGCATAGACGCGGATACGTTGATTGTAGAGCGGCCACAATTGGCACGGTCGATTTTCAAGACGATCATCGGCCACTTTACAACCGGCGCACTTCGCCCACTGCCTTTCCAGGAAGTGCCCGTTTCGCGAGCTGCGGAAGCGTTCCGTGCTATGCAGCAATCACGGCACGTGGGCAAATTGATTGTGTCGATGCAGTTGGATAAGCCGTCTTCACTCGCGGTCGTTCGATCGAACGGCGCAATTAAGCCGGGCGTGACTTATCTGGTAACAGGCGGCTTAGGTGGATTCGGATTGGCAACGGCCGAATGGTTGGTCGAGCAAGGAGCTACCTCGCTTGCTTTAATTGGTCGACGCGGCGCGACGACGGAGGAAGCAATGGTTGGTGTCGCACGCCTGCAGAAGATGGGCGCAAAGGTGCGCACTTTCGCAGCCGATATCTCAGACCCTGGATCGCTAGCGATAGCGCTTGAAACCATTAGAGCCGAGATGCCGCCACTCACGGGAATCATTCACTCAGCTGCGGTCATTGAAGACGCACCAATTTTAAACTTGGGAGGCGAGCAGTTGGAGCGTGTGTTCCGGCCGAAGTTACTCGGAGCTTGGAATTTGCATCAAGCCACGCTTAAAGACCCAATCGAGATGTTTGTTTTATATTCGTCTTCTAGCGCAACGGTTGGCAATCCTGGCCAGGGCGCGTACGTGGCGGCGAATTTATATCTTGACGCTTTGGCGCTCTACCGCAAATCAATAGGCCTGCCGGCGTTGTCTGTCGGTTGGGGAGCTATCAAGGACGCCGGATTCCTGACACGGCATCAGGCAGTAGCCGGAATGTTGAAAAGCCGGACCGGTCTAGATGCCACGCCCGCCCACGACGCATTAGCCGACTTGGGCAGGTTGAGCTCGGTAGGCGCGACGCGCGTCAGCGTTGGACGATTTGATTTGCAACGCTTGAGCCAGATGTTACCTGGTGCGCGGGTACCGCGGTTCCTGCCGATTGTTCCGAAGGGCGCGGCCGCCGCCTTGCAATCGGAGGAAACGTTGGCGGAGATATTGAAGAGGACACCAGAAGCGGATCGCCGAGCGTTGATCTTGGCGCGTATCCGTGAACACGGTGCGCGGGTTTTAGGCACTTCCGCCGCGCAGATCAACGTGAATCAACCTCTCTCTGATTTGGGTCTCGATTCGCTCATGGCCGTAGAGCTAGCGGGAGGTCTGGAGCGGGATCTTGGCCAGCCGGTTTCCGTAATGCAAATGCTAAGCGCTGGTTCGCTTGCGGCGATAGCGGAACTCGTAATGAAAATGTTGGGCGTGGGCTCGGAAGACGGTACAGCGGTTGTCACGCCGGCCCCGGCCGCTAAACAAACCAACTCGCTGCAGGAATTGAAGGCCTAAATGTCGACCGGGGCGCAACCTCCCCGCGGATTTAGTGCTCAAGCGCTCTTGCGTCTGGCGCTGCCCATGATTATTTCGCGGGCAGGATTAGCCGCCATGGACATAGCCGATGGCATTATGGTCTCGCGATTCCAGGCACATGAATTCGCCTGGATAAGCTTTGCCGAAGGCACCTTCGGCCGCCTGTTAGACGTTTTTATTGCTTTTCTAATTGGCGGACTCGCCCTGGTTCCGCGCCACTTCTCGCAGGGCGATGTGCTGGGCGCGAGGACGATTTGGCTGCGAACGTTACTGCCATCGATCGCATTCGGCGCTGCGGGAATCCTGGTCTGCTTTTCCGGAACTTCTTTACTGACGCTGTTGGGACAGCCCCATGAACTCGCGCAGGGAGCCGGCCCGGTTATGGCCGTTCTGAGCATAGGCTTCCCCGCCGCTATGCTTGCGATTTCAGCGGCGGTCTATCTGGAAGGCATCAACGAACCACATTTTGTTGCGATCAGTGTTGCGAGCGCGAACGTATTGAATATCGCGCTGAATTGGGTCTGGATCGGTGGTCACTTTGGCTTTTCCGCGATGGGCGCCAGAGGATCGGCGTGGTCCACAACTGTGGTGCGTTGCGCACTCGGGATAGCACTGGTTGGATATGCCTGGAAAAAGCGCGGAGGAGAGCAGTCTTCCTCTGAACTTGCTCATGCATACGAGCGCGAAGCTTCGTACACTGCCCAGTGGAGCATGGGAATCAGCGGTGCCAGCACGTCGGCCGCAATGATCGGCTTGTCGAGCTCCCTGACCGTGTTCGCTAGTTGGCTTGGAATCCTTCCGTTGGCGGCGTTCGCGGCCGCCCAGAATCTGGCTGCTCCAGTGGCGCTGGTAGGCCTGGGAATGTCGGATGCGGCTGGGATCTGTGTGGCTGCCGAAGCAGGACGAAGTGGCAATCAAAGCGCCTGGTCGGTTGCCTGGGCCAGTCTTCGCGTAACACTTGTGCCCGTTTTGTTCATTGTCTTGTTGCTTGGGAGTTGGGCACAGACGTTTGCAGCCCTTTACACAAACGACTCTCTACTCCGGGTTTCTCTAGCATCGGTCATTCCTATCGTTTGCCTATGCGTGATGACTGACTGCTTCGGATTTGTTATGAGCGCCTCGCTCCGGGCTTTGCGCGAATCGTCCTGGCCGATGGGAATCGATATTGGCTGCTTAGTTTTGCTTGTCCCGCTTTCTATGAGCCTGGCTTTTTGGCGGGGCTATGGCGTACGGGGTCTATTCCTGGCAATGCTCGCTGTGGGCGGCCTGCGCGCAAGTTTGCTTGCGTGGCGATTTTGGTGGCGTACCCGAGGGAGCATCCCCGAAGCTGGCATCTCGTCGGAAAAGTGGAGTTTGAATGCCTAGTGATTTGACGGTCGACATTGAACGTAAATGGCTCGACTTGAGTTTGGCCCAGCAGGCAATCTGGCTGGATGCGAAGTTGAGCAACTCAACGGCCTACCAACTTGGTGGTTGGGCGCGCGTGGCTGCTCCGCTGGATGAGTCCGCCGTGCGGCAGGCCGTCAGTCTGATTATGGCCCGCCACGATGGCTTACGCCTACGGGTGGACGATGAATTCCCGCGTCAGTGGCTAGATGAATCAGTCGAGCCGCCCATTACGGTGAGTGACTTGAGCTTTGAAGGCAAAAATCCGGATGAAGCATTTCAAGCTCGTATTGAGGAGGTATTCGCGTCGCCGATGAGTTTGGGCGATCGGCCACTCTTTCACCTTGATCTGATTCGAGCTGGGACAAACCTGAACTATCTGCTCTGGCGATTTCATCACTTGATTGCAGACTCGGCGTCGATTTCAATCACTCTCAGCCACTGGTTTGGCGCGTACGAAGCGCTGACCTCTGGCATGCCGCAGGAACTCGCACCGGTTTCGTCGTATCTGAAGACCATTGCGTCAGACGCCGCCTATCTGGATTCAGCTGCTTATCAAAAAGATCTGGCGTATTGGTCCCGGCGGTTTGAACCTTTACCACCCCCTTTGATTGCCGATCTTGAAGCGCGACCGAGTAACCAGAGAAAAATCCCTACGGTTACTTGGAACTTGGCGGCCGGCGAGTTCAACGCGTTAGAAAGCGCAGCCAAAGCAGCGGGAACAACCCTGCAGCGGGCACTTTTCGCACTCTTTACTGTGGCGCTGGGGCGGCGGTATGGGCAGTCTGACGTAGTGGCAGGGATGGCACTCCATCGTCGGGATCTCTCTAATCGTCAAGCCATAGGAATGATGGCTGGCGTGATCGCCGTACGTTGCCAGCTCGAGCCGTACTGGTCGCTTGATGAGTGTGTCAAAGCTTTTAGCGAGCAGGTAGATAAAGATTTGCGGCATCAGCGCATGCCGGTTGACGTATTATCGCGTTCGCTCGGCTTATCGGGTACCGGGCGCGCTGGTTTGTTTGAAGTTGCGATGTCCTATCTGCCAGCAGACCGTAGCGAGAGTGCTTCAGCAGTCCAAGGTTTACCGGTGATTACGGGAGTCGTTGCGAGCAAAGAAGCGAGCCCCATTAGTTTCCATGCGCTGGAACTAGCAAGCGGAGATGGCATTGCGGCGCGTTTAGCAGTCAACACCGATTTCCTGGATGAAGCCGAGGCAGCGAAATTATTAGTGTTGTTGCAGTCCGCGGTGCAGCTGTTTGTTCAGGCCCCAGATACACGTTTCGAGGAACTCCCGCCATCGACGGACGGCGAACGTGACCTCGTTGTCAAGGCGTGGAATCAGACGTCAGAGCGTTTTGACAACGGCACTTTAGATAGCTTGTTTGCAGCACAAGTGCGGCGAACGCCAGACGGGATTGCGGTGGTGGACCGCGCTGGCAAGGAAGTGACTTATGCTGAACTCGATAAGGCGGCAACACGACTGGCCCGGCAGCTAGCTGCTGGTGGAGTTCGTCCAGAGCATGTCGTGGGCGTTCGAATGGAGCGGTCCTGCGAGACAATCATCGCCCTCTTGGCGATTCTAAAAGCGGGTGGAGTATATCTGCCGCTAGATCCCGCTTATCCTGCTGACAGGCTTGATTACATCGTGTCTGATGCTGGTGCGGTGCTGGTGCTTGATTCCACAGAAATCGACCCGACTCTCGAGTGCGCTGCCGAGTTGCCCCAGCTGATGGGCCCAACCCGTCTCGCTTATGTGATCTATACATCCGGCACAACCGGGCTGCCGAAGGGAGTGGCGGTTCCGCACGCTGCGGCAGTCAACTTAGCGTTTGCGCGACGAGCTTGCCATGATCCGATGGGGCCGGGCGATCGGGTTTTAGCTGGAATCTCGGTGGGCTTTGACGTGAGCATCGGCCAGTTGTTATTGCCTTTGTTGAGCGGAGCAACGGTTGTGATTGCGGGTGATTTGAAAACGATGGGGCCAACGGAATTCTGGGCTTTCTTAGCCGAGCGTCGCGTCACACAAATTAACTCGGTTCCGTCTTTCTTCGATTCCATATTGGACGCTGCTCCGGCAAAAGAGACATTGGCTTTGAAGCGGTTAATGCTCGGCGGTGAAGCCCTGAGTGGCGCTTTAGTTAAGCGGATTTTCTCGTGTCTGCCAAGCGTGGAAGTTGTGAACATGTACGGTCCGACCGAGGCTTGTATCGACGCGACGTATCACGTGGCAAGCGAAGCAGATTTTTCGCTCGCAGTTTTGCCTATCGGGCGTCCACTGGCGAACTATCGCACCTACATTCTTGATGACAGGCTAGAACCGGTGGGTATCGGCGTTGTAGGCGAACTTTACCTGGGGGGAGCAGGGTTGGCGCGCGGTTACGTCAATGCACCGGAGTTGACAGCCGAACGCTTCATCGCTGATCCATTTTCGGAGCTTCCGGGTGCCCGCCTCTATCGCACAGGCGACCGGGCTCGCTGGCGCGGGGACGGCTGTATCGAGTTCTTGGGCCGCGTCGACCAGCAAGTGAAAATTCGTGGCTTCCGCGTTGAGCCTGGAGAAATTGCGAGCGTCCTACTCGGCCACCCCGGGGTCGTCCAGTGCGTTGTCGTTCCGCGAAGCAACAGTGGCGGATCAATTCGGCTGGTCGCCTATTTGGTGCCGCGAGGTGAAACCATTCCAGAGACCGCCGAAATCCGTGCATACTTGGCGGAGCGTTTGCCGGATTACATGGTGCCAGCGGCTTTCGTCCCGATCGCCCAAATTCCGCTGAGCCGTAACGGCAAGCTGGACGAAAAGGCCCTACCATCGCCAGATCTTCATGAGGGCGAGTATGTTGCGCCGCGAACTCCCACCGAAGAAAAACTCGCGTCGTTGTTTGCCGAAGTCCTTGGACTTGAGCGATGCGGAGCGACTGATCACTTTTTCGAATTGGGCGGGCATTCTTTGCTCGCCACCAGCCTGGTTTCCAAAATGCGTGGTACAGGTATCAACGTGCCGCTGCGGGCGATCTTCGAAGCGCCCACGGTTGAAACTCTGGCACGTCATGTGGATTCGTTGCTTCCTTCTGCGAAGTCGGCGCAACGAATTACTCGCCAAGTAAGGCCTGCCCAAATACCGCTGTCATTTCCGCAGGAGCGGATTTGGTTCGTCGACCGTTTGCAGCGCGATACGAGCTACAACATCCCTATCGCATTTGAATTGCGCGGGGCCCTTGATATTTCTGCTGTCGAGCTTGCTGTTAGGCGGATTGTCGAACGTCATGAAGCTTTGCGGACACGAATCGTTTTGCGGCAAGACAGCAGCGGCAACGTGCGGCCTACACAGGAAGTCGCGGACGTTTCCCCGCTACGCTTTTCATCTGTCGACCTGCGGGAGTTAGGTCAAGATCGCGAAGATGCGCTCAAACAGCGTCTTGCCGCGCTTGTCAAACATCGTTTCGATTTGGCAGCTGACTTGCCTTTCGAAATGAGTCTCGTTCAGTTGGAGTCAGATCGCTACGTATTGGCAGCTGTGGTTCACCATATAGCGTTCGACGGCTGGTCCGCCGGCGTATTTCTGAGCGAGTTTGCGACGCTCTACTCCTCTTTTGTTCAAGGACTGCCCGACCCGTTGCCCCTGCCAGACATTCAATATGCCGATTTTGCCATCTGGCAGCGACGACAGAACTGGGAGGGCGAGTTAGCGTTTTGGTTGGAAGAGTTAGCAGGCGCTCCCGCCCGCTTGGAATTGCCGGCGCGCGATTTGCCACTCGCTGGTGCAACGCGGCGAGCAGAAACTTTGCCGGTCAATTTGGATGCGGCCTTGCACAAGAGCTTGTTGAAATTGGCGCACGAGAATGGGGCTAGCCTCTTTATGGTTCTTCACGCGGCATTCGCTCTTTTGCTCGCGCGTTGGAGCGGTCAGGACGACGTAGTTGTCGGCACGGTGACAGCCAATCGGAATCGCGCTGAGCTCGAATCCATGCTGGGCTGCTTTGTCAACACATTAGCGCTGCGCACTCGGCTTGAAGACGGTGAGTCTTTTAGAAAGTTGCTAAGCCGGGTAAAGAGTACCGACCTTGCGGCATTTGCGCATCAAGACCTGCCGTTTGAGCAAGTGGTAGAAGCGTTGCACCCGGAGCGATCACTGCAATACACGCCGATTTTCCAAGTCATGTTGGTGTTGCAGAACGCGCCAGTTCCCGCAGCGCAATTGCCTGGCCTTATGCTTCGGCCGATGGCAATAGAAGCGGAAGAGGCAAAGTTTGATTTAACGCTCAACCTAGCAGAGCAAGATGATGGATTACGTGGTGCAATTGAATTCGCCAGCAATCATTTTGAAACTTCCGCCATCGAGCGACTCGCGGCTCAGTATGGGCGTGTGCTCGAAGCTGTGGCGGCAAATCCTGACGTTGCGCTTGGTGAAATTGACCTTCTTCACACCGCAGAACGGCGGCTACTTGTTGATGATTGGAACAACACAACACTTCACTTTGACATAGGAACGCTAGATGGCCTATTTGCCGTCCAGGCGAGAAAGACTCCGAATAGCGTAGCGGTTGTTGGCGTTGATGGAGATGAAATTACTTATGCTGATTTAGAGGCGCGGTCAACTCGTCTTGCCCGCCAGCTAGTTGCTGCCGGCGTGCTCCCCGGCCAGGTGATTGGCGTTCGCATGGAACGCTGCAGCGATACGGTCGTCGCTCTATTGGCAATTCTGAAAGCCGGCGGTGTCTATTTGCCTTTAGATCCGGCATATCCACCTGATCGACTTGACTACATGGTTGCGGACGCGCGGGCCACTATGGTTCTTGATTCGATCGATGGCTTCAGTGGGGAGGCAGATCTGCCTAACCTGACCGATCCCGACCGCCTCGCGTACATCATTTACACGTCAGGCACAACGGGCATGCCAAAAGGTGTGGCCGTTCCGCACTCCGCTCCTGTCAACCTTGCGTTCGCACGGCGTGCCTGCCACGATCCAATTGGGCCCGGTGATCGCGTCCTCGCGGGTATCTCCGTTGGATTTGACGTGAGCATAGGACAGTTGCTGTTGCCGCTGCTTAGCGGAGCCACCGTTGTAGTAGCTGGCGATCTCAAGACCATGGGGGCAGCAGCCTTCTGGGCGCTCTTAACCGAAAGACAGATCACTCACATCAACTCGGTCCCCTCGTTCCTAGAATCTATTCTCGATGCTGCACCTGCTCCTGGAAAGCTCGCGTTGAAGCGTTTGATGTTGGGCGGCGAAGCGCTGAGCGGCGCACTAGTTGCTCGTCTTCAAACTGCGTTACCAGGCGTTGAAATCGTTAATATATATGGCCCCACAGAGGCTTGCATCGACGCCACATATCATGTAGCCACGAATGCCGATCTCTCGGCAGCGGTCCTCCCTATTGGCCGTCCGCTTTCCAACTACAGAGCGTATGTTCTCGACAGCCGCCGTAAGCCGATCGGCGCGGGAATTGCAGGCGAGCTCTATCTCGGTGGTGCCGGCTTAGCACATGGCTACGTGAACGCGCCCGAACTTACAGCTCAACGCTTTGTCGAAAATCCGTTCGCAACCGATGGGAAATCAAAGCTTTATCGCACTGGCGACCGCGCCCGCTGGAGAATCGATGGCACTCTCGAATTCCTGGGACGAGTCGACGAGCAGATCAAGATCCGAGGTTTTCGCGTCGAACCCGGCGAGATCGAAGCGCAAATGCGCAAGCTGGCAGGTGTGCGTGAAACCGCGGTCATTGCACAGTCAACCGGTCATGGCAATCGTCTGATTGCCTACTACACTAGCGACCAACCAATCGAACTCGAAACTTTGCGCGCAGGCATGTCGATGGCCCTGCCCGATTACATGGTTCCCAGCGCCTTCGTTCGACTTGAAAGCCTTCCTCTCAGCACAAATGGCAAGTTAGACCGCAAGGCATTGCCCCTACCTGAACAGAGCGCCTTTGCCTCGCGCGCTTTCGAAGCTCCCATTGGTGAGATCGAGCAGAAGATCGCGGCGCTCTGGGCTGAACTGCTTAAAGTGGATAGGGTTGGACGCCACGATAATTTCTTTGAACTGGGCGGCCACTCTCTGCTGGCCGTTACCTTAATGCAGCGCATCGAGCAGCAAGGTTTGCCTGGCGATGTACGCGCCCTATTCACCAATCCGACGGTTGCTGGCTTAGCAGCTTCGACTGCGGTGGCGACGCTAGATTCAGTGCCCCCGAACGGCATCCTATCGGGCAGCGAATTGATAACGCCCGAAATGCTGCCTCTGGTTAAGCTGACGCAAGGCCAAATCGATAAGCTTGTTGCGTCCCTGCCGGGAGGCGTTCGGAACATTCAGGATATTTATCCGCTTGCACCTCTGCAAGAGGGCATATTCTTCCAACACCTGATGACCCCGTCCGGCGACCCCTACCTGACGCCGCTTCTAATGGCGTTTGACCAGCGCGCACGCTTGGACAGCTTCCTGCAAGCGCTAGACGCTGTTATAACAAGACACGACGTTCTGCGCACAGGTATAGCTTCCAAAGGCTTTGATCAGCCGATTCAATATGTACTGCGGCAGGCTCCCTTGCCGGTGGAAGAACTGAAATTCGATCCGTCAGAAGACGTAGCAGCGGAGTTGCTGGCGCGCTTCGATCCTCGATCGTACCGGTTAGATCTCAATCAGGCGCCATTACTGCATGTTGCAGTCGCGCACGATGCCAGACGTGACCGCTGGTTAATGTTGATGCTAACGCACCATCTTATTCTTGATCACACCAGCCTGGAAATTCTAGTTCATGAATTACGCACGCTGATGTCAGATCCGCAGATAACCTTGCCTGCTCCCTTGCCGTATCGCAATTTCATTGCACAGACTTTGAACAGCGGTGCCCGCGACGATCACGAAGAATTCTTTAAAGGCCTTCTCAACGGCGTTGAGGAGCCGACCGCGCCCTTCGATCTGATTGACGTCCAATCCAACGAAACAAAAACTTTGTCGGGAGAACTTCTGCTCGATGCAACCTTATCGAAGCAGATTCGGGAGCAGTCACGTGCGCTCGGAGTTACGCCGGCCACGCTATTTCACTTGGCTTGGGGCTCGGTCTTGAGCCAAGTGTCTGGTAAGTCGGACGTAGTCTTCGGGACTGTTCTTTTTGGACGCATGCGAAGTGGTGCTG
>Ga0182012_10004230_pt1 | contig 15043 bp, 5 predicted proteins | sample 612S2SmetaG_FD_120486 | JGI IMG/M metagenome (GOLD analysis project Ga0182012, IMG submission 120486) | Permafrost microbial communities from Stordalen Mire, Sweden - 612S2S metaG | ecosystem: Environmental > Terrestrial > Soil > Wetlands > Permafrost | place: Sweden: Stordalen | collected... | reverse complement strand
TCCACCGACAAGATTCGGATCGAAGCGCTATGCCCACCACTATCCAATGTTTTGTTCCACCTTCTGCACCACCGGGACCAATACCGACAAAGTAGTTCCCTGCCCGGGGTTGCTATCGATTGATAAGTGCGCGCCAATCTCTTGCGCTCGCTCTAACATTCCCACGATTCCGAAGTGCCCGAATCGTTGCCTCTCCGCATCAAATCCTTCTCCATCGTCGCGAATCAGCATCGCAATGTCCTGCGGCGTTTGGTCAAGCTGCACTTCCAGCCGCTTTGCCCCCGCATGCCTCACAACATTACTAATCGCTTCTTGAGCAATGCGTAAAAGCTGATATTCAATTTCTGGCTTCCCCGCGAGCGAAACAGGATTCACTCGCAAGACCGGAACCAGCTTGCCTTTCTCAGCCGCATCCCTCGCCAGCTTTTGCAACTTGCCTGAGAACTCTAAGCTCCCGCTTCCCATCGTTCGCAATCCCCACAACGATTGCCTCGCTTCCGCCGAACAGCGCGCCGCATCCTGAATAATTTCGTTCAGTTGCGTTCGTTCCTTCGAAGGGGGCAGCTTGGTCCAAAGCGCTTGCAACTGCATCGTAATTCCTGATAAGCCTTGCAGCAGCGTGTCATGCAATTCGCGCGCGATACGGCCACGTTCCGCCAACACTTCATCAAAGCGGTGTTTCAAGCGCGCAATTCGCAAGCGCACAATCGTCACTACGCAGCCGGCCAATAGAATTACCACCAGCGGAAAAAACCATGCCCTTTGATACAGCCTTGGCTCGACCGTAAAATCAATGGCCGCGTCGTTCTTACTCCAGACGCCGTCGGCGTTGCGCGCCACCACGCGAAACCGGAAATGTCCAGGCGGCAAATTTGTGAAAAATGCTTCGCGCCGGCTGCCAGCGTCGGTCCATGTTTTGTCGAACGCATCCAACATGTAACGGAACGTGACTTTCTCCGGCGAAACGAAGCTCAGGCCCGCATAGCGCACTTCCAGCGTTCGCTCAGACGGTTGCAAATGCATCCCGTCCACCGCTTCTCTGCGCTCACCATTGACAACAATCGCGGTGATTTGCGCCGGCGGCGGCGTAGAGTTTCCCGCCAAATGCCGGGGATCTAGCACCACCAAGCCGTTCGTTGTTGAGAACCACAATCGCCCGTCTTTCGTCCGGCAAGCTGACGGTTGTACGCCAGACCGGCATTCGAATCGCAACTGCCCGGTGCTGAATGGAATACTGTTCACATAGTGAATCTTTCCGCTAGTGAAATCGTCAATCTCCTGCTCACTCACTCGAAAAATCCCTTTGCTCGAGGCCAACCAGAAGCTGCCGGCGTCATCGCGCAACACGCTGTAGATGCGATTGTCAAACAACCCGTCTTTCACTCTTAGGTGAGTGACGCTGCCATTTTTCCAATGCAACAATCCGGAGCCATTCGTCCCAAGCCAGGCTTCCTTCTTTTCCACGTCAATGTAGGAACACACCACCGGATGCGTAACGTCAAGCGAATAGCTGACCGTTTTGTTATCCCTAATGTAAGAGAATCCAGCCGCCTCAGTGCTGATAAAAAGACGGATCGATCGTCCCGCATTGAGCGACACAATTCCCGCCTGCGAAGCCATTGGCGATTGTTCAAAACGGCCACCCTTCAACTGGTCGAGTCCGCGGTCCGTTCCTGCCCACAAGATGCCTTGTGAATCTACCGACAATGCGCGCACTTGCGCCCCAGACAAACCATTCCGCTCGGTATATGACGCCACTACTTTGCCATCATGCAAACGGTTCAAGCCTTTGGTTGAGCCTACCCACAAATCACCCGCCTTATCAATCTGCAGACTCAGAATTGTGTCGTCCAACAGACCGTTCTTCCTAGTCAAAACTCGGAAATGGTGGCCATCGAACACATTTAAGCCATGCCCCAAAGTCCCTACCCACAAACGGCCAGCGTTGTCCTCCAATACGGGCCCGGTATCGTTGCTCAACAGCCCTTCATTCGTTGAGTAAGGGGTCACCTTGCCATCGGTAAATTGGTCGAGCCCGTCCTTTGTTCCTGCCCACAAAGTTCCTTCGCGATCAATATAGAGCGAGAGCACCACACTGTGCGACAGCCCATCGCGCGTTCGGTAAACACTCAGTTCGTTGCCATTGCGGTAACGCGTAATTCCATCATTGGTGCCAATCCAAATCGTGTTATCAGCGCCGTCCAGTAGCGATAGAACTTCATTGTCTGGCAAACCATCCCGCGTAGTAAAACGCCTGCTCTGTTTGCCGTTTATCTGCAAAGCGCCGTTCGCTGTGCCCGCCCAAACGCTTCCGCTCTTCGAACAAGTCAGCGCCGTCACGAGTTCTTTCGGCGCCATCGCCGCTACCCGCTCAAAATGCTGGCCATCCCACGTTCCCAATCCAAAATCTATCCCGGCTACCCAACGCGTTCCGTCAGCCGCCACACAGGTGTCGCGTATCTGTGCGCTGGGCAAACCATCGGCCTTGCCAAACACCCGCAGCTTGTCATCCTTGCCAATACGTACTAACCCTCGATCCGTACAAACCCACGTAGCTCCGTTGGCATCGGGAACCACACAAAACGCATCGTCGGCCGGCATTCCCTCTTTTGTCGTGAAGCGGTGAACCTCATTTCGTTTGTGGATACGCACTGCACCGGAACCTAGCGAAGCAACCCACAAATCGCCCGCCGCATCCTCACTCAACGAGCGAATCAGCGTGCGTTGTATGCCCGCCTCCGCAGCGCCCTCGAACTCTCTGAAATGGATGCCATCAAAGCGAATCAAACTGTCTTGCGTCGCCAACCACAAAAACCCATCTTGACCTTGAATTATGGAATAGATTGTCGGTTGCAGCAGCCCTTCTTCCTGCCCCCAAATGCGGTGCGCGTATTGGGTCAGTGTCTTGCTGGAATCAAGCGCGCACAGTTGTCCGGCTGCTAGAAGGCAAACAATGCAGATGCAAGAAAGTCTCCTCATGAGGCTGCTCATCCCTTCTTTGATAGTATTCGTACCGGCCTGCGGATTTCTATGTTGAAAAGACTGGCTTTCTTCCTCGCCCTTGTTTTTGGGCTTCTTCACACTGCGGCGCTGGCTCAGATTCCCGCCGGCTCAATTCGAATCCACTACTTCCGGCCCGATTCCAATTACACCGGCTGGACCGTCTATGCCTTCGAAGACACTACCGAAAATACCGGCAATTATGGCGGCGGACCAGTCGCAGTCACTGGCACCGATAGTTATGGCGCTTATTTCGACGTTGGGGTTATCAGCAATGCCCAAAGCGTAGGCATCATCATCCACAATCCAACCCACGTCGGCGGCGATATCAAAGATCCCGGCCCAAACGAGTTTGTCGATCCATCTCAACAAGGCAACGAATTCTGGGCTGTTTCTGGAGTGGACGCCCTGTACACGTCCCAACCAAACGTCTCGCAAGAACCGGCCACACTACTTCCCGGCTACGCGCGCATTCATTACTACCGCCCTGACAGTAATTATTCGAACTGGAGTGTCTACTCATTTAACGACACTGAAGAACCTACCAACAACTTTAATGACGGCCCGGTATTTCAAACCGGTAGCGACTCGTACGGCGCGTTTTTCGATATCAAACTAAAGCCAAACCCGAATGACTTAGGCTTCATTGTCCACAATGTAAGTACGGGGACCAAAGATCCTGGCCCCGACATGCATTTAAACGTTCACACTTTTGCGGAGGCATGGGTTATTTCCGGCGACTCGACCGTTTATACATCTCAACCGTCGGCAGGCCAGATATTGTCTGCTGGTTTTTCTCGTTTGCAGGCATTTTGGATTGACCGCGCTACGGTAGCCGTTCCCGCACAGAACCTGCAAAACGGCTGGACCCTATCTCTGATCTATTCACCAAACGCCAGTCTGCAAATTACTCCAACCTTCGGCCTCTCAGGCGGAACTAATATCCCGCTTACCGCATTTCCCGCGGGTCTAAGCGCGGCTCAAGCTCAGCAGTACCCGCAATTGGCAGGTTACGCCGTTTTCAAATTGCCCACTACGTTGACTGTTCCCACCCTTCAGCAAGCTTTGAAAGGACAACTCGCCGTTGCGGCAGCCGACACCACAGGCGCCACTAAATATCTGACCGGCGTGCAAATTGCCGGTGTATTAGACGACCTGTTTTATTACTCGGGACCGCTCGGCGCTCAGTTTCATAGTCGCGGGCTTATTACTGTCAGTGTCTGGGCGCCCACCGCTCAATCGCTCAAGCTTCAATTATTTGCCAAAGCCACCGACACAATTCCTGCCAGCGTTCTTCCAATGGCTGAAAGCAATGGTGTTTGGGGCGTGCAGATTGATCCAGCCTGGACCGGCAAATACTATTTGCTCGATGTCGTTGTTTACGTTCCGAGCCTGCACCAGATCATAGAGAACATCGTCACCGACCCATACTCCGTCGACCTCGCACTCAACGGGACAAAGACACGCCTTACCGATCTATCTAGCGACCTAAATAAGCCGGAGGGTTGGAACGAGAATCACTCGCCATTTCTCAATTCGGTGAACGATCTCACCATCTACGAATTGCACATGCGTGATTTTAGTGCCAACGATCAAAGCGTTCCCGCCCCATATCGAGGCACTTATCTTGCCTTTACAGATCCGCGAACCAACGGCATGCGCCACTTAGCTGACCTTGCCAACTCCGGGCTTAGAGCGCTCCACATCCTACCCAGCTTTCACATCGCCAGCATCAACGAAGACAAAACCACCTGGCAAACTCCTGGCGATCTCTCCAGCTATCCTCCCGATTCTCAACAACAGCAAGCCGCAGTAACCGCCGTTCAAAATAACGACGCCTTTAACTGGGGCTACGATCCGGTTCACTATCTTGCGCCGGAGGGAGCTTACGCTTACAACCCTGACAATCGCGTAAAGGAATACCGTCAGATGGTACAGGGTATTCACCAGGTTGGTCTGCGCGTGATTCAAGACGTCGTCTTCAATCACACCACGTCGAGTGGCCAATCCCCCAATTCCGTTTTAGACGAAATCGTACCCACTTATTACTACCGGCTCGACGCCGATGGCAACGTCGAAAACGGCAGCTGCTGCGCCGACACCGCCAGCGAACACAAAATGATGGAAAAGCTCATGATCGATACTCTGGTGACCAACGCTCGCCAGTACAAGATCGACGGCTTCCGCTTCGACCTGATGAGTTTCCATTTCGTCTACAACATGCTGCATATTCAAAGTGCGCTATCGCAGCTCACTTCTGAAAAAGACGGTGTTGACGGCTCGAAAATTTATTTATACGGCGAGGGTTGGGAAACGGGTGAAACGGCGAACAACGCCCTCGGCCCAAATGCTAGCCAAGCCAATCTTTACGGAACTGGCATTGGTACGTTTAACGACCGCGTTCGTGATGGAATCCGCGGCGGTGGGCCGTTCTCGGATGAGCGCGTCCAAGGTTTTGCAACTGGCCTCTTCACCGCTCCGAGCCTGTTTACCAATCAAAACACCGCCCCAGCAGATCAACTCTCTGCCCTCTTACAATCAGCCGATTGGATTCGGGCGGCACTCGCCGGCAACATGCGTGAGTTCAGTTTCGTGGATAGCGCTGGTCAAACTGTCACCGCAAACCAGCTCACTTACGGCGGCCAGCCGGTGGGCTACACAGCAGCGCCTGCCGAGAACATCATCTACGCGTCCGTCCATGACAATCAGACACTGTTCGATGCGGTTCAACTGAAGAGCGCCATTTCGGAACCCGCCGTCATGCGGACTCGCCGCCAAATTGTGGCAAACAGCTTAGTGGCTTTGGGCCAAGGCATTCCATTCTTTCAAGCCGGTGACGACTTGCTGCGCTCAAAAGACATGGACAACAACAGTTACAACTCTGGCGATTGGTTCAATAAGCTAGATTTCACTTTCCAATCGAATAACTGGGGCACAGGACTGCCTATCGCCAGTCAAAATCAGAGTAATTGGAGTTTCATGCAGCCGCTGCTGGCGAACCCCGCCTTGACTCCTACCCCGGCAAACATCGATCTTTCTCGCAAGTTGTTCCAGGAATTCTTGACCATTCGCGCTAGTTCGCCGCTGTTTCGCCTTTCAACGCTAGCGCAGGTACAAACGAGCCTGCATTTCTTGAACACAGGCCCATCGCAAATACCTGGCGTGATCGTCATGACTTTAAACGGCAAGGCAGGTGAGTGTGGCCAATACAACCAAATCTTGGTAGTCTTCAACGCCACCACCGCCGCGGTGAACTTCCAATACAACTCACTCAAAGGCATGGATCTGCGCCTGCATCCCACACAAGCTAACTCTGCCGACTCCGTAACTCGGCAATCGTCATTCAATCGCGTCACTGGAACCGCGTCTGTGCCGGCTCTTACAACGGCAGTTTTTGTGTCTGATCTACGGCCGTAGGGAACCCCACGACCCAACCATAAAGCGCTCTGGACACGAACTGAAGTGGATGCTATCGGTTTGGAAGTTCTGCCGGGTGCCAACTGGAAAATAGATTGTTAAAAGTCGGAATACAGGAAATAGCTCACCTCAGCCGTCGCACCGGAATTTTTTCGGCTGCTTCCGTCGTCTCGGCTCATGGCGTATCAATAGTGGACCAACACATCAGCCAGCGCATGGTTTCAGGTCTGTTTTCGTTAACCGCTAGCCACCGATCATTGCTTTGCCAGCCCTGCAATATCGGGAACATGTTTGGGTTTCGTGCCCCTTCTGAAACTTGTTCGATTGTGTGAGTTGAGGAGAAGTGAGAGACAAGTGTCGGGGTGATCGCGCGATTCATAAAATCGTGGCATTCGACAATGATGTCGCACATTTCCATTCCAGGTACCTGGCTTGGATTTAAGAGGCCGAGTTCGCCTCCCTCACAATCAATCAGCAAGAGCTTACGACCAGGGCGACGCAGTAATTCTTCAAGATGCAATATCGTGCACTCACCTCCCACCATGACACGATCCCCAACACTATTAGCTTGAGCATTCAACCGGCAAGTCTGCTGGCCCTTTTCATCTAGATCGAAGGCAAAAACTTCAACTTTAGGTAAGAGGCGTGCCAGCCCGATCGCGTAATACCCTTCAGCGCAACCCACATTGATCACAATCCCAGGGTTCCGTTGTACCGCTCGGGTGACAGCATTGTGCAATTCAGCCTCGTAGCACCCAAGAACCTTCGGGCCAACATCGCCGCCACCCCAGGAAACTTGCTCCGTTAAGAGCATGCCGGCAAATGGGCCCGAGTTCACACGGCCTCCTAGGTTTTTATACAGAAATTGATAAATTTCCTCTCGGCGCGCATTCATCGCGATATGGAGCACGTGCATAAAACCTGGTTCCATGGAAATAACCTTTTTATCGGGGGAAGCTCTGAAGATGATCCGATGCAAGGACTGCCCAGACCAATCCCTGACCATGGCGAATCAGGAAACACCCTCAACGGACATAAAGGCACTGCCTTTGAAGGTCACTCAAAGCCTCACTATAGCGTAAGCGCCGGATGTTGATCGGGAATTGGTTTCAGTACTATGCCAAATGGCATAGAGTCGACTCGCTCTTTCGGCAGTATCCCAGCCGCCCAAAGAAAGCGCATAGTCTAAGTGCCCCTATGATTTCCGAGACCAACACACCGCCCATTCGTGACAAAGAATATCTTCAGAAACCCAAGGAGAAACGCCACTCCACCATATGGATTGTGTTGGTAATCTGCGTTCTGGCTGGTGCCGGGTACTGGCTGTCACGACGTCCTAGTGGAACTACTACTGCCACACAAGACGCGCCCAAAGGTTCTGGAAAAAAAGGTAAGGGTGCTGGTGGCCCCACTCCTGTCAGCGCTGAAAAAGTGAAGCAGGGCGATATGGGCGTATATATAGATGCTCTCGGAACCGTTACGCCTACTTACACCGTTTCAATAACAAGTCGCGTTGCAGGGCAGATTATCCAGGTGGCTTACCGTGAAGGCCAAATTGTTCATAAGGGCGATCTGCTCTTGGTGATCGATCCGCGTCCGTACACTGCAGCCCTGGAACAAGCGGAAGGTCAGCTGGAGAGAGACCAAGCGCTTCTCAAAAATGCTCACACGGACTTAGCCAGATATGAGGCGGCCTACGCTCAACACGCCATCCCCGAACAGACTTTAGCGACCCAGCAAGCCACAGTCAACCAAGACGAAGGCACTGTCAAACTCGACCAAGGCAACGTTGATGCCGCGAAAGTGAATGTTGACTACACCAAAATCACATCACCTATTGATGGCCGAGTTGGGCTCCGTCTCGTAGACCCGGGCAACATCGTTGTAGCCAATGGAACCACATCATTAGTTAGCATCACTCAGCTTCAGCCCATCACCGTAATATTCACTATGGCGGAAGATTTCATTTCCCAGGTCGCGGCACAAACCCGGGCTGGCAACACTTTAGAGGTAGATGCTTATGAACGAGACAACAAAACGCTTTTAGCGAAAGGGCGGCTGTTAACTCTCGATAATCAGATAGACCCAGCTACCGGAACTGTTAAGGTTCGCGCTCAGTTTGCTAACACCGATAACAGATTGTTCCCCAATGAATTCGTTAACGCACGCTTGCTTGTTAAAACCCTGAAAGACGTGAACATAGTCCCATCTGCCGCATTGCAGCGGAACAACGACGCTTCATATGTTTACGTCATCAACACCGATTCGAATACCGTCATGTCTCGACCTGTAACAGTCCTTACCACTGATGGTTTGCAATCCGCCATCACTGGAGTTCAACCTGGCGAGACGGTAGTAATAGACGGCTTCGACAAGTTGCAGGACAAAAGCAAAGTGGTTGTTAGGCAGCCTCGTGGGCAACAAGATAACGGAGCACCGGAAGGCGCGCCATCCGGGCACAAGGGGCACAAGCAGTGAGTCCGTCGCGACCGTTTATTCTTCGCCCGGTCGCCACTTCGTTGCTCATGGCAGCGATTTTGTTGGTCGGCATCGTGGCCTACAAGCAGCTTCCCGTTTCAGCTCTGCCTGAGGTGGATTACCCCACCATGCAGATTGTCACCTTCTATCCCGGCGCAAGTCCTGATGTCACGGCCTCGGCGATTACTGCGCCACTCGAGCGACAGCTCGGCGAAGTGCCGGGTTTGAATCAGATGCGCTCTACCAGTTCTGAAGGCGCCTCGGTCATTACTTTGCAGTTTGCTCTAAGTCTGAATATCGACGTCGCCGAGCAAGAAGTGCAAGCCGCCATTAATGCAGCGCAAACGTTCCTACCCGCCGATCTCCCACTGCCTCCCATCTACAGCAAAACCAATCCCGCCGATGCGCCCATTCTCACCTTGGCCCTGACCGCCAAGGATATGCCGCTGCAGCAGTTGGAAGATTATGCCGACACGCGGTTAGCTCAAAAAATCGCCCAACTCTCCGGCGTAGGAGCAGTTACCATCAGCGGCGGCCGTAAGCCGGCAGTGCGCATCCAAGTCAATCCTTCGCAACTCGCCTCCTACAACCTGGGCATGGAAGATTTGCGAACGGCGCTCACCGCCACCAGTCTAGACGCCGCGAAGGGAAGCTTTGATGGTCCTCGCCAGGACTTCCAGATCAACGCTAACGATCAGTTACTCACTGCCAGCGATTACAAAGATGTAGTGGTCGCTTACAAGAACGGCGCGCCCGTCACGCTTAAAGATGTCGCGAGTGTTGTCGATGGAATCGAAAACGAAAAGCTCGCTGCGTGGCGCAACGAAACTCCGGCCGTTATTGTCAATATTCAGCGACAACCAGGCGCGAATATCATTCAGGTGGTGGATCGCATCAACGGTCTGCTGCCAAAACTGAAGAATACTATCCCCGCTGCGATCAACGTCGTCACTTTGAGTGATCGAACAACCACAGTTCGAGCCTCGGTAGAAGATGTCGAGTTTGAGTTAATTGTTTGTATTGCCTTGGTCGTGATGGTGATCTTTGTATTCCTGAGAAACCTAGCCGCCACCTTCATTCCGAGCGTCGCCGTTCCCCTGTCATTGGTGGGCACATTCGCAGCCATGTACATGCTGGGATACAGCCTCAACAATCTCACTTTGATGGCACTCACTATCTCAACAGGCTTCGTGGTTGACGACGCCATCGTGATGATTGAAAACATCATGCGATACGTAGAAGAAGGCGAGGCGCCGCTCGAAGCAGCACTTAAAGGAGCCGAACAAATTGGCTTCACTATTATTTCGCTTACCGTTTCGCTCATCGCGGTTTTAATTCCTCTCCTCTTTATGGGAGATATCACCGGCCGGCTTTTCCGCGAATTTGCTGTTACGCTGGCGGTTACCATCATCATCTCGGCGGTTGTTTCCCTAACGCTAACTCCTATGTTGTGCGCTAAATTGTTGCGCCATAAAGAGTCAGCCAAAGAGGGGCGTCTTTACAAAGCCTCGGAAAAAGTTTTCGAGAGCATTATCTCTTTCTACGGCAAGACGCTCGAATTTGTCCTCCGCTTTCAAACCATCACTCTTTTAGTTGCCGCTGCAACCCTTGGCCTTACCGTCTACCTTTACGTAATCATCCCCAAGGGCTTCTTCCCTGTCCAAGATACCGGAGAAATTCAAGGTGTGTCTGAAGCAGATCAAGGAGTTTCCTTTACGGATATGACTAATCTGCAGCAGCGCCTCGCATCAGTCATTCTCAAAGACCCAGCCGTGGACAGTCTTTCGTCTTTCATCGGTGTTGACGGCACGAACACCACACTAAACTCGGGACGAATTCAGATCAATTTGAAGCCGGTGGAGCAGCGCGACGGCAGTGCTAGCGACATTATCCGCCGCCTCCAACCGGAACTGGCGAAAATAGAGGGCATCACTCTCTACATGCAGCCAGTGCAGGATTTGACTGTCGAAGACATTGTGAGCCGCACCGAGTTTCAGTACAGTATTGAAGACCCGAACGCTGATGAATTGAACTCGTACGCTGCGAAATTTACCGAGCGACTAAAGGAACTGCCGCAGCTCGCGGATGTGGCAAATGATTTGCAAACCAATGGTAAGCAGATAGCTTTGACCATCGATCGGCCAACCGCTAGCCGTCTCGGTATAACGCCCTCACAGATCGACAATACGCTCTACGATGCTTTCGGCCAGCGGCAAATCTCAACGCTCTTTACTCAGCTAAATCAGTATCACGTCATTCTAGAGGTGCCACCATCGTTCCGTATCAATCCCGAGAATCTCCGGAACCTCTATCTCAATTCGTCCACTGGTGCGCCTGTTCCCATGAGTGCTTTCATGAGTTTCAAGAGCGCCTCGACTCCGATTCTGATAAGCCATATCGGTCAGTTCCCAGCTACTACGGTCTCCTTCAACCTTGCGCCGAACGCCTCCTTAGGAGAGGCCGTCGATGCCATTAAGGAAATTGAAAAAGAACTGCCCCCACCGCCAGCCATGCAGTCCTCTTTCCAAGGAACGGCGGAAGCATTCGTGGCATCTCTCACCAACGAACCGCTGTTGATCCTCGCCGCTTTGGTTACGGTTTACATCGTTCTTGGAGTGCTTTACGAAAGCTACATTCATCCAGTTACAATTCTTTCCACGCTACCGTCAGCCGGTGTGGGTGCATTGCTCGCGTTGATGGTTTGCCGCCAGGAATTAACGGTTGTCGCCATTATCGGAATCGTGCTGCTGATCGGCATTGTCAAGAAGAACGCCATCATGATGATCGATTTCGCTCTGGAAGCAGAACGCAAGGAGGGCAAGTCGCCATACGACTCCATATTCCAAGCTTGCTTGTTGCGCTTCCGTCCCATCATGATGACAACCATGGCGGCGCTGTTAGGTGCGGTGCCGTTGGCTTTCGGCCGCGGCACAGGCTCTGAGTTACGTCGTCCCCTCGGCATCACCATCATCGGCGGATTGTTGCTGAGCCAGTTACTAACGCTCTATACGACCCCAGTCATTTATCTTTTCTTTGATGGAATCGCCCGCCGGATTTCTGGCCGCGACAGAGAAGAACCAATGGCGTCCACTACTGGCATGGAGCACGCCCCCGCGCAGGGAGATTAAGCACCATGAGTCTCTCATCGCCATTCATTCATCGCCCGGTCGCAACCGCGCTGCTCACTATCGCTATTGGCCTGGCCGGTGGTGTTGCCTTCAATCTCTTGCCGGTGTCACCCTTGCCGCAAGTGGATTTTCCAACGGTTTCCGTCAACGCCTCTCTTCCCGGCGCCAGCCCAGAAATTATGGCATCTTCTGTGGCTACGCCTTTGGAACGGCAGTTTGGCCGAATCGCTGCGGTGACGGAAATGACTTCGTCGAGTTCGCTTGGTCAAACCGGCATCACCCTGCAATTCGATTTAAGCCGCAACATTGATGCGGCAGCCCGCGACGTAGAGGCGGCGATCAATGCAGCCCGCGGCTATCTTCCTGCGAACCTACCTGGCAACCCGACTTATCGCAAAGTAAACCCAGCCGACGCGCCCATTATGATTCTGGCGCTCACGTCGGACAAACTGCAGCCCCCGCAGCTGTACGACGCCGCTTCGACAATCCTGATGCAGCGCATTTCGCAAGTGCGCGGTGTGGGCCAAGTTATGGTGGGCGGCAGTTCCGCTCCCGCTGTTCGTGTGGAACTGAATCCTACCCAGGTAAACCATTACGGTCTGAGTCTCGAAACCATCAGATCGGCTATCGCTGCTCAAACCGCTAACCAGGCGAAAGGGAGTTTCTCCGACTCCGAACATCGCTGGATGATCGGCGCCAACGACCAGATACTGCATGCCATCGATTACGAACCGATCCTCGTAAAGTATCAGAATGGCGCAGCAGTGCGTCTTAAAGATGTTGCCACCGTTAGCGATTCAGTACAAACCTTACGTTCGCTGGGTCTCGCAAACGGGAAGAAGGCTGCGTTGCTCATCATTTTCCGCCAGCCTGGCGCAAACATTATAGACACCGTCGACGGCATTCGACAAGCGCTGCCGCAGCTTAGCGCCGCTATCGATCCCTCAATCAGACTCACAGTAACGCTCGATCAAACTGTCACGATCCGCGCCTCGGTCCACGACGTCGAACGATCGCTGATGATCTCGGTCGGGCTGGTAGTTTTGGTTGTTTTCCTGTTCCTGCGCGAAGGGCGAGCCACACTGATTCCGAGCGTGGCGGTCCCCGTCTCCATCATTGGAACTTGCGGCGTCATGTATCTGTTCGGCTTCAGCATAGACAACTTGTCGCTCATGGCGCTTACTATCTCGAGCGGCTTCGTTGTTGACGACGCGATTGTGGTTTTGGAAAATATTACGCGCCATAGAGAAGAGGGCTTGGGTCCGATGGAAGCCGCACTAAAAGGTGCTTCCGAAATTGGACCGACCGTTCTTTCGATTAGTATTTCGCTAGTCGCCGTCTTCATTCCCATTTTGCTCATGGGAGGCGTAGTTGGGCGTTTGTTCCGCCAATTCGCCATCACCCTTTCCGTCACCATCATCTTGTCGATGATTGTGTCCCTCACCACCACTCCGACAATGTGCGCGCGCATTCTTAAAGACAAAGGTGAACACGGCTGGCTTTATCGCAAAACGGAAAGCTTCTTCGAATTCATCTTGGGAGTTTATGAACACATGTTGCGCTGGGTGTTGCGCAACTCTGCACTTGTCTTGCTCATCGCTATCGCAACTCTCGCCTTGAATGTCTATCTCTTTGTCATCGTGCCGAAAGGTTTCTTCCCACAGCAGGACACGGGAAGATTAAACGGCAACTTCATTGGCGATCAGAGCATTTCGTTCCAGGCAATGCAATCGAAGATCACCCGGCTTTCTCAGATAGCGCAACAAGATCCCGACGTTGCGACGATTCAAGCTTTCAGCGGCGGAGGCGGTGGGACCACCATGAATACGGGCCGCTGCTTTATCACGCTCCGGCCATGGGGTATTCGGAAAGCGACAGCCGACGAAGTCATTGCACGCCTGCGTCCGAAAATGAATTCCATTCCGGGTATAACGCTTTTCCTCCAATCCGCACAAGACCTGCGCGTTGGCGGCCGGCAAAGCGCTGCCCAATACCAATACACTTTGCAAAGCGACAAGCTGGAAGACCTAACGCATTGGGCGCCCGTGCTGACGAATTTGATGAAGCGTTTGCCGCAAATAACCGATGTTGTCAGCGACCAGCAAAACAGTGGTCTCGAAGCGGGTCTGAGCATTGACCGCCCAACTGCTTCCAGGCTCGGCATCACTCCGAGTGCTCTTGACAATGTTCTTTACGATGCGTTTGGCGAACGTGAAATCGCTCGCACATTTTCGCCGATGAATCAGTACTACGTGGTCATGGAAGTTGCGCCGCCATTCTGGCAAACACCAGACGGCTTGAATCAGGTCTATGTGCCTTCGAAAAGCGGCGGGGCGGTTCCTTTAGCAACATTTACCAGCCTGCGGCCATCCACAGCCGCGCTGACCGTGAATCACTCGGGAGTCTTTCCTTCGGTAACTATTTCTTTCAACCTGGCGCCTGGTGTCGCCTTAGGCGACGCGGTGACTGCCATTCACGATGCCGGGCAAAACGCGGGGGTACCAACTACCATCAACACCAATTTCACGGGCACGGCGCAGGCATTTCAAGCTTCACTCGATTCCCAACCGATCTTGATCGCTTCCGCGCTCGCAGCGGTCTACATCGTACTCGGAGTTTTGTATGAGAGCCTCATTCACCCAATCACGATTCTCTCCACTCTGCCGTCTGCCGGTGTGGGAGCTCTTTTAGCGCTTCTCATCACCAAGAACGACCTGAGTGTCATCGCGCTCATCGGAATTATTTTGCTCATCGGCTTAGTGAAGAAGAACGCCATCATGATGATTGATTTCGCACTAGCGGCGGAGCGGCGCGACCGTAAGACTCCAGAGGAGGCCGTTTTTCAAGCTTGTCTATTGCGCTTCCGGCCCATCATGATGACTACTATGGCCGCGCTCCTGGGCGGCTTGCCACTTGCGCTCGGCACTGGAACCGGTGCGGAATTACGCCGTCCACTTGGCATCACCATCGTGGGTGGGCTCATCGTCAGCCAAGCGCTCACTCTCTTCACCACACCGGTG
>Ga0182012_10004229_pt1 | contig 15048 bp, 18 predicted proteins | sample 612S2SmetaG_FD_120486 | JGI IMG/M metagenome (GOLD analysis project Ga0182012, IMG submission 120486) | Permafrost microbial communities from Stordalen Mire, Sweden - 612S2S metaG | ecosystem: Environmental > Terrestrial > Soil > Wetlands > Permafrost | place: Sweden: Stordalen | collected... | reverse complement strand
GCACGGCAAAGGCCGCGTGTTTTATTCGACGCTTGGGCACACCAAAGAAGCTTGGGATGATCCGGATATTACGAAAATGTATTTCGAAGCGATCAAATGGGTGCTTGGGATGACCGAAGGGCGTACGGCTACGCACGTCAGCCACTACTAGTCTTGCCGCCGGTCTACCTAGAGGACTAAGAATGGGGTAGATTCGCGCAGGGCGGTGGGAGTGGCGGTGCCTATGGCGAGATCGAGGATTTGATTTGGCTCGCGTGGGGTGGCCATCTCGACTTTCAAGAAGTTTGAGGTGAGAGCTATGCCGCGTTGTTCTAGTGTCACTGCAGAGAGTGTGTGGCCGACCATGCGGCGGCGGAAAGCTCGGTTCTTTTCATCGGACAGGTCGCGCAGGATTTTTGTGCGTTCGTGGCGCACCGGCACCGGCACGGGATTGGCGTCTTCGGCGGCGGCGGTGCCGGGGCGTTCTGAGTAGGTGAAGACATGCAGATAGGTGAAGGGGTGTTGACGAATGAAGTCGCAGGTTTCGGCGAACTCTTCATCAGTTTCACTGGGGAAGCCGGTCATGACGTCGGCACCAATGGCGGCGTTCGGCATAAGTGAGTGCGCGAGCTTAATGCGGCTGGCGTAGTGGCGAGTGCGGTATTTGCGAAACATGCGCTTGAGCACGGAGTCGGAACCGGACTGCAGCGGAAGATGCACGTGTTGCGCGATGCGTGATTCGGAGGCCACGAGTTCGAGGAGATCCTGACTCCAGTCCATGGGTTCGACAGAACTGATGCGGAGACGGCGCACTGAGGTTTCGCGAAGGATGGTTCGGAGGAGATCGACGAAGCGAAGACCGCCGGGCAGGTCGCGGCCCCAACGGCCGAGATTGATGCCGCTCAACACGACTTCGCAATAGCGGCTGGATAAGTCCGCGACTTGATCGATGACACTGGCGAGAGGTGCGCTGCGGCTGCGGCCACGCACGCTGGGAATAATGCAAAATGAACAGCGGTTGCTACAGCCGTCTTGAATTTTCAAGTTGGGGCGGGTGCGGTCTTCGCGGATATCGCGGACCGGCGCGGCCATGAATTGTTGTTGGGCGGCGATGTCGCCTACGAAGATTTGGCCGTGGTATTCGGTAGCGGGCGTGGCTACGATCTCGGCGATGTTGGTTTTGTGGGAATTACCGACAACCCAACGAACACCGTCAATGGCGGCGATTTCGGTGGGGGCGCGTTGGGCATAGCAGCCGGTGACGAGAATCTCGGAGCCAGGATATTCGCGATGGACGCCGCGGATGAGACGGCGGGCGTCGACGTCGGCCCCGTGGGTGACGGTGCAGGTGTTGAGAACGATGAGGTCGGCGGAGGCGGCATTGCGCACGGGGAGGTAGCCGTTGTCGGAGAGGGAGGCTTCCATGGCGGCGCCGTCGGCTTGGGAGGCACGGCAGCCGAAGCTTTGGATGAAAACGCGCTTCATGTTTCTAGAGAGGCCGACAGCTCACGCCAACAGGGTGGCCACTTTCACCGTTTGGCCCGCGAGGTCCAGCGTCTCATCTTCAAAATAGCTTTGGATGCTGGCGAACCTGGAGTTCAATTCATCTAAACCACTGTGCACCACGAGCCGTCTGTTCTTCAAATCCAGCACCCAATATTCCTGCACAGCGGCGTTCGCATAGAGATCGCGTTTCCCAGTTAAGTCGGGTCGAACTGTTGTGTCGGCTACTTCTACGACCAACGTCATCTCAGATCCAATCGGATGCCGCTGTTGGTATTCGTCCTTCGCTTCCTTTAAGACGGCTAAATCCGGTTCAGGCATGCTCTTTTCTAGATCTGCCGCTCCCGCTTCCATCGGCCCTCGGAGGCGCACGCGGGATGATCCAAACAGCCGGATAAAGAGTTCCTGGAAGCGCTGAATGGCAAACATGTGCGGCGGCTTCTGTCCTATCTTGTCGATCAAGTCTCCGTCGATGCGTTCAAAGCGCTGTCCTTCGAAAACCCCGGCATCCAGCATCCCCTCTACCTCGCTCCGCGTAAACCGTTTGCGGAGGAGTGGTGGCCCAGCAACTGAACTCTCGACAATTGCAACTGGCATACCTTTAGCTTATCGCTTGCATGGCGCTGCGCCATGGGGGTGACATACTGAGATGTGCCTGCGCGGTCGGGCAACCGCTGGAGGAACCGGGCAACTGGGGAATCGAGAGGAAAGTCCGGTCTTCATAGGGCGGCATGCCGGCTAACGGCCGGGGGTTTGCGCTCAAAGCGCACGCTACGGATAGTGCCACAGAAAATGTACCGCTTGCTGCTTAGGCAGTGAGTAAGGGTGAAAAGGTGCGGTAAGAGCGCACCGCGGGACGAGTAATCGCGCCTGGCAGGGAAAACCCCATGCGAAGCAAGACCAAATAGGGGAGGAGGAGCGGCCCGCTCCGTTACCACTTCCGGGTAGGTTGCTGGAGCTTTTCAGTAATGGAAGGCCTAGATGAATGGTTGCCCCCGCTTCGGCGGGACAGAAACCGGCTTACAGACCGCGCAGGTATATATACGCTTTCGGCTTTTGAAACACTGTTAAAATAGAGGCGCATGGCAGTCCGAAAAGAACTACTCGACATTTTGATTTGTCCGGTCTGCAAGGCGGATCTCGTCCTGAAAGAGGACGGCAGCGGTTTGAAATGCAAAGAGTGCAAGCGGGTTTATCCGATTCGCGACGATTTGCCGATCCTGCTCAAAGATCAGGCCACCATTGAGGCATAAGAGAAATGACTGTGCTGGACCAATTGCCTGGAGGAGCGCGCGTGGCTGTGATACGCCTGCGCAGTTTGGGTGACTGTGTTCTAACGACGCCGGCCCTGGGGCTGTTGAAGGCCGTGCGGCCCGATTTGGAAATCGGCGTGGCGGTGGAAGAACGATTTCGAGCGGTGTTTGAAGGGAATCCAGCGGTGAGCCAGATTCTGCCGGCAACATGGTCGGCGATTCGGCACTGGCAGTCGGAGCTTTGTATTAATTTGCATGGCGGCACGCGCAGCCAGTGGATGACAGCTCTTTCTGGCGCCAAGTGGCGCGCAGGTTTTGCAAACCACAATACAACGCTGGCGTACAACATCAAGATTCCCAGAGCGCAGAAGGTTTTAGGCGTGCAGCGCACAGTGCATACGGCGGAGCATATGGCATCGGCTTTCATTGCCTTGGGTGTGCCGCTCCAAGATGTGCCCCGTGCTCAACTATTCGCGCCGGAAGCGCCGGTGGCCGCGCGCTATGCGGTGATTCATCCGTTTGCTTCTGCGCCAGAGAAACAATGGCGCGCTGAACGATTTTGCGAAGTGGCGCGCTATCTGGACTTGTGGAATATCAAGCCGGTGTTTTTGGCTGGTCCTAAAGATGATGTGACGCCGTTCAAAGTTCATCAGGTGGTGCAGGGTTCGTTGAACAGCGCCAAGGCTTTGCTTTCGAAAGCGGCGGTGTTTGTGGGCAATGACAGCGGCCCGGCGCACATGGCGGCGGCGTTTGGTGTGGCCAGCGTAGTGTTGTTTGGGCCTTCGAATCATGCGATTTGGGGACCTTGGCAGACAGAGTGTGAGATTGTAGTGGCGCCGGATGGTTTGAAAGAAGTGACTGTTTCGCGTGTGATTGCCGCATTGGAGCGTTTGCGCATGTTTGAAGAGGCGCACGCTTGAACGAATTATTCCGCTTACTACGTTACGCCCGAAACTACATACCAGCTTTATTGGCTTCCGTTGTGTTCATGGCAGTCGTGGGGCTTTCGCAAGGCTTGCTGGTGCGGCTCATTCCACTCGTGTTTGAGAGGGTGTTGAATCCCGCCGCCGCCAATACGCCGGCGGTGTTGTTCGAATATCCTCCGCAAGACCATGCGGCCAATGCAGCTGCGCAAAAGCTGACGCATCCGAAAATCTACATCACGCTGAACGATGTGATGCCCAGTTCCATCCATAACATTTGGACGATGGTGGCGGTTGGCATTTTCTTTTGCTTCCTCGCGAAGGGCGTGTGTGATTACCTGGGCAACTATTTGATCAACTGGACCGGTACAAGCGCGATCATGGATCTGCGCCAGGAAGTGTTTGACCGGGTGCTGCATCAAGACGCGCAGTTTTTTGAGAACAATGAGAGCGGGCGCATCATGTCGGCGATCATGCTGGATATTGACCGAATCCAGGTTTCGGTGTCCACAATGCTAGCGGATTGGTTGCGGCAGATGTTCACGGCGATTTTCTTGCTGTTGAGCATGGTGTCTTTGAACTGGAAGCTTTCGCTGATTAGCTTGTTGGTGTTTCCGGTGGTGGCGGTGCTGACCGTTGGATTGGGCCGGCGCATTCGACGCACGACGCGCCACGCCCAAGATATGGCTGCTGGGTTGACGCAGATTTTGCAAGAGACGATCACGGGCCATCAGGTGGTAAAGAGTTTTGGGGCGGAAGATTTCGAATCGAAGCGCTTCCGGCTGGCGGCGCAACGGCTGAGGGCAGGGAATTTGCGGTATGTCGCGCATCAGGCGCTCGCTTCGCCGGTGATTGAAATTTTCGGAGCATTGACATTTATACTCTTGTTGACCTTTGCGCGATTGCAGGCGAAGAGCGCGATGATGACCGCCGGCGATTTCACCGGCTTTGTCTTGGCGCTGGTGATGCTTTACGAACCCATTAAGCGTCTGACCAACATTCACAACATTTTCCAGCAAGGTTTAGGCGCAGCCGGAACGGTGTTCCGTTATTTGGATACGCAGCCGGACGTGATTGACAGGCCGACGGCGGTAAAGATGCCGAAGTTTGAAAAGTCGATCCGCTTTGAGAAAGCACACTTTTGTTATCCGGGCGCGCCGGACCGGGTTGTTCTGAACGAAGTTAATCTGGAAGTGAAACTGGGCGAAGTGGTGGCGCTGGTCGGTTCAAGCGGTGCCGGCAAGACGACGCTGGCGAATTTAGTGCCGCGTTTCTACGATGTCACCCGCGGCACGGTACAGATTGACGGACGCGACGTGCGCGATTTGAAGTTGAGCAGCTTGCGGGAAAAGATCAGCATTGTGGCGCAGGAGACGTTCTTGTTTAATGACACGGTGTTCGACAACATTGCTTACGGCAAGCCCGATGCCAAGCGCGAAGAAGTGATTGCGGCGGCGAAAGCAGCATTGGCGGATGAGTTTATCGGGCGGCTTCCCGAAGGCTATAAAACGATGATTGGCGAGCGGGGTGTGAAGCTGAGCGGCGGTCAGCGGCAGCGCTTAGCCATTGCGCGCGCGCTGTTGAAGGACGCGCCGATCCTGATTTTGGACGAAGCAACGTCGCATTTGGATAGCGAATCGGAGCGGCTGGTGCAGCAAGCGTTGACTGTGCTGATGAAGAAGCGGACGGTACTGGTGATCGCCCATCGCTTTTCTACGATCCGGCAAGCGAACAAAATTGTGGTGTTAGACGGTGGCAACATTGCCGAGACGGGAACGCATGACGAACTGCTGGCAGCTAAGGGCCTATATGCGCGGCTGCATGATTTGCAGCATGCGGATTCGAGCGTAGTGGCCGGATGAGCGATCAACCGAACGGGAGCGGGGTGGCCGTGCGCAGCATGACCGGATTTGCGCAAGTGCGCAAACAAACGGCATTGGGCGAATTGTCGGTAAGTCTGCGAACAGTGAATCATCGCGGACTTGATTTGCACTTTCACCTGGGCAATGAATTTCTGCAATTCGAAAGCGCAATGCGGGGCATGCTGAAAGAGCGCGTTGGGCGCGGACATGTGGAGATCCGCACGTCGATCACGCGCGTTGCTGGAACGGCGGGACTTGGTTACAACAGCGAAGTTTTGAAGGGGTACGTCGTCGCGTTTCGTTCGGCGGCGGCGGAATTAGGGCTGGATGGCAAACCGGATTTGAATGTTCTTCTAACGCTGCCTGGAGTAACCGGCAACGGCACCAGTTTCGACGGCAAAGTTTTAGACACAACGTTCCAGCCGGTGTTGATGGAAGCATTCGCGGAGTGTGTTGACGGCTTGAATGCAGTGCGGGAGCGCGAAGGCAACGAATTGCGAAAGGCGCTGCTGGCGGAATTGACGCAAATAGAACAAGCGCGCGCGGAAATAGCCGGGCTGCGCGATCAAGCGGCGCCTTACATGCTGGCACGTTTGCGCGAGAAGCTGACGGAGCTGCTGAGCGGCGCCAATATTACAGAAGCGCGACTGGCGGAAGAAGCGGCGATTCTGGCAGACCGATCGGACGTGGAAGAAGAACTTACCCGGCTGGCTATTCACACGCAGGAATTGCGGCGCATTGTAGAAGCGGGCGGGGCCATGGGCAAACCTCTCGATTTTTTATTGCAAGAAATGAACCGCGAAACGAACACTACGTTGTCGAAGAGTTCGGGTGCAGGCGAGCCCGCGCTGAAGATTACCAATCTCGGATTGGGCATTAAGGCTAACATCGAAAGAATACGAGAGCAGGCGCTGAACCTGGAATAGCGCGCCTACTAGAATAAAAAGCGAAGATAGTGACAACGGTATTTATTATTTCCGCGCCGTCGGGTTCGGGGAAGTCGACGTTGGTATCGCGGATACTGGCGAGCGATCCCGGGTTGCGTTTTTCGGTTTCGTACACGACACGGGCACCGCGGGGGCATGAAAAGCCCGGTGAAAGCTACATTTACATCACGCGCGACGAGTTCGAAAGCCGTCTGGCGAATCACGAATTTCTGGAACATGCCGAGGTTTTCGGCAATTATTACGGGACGAATCGCGAGATTTTGCGCCAGGCGCAAAGCGAAGGCAAAGATCTGATTCTCGACATTGACGTGCAGGGTGCGAGACAATTAAAAGAACGGCTACCCGAGGCGGTGTCGATTTTCATTTTGCCGCCGTCCCGTGACATATTAGAGCAGCGATTGCGGAGCCGTTCCGAAGATGCCGAAGAAGTGATTCAGCGGCGCTTGCGGGATGCGGCGGGGGAGATTCGCAATTATCAGCAATATGATTACGTGCTGGTGAACCACAGGGTGGATGATTCCACGCTGACGCTGCAATCGATTGTGAGAGCCGAGCGGGTGAGACGCATCAGGATGGAAGAGCATATTGAACCCATTCTGCGAAGCTTTGATCCGCGACCGGCGTCGTTATTTTAGAAGTACGGAGAAAATATGGATATTAGACCAAGAGTCAACGCGATGCACAGCATTCCCGATGATGCGGACGGCAGCACCTATCGCTTCATTATCGTTTCGGCGAAGCGCGCGCGGCAATTGCAGAACGGGCAGCGCAGCGTATTGCCGGCCACCAATAAGAAGCCCACCACGCTAGCGATGGAAGAAACGCGCCGCGGTTTGGTGCCTTACACAGATCTCGCACAGGAAGAGGCGCTGCAGCAGGCGCAAGATCGGGCAGCGGCAGCAGAGTAGTTTGCGCCCGAAGAGCATGCGGATCGTTGTTGGCGTAGGCGGCGGTATCGCGGCGTACAAGGCTGCGGAATTGGTGCGTGCGTTGAGCCAGCGTGGTCATGATGTGCAGGTGGTGATGACCAAAGGGGCACAGGAGTTTATCCAGCCGCTTACCTTTGCCGCACTGACGGGCCGTAAAGTGATTACCGGGCTGTTTTCGCAAAGCAGTTCACAAGATACGCTTTCGAGCGCGGTTGAGCATATCGCGGTTGCCAAGGATAACGAGTTGCTGGTAGTGGCGCCTGCCACGGCAGATCTGCTGGCGAAGTTTGCCGTAGGGCTGGCGGACGATTTTCTTTCCACGTTGTACTTGGCATTCACCGGAAAAGTTGTTTTGTCGCCGGCTATGAATACCGCCATGTGGGAGCATCCTGCGACCCAAGCCAATCTAGAGACATTGCGAAAGCGCGGTTGTTCAATTGTTGATCCAGACGAAGGATGGCTGGCTTGCGGCGTAACTGGGACTGGGCGCTTGCCAGATCCAGTGCGCATTGCCGATCACGTGGACATGCTGGCGCATACCAAAACAGACTTCACGGGAGAAGTGGTGCTGGTGACGGCGGGGCCTACGCAGGAAGCGCTTGATCCGGTGCGTTACATCAGCAATCGATCGAGCGGCAAGATGGGCTACGCGTTGGCAGCGGCCGCTGCACGACGGGGCGCGCGCGTGATTTTGATTTCAGGTCCGGTCAATCTGCCGGTTCCGCCGCATGTGCAAATCATTTCCATCAAGACCGCACAGGAAATGCGCAACGCGGTGTTTGCTCACCTGGAAGAGACCACCATCATTTTGAAAAGCGCAGCGGTGGCCGATTATTACGTGGCCCACATTCCAGAACAAAAGCGGAAAAAGACGGCCACGCGCCTTTCGCTCGAACTTGATCCGACGCCGGACATCCTGGCGGAACTGGGACAGAAAAAGGGCGACCGGTTGCTGATTGGCTTTGCTGCTGAAACTGAAAACTTGATGGAAGAAGCGCGTCGCAAGATGAATATTAAGAAGTGCGACATGCTGGTGGCCAATCTGGTGAACACCAGCGGCCTTGGCTTTGAATCAGACCGCAATGAAGTAGAAATCCTTTCACGCAGCGGGCAAACTGTGCACGCGGGCCCAGCGGATAAGAATGAAATTGCTGAGCGCATTCTCGATCAAGTCGCCATGCTACGTTTGAATCTTCGCGCTGTAGACGCGACGGCATGACTCCGGGACAAATTCGTGATTATCTAAAGTACTACCGCGACCTGGGAATCGAAACGATTTACCGGGGGACGCCGCCGTCTACTCAGCCGCTGCCTACATTGCCCGTCCCACCTGTCATGGCCAAGAAACCAATACAAGAAGCAATCTTGCCGGAATTAACGCGACTGCCGGAACTGATTCCGCAGGGCGACACCTTGGCCAAGATTCGTGAAGACATCGGCGATTGTAAGCGCTGCCGTTTATGCGAGGCGCGCAACAAAATTGTTTTTGGCGACGGGAATGAATCGTCACCATTGGTGTTTGTCGGTGAAGGGCCAGGTGCCGATGAAGATGCGCAAGGTGTCCCGTTCGTAGGACGTGCAGGGCAGTTGCTGACGCAGATGATTGAGAACACCGCTGCGAAGGAAGGAATCCAGCTCAAGCGCGCCGATGTCTATATCTGCAACGTGGTGAAATGCCGTCCACCGGAAAACCGTACGCCACAACCGGATGAGATGGAAATCTGTGGACAGTTTCTTTTCCGCCAATTGATGACGATTAAGCCGAAAGCGATTTGCGTGTTAGGCGCGACGGCTATGAAGGCGCTGCTGAATACCAAAGAAGGCATCACGAAATCGCGCGGGCAATGGCAGAAGTGGCGCGACATTCCCGTGATGGTGACTTATCATCCGTCCTATTTGTTGCGCCAATACAACGCCCAAGCTAAGCGTGAAGCGTGGGAAGATTTGAAGACACTCCTGCATTTTGTGTATGACTAAACGCGGTTATCCTGGCCTCTTCCTCAGTTTTGAGGGCACTGATGGCAGCGGAAAAAGTACCCAAATGCGCATGTTAATAGAACGGCTGAGGCGTGATGGCTTGACTGTGGTTGAGAATCAAGAACCAGGCGCCACGCATATCGGCCGGCAGATCCGCCGAATTTTGCTTGATCCTGCTCATCAGGAAATGGCGGGCATGACGGAGTTGCTGCTGATGTTCGCTTCGCGCGCGCAAGCGGCCGCCGAAATCATTCGCCCGGCTTTGGAACGCGGCGATATCGTGGTGAGTGATCGCTTCACAGATTCGACACTGGCGTATCAAGGCGAGGGGCGGGGCATTGGTTTTGATGCGGTGCTGGCGGCGCATAAACTGGCGCTGGGCGATTTGCTGCCTGATCTGACAATCTGTATGACAATCGATGTGGAGACTGGCCTGGGGCGCGCGCACAAGCGCAATTCGACCAGCGATGAACAGGATAACGAAGCGCGGCTCGATCAGCAGTCGTTAGATTTTCATCATCGCGTGGCGGAAGGCTACCGCAAGATTGCGCGGCTTGAACCTGGACGTCTTCGATTAGTGCCCGGCGAGGGCGAACCTGCGATTGTGGCTGAGCGTGTGTGGCTTGAAGTGGCGCCGGTACTAGGCAAAAGGTAATGGAGACATTTTCCAACTTCCACGGCAATGAAGCTGTTGTGAAGACCCTGAAGCAGATGATTGCAGGTGAACGCATTCCGCAAACGATTTTGCTGAGTGGGCCTGAAGGTGTAGGTAAAGCGACACTCGCCCGGCGATTCGCGTCGGCGTTATTAGGCGGCAATACGAAGGTGGAGAACGACGACCTCAGTTTGCCGCACAATCTGGAAACAATTGCGGAACGTGACAAGTGGGCTGCCGATAAACGCGCAGATGATCCGCTACTGTTTTCCAGTCATCCAGATTTCATTACATTTCCGGTCGATGGGCCGCTGCGGCAGATCACAATTCACCAAATGCGCGAGTTTCGCGAACGTGCGCAATTCAAACCGCTAGAAGGTTCGCACCGCGTGTTTCTAATTGACCGGCTCGACCGTGCCAACGAACAAGCTGCGAACTCACTCTTGAAAGTGTTGGAAGAACCGCCGGCACACATGGTGATTTTCGGTACTGCGGAAAACTTGTACGATTTGCTGCCGACGATTCGATCGCGCTCTGTTGTGCTGCAGTTGAGCCGGTTGTCGGAAAGTGAGATGCTGGCTTTCGCTAAGGCACGCAATCTGCCGGAAGCTGCGACGCGTGTTGCCTTGGCCGAGGGTAGCCCTGGCGTTGCAGCCACACTGGATTTAGATGTGTTCCGCGAACGGCGTGGCTTAATGCTGGCAGCCTTAGAATGCGGGGCTGGCTTGGCACCCTTCTCTGACTGGGTACAGAAATCGGAATCGTTCGGCAACCGTAAGACGGAGAAGCTGGATTTGTACCTTAAGCCTGCCTATGGCTTGCTGGAAGAGATTTTGGCGGTGATGCAGGGTAAAGGCGCGAGCCGCCATGTCGATATTCAGCAAAAGATTACGGCGATTGCGCAGCGCGTGAATTTCGAATGGATTGAGCAAGCGGCGAAGGGTGTGGATGAGTTGGTTATGATGGTGAGGCGCAACATACAGAAAGTGGGAGCGCTGGACGCTATGATTATTAAATTGCGTAACGGATTAGAGTCCGCCGGCACCTATAATTAACAAAACCGCGCGTTGTCTAAAAGCAACTGCGGTACTATCCAAGAAACACACCTGAGGCCAAATGATAGAAGAGAGGCGTTTGGATTCGCTCATTAGAAAACCTGTTCGAGTGGCAGTTGGAGCCGAGGCAAAACGGCCGCCGGCCGCCAAGAAGAATACCCCGCCCGACCAGACGAATGCTGAGCAATTTTACTATTCGAAGCAGATGCAAGGCAAAACCCGCATGATGGTGGTTTTGACCGACGGAGAGCAGTTGGAAGGGGTCATTGAATGGTATGACCGCGATTGTTTGAAACTCAATCGCGAAGGGTCTCCCAACTTACTGCTGTTCAAACACTGCATCAAGTACATGTACAAGGCAGATCCAGAGTAAGTACTGATCTGCCCCAGTTCCACTGATACTACTGACCCGCTAGCTTGGTCTTGTCTTTGAGCGCGAGGCGATAGGCACGTCGTTCTGCCGCTTCGCGCCATCGGCGTTTCTCCTCATCGGTTTCCGTCACAATGGGCGGCAGCACGATGCGATTTCCTTCCTGATCAATTCCGACGAATGTGAGATAGGCCGATGAGGTGTGACGAAGCTCACGCGTGCGGAGGTTTTCCACCCACACTTTGACACCCACTTCCATAGAAGTGCGAAAGACTCGATTCACCTGCGACTTCAACATCACCAGATCTCCCAAATGGACCGGATGAAGAAACGTCATCTGGTCAACGGATGCCGTCACAATCGTGCAGCGCGAATGGCGTGCGCCGGCAATGGCGCCGCACAAATCAACCAGGTGCATCACGTGGCCGCCCAACATGTTGCCCAAAAGATTCGTGGTGCTGGGGAGGCATAATTCAGAGTATTCGGATTTGGAATCGGCCACCGTACGGACTTCTGCGACAGCCTCCTGAGTGTGGGTGTGTTGTTTTGACATGTTCATGAGAGTTATGCAGGATAACGGCGTAAATAGCTGCGGCAGAACGCCAGGACTTGGGCGCGCTGGCAGGGGTCGGGAGGATCGGGCTCCAGTTGCTCCGGATCAATGGTAAAGGCCAAACGGTGCCACGCCAGCGGGGTGTAGTTGGATTCTTCAATAAAGAGAAGATCCAGATGGGCAATGGATCGACGCAATACTTCGAAACGAAAGGCCGATCTTTTTTCTTCGGTAGGGAAATGCGAACAGTGGCCGCGCACGTTGCCATGGTTGCAGAGGCGTAAACGCTGGTCTGCTTCGATGGCACGCGGTTCTAAGAGTGCGCGGCAGACGCCATCGAACTCGTCAATGAGCGGCAGCCTGGCGTTCGGGAGCGTGCGTTGCGGCACTGCTTGCCGAGGCTCAAAATACGGGCATGGCATTCCTGATTCAAGTATAGAGAGGTGGGGTGTGGATGTGAAAGAATTAGGGGGTAGCTCCACGGAAAGCGCTTCGCCTTATGCCCTCCTCGCAAGATCAAACTCCTACAAATGCAGTGCCAGAAAGTTTTGTTCAGGAAGTTCAGCAAGCTGGGGCAGGGAGTGACGCCGCTAAACTAATTCTGCTGGGTTTGGAGGTGAAGGAAGTCCCTTGGGAAGCGGATGCACTGAACCTTATTGCGCAAGCACAAATGGCGATTCCGCCCATCCAATCTCCAGGTCGGGTTGTGCTGTTCACGGGACATAGGATCGATAGCGCCAGTCGCAAGACGCCACGGTTCCCGGCGGCGAAAGAGAATGTTGCGCGTGATGCCATCCAAAGCGCGCTCGAAGCGCAGCAAAAGAAAACCGGCGGCAACAACCTAAGGGGAGTCGCGGGAGGTGCGAATGGCGGCGATCTGCTTTTCCATGAAGTCTGCGAAAATCTCGGGATTACAACAAAAATAGCGCTCGCGTTGCCGCCCGATCAGTTCGCGAAGGCGAGTGTTGACACTGATGATCCAGGCTGGAACGCGCGCTTCGCCGACCAACTTGATCGCCACACCGATGTGCCGGCGCTCGCTCAGTCACCCGACTTACCTGAGTGGCTGCAGTTTAAAAAAGACTACGATGTCTGGCAGCGCAACAATCTGTGGTTGATGAGCATTGCGTTAAGCTTCGGTGCGCCGAATGGAGCGTTGCTTGCTTTGTGGGATGGGCAAACCGGTGATGGGCCGGGAGGAACGGAACACATGGTGACGCTAGCGAAAGAGCATGACATGGAGTTTGTGTGGCTCAAGACTAAGGAGCTTTTCGGGTTAGAGACTCAAGGTGTGTCAGGGTGACGGTCCCACACGTTGCCGCAACTTCGTCTTAGATCCGGCCGCATTCTGAGTTTCCGCACGTTTGGGCCAGTGGAGGGCCGTGCGGTTTTTCACTGTCATGGCGTTGCGGGTTCGGGGCTAGATGCGACTCTCTACGGCGATGCGCCGGATCGTGCCGGTATACACCTGATCTCTCCAGATCGGCCAGGTTTGGGTGAATCAGAGTTTCAAGCTGGACGTAAGATTCTCGATTGGCCGAACGATGTAGTTGAGTTAGCCGATCATTTGGAGATTGGCTCCTTCTCTGTGATTGGAGTTTCTGGAGGTGCTTCGTACGCGCTGGCTTGTGCACACAAGATCCCTCAGCGCATTGAAGCTTGCGGCATTCTGTCGGGCGCTGGTCCGGCGTGTTTGATTCCCTCGGGTGACCTTCGCTTCCGTGCTACTTACTTTGGTATTCGGCATCTGCCCCGCCTCTACCAGCGCTTTGCAAAATCTTTGACGGCTTGGCGCGCGGCTCATCCCACCGAGCACTTCGCTGTTCCACCTATGCTCCTGGCGCGCGCAGATAGGGCGGTTCTGTGCAACGCGGAAATCTCGTCTATTCTCGCGCGTACCACGGCAGAAGGTTCGTGCCAAGGTCACGCTGGACCGGCTCTTGAGGGAATTCTGCTGGCGAATGACTGGGGCTTTCATCCTTCGGAGGTTAGAATGAACAAATTCTTCTTATGGCATGGTCAGGCAGACCGCATTGTTCCGGTGGGGGTGGGTCGCAATATGGCCGCCGCTCTTCCGAATACGAGTGCGAAGTTTTATCCCACGGAAGGACACTATTCGTTGATGGTTAACTATGCGGCGGAAATTTTAGGTGCGTTCTCAGAGCGCCGTTAAGATCGACTCACATGGATTTCAGTTTCAGGGTTGTGATGGCGGTGACCGGGCTAGGTTCGTCGGCTACGCCGTATTCGCAAAACAAATGAAGCTCCAGGATGGCACTGTTCTTGTAAAGCCTTGGCAATCGTTGCTGGCAAGAGGCTGGCTGGTTATTTTCGGTCTTTTTGCAATCTTCGTTGCTTTCAGGAGCAGATAAGATGCGCTCCCGCGCCTTAGAATTCTAGTGATAATTTCTCGCCGATCTTGACCGATGTCCAGCGCTGAAACAACTCGGTTCGGCAAGCTCTGATCCTTGCAATCTCTTCTTCCATAAGCATACGCATGGGCTCGCCTTGCTCTGCGCGGATTTTCGCGAATGCATTGAACTCTTCACTCGTCCAGTTTGCAGCGCACGCGCGTTCGGCGTCGAACAGTCCCACGATGCCTTCCACCTCGATCGCCTCTACCGGGAGTTTGCCTTGCGAACCTTTGCCAGTAATGTCGTCCATCTCCCAGCCTTGCTCGACCAGTCCGAAGAACCCGTTCTTATAGCCGAGCGTCGTTTCAACGGCAAAATGTGTCAGATCGTGCAGTGCGAAATGCGTGGCATGGCGCTCACTCTGCTTTTGCCAGACGGAACTCCCATCGTTGCGGATGCACTGCAAGAGGCCAGCACCATCCGCTCTTTTGATGATCTGCACGCGCATTCTAACTAGAACAGTACTTTCACTCCAAATTGTAGAACTCTCGGATCATAGGCAGCCGTGATTTTGCCAAAGGTCGGCGTCGTGCTGACCGTCGCATTCGGGTTTTGGAAGTTCACCCGATTTTGCAAGTTGAACGATTCTGCGCGGAACTGCAAGCCGAAGCGCTCTGTGAGATGGAAG
>Ga0182012_10004228_pt1 | contig 15049 bp, 14 predicted proteins | sample 612S2SmetaG_FD_120486 | JGI IMG/M metagenome (GOLD analysis project Ga0182012, IMG submission 120486) | Permafrost microbial communities from Stordalen Mire, Sweden - 612S2S metaG | ecosystem: Environmental > Terrestrial > Soil > Wetlands > Permafrost | place: Sweden: Stordalen | collected... | reverse complement strand
CCTTCATCCCTGGCCGAGCGAGCGATTTGCCGCCAAGCACCCGAGGTGGGAGCCGTATGCGTAAATCGCGCACGTACGGATCTGTGCGGGGGGCGGCCAGTAATGGCCGTTCCTACCGCGATCCCGCCACCCGGTCACCCTCGCCCGTGCGCTGGCGCGCCGCCAGGACGACGTGCCGGTTCTGATTGACGGCGCCGGCAGCGACGCGTTCGATCCCGCCCAGCGGGATGAGCTGGTCGCCTTCGCCAGCGTGGCCAACGCCGTCATGGTTCTGGTGCTGCCCGCCGGGCTCGACACCACGGAGGCCTCCGAGCAGGCGTATGCCTATGCCGAGAGCGGCGCCGCCCTGCTGGTGGCCACGCGCCTCGATCTTGCGCGCCGGCTCGGCGGCGTAGTGGCGGCGGCGGCGGCCGGCCCGCTCGCCTTGACCGAAGCCGGCATCGGCCCGGGTGCAGCCGATGGCCTGACGCCCCTGACTCCCGACTTCCTGGCCGCCCGCCTGCTGCAGACCGGAACCCAGCGCGCATGACCCAAGCCACGCCCCGCATCAGTGCCGGCGCTTCCGGACCCATCAACGCCGTGGCTTGTGCCCCCGGCAGCGTCAAGGCCGCCGCCGCCGGCACGGTTATTGCGGTTGCCTCCGGCAAGGGTGGCGTGGGCAAGACCTGGTTCGCGATCACCCTGGCCCACGCGCTGGCCCGAACGGGGCGCCGGGTGCTGCTGTTCGACGGCGATCTCGGCCTGGCCAACGTGGACATCCAGCTTGGCCTCACCCCGGCGCGCGATCTCGGTGCGGTGGTCGCCGGGCAGGCGACCCTGTCCGAGATCACGCTGCGTCACCCGGATGGCGGGTTCGACATCGTCGCCGGCCGCTCGGGGTCGGGTGCGCTCTCGGCGCTCGACCAGGTCGCGCTGGAGCGGATGCTGGCGGCCCTGCGGGATGCGACCGTCCGCTACGACGTCGTCTTGCTCGATCTGGGTGCTGGGCTCGATCGCTCGGTGCGGCGCATGGCGGCCTGGGCGGACACGCTGCTTGTCATCGCCACCGAGGAGCCGACCAGCCTGACCGACGCTTACGCCGTGCTGAAACTCCATGCCGCCGACTGCGCCTGCGGCGACGACGGCGGCCCAGGGAGAGGCCCTTCCGGGGGAGGCGGGGCAGACCGTGGCAGCGACATCGCACAGGGCTCGGTGCGCCGACCTGCCGGCAACCAGCAAACGATCGGCGACGCGCGGATCGTCGTGAACCAGGCATCGAGCCGGACCGCCGGCGAACGCACCTACGCCACCTTGCACCGGGCCTGCGAGCGGTTTCTCGGCCGCGCGCCGCCGCTGGCCGGCGTGATCCGCCGCGACGACCGCGTGAAAGACGCCATCCGTCGCCAGACGCTGCTGTTGACCCGCCATCCTTCCTGTCCGGCCGCCGCCGATGTCGAGCAAGCTGCCGAAAGTCTGAACGCGCTGTCCGGCGGACCCTGAAATGCCGCATCGCGCAAGCGGCCCACTCCGCCTACATACCGCGGCAGAGGGGTGGCATGACTCTGATCCGCGGCAACCGCGACATCCGCGTGGATTTCTTCCGCGGCCTGGCGCTGTGGTGGATCTTTGGCGACCACATTCCCGGCGACGCGCTGTCCCACTGGAGCCTGCAAAACTTTGCCATGTGCGACGCCACCGAGGTGTTCGTCCTGCTGGCGGGCTTCGGCGCCGGTCTGGCCTATGGCCGGACGATGGACCGGCAAGGCTATGTCTACGCCGCTGCCGACACGGTCCGGCGCGCCTGGACGCTGTATGTCGCGCACATCTTCCTGTTCGTGGTCTTCACCGCCCAGGTTGCCTATTCGGCCACGGCGCTCGACCGCGTTTCGTACCTGGAGGAAAGCCGTCTCGACATTCTGGGCGACGCGCCATACCGGGCTCTGCTGGAGGCGCTGCTGCTGCGCTTCCAGCCCAGCCTGCTGAACATCCTGCCGCTCTACGTCGTGCTGCTGCTGATGTTCGCCGCCGTCCTGCCGCTGCTGCGCTGGCGCGCGGTCCTGTGCGCCGTGTCGTTCGCGATGTACGCCGCGGTCCAGGCCACCGGCATCAACTTCCCGTCCTGGACCGGCGAGGGCTGGTTCTTCAATCCGCTGGCCTGGCAGTTCCTGTTCATGATCGGCGCCATCCTGGCTTACGCGCCGCCCGCCATGCCGCGGCGACGCCGGGTGTGGGACGCGGCGTCGGTGTTCGTGCTGGTCGCGGGCCTGATCACCATTTTCGTGATCGATACGCATCCGCGGGTGTTGGCGTCGCTCCCCGCCCAGTTCGTACGCCTCGTCGTGGACGAGGACAAAACCGGGCTGCACCCGTTCCGCCTGCTATCGATTCTGGCGCTGGCATGGCTGGTGGTGCGGTTGGTGCCGGCACAGGCGGGATGGCTGCGCTCTCGCCCGGCAGCGCCGTTCGTGCTGGCGGGCCAGAACTCGCTGCCGGTGTTCTGCGCCGGCGTGTTGCTGGGTTTCATCGGCCGGCTGGGGCTGGAGGCGAGCGATGGCGCTGCCATGCAGTTCGGCGTGAACCTGCTCGGCGGCGCCGCGATGCTGACCGTCGGCGCCCTCGCGGCCTGGTATCGCGGCAAGGCAAGCGCCGACGGAGAGCGCCGGGGCGGCGCCTTGCGCGTTGCGGTCCGAACTGATACCGGATAGTACAATGCGGCGTCTAATTGCCTGCCTGCTGGCCATCTTGCTTTTGTCCGCCGGGGGCGTCGCGCGGGCCGGCGAGGTGACCGCCGTCTGCGCCGCTTCAGCGGCGTTCACCACGCCCGACACGGCATTTGAGCATGTCCGGGCGGCTCTTACTGCCGGCGGTCCTGTTGCCGTGCTCGCGATCGGGTCCTCCAGCACGGTCGGCAGCAACACCCGCGACCCGGGTTCGGCGTATCCCTACCGAATGATCGAGGCGCTGCGTGGGGCCCGGCCGGGCGTGACGTTTCGGTTGGACGTGCGGGGCGGGCGCGGTCTCACGGCCGGCGAGATGCTGCCGCAACTCGAAAAGGCGCTGAAGGACAAGCGATACGCCCTGGTGATCTGGCAAACCGGCACGGTGGAGGCGGTGGGCGGCATGCCGCCTGACGGTCTGAGCGACCCGCTGGAACAGGGACGCGACCTGGTGCTGCGGGCCGGAGCCAACCTTATCTTGGTCGATCCGCGCTTCAGCCGCTTCCTGCGCGCCAATGTCGACCTCGATCCCTATGAATCGGCGCTGGCGCAGGTGGCGTCGGTGCCCGGGGCAGCGTTGTTCCACCGGTTCGACCTGATGCATGCGTGGGTGGACAACGGCGGGATCGATCTGGAATCGACGCCGCAGGACAAGCGCGAAGCGGCTGCAGCGCAGCTCAACGCCTGCCTGGGTGACGCGCTGGCGCGCTTCGTGCTGAGCGGCGCGGCGTTGCCGCCGGACGGGTAGCTCAGAACAGGCCCTCGATCTCGCCGTCCGGCCGCAGGTGGATCGCCTCGGCGGCCGGCACGCGCGGCAGGCCGGGCATGGTCCGGATATCGCCGCAGATCGCCACCACGAAGCCGGCGCCGGCCAACAGCCGGACCTCGCTCACCGGCAGAATATGACCTGCGGGCGCACCAAGCAGCGTCGGGTCGGCGCTGAAGCTGTATTGCGTCTTGGCGATGCATACCGGCAGATGGCCGAAGCCCGCTATTTCGAATCCGGCCAGCCGGTGCGCGACGGCGTCGGGCAGCGCGATATCGGCGGCACGATAGATCTGCTGCGCCACCGTGCGGATTTTTCGCACCAATGGCATGGCGTCGGGATACAGCGGGGCAAACCGGGCGGTGCCCGCGGCAACGCGAGATTGAACCGCACGAGCGAGATCCATGGCACCGGCGCCGCCGTCGCCCCAACACGTGCAGCGGATCGCCTCGACCCCATGCGCGGCCATCGCGTCCCGCACCACCGCGAATTCCGCCGCGGTGTCGGAGGTGAAGTGGTTGACCGCCACCACCACCGGCAGGCCGAACTTCTGCATGTTGTCGACGTGCCGCGCCAGGTTGACGAGGCCGCCGGCCACCGCCTCGGTGTCCTCCTTCCCCAGCGCCGACTTCGCCACCCCGCCATGCATCTTCAGCGCCCGCGCCGACGCCACCACCACGACGCAAGCGGGGGTCAGCCCAGCGACACGGCATTTGATGTTGAAGAATTTCTCCGCGCCGAGATCGGCGCCGAACCCGGATTCGGTCACCACCATGTCGGCGAGCTTCAGGCCGAGCCGGGTCGCCATCACCGAGTTGCAGCCATGCGCAATGTTGGCGAACGGGCCGCCATGCACCAGCGTGGGCGAGCCCTCCAGCGTCTGCACCAGGTTCGGCATCAGCGCGTCGCGCAGCAACACCGCCATGGCTCCGTCCGCCTTCAGGTCGCGCGCCGTCACCGCCGCCCCGTCGCGCCGGTGTCCGACGATGATCCGCCCAAGCCGCACCTGCAGGTCATCGAGGTCGCGCGCCAGGCAGAACACCGCCATCACCTCGCTGGCGACGGTGATGTCGAACCCGTCCTCGCGCGGGAAGCCGTTCGCCACCCCGCCCAGGCCGTTGACGATGCCGCGCAGCGCCCGGTCGTTGAGATCGACGCAGCGCCGCCAACTGACGCGCCGCGTGTCGATCTCAAGCTTGTTGCCCCAGTACACGTGGTTATCCAGCATCGCGGCCAGCAGGTTGTTGGCCGAGGTGATGGCGTGGAAGTCGCCGGTGAAGTGCAGGTTGATCTGGTCCATCGGCGCGACCTGCGCCCGCCCGCCGCCGGTGGCCCCGCCCTTCTGGCCGAAGCATGGCCCCAGGCTGGGCTCGCGCAGGCAGACCGCTGCGCGCACGCCGATGCGGTTCAGCGCGTCACCCAGGCCGACCGTCAGCGTCGTTTTGCCCTCGCCCGCCGGGGTAGGACTGATCCCGGCGACCAGCACCAGCGCGCCGTCCGGACGGTCCTCGGCCGAACGGATGGTATCGAAGCCGATCTTCGCCTTGAAGCGGCCGTACGGCTCCAGAGCGTCGGCCGGGATGCCAAGCTTCGCGGCGATTTCCGCGATCGGGCGCAGCGCGGTGGCGCGCGCGATGTCCAGGTCGCTGGTCATGTGTCAGGCCGCCTTGCGCTGGTGGATACCGGCGGGGTCACCGACCGCCCATCGTGGCGACAGAGCGCCGCATGCCGCCCGGCATGATTGCGCTGACGCAACCATAGCCGTCCAGCGAGTGGTCCACGATCCGCAGCATCGGTACGAGGATACCGGCGCAGCGCCGAACCGCCGCACGGTGATGACCGGGTCGGGAATCAAAAGACTCATGCAGGGCCTGGACCGAATGCCGTGGCAGGCTTGGCACGGCGCTGCGAGGAAATCCAGCCTTGCGCCGTCGAAGATGGCAGGCAACCGGCACGGGGTGGTATCGTCGCGTCATGACCCTCCCGTTCATCTTGCCCGACTGGCTGCCCTGGTGGGTACCCATCGTGCTGCTGCTGCCGACGCTGCTCTACGCGCTGGCCCTGCTGTTCATGCCGTTCAGCGTCATCGGCGTGAAAAGCCGGCTTGAGGTGATCGAGGCGCGCCTGGACGAGATCCAGCACGAGATTCGGCAGCTCTCGCTGCGGCTGCCGGACGCCGGCCGTGCGGCCGACTTCGACGAGATCTACCCGCCCGTGGCTCCCACGCCGACCGATCCGCCGCGCCGCCCGTCCCGCCCGCCGATTCCGCCGGCGCCGCGCGACTACGACGGTCCGCGCCGCGGGCCGCCGCCGGAGTCTTCGCCGCGTGCCACCGACCGCCGGAGCGATCCCGAGCCGCGCACCCGTGCCGAGCCCAGGTTCGATTGGCGCAAGTGACACCGGCGGCCAAAGTGTGGGGCGCTTGCGCCGTCCGCCGGTGCGGCACGAAGTGGCGGATGACGCGTCGCGCAGCCGGCGGTTTCGCCGGGCGCTTGATCTGGCGCAGACTGGTCGCCAGTGCTGGGCGGACCACCGAAGCCTGGTTGCCTCGGGCCGGCCGATCAGGTTTGCTGGGCCGGTATATTCGACCGTTGGGGCCTGACATGCGCGTGACCGTCGTGCAGATGAACCAGGGCAGCGACAAGGCGGAGAACATCGCCCAGGCCGGCCGGCTGCTCCAGTCGGCGCTGGCCGTGGACAAGCCCGACATCGTCAGCCTGCCCGAGGTCTGGACCTGCCTCGGGGGCGACCGCGCGCAGAAGGTCAGCCAGGCGGAGGAACTGCCCGCCAAGGGCTCCAACCAGCAAGGAGGCCCCGCTTACGAATTCCTGCGCGAGGTGGCGCGCCGCAGCAAGGTTCACGTCCATGGCGGGTCCCTGGTCGAACGGGCCGGCGAGACGCTGTTCAACACCACCGTGGCGTTCGATCCGAACGGCACCGAGATCGCGCGCTACCGCAAGATCCACTTGTTCGACATCGTTACCCCCGATGGTGCCGGCTATCGGGAAAGCGCCACCTTCGGCGCCGGCGACGAAGTCGTGACCTATCAGGCAAACGGCATCACGGTCGGCTGCGCCATCTGTTACGATCTCCGCTTCCCTGAGCTGTTCCTCGCGCTGCGCCGCGCCGGCGCAGAGCTGATTTTCCTGCCGGCCGCCTTCACCCTGCTCACCGGCAAGGATCATTGGGAGACGCTGATCCGCGCCCGCGCCATCGAGACGCAGTGCTGGATGGCAGCGCCCGCCGCCTGGGGCCGCTATCTCGAAGGCAGCAGCGGCGAGCCGCGCTATACCTACGGCCACGCGCTGATCACCGATCCCTGGGGCCATGTGCTGGCCAAGGTGTCCGACGGTCCCGGCTGGGCCACCGCGCGCATCGACCCCGCGTTTACCGCGCGGGTGCGCCGGGATATGCCGGTGATGGAGCACCGGAGGCTCGCGTGACCCTATCCCCGCCGCCACCGGCGCACCATGCTCCCGCGCGCGAGTACGTCCCCGGGCGGATTGCCTTCACCGCGGCGCCAACTCCGCTGGCGACCGATGCGCGGGTCCGGCTGGAGGCGCGCTACGGACGTTGCGACCCCGAGCAGGCGGCGGCGGTCGTGGCGCTGGGCGGCGACGGCTTCATGTTGGAGACGCTGCACCGCGCGATCGGCGGCGACGTTCCGGTGTACGGCATGAATTGCGGCTCGGTCGGCTTCCTGATGAACACGTTCAGCGAAGACCACTTGCCGGCGCGCTTGTCATGCGCCCAGGCGGCGGAGCTGCATCCGCTGCGGATGCTCGCGGTCACCGCCTGCGGCCAGGTCAAGCAGGCGCTCGCGTTCAACGAAGTGAGCCTGCTGCGCCAGCTCCGACAGGCGGCGAAGATCCGGATCATCGTTGATGGCACTGTGCGGCTGGCGGAATTGATCTGCGACGGCGTGCTGATTTCCACGCCGGCCGGTTCGTCGGCCTACAACCTGTCGGCGCACGGCCCGATCGTTCCTCTGTCCGCCAACCTGTTCCCGCTCACGCCGATCAGCGCCTTCCGTCCCCGGCGATGGCGCGGGGCGCTGCTGCCGCGCACGGCCAAGGTGCTGTTCGAAGTGCTGGAGAGCGACAAGCGGCCCACCGCCGCGGTGGCGGATTTCACCGAGGTGCGCGACGTCATCTCGGTGGCGGTAAGCGAGGACCGCTCGGTGAACGTGACGGTACTGTTCGATCCGGACCAGGGCCTGTCGGAACGGATCATCACCGAGCAGTTCACGGCGTAACGGACCGGCGCGCGGGCCGTCCGGCTATCGACCGAGCGGAGTCACCAAAGTCTGAGGCCGGGCTAACATCGACCGAGGAGTTCGGCCTGCGTCCTGCAGCAAAACAGTGGTCAGGGGGATGAGCGGCATGCAGTTTCGCACGTCGGGCTCCGGCGGAGGCCGCCGAGCGATTACAAGGACTGTTGTACGGAAGCCTGAACTTTATTTTTTGCCAATCAGCCCTGAGTGGCCATAGATTTCATCGCGTCCGCTGCCTCAACGAAGGCAGCGTGGATAGTCGAGATCCCAGGGGGAAGTCATGGCCAAGGCAGTTGCCGTCGTAATCGGGGGACAGACGATTTATATGGAACTGGGGGAGAGTGTCTCCACGGCCGTGCGGGACCGCAGATCGGCGATTGACCATTTTGTGGACAGGGCGAGCCGAAATCCCCGCGTGGTCGGCTACACAAAGGCCGATCATGGGCATGGTGTAATACAGATATAGGCGGCGATGAAGCTTTCGCGGGCGCGGTGTCCGCCTGCTCGCTCTGGCGTTCTTCATGCCTTGGGCAAACGCACCACGAACCGGGCTCCCAGCACCTTGCCGTTTGCCCCCAGTCGGTTCTCCGCCGAGATGGTGCCGTGCAGCGCCTCGACGATCTGCCGGCTGATCGACAGTCCGAGCCCGGAGTGCTGGCCGAATTTCTCGCCCCGCGGCCGCTCCGAATAGAACCGGTCGAAGATCTGCTCCAGGCTCGATTCAGGAATACCGGGACCTTCGTCCTCGACGCTGATCTCGACCATGGCGCCGGCGTCGTGCGCACGCAGCAGAATATGTCCGCGCCGGGGGGAAAAGCTTTCCGCGTTGCCGACCAGGTTGCGCAGCACTTGCACCAGCCGTCCTTCAACCGCCATGACCGCGAGCCCGTCAGAGGGTGCGTCGATTTCCAGCTTGGGGTCGTTCTCCTCGTCGCGCGTTGCCTGATCGAGTTCCTCCAGCGCCCGCAGAATCGGCACCAGGTCCACCGGCTCGGCGACAACCCTGGAAAGTTCGGCATCCAGCCGCGACGCATCGCTCACGTCGCTGATCAGGCGATCAAGCCGCACCACGTCCTGCGCGATGATGGTGAGAAGCTGCCGCTGCCGCGCCGGGTCCTCGATCCGCCGCAGCGTCTCGATCGCACTGCGGATGGAGGAGAGCGGGTTCTTGATCTCGTGGGCCACGTCTGCGGCGAAACGCTCGATCGCATCCATCCGTGTCCACAGGGCTTGCGACGATTCAGCCAGGGTCGTCGCGAGCAAGCCCACCTCGTCGCGCCGCTGCAGCAGCGACTCCGGTACGCTGCCGATGCGGCCCTTGCCCTCGCGCATATCCGCGGCGGCGTCGGCAAGCCGCAGGATCGGGCGCGCGATGGTCAGCGAAAGGTACCAGGACAGCAGCACAGTCAGCGCCAGCGCCAGGCCGAACAGCGCGATGATCGACATGCGGATGGTGAACAGGCTGTGGTCCACCTCGCGCGCCTGGCGCGTGAGCAGGATGATCCCGACGGTGTGGCGATCGCGCTCCACCGGCTCGGCCACCGTCACCAGCAGTCGATTGTCCGTGGTCCGGCGGATGTAGGGCGGCATCTCGCGGCTCTGGCCGGCGCTGTCGAGCCGTACCTCCTCGCGGACATCGGGCTGCCACTCGATGCCGGCTGCGCCGGGGGTCATGTCCACCTGCAGCGGCGGCACCGTGTCATGCGGCAGCAGCGTCATGACCCTGTCGTAGAGACGGGCGATCGCGCTGATGAACGGGCCGTTTTCCGGCGCCGGGAGCAGCGGATCCTGGCCGGACGGAGCGCCCGCACCTACCCCCTCCCGCGCCCGGGAATCGGCAACCACGGTGCCGTCGGGGCCATAGAGCCGTGCCTGCGCGTCGGGCGACGGCTCGGTCAGGCGGTGCAGCAGCGGCCGGGCGATCTCCGGCACGAGCTTCGGGTTGTCCGGCTCGTCCAGGCGCGTCGCGCTTTCCCCCAGAGCGCCGGCGTAGATGCGTGCCTGCTCGCGCAGTGCGGCAACCTCGGCTTCCAGCAACCCGTTCTGGTATTGATCGAGATACAGCAGCGAGGCCACGAGCAGCGCCAGCGGCAGCGCGTTGACCAGCAGAATCCGGCGCAGCAGCGGCGACAGCAGGCGGGGCCGGAACCGCTTGCGCCGGCTTGCGGCCGCGGCGATCCTGCTGCCATCGGGCATGAGCGGCGATCAATGCTCCTTGTAGCGGTAGCCGATGCCGTAAAGCGTTTCGATCTGGTCGAAGACGTTGTCCACGGCACGGAACTTCTTGCGGACCCGCTTCACATGGCTGTCGATCGTGCGGTCGTCCACATAGATCGTGTCGCCATAAGCCGCATCGATGAGCTGGTCACGGCTTTTCACCATGCCGGGCCGCGCCGCCAGCGCCTTGACCAGCAGGAACTCCGTGACGGTGAGCTGGATGTCCTCGCCCTTCCAAAGGCACTGGTGCTTGGTTTCGTCCAGCACGAGATCGCCGCGCATCAGCACGCCGGAGGGCGCGGCGCCCGAACCCTCGGCCCGGCTGGTCTCGTTGCGACGCAGCAGCGCCCGGATGCGCTCGATCAACAGACGTTGACTGAATGGCTTTGTGATGTAGTCGTCGGCGCCGAGCCTGAGCCCCATCAGCTCATCGACCTCCTCATCCTTGGAGGTGAGGAAGATGATCGGCATGTTGCTGCGCTGCCGCAGCTTTTGCAGCAGTTCCATGCCGTCCATGCGGGGCATCTTGATGTCGAGCACCGCAAGGTCCACCGGGCGGCTGCTGAGTGCCTGCAGCGCGCTTTCGCCGTCGGTGTAGGTGCGGACCAGGAAACCCTCCTGCTCCAGGGTCATCGAGACACTGGTCAGGATGTTGCGGTCGTCGTCCACCAGCGCAATGGTCTGCTTCATGGGTTCAGCCCTTCGGGAGTCGGGCGCTCGGCGCTTTGCCTAGCGTCACTACTACCCCATCGCGCAAGATTGTGGCGCAATGTGGACGGGAGACGAACGGAATATGGCAGGACTCGCGGTATCGAGCGCGGCGATATCCTGTTTGTCAGGTTTTTCCTCCGATCCTTGTGTCATCGTACCTGAACGAGAAGCCCGGCAACCCGCGAAAGCTCGCTCCGGCCGCGCGGCAGGCAGAAGACGGACTTGTTGGAGGCCAGGAATAAAGCCGGAGCACGGTCTTCCCCCCCCCCGGGACGCGGGCGCAGCGATTCCTGAAGGTCCCGGCGTCCGGGCGGATACGAGTTGGGCTTGCTATCGGGCAACTCCAATGCCGGATTGACCGCGTTCGCGAAAGCCTCAGCCGCAGTGTTGCAGCCGCCGCGGCGGCTGCGCGCACTCGACAGATATACAATCTGAGGTGTGTATCCAGAGGAAGGAACCTGGCATGCAGGTCGGAAAGTGGGGCAACAGCCTGGCGGTGCGTCTGCCAGCGTCGGTCGTTGAGATGTTGCGGCTCAAGGAGGCGATGAGATCGAAATCGAAATCGCCGGCGAGCGCACGTTCAGGGTGAGGCGGGACAGCAGCCGCGAGCGGGCGCTCGAGCAACTTAAGACGCTGCAACGGCCTCTTCCGCCCGGTTTCCGGTTCAGCCGGGATGACGCGAATGAGCGCTGAGGTGTTCCTCGACACCACCGTGCTGGTCTCGCGATGGTGACGGAGGACCGGCGCTCTGCCATCGCGATGGCGCTGCTCGAGCAAGGCGGCACCATCAGCGTTCAGGTGCTGAACGAGTTCACCAACACCGCCATTCGCAAGCTAAAGAGATCCTGGGCCGACGTAACGGTCGCCTTGGCAGCCTTTCGCTTGCTGTTACCGAATCTCCTTCCCATCACCGTGACGATGCATGAAGCAGCGCTGGAGATCGCGCAGCGGGACCGCTTCAGCCTCTACGACGCCCTGATCGTTGCTGCGGCGCTGGAGGCGGGCTGTTCGACGCTGCTGTCCGAGGACATGCAGGACAGCCGGGTGATCGACGGGCGCCTGACCATCCGAAATCCGTTCGGTCTGCTGAAGCGGCAGGCTGCCAGCCATGGCTGACCGGTCGGCTGAGGCCGAGCATCGCGGGATTCTCGAACAGGCTTTGCGGCCTTCCGGCAAGCGGTTCTGGCGAGTCACGCAAGAATTGCAGGCCGAGACGGCGGGCAAGGCGGAGGCTCACAGATCCACAATCATCCGCGAATTCCGGGACACGCGTCGCTGGAACGACGCATGAGGGCAGCCGTCATCGACGCCAGCGTCGCGGTCAAGTTGGAGCGAAACTCAACCAGTCACTCCGCCGCACCCCGCAGCGCGGCGCCCGCGGACAGCGGGCAAAGTGGCAGCGCAGCCGCGAGCAGCGCCGCGAGAAGCAGCAGATGCGGGCGGGGGCTCATTCCGGCCGATGCGGCATCGGCAGCCGCCACCCCGAAGATCAGCACCGGCGTGGTCAGCGGCAGTACCAACAGCGGCAGCAACACACCGCCCCGGCGCGCGCCGAGCACAATGGCCGCGCCGGATGCGCCCAGCAGCGACAGCAGCAGCGTCCCTGGCAGCAGCCCGGCCAGCAATGCAGGAATGCCTTCCTCCGGCATGCGCAGCATGATGGCGAGTGGCGCAGCGGCCAACAGCAGCGGCAGGCCGGTGACCAGCCAGTGGGCGCAGGCCTTGGCGAAGGTGATCGCCGCCGCCGGCAGCCCGGACAGGAGCAGGTGGTCGAGCGATCCGTCCTCGAAATCAGCCCCGAACAGCCGGTCGAGCGGCAGCAGCGCGGCCAGCAGTGCACAAACCCAGATGATGCCGGGTGCGATCCGCCCGAGGGTCTCCGGCGCCGGGCCGATGGCCAGCGGGAACAGCGAGGCCGCCAGCAGGAAAAACAGCAGGGCGCCCAGCGTATCCGCGCCATGGCGCAGCGAGAGGCGCAACTCCCGTCCCAGGATCGCAAGGAATGCGGTCATCGGCGAACCCGACGTCCGAGCAGTCGGCACGCAGGCTTTGCGCCGGGCGCGGCGCGGTCACCGAGACCGTCCGTGCCAGCCATGGCCTCGCAGCCGTGGAATCCAACGCCAACCGTAGAACGATTGCCAGGACCGTTCACGGCACTGTCGGTGCCGGACCTGGTTCTTCCGCACGCAACACGATGCCAGTGACCCATCATGTCAGCCGCAGCTCCAACGTGCCCTCCAGCGGCAGCGGCAGGTGCGTGGCCGCCACCACCAGGCCGCCGCGCGCCCGGTGCCCCGCCAGCAGCAGGCCGAACCGCTCCACCGACGCGACGTCCAGCCCGAGCGTCGGCTCGTCCAGCAGCCAGAGCGGCGCCGACGACAGCGCCAGCCGCGCCAGCGCGAGCCGTCGCTTCTGTCCGGCCGACAGCATCCGCGCAGGCAGATCGGCCAGCGCGCCCAGCCCCATCGCCGCCAGCGCACCCGGCACCGCGCCGCCCCCCAGCCTTGCAGCCAGCCGAAGGTTCTCGGCGGCGGTAAGCCCCAGTTTCACCGCGTCATGGTGCCCGACATAGACCAGCCGCGTGGCGTGCCCCGGCAGGTCGGCAAGCGCGTCCTCGCCGCGCCACAGCAGCCGTCCTGCCGCGGGCCGCACCAGCCCGGCCAGCAGCCGCAACAGAGTGGACTTGCCCGATCCGTTCGGGCCGGCAAGCACCAGGGCGCCGCCGACGGGCACGGCGAAATCGAGGTCGCGGAACACCAGCCGCTCCCCGCGGAACGCCGCCAAGCCCTCCGCCTGCAGCACGCTGGCAAACCCTCCTGGTGGACGCTGGCCGGCTCGTATGGTTTAAGCCGCGCGCGCGCAGAGACCATTTCTCCTGCGGCGGAACAACACACAAGAGGCGTCCTCCCGCAAGGGGACGAGCAGCCACATGAACACAGTCGGGCAGGACTCGCTGAGCACCCGCCGCACGCTGACGGTCGAGGGCAAGGACTACGACTATTTCTCCCTGCCTGAAGCGGCCATGACGCTTGGCAACATCGCCCGCCTGCCGGTCAGCCTGAAGGTGCTGCTGGAAAACGTGCTGCGCTTCGAGGACGGCCAGACCTATACGATCGAGAACGCGACGGCGATCGCCGAGTGGATGTCGCGGGCGCACTCCGACAACGAGGTGCCGTTCCGTCCCGCCCGCATCCTGATGCAGGATTTCACCGGGGTGCCCGGCGTGGTCGATCTGACCGCCATGCGCGACGGCATCACCCGGCTCGGCGGCAAGCCGGAGAAGGTGAACCCGCTGGTGCCGGTGGACCTGGTCATCGACCATTCGGTGATGGTGGACTTCTCGGGCCATGCCGACTCGCTGCAAAAGAATGTGGACACCGAATTCGACCGCAACGGGGAGCGCTATCGCTTCCTGCGGTGGGGCCAGGAGGCGTTCGACAATTTCCGCGTCGTGCCGCCCGGCACCGGCATCTGCCACCAGGTGAACCTGGAATACCTGGGTCAGTGCGTGTGGACCGCCGAAGCGGACGGCGCCACCATCGTCTACCCCGACACCCTGTTCGGCACCGATTCGCACACCACGATGGTGAACGGGCTCGGCATCCTGGGCTGGGGCGTGGGCGGCATCGAGGCCGAGGCGGCGATGCTCGGCCAGGCGATCGCCATGCTGATCCCCGACGTGATCGGCTTCAAGCTGACCGGCAAACTGCCCGAGGGCGCGACGGCCACCGATCTGGTGCTGACCGTGACCCAGTTGCTGCGCCGCAAGGGCGTGGTCGGGAAGTTCGTGGAATTCTTCGGCCCGGGGCTGGACCAGCTCGCGCTGGCGGATCGTGCCACGATCAGCAACATGGCGCCAGAATATGGCGCGACCTGCGGGTTCTTCCCGGTTGACAACGTGACGCTCGACTATCTGCGCCTGTCCGGCCGCGACACGCATCGAATCGCGCTGGTAGAGGCGTACTGGAAGGCGCAGGGCATGTTCCGCGAGGCCGGTGCGCCCGATCCGGTGTTCACCGACACGCTGGAGCTCGACCTTTCCACCGTGCAGCCGAGCCTCGCAGGCCCAAAGCGCCCGCAGGACCGCGTGCTGCTGAAGGACGCGGCGGGTGCGTTCAAGACCGAGCTGACCAAGAGCCTGGGCGTGGCCGCGGCCGATGCCGGCGTCACCGCCAAGGTTGCCGGCACGAACTACGAGATCACCCACGGTGATGTGGTGATCGCCGCCATCACCTCCTGCACCAACACCTCCAACCCGTCGGTGCTGGTCGCCGCCGGGCTGGTGGCGCGGAAGGCGCGGGAGAAGGGGCTGACGCCGAAGCCCTGGGTGAAGACCTCGCTGGCGCCCGGCTCGCAGGTGGTGACCGAGTACCTGGAGAAGTCCGG
>Ga0182012_10004225_pt1 | contig 15062 bp, 18 predicted proteins | sample 612S2SmetaG_FD_120486 | JGI IMG/M metagenome (GOLD analysis project Ga0182012, IMG submission 120486) | Permafrost microbial communities from Stordalen Mire, Sweden - 612S2S metaG | ecosystem: Environmental > Terrestrial > Soil > Wetlands > Permafrost | place: Sweden: Stordalen | collected... | reverse complement strand
GAATCGAAAGAGAGCGAGACGCCTGAATTCCTGGCGAGTGCAATAGAGACAGCTGTTAAGAATGATGAATCACAGGTGGTGCAGCGTTTGTTGGCACGCGGGGCAAGCGCGAACGAAGTCTTGCCTTCGGGTGCGACTTTGCTGGACGCGGCGGCATTCGGAGGCGCCAGCAAGGTTGTGGACGTCCTTTTGAAAAATAACGCCGATGCAAATAGGAGTGGCGAAAGCGGCAATAGCGCTTTGGAGGATGCGGCACTGAAGGGATTTGACGCGATTGTGGGCTTGCTGCTAGACCATGGAGCTTTGATCAATCAAGTGAGTGCTGCCTCCGGGAACACGGCGCTGTATTCAGCAGCGGCTTTTGGCAAGCAAGATACGGTGAAGGTGCTGCTTAAGCGGGGAGCTAATCCTAATTTGCGCGCGAAGAGTCACAAGACTGCGTACACGGTTGCGCTGGAGAACGGCTTCAACGAGGTGGCAGCGGAAATTGAGAAGCAAGGCGGGTTAAAGACTTGCGACCGTTAGTTCGGCCACGATAGCGCGACCTAAGCCTGCAGAGGAGACAGCGATTGGCTTCGGGCTTTGGGATGATTGGTCTGGGGGGATGTGCCGGATCGGCGCACGCCGAATGAAACGATGATTCACGTAATTCTGCCCGTCGGCCAACTGCGCTGCAACTGCTCTATTTTCGGCGATGAACAATCGCGGGAAGGGATCGTCATCGATCCGGGTGACGAGCTTGCCAAAATCACTGAAGTCTTAGATAAACACCAATTGAAAGTTAAAGCCATTATCATTACTCACGGACACATTGATCACGTGATGGGCGCCGCTAAGTTGCGTGCGCTCACGGGCGCGCCAGTCTATATGAATGAAGACGATTACGCGTTGCTTGACGCGCTTGACGTACAGGCGGGATGGCTTGGTGTGGAGACTCCCGAACGACCTGAGATCGATATGGCCGCTAGAGACGGTTTGGCGGTGAAGCTTTCCAGCGCCGATTTCAATATCATTCTGACTCCAGGCCACACACAGGGAAGTTTGTCGGTTTGGATTCCGCAGGAGCAAAAGCTGATTGCGGGTGACACGCTGTTTCGGGAGACGGTTGGTCGGACAGACTTGCCAGGGGGCGATAGCCGCAAGCTCCTTGGCTCCATCAAAACGCGGCTTTTGCCGCTGCCGGACAATACGATGGTCATTCCGGGACATGGCGCGCCGACGACCATCGCGCACGAAAAGGAGTTCAACCCTTTTCTGCAGGGTCTTTAGTAACTTGCTGAGTTGCCTTCATTTCGAGAACGCTGGCGATTAGTTCCTTGGCGTCCGTGAGGCTCTTGGTGATGAGCTGAATGTCCATGGCAGGTTTACCAAGCTGCCGGACGCTTTGGCAATAAACGCCATGCTGACCGGCGAGCACCAAGGCATCGGTAATGCAATCGAGCGAAATGGCTAAGCGCCCGCGCTCCCGGCCCCACATGAACTCGTAGCGTTCAAGATCATCTTTGCGTTCTTCGTAAACTGTCATTTTTCAATATTTTACAGAGAAATATCTAATGTGTTGCCGGAGTTGAAGCAACAGGTGAGATTTGCCGGCCACCCACGTTGAATTGAGTATCGCCTTCGCCGATAAAACCAAGCTTCCTGAGTTCCAAAATTTGCGTTGCTTTGTCTTTATCGAGCCGCATTACGTGCTGTTTGCGGGCTTCAACCTCACGTGCCAGATTAGCGTTCTCTTCTTCCAAGGTGCGGATTTGTTTCTGCTTTTCCGTGAGCGCGCTCAAGCCTTGCGGACCGCGCAGCATGACTACCGCGTATGCCGCTAGCGCGGTGAGCGTGGCCAATGCCGCAATCGGACGTAGATAAGAACGAAACATCTCTCTCTACCTTTATAAACTTGTTTTGTTGAAAGGTCCAGCAAAAACAACAATTTATGACAGATGCGCTCATTGTCTTCTGCACTTGTACGAACCACTTGGAGGCCACGAAACTGGCGCACGCACTGGTCCTCGGCGGCGCGGCTGCTTGTGTGAATATCGTGCCGGGTGTTGAAAGCGTGTATCGCTGGCAGGGCGAAATTGAAACGTCGCAGGAGATCCTGCTGCTCATCAAGACCACGCGCAAGCAATTCGCGGCGTTGCGCGACTTGATTGTCGACTTGCATAGTTACGACACGCCAGAGGTGATTGCCTTGGAGGTGGTGGATGGCGCGCCGAAATATTTGGAGTGGCTAGGTGCCGCAATCGCTGAATGAGGTTTTTGATTCCGCTGGCGTTGGCGGCTTTGGGGTTGGCGCAGGAAACTCCGTTGCGCGAACTGCCGTATACCCCCGGTCTTGACAAGAAGTTTGTCGATAAGGCGGTCGGCCCATGCGTCGATTTCTACAAGTACGCCTGTGGAAATTGGAACAAGCTCATCCCATGCCGGCCGACCAGGCGCGCTGGGATGTCTACGGCAAGATGGACGCTGAAAATGCGCGGTATCTTTGGGGCATTCTTGATGAAGCATCAAAGGCGGGAGCGAACAGAAGCGCTAACGAACAGAAGATTGGCGACTGGTTTGGGGCGTGCACGAATAAGCCTGAGGTGGAAAAGGCTGGGCGTGCTCCGCTGGCTGAAGGATTGGCGAGAATCGAGGCGTTGCAGTCGGTGCATGACATTGCGGCTTACATAGCCGCGGAACATAAGTGCGGCATTGATCAGAACGTGCCGTTCAACTTTGATGCCGCGCCGGATTTGGACAACTCGTCGCAAATGCTGGCTTATCTGGGGGCGGCGGGATTGGGTTTGGCCGATCGCGATTACTACGTGAAGACGGATAATCAGTAGAGATCCGGCAACGTTATTTGCCGCATGTGACGAAGACGTTGGAGTTGCTAGGCGAAGAGCCTAAACTCGCTCAACGCGCCGCCTCCGTGGCGCTTTCCATTGAAACGAAATTGGCGCGCGCTTCGCTGACGCGGGTGGAGGAGCGTGATCCTTACAAGTTGAAGAATCGTTTTGCGCGCGAGAAGATGGTGGCGTTTACGCCACGCTTTGACTGGACGGCCTATTGGCAGGCTTCTGGTGCGCCCGCATTCAAGGATCTGAATGTGACGCAACCAAGGTTCTTTGCGGCCATGAACGAGGCACTGGCCAAGGACGGTCTGGCGAAATGGAAGGCGTACTTTCGCTGGCAACTGGTGAACGCGTATGCGCCCTATCTTTCCTCGGCATTTGAAGGTCGTCGTTCGATTTTTACTCCATTTATTTGCGGCGAGTAAAGGCGGGGCCGCCGCGTTGGAAGACGTGTACGCGCCTGGTGGACCGTCAACTGGGTGAGGCGCCGGGCCAGGTGTTTGTGGCGCGCACCTTCAGCCCCCGAGACCAAAGAAGCGACGTTGCGGATGGTGGAACAGGTGAGGCGGAGTTGGGGAACGATATCGCAAGCTTAAGCTGGATGAGCGCCGCCATCCAAAAGAGGCCCTTATTAAACTGCATGGCATCTTGAACAAGATTGGCTATCCCGAAAAGTGGCGCGATTACCGTTCGGTCCAGATCGCACCTGATGATTTTGCCGGAGATGTGCAGCGCGCGGCTGCGTTTGAACGAAACGCCGGTTGCTTCGAATCGGCAGGCCGGTTGACCGGACGGAATGGGACATGACGCCGCCGACCGATGCCGCCGCTTTACGATCCGAAGATGGATGCGGCACCGAACTATGGGAACACGGCCGCTACCGTTGGCCACGAACTGCCGCACGGCTCTGACGATAAGGGCCGGCAGTTTGACGCGACTGGCAATTTACGAGACTGGTGGACGCCCGCCCATGCCGAGGCGTTCGAAAAACGCGTCTCATGCGTGCGCGATCAATATGCACAATATGTGGTGGTGGATGATATCCACATCAATAGCAAGCTTACGTTGGGTGAATCTGTGGCAGATTTTGGCGGCACGCTATTGGCTTACTTAGCGTGGAAGCATGCCACAGCAGACCAAAGATTGCGGCCGATAGACGGCTTCACGCCCGATCAGCGGTTTTTTGTTAGCATGGCGCAATGGGCCTGTGGGGACGAGCGCATAGAGCAAAAGCGCGTCAACGCTACCATTGATCCGCATTCGCCAGACGAATTCCGGATTAATGGGTTGGTTTCCAACATGCCGGAATTTGGCCGTGCTTTCAGTTGCAAGGAAGGTCAGCCGATGGTGCGCGCGCAAAGCTCCGGGTCTGGTAGGGAGAGTATAATTCCGGGATGAAGGTTGTCATTCTTTGCGGCGGCCTCGGGACCAGGTTGCGTGAAGAGACGGAGTTCCGGCCTAAGCCGCTGGTTGAAGTGGGCGGACGCCCGATTTTGTGGCACATCATGAAGCTGTATGCGGAGCAGGGCTTCCGCGATTTTGTGTTGTGCCTGGGCTATCGCGGAAACATGATCAAAGAGTACTTCCTGAACTACGAGGCGATGAACAGCGATTTTACGATTTGCCTGGGGAATAGGGCAACCATCGCGTATCACGGAGATCATGGCGAACAAGGTTTCCATGTGACGCTTGCGGAGACGGGCGGGGAATCGATGACGGGTGGACGTTTGAAGCGTGTGGCGAAGTATCTGACGCACGAGGACCGGTTCATGGTGACCTACGGCGATGGTTTAGGTGATGTGGACTTGAACGCTCTGTCGAGGTTTCACTGTGCCCATGGCAAGATTGCGACGGTTACTACGTTTCGACCCGTTTCGCGATTCGGGATTTTGGATATCGATGGCATGCAAAAAGTGACCAGTTTTAGTGAGAAGCCACGATCGGATGCGTGGGCGAGTGCCGGATTCTTCGTCTTTGAGCGGAAGATACTCGATTATCTAAGCGGCGACGAATGTATCTTAGAGCGCCAGCCGTTGGAACAGCTGGCTCGTGAAGGCGAGTTGTTGTCTTACCATCACGACGGTTTTTTCTGTGCCATGGACACATACCGCGAATACGAGTTACTAAACGATCTCTGGAAGACGGGACAGGCGCCGTGGAAGCTTTGGTAACGGACGCCGCACAATGGCGCGACCGGCCGGTGCTCGTTACCGGGGCAACAGGGCTGGTGGGGAGCTGGCTCACGCGACGCTTGTACGAAGCAGGGGCGGAGACTGTCTGTCTGGTGCGTGACTGGGTGCCGCAGAGCGAGGCGGTGCGCCGCGGATTACTGGAGCGGGTGAAAGTGGTGCGCGGCGATATTCGCGAACGATACGTTTTAGAGCGCGTTCTTGGGGAATATGAAATTAACACGGTTTTTCATCTGGCTGCCCAGACGATTGTGGGTATTGCGAACCGTGATCCTGTTTCGACGTTCGAAAGCAATATTGGCGGCACTTGGAACGTCTTGGAGGCATGCCGAAAATCGCCTTTGGTGAAGGCTGTCGTGGTGGCATCGTCCGATAAAGCGTACGGGAGTCAGGAGACATTGCCCTATTCGGAAACTTGTCCGCTGGCTGGAGAGCATCCGTACGATGTAAGTAAATCGTGCGCGGATCTAATTGCCCACACTTACGGAGTTACCTATGGGTTGCCGGTTGCGGTGACGCGCTGTGGAAACTTTTTTGGCGGAGGAGATCTGAACTGGAATCGGATCGTGCCCGGAACAATTCGCTCGATTTTGCGCGGCGAGAGGCCCGTCATCAGGTCTAACGGAAAACTCGTGCGCGACTATTTTTACGTGGAAGATGGTGCGGCGGCTTACATGCTCATTGCGCAGAGTTTGCTGGCAGATAGTAAGATATTGAGTGGGCGAGCTTACAATCTTTCGAATGAGAAACCGCTGACGGTTATCGAACTAGTCTCACTGATCCTAAGAGAAATGAATTCAGGCTTGGAGCCTCATATCACGAGTGAGGCTTCCAACGAAATTGCGGTGCAGTTTTTGAGTGCTGAGCGTGCAAGAGGGGAATTGGGCTGGCGTCCCCTTTTTACTTTGGAACAAGGTTTGAGTCAAACGATTCGCTGGTATCGGCGATTTTTCGGAGGGACAGAGGATGACATCGCAAGCCGGGGATTTGCGGAAACGCATTCTCGCGCTGGTGGCTGAGTACTCCAAAGTGATCCATGCTCCCACGGCGTTTGTGGCCGGCGAGAGTGCGGTGCCGGTAGCGGGGCGTGTTTTCGATGGCGAGGATGTTCAATGCTTGGTCGATGCATCGCTGGACTTCTGGCTAACGGCGGGACGCTTTGCGGACCAATTCGAGCGCCTTTTGGCGGAATGGTTCGGCGTGCGTTGCGCAACGCTGGTTAATTCCGGTTCTTCGGCCAATTTGCTGGCGATCAGCGCGCTTACCTCGCCCAGGCTCGGAAGCCGCAGATTGTTGCCGGGCGATGAAGTGATTACGGTAGCGGCAGGCTTTCCCACCACGGTGAATCCAATCGTGCAAAACGGCTTGGTGCCGGTTTTTGTAGACGTGTCCATCCCCACCTACAACATAGATGTCGCGATGTTGGAGGCGGCAAAATCGGAACGCACGCGAGCGGTCGTGCTGGCGCATACGCTAGGTAATCCGTTTGATGTCGCGGCCGTGACGGCGTTTGTCCGGAAACACGATCTATGGCTGGTAGAGGATTGTTGCGATGCGGCGGGGGCTACTTTTGATGGCCGTAAGGTGGGAACGTTCGGCGATCTAGCGACCCTCAGTTTCTATCCGGCGCACCACATCACTACCGGTGAGGGGGGCTGCGTGTTAACGGATAAGCCGCTCCTGCAAACAATTGTGGAATCCTTTCGCGACTGGGGGCGGGATTGCTGGTGCGATCCAGGCAAAGAGAACACCTGCGGCAAGCGGTTCGACTGGCAATTAGGCGGACTCCCGCGCGGGTACGATCACAAATACACTTACTCGCACATTGGTTACAACCTGAAGATGACCGATATGCAGGCGGCCATCGGTGTTTCGCAAATCGGTAAATTGCCGGAGTTTATTGCGGCTCGCAGAGCGAATTATCAACTGTTGCGTGAAGGGCTAAAGGATTTGCAAAAGTGGTTTATCCTGCCGGAAGCGACACCGAAGGCGGACCCGAGCTGGTTCGGATTCCCGTTAGCGATTCGACGCGAGACGCCATTTAGCCGCAACCGGCTGATCGCATTCTTGGAAAGCCGTAAGATTGCCACGCGGCTGTTATTTGGCGGTAATCTGTTGCGCCAGCCTGCCTACCGCGAAGTGAAGCACCGGGTGGTGGGATCACTGGCGAATACCGATTTCATTATGAGCCAAACACTCTGGCTGGGTCTGTATCCGGGGCTAACTCCCGAGATGATCGGTTATGTGCTGGATACGTTTCACTATATGCCGATTGCGGATTGGCAGACGTTATGGGTCTGAATGGCTTATGAGCTAGAGCGGGACTTGCATCACGTATTGGCGCACAGCGCAGGGCTTTGGGAGCCCCTGCGCGGAAAGAATTTGTTTGTAACTGGAGCGACATCCTTTGTCGGGCGCTGGCTCATTGAAAGCTTTGTCTGGGCGAACCGGCAGCTGGAACTCAAGGCGCGGATGTTCGTCTTAACGCGCGATCAGCAATCTTTCACCAAGAGCCGGCCCTTATGTACAGTGGATAAATCAATCGAGATTCTGCGGGGAGATATCAAGACCATTACCTTTCCTGAAGCGGAATTCCGGTTTATCATTCACGCGGCCTATGAGGATAGCCCCCGGCCTGTTGCGGCCAATGCTGAAGGCACGCGGCGTGTTCTTGAACTGGCAAAGACGCGGGGCACGGGGCGCCTGTTATACGCCAGCTCAGGCGCCGTCTACGGCGAGCAACCTGCCGAAACCGAATTGATGGCGGAAGATACGATAGGGGCAACTGGGGGCGTCACGGGCTACGCCGAGGCGAAGCGCGAATCGGAAGCGCAGTGCCTTAGGGCGTCAGACGCGAAACTCGGCGTGGTCATTGCTCGCCTCTTTACATTTATCGGACCATATCTGCCAGTAGATAGGAATTACGCTGTTGGGAATTTCGTGAGGGATGCCCGGCTCGCAGGCCCGATTCGCATTGAGGGCGATGGGACGCCGCTGCGATCTTATCTTTATGCAGCAGACGTGGCGATTTGGCTTTGGACCCTGCTGATCAAGGGCACGGCAGGGCGGGCGTATAACGTGGGGAGCGACCAAGCGCTCAGTATTTTGGATTTGGCCAAGCGGGTGGAGCGAGTGTGCGGCGTCAAGCGTGGCATTAGCGTCGCCCAGCAAGCCGTACCAGGCGCGCAGCCGAAACGTTATGTGCCGTCCATTGCCAGGGCGCGAACGGAATTGGGATTACAGCCATGGATTGGACTAGAGGAAGGAATTCGCCGCATGTTCAGTTGGCATGATTCTCCATGAAGTAATAGCAGAGCATATGGCACGCAATCATGTGACCATCTTCGATACGGCCCATGTGCGGCTCCGCAACATGAATTTGCACTTGTGCCAGAGGCCCGAGTTTGCCGCCATCACGACCCGTTAAAGCAATTGTTTGACAGCCGATGGAATTGGCATACTCAAGAGCCTTTACCACGCTGGCCGAATTGCCTGAGCCGCTGAGAGCTATGACAACATCGCCTTTCCGGGCAAAGTTTTTCAGTTGTTCGGTGAAGACGAAATCGTAGCCAACATCGTTTGAATAGGCGGTGATCGTGGGCAGCGAATCCGTGAGCGCCATGATCCGGAAACGAGTTTCGCGTTGGAAACTGGCGCCCTTTACCATGTCGCAGACAAAGTGGGACGCCGTGGACGCGCTGCCGCCGTTGCCACAAACGAAAATGTGACGGCCTTGGTCGCGCGCTTCGCGCAGGATCTCTATAGCTTGGGCGATGCCGCTTATGTCCATGGTTCCGAGCGCGTCGAGAAGCTTGGATCTGTATTCACGCGCGAATGCGTCTGCGGTCATAATTCATGCTACAACCCATGGCGCAACGAGGACGAGACACGCTGACGGATGCGGCCTGGTTTGCATGACATAATCGCAATTGGTGACTGTCAAGATAGGTAACACGTTGGCTGGCGACGACCAGCCTTGTTACATCATTGCCGAGATTGGTATCAATCACAACGGCGATCTGGAGTTGGCAAAACGGCTTATCGAAGTTGCATCCGCTGCCGGTTGTAATGCCGTTAAATTTCAGAAGCGCACGGTAGAATTGGTTTACACCGCTGAGGAATTGGCCAAGCCACGCGAGAGTCCGTTCGGGTTGACGAACGGAGATTTGAAGCGTGCGCTTGAATTCAACCTGAGACAGTATGAGGAGATCGACGCTTTCTGCAAAGCACTGGATATCGCTTGGCTGGTTTCATGCTGGGATGCAGAGTCTCTCGAGTTAATGGGTCAATTCGAACTACCCTGCATTAAGATTGCCTCTGCTTTGCTGACGGATGACGCGCTGCTACAGGCAACTCGCAAGCAAGGGAAGCCGCTGATACTTTCCACGGGAATGAGCACACTCGAAGAAATTGACCACGCCGTGGAAGTGTTAGGAAAGGAAGATCTCGTGTTGCTGCACGCGTGCAGCGCATACCCGGCGCGTTATGAGGATCTTAACTTGCGCGCGATTCCGGCTTTGCGGGAACGGTATGGCATGCCGGTTGGATATTCCGGGCACGAGACAGGCATCCCATCCAGTGTGGCTGCGGTGGTGCTTGGGGCCTGCTGCATTGAGCGGCATATCACGCTGGACCGCGCCCTTTGGGGCACGGATCATGCCGCTTCTCTTGAGCCCAATGGGATTACCAGGCTTGTGCGGGATATCCGCTTGATCGAGAAATCGCTGGGCGATGGAATCAAACGGGTTTGCGAGAGTGAGCTTCCAGTAATGAACAAACTGCGGCGAGTGAGGCAGCCGGCCGTCGCCGTATGAAAGATATAGCGGCGATCGCCCTGGACGTGGACGGCGTACTCACCGACGGCGGCGTGTGGTGGGGACCCAACGGACAGGAATGGAAGCGATTTTCCTATGCGGATATTATGGGCGTCTCGCTGGCGATCAGAGCCGGCTTGGTGTTCGCCTTGATCTCCGGGGAAGATAGCGAATTGGTGGACCGGTTCGCCGCTAAGTTCGGCATCAACACAGTGGAAAAAGGCTGTAAAGATAAGGGCGCGGCGTTACGCCGGTTTTCCGACAGCACGGCGATTCCGCTCGCCGCCATCGCCTTCATGGGAGACGACATCAACGACATTGGCGCCATGGAGTTGGCCGGCTTGCCCGCCGTGCCCGCCGATGCACACTTGGCGGCCAAGGGCTGCGCGGTATTTGTCTCGGGCCGCCCAGGGGGGCATGGAGCCGTGCGCGAGTTGATTGATGCGGTGCTGGCGGCCAAGGCAGCGGCCGTTGAAGCATGAGATTCATCAGCGTCATTACTCCCTGCTTCAACGAAGAAGCGAACGTCGAAGAACTTTATCTTCGCGTAAGGGCGGTCCTGGCGAGAGTGGGCCGCTACGCGTATGAGCACATCTTTATCGATAATCATTCGCGGGATAATACCGTAGCGATTCTTAAGAGAATCGCCAGCCAGGACACGAACGTAAGAATCATCGTGAACGCGCGTAATTTTGGACACGTGCGTTCCCCCATGCATGCCTTTCTCGAAGCTCGCGGCGCTGCCGTGATCGGCTTGGCGGCCGATTTACAAGATCCGCCCGAAATGATTGAAGACATGGTTGCCAAATGGGAAGAAGGCTATGCCATGGTCTTATGTATCAAGGAAACCAGCCAGGAAAACCGCCTGATGTTCCGCCTGCGCCGCCTCTATTACCGCCTGGTGCGGCGATTATCTTCCATCGAGACGTTTGAAAACTTCACCGGATTTGGGCTCTATGACCGGAAAGTGGTGGAAGCAATACGATCCTTTGGCGATGTCTACCCCTACTTTCGGGGCATGATCGCCGAAATAGGTCTGCCTCATTTTAAACTGATTTACGATCAGCCGAAGAGGAAGCGCGGCATTACAAAAAACAACTTTTATACGCTGTACGATTTGGCGATGTTGGGCATCACGAATTTATCGCGCGTGCCGCTTAGATTAGTCACTTTCTCCGGGTTCATCGGCGCGCTGCTGTGCGGGTTGGTGGGGCTAGGCTATCTGGTTTACAAACTGCTTTTCTGGAACAATTTTTCAGTGGGGACTGCGCCTTTAGTGATCGGGTTGTTCTTTTTGGGATCGGTGCAATTGCTCTCAATGGGAATTTTAGGAGAATACATTGGGGCAATTTACACTCAAGTTTTGAAACGGCCCTATGTTATTGAGCAGGAGCGCGTTAATTTTGAGTTTGAGCCCGGGATGCCCCTGCAGCAGGATGATAGAGGCGGCCGGTGGGCGTAGTTCGAAGCGCGAAGTGAGGCATCGCCCCGGCAGTGAATCTGCCTGAGCTGAATAGCAACGAGCTATTTTCGAAACAGCGCGTGGCGGCGTTCGACGGATTGCGCGGCGTTGCGGTGTTGGCGGTTATGCTCCATCACCTTTCGTTCTATTGCCCGGTCAATACGCCGCTAGCGGAACTAACCAGGAAACTGCTGCATGCCGGTTGGTGCGGTGTCGATCTTTTCTTTGTACTCTCCGGATTCTTGATCACAGGCATTTTGCTGGATACGCGGGGGAATGAAAACTACTTTCGGGCTTTTTATGCGAGCCGCGCTTTGCGAACTTTCCCGGCCTATTATCTGACTCTCATCGCCGTGCTGGTGGCGTCGAAATTTTCAAGCGTCGTGGGCACAGTTCTTCCGCAGCGGCACGACCGGATTTTCTATTTTTTTTATTTGAATAATTGGTGGGCCTTGATGGGAGGCCTTTGGCGGCCTAACATCATTGGCCATTTCTGGAGTTTGGCGGTGGAAGAGCAGTTTTATTTGCTTTGGCCTTTCATTCCGCGCTTTTTCGCCCGCCGCCAGGTTGCGATGGCGGCGGTAACCGGCATCGTATTAGCGCCGGTGATCCGAACGGCAATTTATCTCCATTGGGGCCCGGTTCGAGACATCGTCGAAAACCTATTCTGCCGAATGGATTCACTTTTGATGGGTGCGTTGATTGCTTCACTTGCTCGAAGCTCGGGCAATCTGTCCGGTGGGCGGTGGATTTTGCGTTGCTTGGCGCTCGTGGCAGGTCTGGCCTTCGGCGCGGGAAGTTTCTCTAGGCTGCCGATTTTCGGTCTGGCGAGATCGGAACTATTCATTTTCAGTGGACTTGCGGTCATACTTGGATGTCTTATCTTGGAAACGTTTGTAACCAGGGAGAAGAATACGCTTTTCCAACGAAGTGTGTGTTGGAGGCCTTTGCGATTTGCCGGCAAATACAGCTATGGAATTTATCTTTATCACGTCCCGCTCTTGTGGCTCTGCGCCAGATGCTGCACGAGGCTAGAACCGGCGCGGGATTTGATGGAATTCATGGCGTTCAGTGGTGGCGTGATGGCGCTGACCATAGCCGCCGCCAAATTGAGTTATGACTTTTTCGAAATACGCTTTTTGAAGCGAAAGAGCCAGTTTCCTTGACCTACGAAGGGCGAGTTTTGGTGGGCTTCCACAGTGTCCGGGCCGGCACGACAAAAACCTTAAGTGCACAAAGCGCCGCTACCATCATCACTACGAATGTGCGTGCCACCGAAGATAGGCGTTTCAGAATTGACGTTTCGGGTAGCCAGCCGTCGAAGTAGTCGAGAATTGCCAAACCATAGACGGCGGCTTGACAGACCAAGGCCGTAATCATCAGCCAATGGAAAGGCAACCAGAAAGTTGTAAGGCCGATGGCAATCAAAGCGAAAGGCAACAACAAACGTCCGAGTTTATAAGAGATGAAATGAAGCCACAGGCGGTTACGAAACGTAAGCAGGGCCGGGTATTGGCGCATGATTTGATAATTGCCGGCCAAGGTGCGCACCTTCCGGCGGAATTCGGTGGCGAGCGAAGTTGGATCGTCATATGCTTTAGCAGCGGGTTCAACGACTAATCGGAAGCCTTTGAAAAAAGCCGATAGTGGTACGTACAAATCGTCGAGGAGCGTGTCGGGCGGCATGGCGACCATCAATTCCCGGCGGATCGCGTAAAACGGACCAGTCGCGCCCAACATGGAATCTAAGTCGCTAAGGCGGTTGCGGATCCAGCTTTCAAACCGCCAATAAAGACCGATATTCTCTTCCGCCAGATTGTCCCCGTTGCGTATGATCAATTCGCCGCTCACGACGCCCACGGATGGGTCAGCAAAGCAACGGACGATTTTCCGCAGGCTTCCGGGTTCTAGAACCTGGCGAATATCGGTGAGCAGCAGGATTGAATTGTGGGTAGTAGGTACGCCGGCGTTGAGGGCTGCGGGTTTGCCGCCGTGGGGAACACGCAGAAGTTTAACGCCCCTATCGGCATATTCAGCAACTAATTCGTCGGTCGCGTCGGTGCTGCCATCGGAAATAACCAAAATCTCCAAACACTCTTGCGGGTAGTCCAACCGCAGTACGGAATCGAGCTTGCGGCGAACATACTGAGCGCCATCCATAACAGGGATGACGACCGAAACAGATGGCACGAGATCGGCTTTCCTGATCGGCTTTGGAAACGTTTGCGCCAGAATTCTTAACAGGATTGGATATCCAATGATCACATAAAAGACAAAGGCACAGCTGACACCGAAAACGAGTGCAGGAAAAGAGATCATCCGCGCAACGAACCAGTGAACGAACCAGTCAAAGAGCGCGGCCTGCGCAGCGAGGGGGCCTCTTTTTCAAGAATGGCTTCGAAAACGCGAGCGGCGTGTTCCCAGGAAAATTGCGACGAAACCATATTGTACGCATTTTGGGATATTTGTTTTCTGGTTGACTCGGACGCCAGAAGTGCGAGGCAGTGCTCGGCAAATGCCTCGGGCGTATCTGCTAAATATAGGTTCTTGCCGTGAACCACGGGTAGCCCTTCGGCACCGATAGTGGTAGATACGATCGGCGCCTTGGCGGCCATAGCCTCGAAAATCTTGAGCCGTGTGCCACCGCCAATGCGTAGCGGAACGACGGAGACCGAACTGCCCCAAAAATAGGGGCGGATGTCGGGGACGGTGCCCGAAACCAGGATCTTAGGATCGGTGCGCGCCATTTCCAAAATTCCACTTCCCGGCGATCGGCCCACGATAGCGAAGGTACAATCGGGCCGGGAACGGCGAATGAGCGGTAATATTTCGCGCACGAAGTAGTTGCACCCATCGATATTCGGTAGCCAGTCCATCGACCCGACGAAGACTAGATCTGCCTTGTTTTCAATGGGGAGATCGGGTGGTGGCGTGAAAGAGGGAACGTCCACACCGGTCGGAACTTGGGAAACCCGTTTTGCGTGAAAAAGAGCGCGAAACCGTTCGGCGTCCTGGCTGGAGACGGCAACTACATGCGCGCACTGGCGGCAGGCAGCGCCTTCGTAGCGCGCCATTCGATTCCGTTGGATACGGAAGAAAGCTCTGGCGGCGGCACTGTGAGCATTTTCCAGGTGCCGGTCCCAGATGGTAGTTTCGACGTTGTGTTGAAACAAGAGGGCCTGGCTCAGCGAGGCAATATTGGGCGCGGCGAAAAGAAAATCGCAGACTAAACGGTCGAAAGTACCGCTGGAAAGCAGACGCGTCACGACCGCTTTCATTTCGGCGGAACGGTAGCGGGTAACCGCCAGCGGCAACGGGTCCAACAGGTTGCCCGCGGCCTGGATAACAAACGAAGCCGAACCGCGGGGCGGCAGCGAATGCGGTATGGGATAAGCCTGACTGCTGTATTCCTGACTTTTTGCTACGCCTTCAGGCTCGGCAGGGTTTTCCAGCGCAACGTAATGGATTTCGTGCCAGCGGTGCAAATGACGAAGCATCTCCAAAGTGCGGATTTGGCCGCCTTTGGTGGTGGGGTGCAAGAAATGGGGATTGACCCAAAGAATCTTCATCTGTACCTGCGCACCGTTCTTCTATTTGACAACAAGCTCGGAGCTCAACTTCGTTCATCGGCTGTTTCGGCCATCACGCTTAGTGAGGGTGCGCTTTTTCTGCCGCCGAGCCGACGTCCCGTGGCGGACCCAGAGTTCTCCTGAAATCGCTTTTTAAACAGCCCAAATTTCCAGTCACAGCTTTAGCTAAAACT
>Ga0182012_10004224_pt1 | contig 15068 bp, 15 predicted proteins | sample 612S2SmetaG_FD_120486 | JGI IMG/M metagenome (GOLD analysis project Ga0182012, IMG submission 120486) | Permafrost microbial communities from Stordalen Mire, Sweden - 612S2S metaG | ecosystem: Environmental > Terrestrial > Soil > Wetlands > Permafrost | place: Sweden: Stordalen | collected... | reverse complement strand
GAGCCAAGTCGACGATCGTCGGAGCGTAGCGCTCCATGAAGCGCTCGCCCTCGCCGTTGAGCAGCCGACCACCCTCGCCACGCACGGCTTCGGAGATCAAGATTCCCAAGCCCGCCAGGCCGGTCGGGTGAAATTGGTGAAATTCCATGTCTTCCAAGGGAAGTCCTTTGCGGAAGACAATGCCGATGCCGTCGCCGGTGAGGGTATGCGCGTTGGAGGTGGTCTTGTACATCCGGCCCGAGCCGCCGGTCGCGATCACCACCGCCTTGGCGTGGAAGACGTGGATCCGGCCGGTGGCCAACTCGTAGGCGACCACCCCGGTCGCCACCGGGCCGGTTGGAGTCTGGGTGAGCACCAGGTCCAGCGCGTAGAACTCGTTGAAGAACTCCACGTCGTGCTTGACGCAGTTCTGGTACAGCGTCTGCAGGATCATGTGTCCGGTGCGGTCGGCCGCGTAGCACGCTCGGCGTACCGGCGCTTTGCCGTGGTCGCGGGTGTGGCCGCCGAAGCGGCGCTGGTCGATGCGGCCCTCGGGGGTGCGGTTGAACGGCATCCCCATCTTCTCCAGGTCCAGCACCGCGTCGATGGCTTCTTTGCACATGATCTCCACCGCGTCCTGGTCGGCGAGATAGTCGCCGCCCTTGACGGTGTCGAAGGTGTGCCACTCCCAGCTGTCGTCCTCGACGTTGGCAAGCGCGGCGCACATGCCACCCTGAGCGGCGCCGGTGTGGCTTCGGGTGGGGTAGAGCTTGGTCAGCACCGCGGTTCGCGCCCGGGGGGCCGCCTCGACGGCGGCTCGCATGCCGGCGCCGCCAGCGCCGACGATCACCACGTCGTATCGGTGTTGCTGGATCAACCGGGTCGCCTTCCTCGAATCAGGACTCGCCTTAATCAGGACCCCTCCTTCAATCAGGACCCCTCCTTCAATCAGGACCCCTCCTTCAATCAGGACCCCTCCTTAAATCAGGACCCCTCCTTAAATCAGGAAATGTTGGGGTCGAAGGTCATCAGCACGTAGGTGCCCAGCACCAACGTGAACCCCATCGACAACAGCAGCAGACTGTTCAGCCAGAAACGGGTGCTGTCTTTGCGGCTGCAGTCGTCGATGATGGTGCGCAGACCGTTGCCGCCGTGGAGTTGCGCCAGCCACAGCAGCACCAGATCCCAGAATTGCCAGAACGGCGAACCCCAGCGCTGCGCCACATAGTTGAAGTCGACGCGGTATACGCCGTTGTCCCACATCAGCATGATGAACAGGTGCCCGAGCGCCAGGACGACGAGCGCGACACCGGAAAACCGCATGAACAGCCACCCGAATTTCTCGAAGTTGGGTATGCCGGACCGACGCCGCGGTGAGCGCGGATTGTCCAGGCTGGCCGGGCGGTCGTGGCTACGTTGCGCTACCCGGCTCATCGGAAGTGCTCCCACATGTGCACGCCCAGCACCACCGCTACCGGAACCATGAGCAACAGGTAGACGACTCCGATGATCCATAACATCAGGCGCTGGTAGCGGGGGCCGTCCCGCCAGAAGTCGATCAAGATGACCCGGATCCCGTTCAGCGCGTGGAAAAGCACCGCGGCGACCAGACCGAACTCCATCAGCCCGACGATCGGAGTCTTGTATGTCGCCAGCACCGCGTTGTAGGTCTGCGGGCTCACCCGCAACATCGCGGTATCCAGGACGTGCACAAACAGGAAGAAGAAAATCGTGGCGCCGGTGATGCGATGCAACACCCACGACCACATCCCGGGATCTCCCCGGTACAGGGTTCGTGGTGGCCGCCGCTTGCGGGCCGGCTCGGGTCGCGTTGCCGGGTCCGCGGTTGTCGCCTGCCTGCTCACCCTGTCCTCACCGCCTTCGTGGAGTTTGAAACCAAGCAATTGAGCCCGCCCGGCGACGATGCGGGCCGCCTGCGGCCCGAGGAGAAGCCGGGCAATTTAGCCCGCCCGGCGACAATGCGGGCCGCCTGCGGCCCGAGGAGAAGCCGGGCAATTGAGCTTAGCCCGGCAATGCGGAGCGGCGGTACGAACAGGCCGATCCAGACATTGGGTCGCTTCAGAGCTAGGGTTGGCCTTCGTAAGTTTGTCCATTCGGTGAGCGGGGTTTCGGTATGCCTGATATCGATTGGAATATGTTGCGGAATAAGGCAATACAGGTATCAGTGGGAGCCTACGCGCCATATTCGCGATTCCGGGTGGGCGCGGCCGCGCTGGTCGACGACGGCCGGGTGGTCACCGGATGCAATGTGGAGAATGTCTCATATGGCCTCACTCTGTGCGCCGAGTGCGGCGTGGTCTCCGCGCTGCATTCGACCGGTGGTGGCCGGCTGTTCGCGCTGGTTTGCGTTGACGCATCCGGCTCGGTGCTGATGCCGTGCGGGCGATGCCGGCAGCTGCTTTTTGAGCACGGCGGTCCCGGGTTGTTGATCGACCATCCGGCGGGGCCCCGTCGGCTTGACGAGTTGCTGCCCGATGCCTTCGCCGCCGACCTGCCCCGGGAAGCCGGGGAATTTTCTTGACCGGCTCCACATTCGACGCGCCGACCGTGATCAGGACGAAGCGGGACGGCGGGCGGCTGTCGCATGCCGCCATCGAGTGGGTCATCGAGGCGTACACCGACGGCCGGGTCGGCGACGAACAGATGGCGGCACTGCTGATGGCGATCTTTTGGCGCGGGATGGACCGTGGCGAGATCGCCAGTTGGACCTCGGCGATGGTGAAGTCCGGTGAACTGATGGACTTCAGCGATCTGCGCAGCGCCGAAAACCCACGTCGGCGCGGAAAAGCAGTGCCGACCGTCGACAAGCACTCCACCGGTGGGGTTGGAGACAAGACCACGCTGGTGTTGGTGCCGATAATCGCGGCCTGCGGCGCCGCGGTGCCCAAGGCATCCGGTCGAGGGCTGGGTCATACCGGCGGCACTCTGGACAAGCTGGAGTCCATCCCTGGCTTCACCGCAGAGATTTCCAACCAGCGAGTGCGCCAACAACTGCGTGACATCGGTGCGGCGATCTTCGCCGCCGGCCAGCTGGCACCGGCCGACAAGAAGCTGTACGCGTTGCGCGATATCACCGCGACGGTCGAGTCACTGCCATTGATCGCGAGCTCCGTGATGAGCAAGAAGCTGGCCGAGGGAGTCGGCGCGCTGGTGCTCGACGTGAAGGTCGGGGCCGGGGCGTTGATGAGCTCCGAAGAGCAATCTCGCGAGCTGGCGCACATCATGGTCGAGCTGGGCGCCGCGCACGGGGTGCCCACCCGTGCCCTGCTCACCGACATGAACTGCCCGCTGGGCACGACCGTGGGCAATGCGCTCGAAGTTGCCGAGGCGCTGGAAGTGCTGGCCGGCGGCGGGCCGCTCGACTTGGTGGAGCTGACTTTGCGGCTGGCCGAAGAGATGCTCGAGTTGGCCGGCATCGACGGCCGTGATCCCGGCCAGACACTGCGGGACGGCACCGCGATGGACCGATTCCGCCGGCTGGTCGCGGCGCAGGGCGGTGATTTGTCAATACCGTTGCCGATTGGTTCGCATTCAGAGACCGTGGTCGCCCACCGGAGCGGCACAATGGGCAATATCGACGCAATGGGAGTGGGGCTGGCAGCTTGGCGGCTCGGCGCGGGCAGATCTCGCCCGGGCGGGCAGGTGCAGTTCGGTGCGGGCGTCAGGATGCATCGCCGTCCCGGTGAACCGGTCGCGGCCGGTGAGCCGCTGTTCACCCTGTACACCGACAGCCCGGAACGCATCGGCGCCGCGATTGCCGAGTTGGACGGCGGCTGGAGCATCGGCGACACGCCACCGGTGCCGCGGCCGCTCATCATCGATCGGATCGTCTAGTGACCACACCTTTGGATCTGCAGCAGATCCGAAAAGCGCCCAAGGCCCTGCTGCATGACCACCTCGACGGTGGGCTGCGCCCGGCAACCGTGATCGAGATCGCCGGACAGACCGGCTACGAGGGACTGCCCACCACCGACCCCGACGAGCTGGCCACCTGGTTTCGCACTCAGTCGCACAGCGGCTCGCTGGAGCGTTACCTGGAGCCGTTTTCGCACACCGTGGCGGTAATGCAGACACCCGATTCGCTGCATCGCGTCGCCTACGAGTGCGTGGAAGACCTGGCCGCCGATTCGGTGGTCTATGCCGAGGTGCGTTTCGCGCCCGAGCTGCACATCGACCGCGGGCTGTGGTTCGACGAGATCGTCGACAGCGTGCTGGCGGGCCTCGCCGACGGCGAGAAAGCCGCGGCCGCCGCGGGCCGTCCCATCAAGGTGCGCCTGTTAGTCACCGCGATGCGGCACGCAGCGGTGTCCCGGGAGATCGCCGAGCTGGCGATTCGGTTCCGGGACAAGGGGGTAGTGGGATTCGACATCGCCGGCGCCGAGGCCGGCAACCCGCCGACGCGGCATCTGGATGCTTTCGAATACATGCGAGACAACAACGCGCGCTTCACTATTCATGCGGGCGAGGCGTTCGGTCTGCCATCCATCCACGAAGCGATCGCGTTCTGCGGCGCAGACCGGTTGGGGCATGGGGTGCGAATCGTCGATGACATCGAGGTCCTCGAAGGCTTCCCCGAAACTGGAGAAGTCCGGTTGGGCAGGCTGGCATCGATCCTGCGGGACAAGCGAATTCCGTTGGAGCTGTGCCCCAGCTCGAACGTCCAGACCGGCGCGGTCAAAAGCATCGCCGACCACCCGTTCGATCTGCTGGCCCGGGCCCGGTTCCGGGTGACGGTCAACACCGACAACCGGCTGATGAGCGACACTTCGATGAGTCTCGAGATGCACCGGTTGGTGGAAGCGTTCGGCTACGGGTGGAGTGATCTGGAGAGGTTCACCATCAATGCGATGAAATCGGCCTTCATTCCCTTCGACGAGCGGCTGGCGATCATCGACGAAGTGATCAAGCCCCGATACGCGGTATTGATTGGTTAGTCAACAAACAGTTGAAGAACACTGGGCGGCTCCGAAGCCGAACGGTATCTTCCAACAACGCGGATTTTTCTGGTTGTGTTATAATTTGCCCTGGGTGTATGGCTATTACATCCTGTTGAAAGAGAAAGAATCAAGCATGACACAAGGAACCGTGAAATGGTTCAACGGCGAAAAGGGCTTCGGCTTTATCAGCCCCGACGGCGGCGAAAAAGATGTATTCGTCCACTATTCTGAGATTCAAGGAAGCGGTTTTCGCTCGCTTGACGAGAATCAACGAGTGCAGTTCGAGATCACTCAGGGCGACAAGGGTCCTCAGGCGGTTGGAGTGACCGCCGTCTAACGATTTAGACGCGAAAACCCCTGGGGTTAACAGGTATCTCCTGCTTCATCGCTGGAACCTTATTCCTCAGGGGTTTTTTCATGTGCGAAATTCTGCCATTCAACCCCTCTGCGAACCGCCTCGGGGACCGAGCTAAAGAGGGTGATTGTTGTCGAAGAACAATTCAGCTGTGCAAAAAACTATGATTGCGTAAAGCGATGCCCGAAGATAATTTCAGCTGGAAACTGCATCGTATCTTGAGGTTGTTGGTCCGCGGTGGTCCGCATCGGACGCCGATCCTCGGAGGCTGTCCAGTGCCGCGCTGACAGTATCGACGGCTGGCAGCAAGCCGTCCGGGTCGCAGATTCGTAGGAGTCGGGATACCGCAGCACCAGGTACCAAAGCCCAGTCTATTCCAGCGTGCGCGCAGCTTACCGAGATTCTGTGCAGCGCCGAGAAACCCGCGGCGCCAAAGAATTCCAGGTGGGTCAGATCAAGGATCAGTTCGCAGCGACGCGCCAGGTAGGCGAGTGAATACTCGGTGAGGGTGTGTGCGTTTGCCTGGTCGATCTCGCCGTGGGCGCAGATAATGGTCACCGGCGACTCCACCCGTTGACTGTCCGATCGCGCCAAGCGACCGTTGCCGGGGGTGGCGACAGTGAAAATAGCGAGAGCCGGCGGAGCAGAAGCGCCTGATAATTTGTAGCTCATGGTGATCCAGTCGTGCGAACGATTTCCGAAATGTCAGGGCTCGGAGCCAATACCCCTCGGGTTCCGCAGCGTGCGGCTAGAACCCGTCCCGGACCAGCTGAGATTCTCAGCACCCGTGACGTTACACCGGGTGGTGGTTCCGCGCACATCCAATCGGGCAGCCAACTTCGCACTTAGACCGGCCAGCCAATTTTGCCCTGTAGAATGGTCCCCATCCCGCGGTGAGTCTGCCCCGGGCGTATGGCTGGTCGCCGGTGATGTCGGGTTCCAGAAGGCCTATTCGGGTTCCAGAAGCACGATGAAGTAGGTACCGGCAATGGTGGAGTCAACCGAGGACGCTGTGAGCCCCCCGCTGAGGTCGCGAACACCGGAACAGCTCACCGCCGACGACGACGACTTGCGAGCGGGGATTGGCGAGCTCGCAGGTCTGGTCGGCGATCACTTGCGCTTGCCCGAGTTGTTGGCGCACGTGGCGGCGTTCGCTGTGCGCGCGATACCGGGTGCCGACGGCGCCGGGGTGACGTTGCTGAATCTCGATCGGGTGGACAACATAGTCGCGGCGCTGGCTGCCAGCGCTCCGTTTGTCGCCGAGATTGACGAGATCCAGTACGTGACCCTCAACGAGGGGCCCTGCATCACCGCGGCGCTTGAACGTCGCACGGTGCGCTCCGGCTCGCTCGGTGGGGAGAAGATGTGGCCGCGGTTCGGTCCGCGGGTGGGCAGGTTGGGGGTGCACAGTGCGCTGTCGCTGCCGCTGTTGCTGCCCGATCGGGTGGTCGGGGCTATCAACGTATACGCCCACGGCAAAGACGTTTTCGATGAACACGCCGCCGAATTCGGAGAGTTGTTCGCCAAACCGGCGGCTGTCGCCGTGTACAACGCGCAGATCCTCGCGGACGCGCTTGCGCTCTCCGTCCAGTTGCAGGCGGCGTTGTCCACCCGCCCGGTGATCGATCAAGCGATCGGCCTCATCAGGGGGCGTACCGGGCGCAGCGCCGAGGACGCGTTCGCCCAGTTGCGGGCGATGAGCCAATCTGAGCACCGCAAATTGGCTGATGTGGCCGGGCGCATCGTCGACGAAGCCGTGCGCCGCGCCCGCGCCCGTGCCCGCCCCGAACCGGAAAGCCAAATCGGCGTACCGTGACAACTCAGGATGCAATGACGAGGCGGGTCCTGACTCGCGTCTGGTAATCCTCACCGCGTACGCCAGCCGGCTATGCGCGGCGCCAGCAGGCTCGATCGCGCTCGGGAGCGTTCAGCGGAGCAGTCCCCTCGTGGAGATCGCTGCGGCCTTGGCCGCGGAACTTGGCTTTCTGACCGCGGCTTTGGATGAACCCGGGGCCGACGTCGCCGACAGTCTGCACCGGCTCACGGCCGGAGCGACTATACGCAATATGAATTTTTGGGTCTGAGCGTCACCGTTGTCGGCAGTGATCCGGCGTTCGCGTTCACCGCATTTGTCGAGGGTGTTGGCGCGGTTGATGTCGGCACGTCCTTGCGTGTGGCGCTGGCAGTTGATGTCGGCACGTCCTTGCGTGTGGCGCTGGCAGGTGTCGATGATGTGCGTCTTCTCTCGCCGGTGGTCGTCGTGTTTTACGCGGGTTCGTCGGGAACCTTTGTCGACCTCGCCGCGGATCTCGCGTGGTTAACCGCCCGGCCGCTGACTGACTTCGCCCTCGATCAGCACCTGCCGGGACCTGCCGAACAGGCCTGCGCGACAAATTTTTTCGAGATGTCGATCACCAACCAAGCCATCGGCGCCCTCATCGACCAGGGATATCCGCCCGAGCAAGCCGAGCGGCACCTCACGGTTCACAGTGTCGACGCGGGTATCAGTCGGTACGCCGTCGGCCTGCGCATCTTGGCGGGGCTCGATGCACGGTAGCCGCTTATCGAGTGTATTGTTGGTGTGGTTGGGAACCCAGCCAGTCCCGGATGAAGTCAGCTGTCCGCCGCTGATCTAGAAGAGCAGCAGCTCGCGCCGGACACGCCGGTGACAACCGTCCGTTGGGATCACCTTGAGCGCTCCATCCACCCTTGATATTTCGAATGCCCCTCCTGTTGGGCAAGGCCGTCGCGAATCTGCGAGTTTCGGCATTCTCAGTACGTATCCACCGACACCGTGCGGGCTGGCGACGTTCAGTGCGGCCTTATCAAAAGGGTTGTGCGCGAATGGCTCTGATGTCAGCGTCGTGCGGGTGGCCGACGGTTCACTGTGTTCCGACCCTCGGGTGATCGGAGAGCTGGTCAACGGTTCGGCGACGTCCGCGGCTGCAGCCTGCGCATTGCTGAACGAGAGCGACGTCGCGGTCGTGCAGCATGAGTACGGCATCTACGGCGGTGTTGACGGCGACGAAGTCGTCGACGTCATTGACGGGCTGCACATCCCGTTGATCGTGGTCGCCCACACGGTCCTCAAGGACCCAACCCCGCATCAGCGTTCGGTGCTCGAGGAGATTGCGGCGATGGCGGCTCAGGTGGTTGTCATGTCGGAGGCTGCCAGGCAACGCTTGTGTCTCGGCTTCGACGTCGATCCCCGGAAAGTCAGCACGATCGCGCATGGCGCGGCCGTTCCGAGGCGGATCGCCTCGCCGGCGCCGTCAGGCAGGCCGACGTTGTTGACGTGGGGCCTGCTGGGGCCAGGCAAGGGTATCGAGCGGGTCATCGACGCGATGGGGTCGCTGCACAGTCTTCCGCTTCGGCCGCGCTATTTGATCGCCGGCCGGACACACCCGAAGGTTCTCGCAGCGGACGGCGAGGCGTACCGCAATGCTCGTGCCGAACAGGCCAGACTGGCTGGGATAGCGGACTCGGTGGCTTTCGACGCGAGCTACCGAGATGTCTCGTCGTTGACGGCGCTGGTCCAGTCCTCGGCTGTGGTTGTGCTGCCATACGATTCCACCGATCAGGTCACCTCCGGTGTTTTGGTCGACGCCATTGCGAGCGGCCGGCCGGTGGTCGCGACCGCCTTTCCGCACGCCGTTGAGCTCCTTGCCAGTGGGGCGGGGATCGTCGTCGACCACGACGATCAGGATGCGCTGGCGTGGGCCCTGCACCGGCTGCTGACCGAGCCGGACCTCGCCGCGACGATGGCCGCGGAGGCCGCGCGGTTGGCCCCCCAGATGGCGTGGCCGGTCGTGGCCACTGCCTATCAGGATCTGGCACACCGCCTTCTCGCCGAGCGTCCGGCACTCGTGTGAGCGCCGCCATGCCAGAACCGAAATTCGACCACCTGTTGCGTTTGACAGACGGTCGCGGGACATTCGAGCATGCCTGTTTTGCCGAACCCAGGCCCGAGCACGGCTATTGCACCGACGACATGGCCCGGGTTCTGGTCGTGGCCACCCGAGAGCCGAAGTCCAGTGGCGATGTCAATCGCCTTGCGGGCGTGGCCGTGCGATTCCTGAACGATGCGCAGTCCTACGCCGGCCCCTGCCGAAACCGGATGAATCGCGGTCGCCGTTGGGAGGATGAGCCCGCCCTGAAGGATTGGTGGGGGCGCTGTATCTGGGGACTGGGAACTGCCGCGGCGCATAGCGACGTCGCTCTGGTTCGCCGGTTGGCCGTCATTCAGTTCGAACGTGCGGCAAAGGTGCGATCGCCGTGGCCCAGGGCGATGGCGTTCGCAGCGTTGGGCGCCGCCGAACTCCTCTCCGCCGAACCCGACCACCGGGCCGCGCGCGCACTCCTCACCGATTACGCCGATACGGTGGCCAAACCCAATGGCGACGCGGCGTGGCCATGGCCTGAGTCGCGACTCACCTATGCGAATGCTGTTATCCCCGAGGCGATGATCGCCACGGGCGTCGCGCTTGACGATTGGACGCTGCGGCAGCAGGGCTTGGATCTCTTGGGTTGGCTGCTCGAATACGAAACGGCGGAAGATTGCCTCTCGCCCACTCCCGCGGCAGGCAGAGGACCGGGCGACGTACGGCCGGCGTTCGATCAGCAGCCGATCGAGGTATCCACACTCGCCGACGCGTGCGCGCGTGCCGCTGCCATTGACCCAGCTTCGATCTGGCCCGATGGCGTCCGCGCCGCCGCCAGCTGGTTCATGGGCACCAACGACGCGCAACAGGTCATGTGGGACCCCCAGACCGGCGGTGGGTTCGACGGCCTGCATGCCGACGGGGTGAATCGCAACCAAGGCGCGGAGTCGAGCCTGGCGGTGCTCTCGACGTTGCAGCACGCTCGGTCCTTGTCGACTGTGCGGCAATGACTTCCGTGCAGGCCGGGCTGGTCACGCGCTGCCCCCAGCGGCTCGTGGCCAACCCGTCGCGGGTCATCACCGAACTGTTCGTGCCGGGTCAGGAGGGTTTCGAGCACCAGGAGTCCCGAGCGGGAGCCGTCCTGGCGCGGATCCTGGCCCTGGACGAGGGGCAGGTGCGGTCGTCGCTAGACGATGTCGTCGTCCGCTTCAACGGACGTCACCGCGATCTTGCCGGAACCTTCCTTCGGCACGCCCATGAACTCGCCGATCGGCTGGATCCCGGCAGGGAACTCTCCGAGGCACGAAAGTTGTTGCTGGGAGCTACCTTCACCAAAGAATACGCCGTTGAAGGTGCGGCGCTGTGCAACCCCAGCATGGTGGCCCACCCCGATCAGGCCGGGACCGTGGCGGGCAGCCTGCGATTCGTGATGAGCGTCCGGGGCGTCGGCGAGGGACACCGTTCGTCCATCGGTTTCCGTACCGGCGTCATCGACGCAGCCGGCGGCGTCACGATCGACGACCCGGCTCCGTTCGCCACAGTAGGGGCGGCACAGCCCGCACTGCTCGACGCAGCGATTTTCCGCAGTGAACTCGCCAGGCTTGACGCGGCCGGAGAGGCCGCCGACTATGTCCTCGACAGGCTCGGCCAGAGCTTTACCCGAGCTTCTCTCAATCAACAACTCGCCCGGCTCCAGACCCATCTGAGCACCCGCGGACATGCCGAGGCGACGATTTCCTCATTCCGCAGCATCGCCGAGCGGTCGTATGCCGTCGAATTCTTGCACCGCATAACGCTTTCCGAGCGGGTCCTGTCGCCATCGATGGGCGCGGAGGGGGCCGGCATGGAGGATGCACGCTTCGTCCGTTTAACCGACGATGATGGCTCCAAAACTTTCTATGCCACCTACACGGCCTACAGCGGGTCCCACATCAGCCAGCAGCTCCTCGAGACCACGGATTTCCAGTCGTTCACCTCCGCGCCGATCGTCGGGTCGGCCGCTGCCAACAAGGGTCTGGCGTTGTTTCCGCGCCGGATTCGCGGTCGCTTCGCCGCCATGTCGAGATCGGATCGCGAGACGAATTCGGTTGTCTACTCGGATCATCTCTCCGTTTGGACGAGCGCGCTTGCCTGCCAGAGCCCGACCCGGGTCTGGGAAGTCTTACAACTCGGGAACTGCGGTTCGCCCATCGAAACCGACGCCGGGTGGCTGGTGCTCACCCACGGGGTAGGTCCGATGCGCACCTACAGCATCGGGGCGATCCTGCTTGATCTCGACGATCCGACACGGATTATTGGGCAGCTACCGGAACCGCTATTGAGCCCCGCTGCTGACGAGCAGGACGGCTACGTGCCCAACGTTGTCTACTCCTGCGGCGCGTTGGTGCACGCCGATACGCTGGTGCTGCCGTACGGGATCAGTGACGGCGCAATCGGGATCGCCACCGTGCCGCTACCCGAACTCCTTGTAGCTCTGAGCCGCTGAGCGCACGCGTCTCCCGTTCAGTCAGGCGTCTGCGCTCATCAATCAAAGGAGAATGAATACAATGAAATCAGACGAAACCCAACGAGATGCCTTCGACGTTAACGTGCTTCACGTCGGTGCTGGCTTCAAAGAAAAAGAGCGGCCGCATGTATCGGAGACGTTGTCGACGCTCGGTCCGCACCTGGTGGGACGATGGGATTCGCGGGACATCGTTGTGGAAGTGTCATTGCACGATCGCGGCGGCAAGCAGCAGCGCGTTACTTTGCGCACCAGCCTGCCCGGCCGTCCGCCGCTGGTAGCGGTCGCCGAGAACCCGGACATCACCCGCGCTCTCAGCGATGCAAAGCGCGAGCTGATCCGGCAACTTGAACACCAGAAGTCGGCGCATGACCCCATGAGCGGTCGCCATGGCAGCAGTGCGACGATCCGCCATTAGCCAGACCACGAACGACTTGGCGGTAGGCGGCTGCGCTTGTGGCGCACAGCCACGTCGGTGGCGATCACTGGTCCGGTAGCCCCGCTTGCGAAGTCGGCGGAGTGGTCGCCGAGCCGCCAGCTAGTTTCAATTTCGGCTCTTCCGATGGACAGTCGGAGGCAACCGCTCGCCCAATCACGTTCGCCGCGTCCTTGATAGTGAATTTGCCGTCATGTGCGACGGTGAGTGCGAGTCTGAAAAAGTCCCCCCCGTCCTGGACCTTATCGAGCTCCGCGCACACCGCCTTACCGTTGCGGCTGACATAGTCAGCTATGGGATCGGCGTGAGCCACCGTCGGGGCGAGCATAGCGGCGGCGGCGAGTAACGGCGCGGCCATGCACACGGCTCGCAATGCACCTCCGGCAGTGCTGAGGTTCCGCATAGGGTCGCTCCCCGGTGGGCGGTGGTTGCTGAGATCCAACCCCAACGTATCAAGTTGGCGATGTCGGCGCAGTGCGAGTTGGATAGCACCTCCGTCGTGAGAATCATTCGTGTCGGGGCTGCGGATGTGGGATAACTTGCAGTCCAATTGCTTTAGCCTCGGCCGAAGACTTGGAGCGCGTAATTGGCGATGATTTATCCTGCCGACTCGACTGCTCAAGCCAGGTTGTTCCCAGGCGAATGTCCGTGCCGTTAGGTAGCTGGTTGCCGCGCAGCGTCGCTTAGATCGGAGTCCATATTCCGTTGTTCCAGAAGCCCCAAATATTGGCAGTGGGATTCCACATCATGTTGGCCCCGGGTGCCCACGGCGGGGGAGGCGGCTGCGGGGGCGCCCAGGCCGGCGGAGGACCCCAGGGTCCCCAGCCCGCAGGACCATACGGGCCTGCCGGACCTCGCCAGTCGTGGCAGTGACCCCAGTCCCAGTCCGAGATATTGCCCCAGCCCGGGTTCCATTGATCACCTGGACACCAGCGCGAGCTCGGCGCAGGGGGCGCCCCCTGGGAGATCCCGCCGGCCAGTCCGAACGCCGTCACGGCCAACCCGCCACTGACCAGCACGCCGGCGCACAGCCGACCCCACCGACTCGTCTGCTTTGCGGTCATAACCCCTGATCATTCGCCTCGGCCGCCGCGCCGTTACCGGGACTGCCGGCGCTCGGTTGGCACGCGCGATGCAGCCCCAGCGGCCGGCCTTGTGCATCATGGACGAATGAGGTTGCCCCTGTTGGGCCCGGTGTCGCTCGCGGGCTTCGAGAACGCCTGGTTCTTCTTGTTCCTGCTGATCGTTTTGTTACTGGTGGGAATCTACGTCGCACAGCAATACGCCCGCCGTCGTCGGGTTCTGCGATTCGCCAACATGGAGGTACTTCAACGCGTCGCGCCAAGCGGGCCCACCCGGTGGCGGCACGTGCCCACGATCCTGCTGGTCACGGCCCTGGTATTCCTGACGACGGCGATGGCCGGGCCGACATCCGACGTCCGGATCCCGCTCAACCGCGCGGTGGTGATGCTGGTCATTGATATCTCGGAGTCGATGGCTTCCACGGATGTCGCTCCCAACCGGCTGGCCGCCGCCCAAGAAGCCGGCAAGCAATTCGCCACCGAATTGACCCCGGCCATCAATCTCGGACTGGTGGCATTTGCGGCCAACGCCACGCTGCTGGTCGCTCCGACGACGAACCGCGACGCAGTGAGAGCCGCGATCGACACCCTGCAACCGGCGCCGAAAACCGCCACTGGAGAGGGCATTTTCACCGCACTGCAAGCAATTGCCACGGTTGGCTCTGTGATGGGAGGCGGCGATGGTCCGCCACCAGCTCGGATCGTGCTGGAGTCCGACGGCGCGGAAAACGTGCCGTTGGACCCTAATGCCCCGCAGGGCGCCTTTACTGCGGCGCGGGCCGCCAAAGATCAGGGAGTGCAGATATCGACGATCTCGTTCGGTACGCCAGACGGGACCGTTGTCTACCAGGGCGCCACGATTCCGGTTCCGGTCGACGATCAAACCCTGCAGAAAATCTGCGAGATCACCGACGGTCAGGCTTTCCACGCCGACAGCCTGGAATCGCTCAAGGATGTTTATACGACCTTGCAGCGGCAGATCGGCTACGAAACCGTGAAGGGCGACGCGAGCCTCGCCTGGATGCTGCTGGGCACCGTCGTCATGGCCGGCGCCGTGCTGGCCGGACTGTTCCTGAACCGCAGGCTGCCCGCCTGAGCGATCAGATTGGGAGTCGCCGGTTGATCAGCAGTGCCAACGCCGCGGCGAAGACGGCGGCGATGACACCGAGCCGCAGCCATCCAGCGCTCCCGGGACCGGGCACCGTGCGGTATCCGATCTCGTTCTGGATGGAGTCATAGTCCTTGTTGAGTTCGCCGAGGTTGGTGGCGGTATAGGACTGGCCGCCAGACAACCGGGCGATGGTCTTCATCTGATCGGCGGCAACCGGGACGGCCACGCGCGCGCCCGCCATCTCGATTTCGCCGCCCGGCGTTCCGAACGTGATCGTCGAGATCGGCACGCCTTGATCCTTGGCCAAACGCGCGGCGGTGTACCCGCCATCGTGTGGATCGCTGGGATCTGGCGGCTTGTTCTCTTTGCCATCGGAAAGCAGCACGATGCGGGCCGGCGGCGGAGTGTCGCCGCCGGCGACGGCCGTGGCCTGGATCGCATGCAGGGCGGTAAGGATGGCCTCGCCGGTTGCCGTGCCGTCGGCAAAATCCAGTTTTTTCAGGGACTCAATAGTCGCCTGGTGTTGGGGGGTCGGGGGCACCAGCAGGTACGGCGTTCCCGCGAAACCGACAAGTCCGAGATTGATCCCCGGCGTCAGCTGACTGGCGAACTGGCTGGCCGCCTGCTCGGCAGCCTTCAGCCGGGTGGGCTCGACATCGGTTGCCCGCATGGACTGCGACATGTCGATCACCAGCATGATGACGGCGCGGTTGCGCGGAATCTTCATGTCGTGGGTGGGGGTGGCCAGCGCCACGGTCAGCAG
>Ga0182012_10004223_pt1 | contig 15070 bp, 13 predicted proteins | sample 612S2SmetaG_FD_120486 | JGI IMG/M metagenome (GOLD analysis project Ga0182012, IMG submission 120486) | Permafrost microbial communities from Stordalen Mire, Sweden - 612S2S metaG | ecosystem: Environmental > Terrestrial > Soil > Wetlands > Permafrost | place: Sweden: Stordalen | collected... | reverse complement strand
GGGCTTCGAAGAGGTGGACCCAGTCGGAGGAGTGGGGGGCGAAGGCGGGGTGTTGGGCGAGGAAGTGTTTGGTGCCGGAGAAGGACCAGCCGGTTTTTTGGAGGTTGTGGATTTGGGTGAAGAAGTCGGAGGCGGCGGTGGAGGTGCGGGCGTCGGCGGGGCCGGGGGTGGCGGAGAGGCAGGCGAGGCGGATGGCGGTGAGGGCGAGTTTGATGTGGGGGTCGGAGATTTGGGAGAGGCGGTCGGAGGCGCGGGAGGCGCAGTCGGAGAAGCGGGCGGTGGTGAGGTGGTTTTCGATGAGGTCGTCTTGGCCTTGGCCTAAGGAGACGCGGCGGGTGTTGAGTTCGAAGGCGCGGTCGAATTGGAAGAGGTGTTCGTGGTAGATGGATGTGGCGCGGGCGAGGGCTTCGGGGGATTGGGGGTACACAGACAGTGCGGATTCTTCGGCGGCGGCGGCTTCTGGCCATTTTTGGAGACGGTAGTACGCTTTGGCGAGACCGTCTTGTATCCTTGCCCAGTCGTTTCGCGCGAAGTCTTTGCTAAAAACCGTGAGTGCGGACTGATAGGCCGCTATTGCAACGAGAAGGGTGTTCGTGGCTTGTTCGCCGATCTGCCGCTCGCCTAAGCTCCTGAGGGCGAGTCCCAGATTCATCTGCGTAGTGGCCCACGCCTGCGGCAGGGCGTCTTTGGTTCGGACGGTGAGCGCCCGCTCATAGGCTTTGACGCTCGCCTGTAAGCTCTTCATCCCCTCCACGCCGCTCCGCCGCTCGCCCATGCGAAGGTAGGCAACGCCCAGATTCATCTGCGTGAGGGCCCAACCCTGTGGCAGGGTGTCTATGGTTCGGACGGTGAGCGCCTGTTCATAGGCTTTTACCCCCGCCTGTAAGTTTGTCATACCTTCCTCGCCGTTTTGCCGCTCGCCTAGATCTACATACGCATTTCCCAGATTCATCTGCGTCCTGGACCATGCCTGCGGCAGGGCGTCTCTGGTATTAACGGTAAGCGCCTGCTCGTAGGCTTTGACGCTCGCCTCTAAAGTCTTAATCCCTTCCTCGCCACTCTGCCGCTCACCTAGATACGTATAGACAACTCCTAGATTCATCTGCGTAGCTGGCCCAAGCCTGCGGCAGGACATCTTTGGCATTAATGGTGAGTGCCTGCTCATAAGCTTTGAGGCTCGCCTGTAAGTCCCTCATCCCTTCTTCGCCACTCTGCCGCTCGCCTAGATTCATATAGACAACTCCCAGATTCATCTGGACGGTAGCCCAATCCTGCGGCAGACCGTGTCTGGTATACACGGTGAGTGCCTGCTCATAGGCTTTGACGCTCGCCTGTAAGCTCTTCATCCCTTCTTCGCCGCTCTGCCGCTCGCCTAGATCCGAGTACGCATTGCCCAGATTCATCTGCGTCCTGGCCCAAGCCTGCGGTAGCGCGTCTCTGGTATTAACGGTAAGCGCCTGCTCATAGGCTTTGACGCTCGCCTGTAAGCTCTTCATCCCTTCTTCGCCGCTCTGCCGCTCGCCTAGAAACATGTAGGCAACTCCCAGATTCATCTGCACGGTGGCCCAAGCCTGCGGTAGGCCGTCTTTGGTATCAACGGTGAGTGCCTGCTCAGAGGCTTTGACGCTCGCCCGCAAGCTATTCATCCCTTCTTGGGCGCTCTGCCGCTCGCCTAGATACATATAGGCAACTCCCAGATTCATTTGCGCGGTTGCCCAAGCCTGCGGCAGGGCGTCTTTGGTATAAACGGTGAGCGCCTGCTCATAGGCTTTGGCGCTCTCCAGTGAGCTCTTCATCCCCTCGCCGCCCTGCCGCTCTCCTAGCCGTAGGGACGCGTTTCCCAGATTGATCTGCGTCATGGCCCAATCCTGCGGCAGGGCGTCTTTGGTATAAACGGTGAGCGCCTGCTCATAGGCCTTGACGCTTGCCCACAGGCTCTTCATTCCTTCCTCGCCGCTCTGCCGCTCTCCTAGATCCCCGTAAGCATTTCCCAAATTCATCTGCGTGATGGCCCAACTCTGTGGCAGAACATCTTTCGTTCGGACGGTGAGCGCCTGCTCATAGGCTCTGACTCCCGCCTCTAAGCTCTTCATCCCTTCATCGCCGCTCTGCCGCTCGCCTAGACCTAAATAGGCGTTTGCTAGATTCATTTGCGTCCTGGCCCAATCCTGCGGTACGGCGTCTCTGGTATCGACGGTGAGCGCCTGCTCATAGGCTTTGACGCCCGCCTGTAAGCTTTTCATTCCCTCCTCGCCGCTCTGCCGCTCGCCTAGACGAAGGTAAGCATTCCCCAGATTCATCTGCGTAATAGCCCAAGCCTTCGGCAGGGTGTCACGCTGGTAAACCTGGAGGGTGCTTTGATACGCCTCGACAGCCTTGCTCAGTGAGACGAGGCTCCCGCCGCCTTCCCCTTTTTCGCCGGCATCACCTAGCGCGTCTGCAACGCGCTCTTGCATTTCTGCCCACCAGGATGGGTACTTTTCGCGGGAGGCGCGTTTGGCGGCAGTGGTTAATTCCTCCACGGCGGCCGAGAACTTGAGGGCGTTGGTGAGGGATTCGGCGGCGCGGATTTCGTCGTCGAGGAATTGGCGTACAGCTGTGCGCTTTTTTTCTTCGAGAGCTTTCGATTCGGCGTCGAGCGAATCGAGTTCACTGCCTACTTCGTGGGCGGATTGGCGGAAGAGGTCGGCGGATTTGGCGAAGTTCTTGGCTTCGAAGGCGGCTAGGGCTTGTTGGCGGAGGGTGGATTTTTCGGGATTGGCGCGGATTTGGTCGCCCCAGGTTTGGACCTCTTTTTGGACTTGGTCATAGCTGAAGCCGTATTTGAGGGCCCAGTCCTTGATGAAGCGTTGGAGGGGAGGTTCGTCGTTCTTTTTGGATGGATCTTGGCGGGGGGCTTGGGGCGAGGGTTTGGATGCCTGGGCGAGGAGGGCTTCGATGACGGCGGGTTCGAGGAAGAGCTTGGAGCCGGCGGGCAGCAGTTTTATTTCGAAGGGCTTGGCGGTTTGGGCGGGGACGTTGAGGACGCCGCCGGGAGGGAGGTAGATGCGGAGGTTGCCGGCTTTGACTTCGAGTTGGATTTCGGTGCCGGGGATGAAGGATTTGGGGAGGGCGAGTTGGAAGACGCCGGTGGCGTTGGTGAGAACTTCCTGGCCGGTGGCGAGGAGGGTGACTTTGGTGTTGGCGGGCAGGGGGGTGGGGGGTGTGTGACTGGCGTCGACGAGGCGGCCGATGAAGAGGGTTTGGGATGGGGCGAGGGCGGCGGCTGCGAGGAAGAAGGCGAGGGTGAGGCGGGGCATGCGTTAGTTCGCTTTCTCGAGGCTGTGGGTGAAGGGGACGGCGTCGGTTTGGGTGGGGATGGTTTGGCTTTGGTAGCCGGGTTTGGAGAGGGTGACGTTGAGGGGGTTGTGGGTGTTGGGTGGGATGGGGAGGGTGAGGGTGAATTGGCCGTCGGGTTGGGTGAACGTGTGTTGGCCGGCGGCTTGGATGGTGACGCCGGGGATGCCGATGTTTTGGTTGTCGAAGATGCGGCCTTGGAAGGTGGTGGTTTTGGGGGTGAGGCGGTCGGCGGCGAGCCAAACGGTGGGGCCGAGGATGAGGGTGGCGGCGGTGGCTTTGAGGCGATAGCGGGAGCGGCGGTTGGCGATTTCGGTGGCGGCGCCGGAGGAGGACGAGACGGCTTGGATGGTTGAGAGGTGGGCGGGGAGGGGGGTGTTGTCGATGGTCCAGGGAAGAATGGGCTTTTTGGCCATTTCGGCTTGTTTGAGTTCAGCTCGGACCCAGTCGGAAGAGGAGGCGGAGGCGGACCAGCAGAGGACGAAGAGGCGTGCCTTTTCGATGCCGGCGCCGAGTTGGTCGGGCCAGGTTTCGGCGGCGCGGAGGGTGGTGGCGTCGAAGAAGACTTTGAGGCAGAGCGAGTCGCAGGCTTGCTTGAGCTGGGTGACCGCGGCGAGGTCTTGGCGCGAGTAACTGATGAAGGCGTCGTACATGGGACGCGGGGTGCTCCGAGTTTGAGTCTTAGTTAGTGCCGATGGGGCGGCTTGTTTTGAACATGATAGCGCGGATTTTTGGGAGCTGGGGCGGCTTCACCTTCTTGCCTATTGGTGTAGGTCCCCTTTTTTGATGGAATTAAATTTACCGAGGGTTGCAACGTTTTGTTTGGGTTTTGTACTAAACGGGTGAGCGTGAAGATGCCGCCCCTCGACTTAGTTGGCCTAACTCGGGTAATGCAACGCACCGAAGGTCGGGCCGCGTTCGTCGTGGGCTTGATCGACGGGCCGGTCGAGACGAGTCATCCGGACTTAGTCTCGGCTCACCTTCGTCCACTGTCGCCGGCCAGGAAGGTTTCTTGCCGCATCGCTGACTCGGCGGCTTGCGCGCACGGAACGATGGTGGCGGGCATCTTGTTCGCGCGGCGCGGCACGGGCGCACCCGCGATTTGTCCGGGCTGCACGTTCGTGATCCGGCCGATCTTTCACGAGCAGCATCCTGGCCGCGGCTCATCCGCCACCGCGCCGCCGGAAGAACTCGCGAAGGCCATCGTGGACACAGTGAACGCGGGTGCGCGGGTGATCAATCTAAGTTCGGGGCTGCCGAGGGGTGCCGCTGTGGCCGGGCAAGACGCGCTGAGCCATGCACTGAGTTTTGCGGCGCAACGCGGCGTGCTGGTGGTGGTTGCTGCCGGCAATCAATCCTCTGTCGCGGGCTCTTGTATCACGCAACACCCCTGGGTGATTCCGGTGGCGAGTTGCGACGCCGGCGGACTTCCCTCGGCCCACTCGAACGTGAGTTCTTCGATCGGACGGCAAGGGCTGCTAGCGCCGGGAGACCACATACGCAGCCTTGCGCCCGGTTACTCGTTCACGACTTTCAGTGGCACGAGCGCCGCGTGCCCTTTTGTCAGCGGTGCGATTGCCCTGCTGTGGTCGGAACATCGGCACTTGACCGCAACGCAAATACGACAAGCCGTTCTGGGCGTGGGTGCACGGAGCAGTGTTGTGCCTCCGCTGCTGAATGCGTGGGAGGCCTGGCGGCGCGTTGCAGAGATTGCCAAGAAAGGAAGTGAAGCCGCATGAATGAAAACGAGAAGCAGAGAAACGAGACGAACGGGAAAACTGAAACGGCGCGGCACCGGTTTCGGCTGCCCGGCTTCGTTAGCGAAGAAGAAATCGGTTTGGGCGATCTGGTCAAGCGCGTGACCTCATCGGCCGGTATCAAACCCTGCGGCGCGTGCGAAAAGCGGGCTGCTGCGCTGAACCGCTGGCTGTCGGTGGGCGGCGGCGGTGCTACTAAGCGCGACTAGCGCTCGAAACGAATGTTCCCCCCAGTTGCCAAAGAAAAGGAGATGACCATGGAAACAACAACAGACTTGAAAGACATAAGTGATGCTATCGAGGCGCAGGCTTGCGCCAGCTGCGATGCCTCGGCCCCTGACGCCGCTGACAACGCTTCAGCGGCGACAACACCCGCTCCCCCATCCTGGATTTACGCGATCGGCACGATTGAGGTGCGCTTTCCTTCGCTCGCCCTCGAGAAAGAATATGCGCAACTCCTGGGCCGCGGTCAAGCGAGTGGTCTCACTGACCGGCAAGCGCTTCAAGCGGTGATCGCGAAACCGGAGAACCGCTATCTCACGCGCCAGCTCTGTTGGGTGATGAGCATTGAAGGCCTGGAAACGTATATCCTTTACCCGCGCGATGCCGCCGATTTGACGCAGCTCATCGAGGCCGTTCGCCCGAATCCCAGCGGGTCGGATCTCGATGTCGTCATTGGGCAAAAAGGCCCGGTGGCGCCGCCTAGCGTTTGCAACGGGCTCACGATTCCCACCGTGGCGTTCGATCAAATCTACTCGTTCGACCGCGAGGCGTTGATCAAATCGATTCCGAAGCCCGACCAGATCTCGGTGGAGGAGTTTGCGCCTGCCGCGTCGGAACTGCTGGACCGCATTTTGTTCATGGCGGACAACGCGGGCGCGACTGACGAGCACCGGGCTCTTAATTACCTGACGATGCGGTACCCCGCTGTGTATGCGACTGCAGCCGCCGCTTTCGGGCGCAACGCCGCACTTGACGGGGTCACTGTCAACCCGTCCTCCCTCGCGGGGGCACGTGACATTGTGGAGGTGATCTTCTCTTTTCGCGATCGCACTACGGATGTGGTGGAAAAATCTTTCACGCGCGTGGATGTTACCGAGGAGTTTCCCTTCTTGGTGACGAAAATGTCGCCGTATTTCGACCGTTAGTTCGTTCGTTCGTCAGTCAGTCAACAATAAAGGAGAAATCAAATGAACATGCCCAGTTTTAACGCGCAAGCGTCGCTCTATACAAGCGCCCACGTCTATCACGCGTTCTCAACGATGACCAATAGCGGCCCTGGCGCAGTCACGCCGGCGACCGTAGTCAGTGTGTGGACCACGTGCACTAGCTGCGAGAATGGCTACCGGACCTGTGTTACGTCCGGGCCCACTCCCGCCGACTACAAGACCTTCCGCCTCTCGTGCGCCGCCTGCTACACAGCCTGCCATGGCAACGCTGCCTGTATCGCAGAGTGCGAGCGCGGCACGATTCGATACTAGGCAGCGGTAGAGCCAGCCTTGGACTGGCTCTACCTGAACCCCTGGCGTTCTGGTCGGGTTAAGAGGCGGGTTGCCAGAGTTCGACGCGGTTGCCTTCGGGATCAGTGAACCAACCGAAGCGGCCGTAGTCGTATTGCTCGCGTTTGGGGTCGACGGAAATGCCGGCGGCGGAGAGTTTGTCGAGAAGGGCGTCTAGGTCGTCGACTTGAAAGTTAAGCATGGCGGGTTGGGTAGGAGGAAAGTAGTCGGAGGACTGCTTAAAGAAGGAGACGGCGATGTCGCCTTTTTGATCGGCGGATGGGAAGACGAAGCAGCCGTGTGGGCTGGAGATTCCGAGATGCTCGTTATACCAAGCGTAGAGGGCTTTGGGGTCTTGTGCGCGGAGGAAAGCGCCGCCGAATCCAGTGACTTGAGGCATACGTTTTCCTAGTATATGCCGGGGAGGAGGCGTTTGGTGCGGGCGCTGTAGAGAGCATATTCGGGGCCGAAGGCGGAGTTGAGGGCGAGCTCTTCGATGTGGATGCGGTAGAGGAGGGCGGCAGTGGGAGGGACGACGGCAAGGAAGAGAGAGAGCGCGTGGCGAGAGTGGAGGCCGACGGCGAGGAAGATGAGGACGAGACCGAGATAGGAGGGATGGCGGACGAGGCGATAGAGGCCGGTGGTGTTGAGGGTTTGGGAGGCGCGGATGGCGACGTTGGCGCTGAAGGCTTTGCCGAGGGAGAAGACGGAGATGAAACGGATGGCCAAGCCGAGGGTGATGGTGATGAGAGCGAGGGGGTGGATCCAAGGGTTTGTGAGTGCGGGGGTGGGCTGTGTGGCGGCGGAGATCCATTCACAGGCGGTGATGGAGGAGAAGATGACGAGCCAGAGGATGAGCATGGAGCCGCGGTCTTGGATGGAGGCGGAGGTGTTTTGGCGGCGGGTGCGGGTGAGGAGGGCGATGAGGATTTCGGAGGCGAACCACAGGTAGAAGAGGATGGACCAGAGGAGGGGGAGCATGTGGGATTTGTCAGTCAATCATAGCTGATTTGGGAAGGCGCTGGTGGAGCACTTCATGAGTTATGATATCTCCCTAGGATGACTCATCTACATGTCATTCAATCCGAGATCCAGGCGCGCAGCGAGCGGTTGAGGTAAAGTTCCGGCGCGTGTCGATTTTTCTGTTTCCTTTCTTCATGCTATCGTCAAATGCAAGTCCAGATTTTAGCCATGTCGACCATCGTTGAAGCAGATTTCACCGTCGAAACGCAGAAAGCCTCTTTCGCTTCTCTGGCCCTCGATTGCGGTGTGACGCTGCGCCAAGTCGACGTCGCGTACGAAACCTACGGCACGCTCAACGCTGCCCGCGATAACGCGATTCTGGTTCTCCACGCGTTCTCTGGCGATGCGCATGCCGCGGGCATCAGCAAGGACACCGGACAGCCCGGCTGGTGGTCGCCGATGATCGGTCCCGGGTTGGCCTTCGATACCAATCGTTATTTCGTCATTTCGTCAAACGTGTTGGGCGGCTGCCGCGGCACGACGGGACCCAGCGCGCTTGACCCAGCCACCGGCAAACGTTACGGCGCGACCTTTCCGGTGATCACCATCAACGACATGGTGCGCTTGCAGAAAATGCTGATTGATCATTTGGGCATTCAGCGACTGCTCGCCGTTGCCGGTGGTTCCATGGGAGGCATGCAAGCGTTGGCTTGGACCGTGATGTATCCCGATGCCATCGCGGCCGCCATCCCCATCGCGACGACCGCTCGGCATGGCGCACAGCAAATCGCCTTCAACGAAGTTGGTCGGCAAGCGGTCATGTCCGATCTCGATTGGGCCGAAGGCAATTACTACGACGCTAACCCACCCTCACGGGGTCTTGCCGTTGCTCGCATGGTTGGCCACATCACTTATATGAGTGATGCGTCCATGCGCCAGAAATTCGGACGCCGCCTGCGTGACAAAGATGCCTTTGGATTCGATTTTTCAGCGGACTTCGAGGTCGAAAGTTATCTTCGGTATCGCGGCAGTCAGTTCGTCACCCGGTTCGACGCTAACTCCTATCTCTACATCACGAAGGCGATGGATTACTTCGACCTTGCGGCGGGTCACGCGTCCCTCTCGGCTGCCTTTGAAAAAACGAAGGCGCGCTTTCTGGTTTTGAGCTTCACCTCCGATTGGCTCTATCCCACCTATCAATCTCTGGAGGTGGTGAGTGCCCTCCGCACTCGGAACATCGATGCAGCCTTCTGCGAGCTAACCTCCCAGTACGGCCACGATGCCTTTTTAGTCGAAACCAAAGAACAAACGGAGATGATCACGGGCTTCCTCAAGAGTGTCCAGGAAGGAACGTCTACCCAGCTGTCCAGGCCTGCGAGTGATGTCAAAGCGTCCATTAGTGCACGCCAGGATTACGCCATGATGGCCGAAATGGTTGAGCCGGGTTCGCGCGTTCTCGATCTTGGGTGCGGCGAAGGCGAACTCCTCGCTTGGCTGAAAGAGAAAAAGGGTGTGAGCGCCCAAGGGGTCGAGATTGATCCCAATAAAGTTCGCCGTGCCATCGCCCGCGGGGTATCGGCCTATCAAAGCGACATCGAACACGGGCTCGCCGATTATCCAGATAACACGTTCGATTTCATCATCCTCAGTCAGACCTTGCAGGAGATGCGTTATCCCCTCAAGGTCTTGCGTGAAATGTTGCGCGTGGCCCGGCACGTCATTGTGGCCTTCCCGAACTTCGGCCATTGGACCACGCGTCTCTCTCACTTAATCAGCGGTCGCTCGCCTCGTACGGAACTGTTTCCCTACGATTGGTACGAATCGCCCAACCTGCACTTCCTCACCATTTATGATTTCGTGTTGCTCTGTCGCGCCGAAAACTGGACCATCGAACGGCAGATCTTCCTTCGCAACGATAAGCAAGTGACCAGACTGCCCAACCTCCTAGCAGAAGTAGGAGTTTTCTCCATCAGACGAGGCTCGTAAGTCATGAAACAGTTTTGCTTGTTCGGTTTGCTCATCATCGGCTTGGTAGCGGCATCGGCGCGCCAGTTTTCTTCAGTCCCTGAACAGGGGCGCTCCATGACCGTAACCAAATACGGGATCGTGGCCGCGCCGCAATTTCTTGCTGCTCAAGCGGGAACGGAAATCCTGCGCGCCGGTGGCAACGCGATTGATGCCGCCATCGCGGCCAATGCAGTTATGGGTGTCGTGCAACCATATGTCAACGGCATGGGAGGCGATCTCTTTGCCTTGGTCTACGAAGCCAAAACCGGCAAGCTCTACGGACTCAACTCGAGCGGCTGGACTCCTAAGGCACTTACTATCGACTACTTGCGCGAGCACCACATCGACAAGATTGATGACAGAGGCGTACACACTATTGACGTTCCCGGCTGCGTCGCGGGCTGGGATGCCTTGCAACGCCGCTTCGGAACTTTGCCGTTCAAGCAACTGCTGGGGCCTGCGGTTTACTATGCCGAGAATGGCTTTCCTCTAGCGGAGAAGAATGCGCGCTACTGGGTCACGAAAGCTTTGTTGAAGCAGCCCGGCTATGCCGAAACGTATCTGCCTGGAGGTGTGGCTCCTGGTTTGGGAGATGTTTTCAAGAATCCCGCACTTGGCGAGTCACTCCGTCAAGTTGCCTCTCATGGTCGCGACGCTTTCTACAACGGCAAACTGACCGAAGTCATGGTTGATTTTCTTCGTAAGCAAGGCGGCACTCACACAGTGGAAGACTTCTCGACCTATCAACCTGAGTGGGTTGAACCTATCTCCACCACCTATCATGGCTGGAAAGTCTCGGAACTTCCTCCCAACGGGCAAGGCATCGCCGCTCTCTCCATGTTGAACATCATGGAACACTTTCCGATCGCGAGTTATGGTCACAATTCGGCAGACGCCTTGCACGTGATGATCGAAGCCAAGAAACTGGCGTATGCCGACATGGTGCACTATGTGGGTGATCCGCGATTTACGAAGGTGCCTGTAGCGCAGATGCTCTCGAAAGATCTGGCGGCTGAACGGGCCAAGCTTATCAGCATGGATCACGCCGCTTGCAAAGTGCTGCCATCGCAAATCACTGAAGACCTGAACGGGCGCGGCCACTCGACTATTTATCTTTCCGCTATCGATAAAGACGGCAACATCGTTTCGCTGATTCAGAGCAACTACGCCGGCTACGGAACGGGCATGGTGTCTCCTGGCGCGGGCTTCTCGTTTCACAATCGCGGCGCTGGCTTTGATCTCACTCCCGGCAAACCGAACTCACTTGCTGGACATAAGCGCCCGTTGCACACCATCATTCCCGCGTTCATGGAGAAGGACGACATCCATATCGGGTTCGGGATCATGGGCGGTTGGAACCAAGCGCAGGCCCATGCCCAATTCGTGGCGAATGTGGTGGATTACGGAATGAACGTGCAGGCCGCACTCGAAGCCGCCCGCTTCACGAAAGGGACCTTCGATGGCTGCGACGTGCAGATGGAAGAACGAATTCCGGTGGCTGTCCGAGAGGCGCTCATCCAGCGGGGCCACGAACCAAAGATGCTTGAGCCGTTCTCGTTCGGCGTTGGCCAAGGCGAAGCTGTCGTCCGCGATTCCAAGCGCAACGTGAACTTTGCGGGTGCTGATCCCCGTAGCGATGGCGCGGCGATCCCGCAAGGGCCACCCATCGAAAAATAGAGGAGTCAGGAAGAGAGTGTTCACACTTTTCTGGCACTCAACTTGCGCTCCACCAGTTCCAAGAACATAGCTTCATTCTCTAACTCAAACTCAATCTCCAGCCAGTAGAGATTAAGCGGCGCCAGGGCCGACTCCAAATGGTTCGGGCAGTTGATCCGATCCTTCTCCGTCGTCACCAACAGCTCCGCGCCATTCTCCAACGCCTGTTGCGCAACCGAATACAACTCCGTCGGCTTATAAGCATGGTGATCATCAAACGACCAGCGAAACACGACATCGAGCCCCACCGACTCAAGAGTCGCCCAAAAGTTATCAGGATTCCCCAATCCGCAAAACGCCCCTACCTTCTTACCGGGCAAGTCTGCGAGTGACTCACCTGTGCGGTAATCGCGCCAGAGGCGGGAAATCAGCCTCGTCCGAAACGCGGGGGCGGTGGGATTGTAATCCCGCAGCCGCTTCTGGATAAAGTCAAAGCGGAAATCATTCTCCGCCCGCGTGATCACAAACGCACCCGCCCTCTTCAGCGACTCCAGCGGTTCACGCAGGCGGCCCAACGGCACAAGCGCATCCTGGCCAAACGGATCGAGCCCGTCAATGACCACGATGTCGAAATCCCGATCCAGGCGCGCGTGTTGAAAGCCGTCATCCAGCAGCAAGACATCGGTGGCGGGAAACTGGCGCATCAAGATCTGCCCCGTCTCATAACGTTTGGCCCCGATGCCCAGCGGCGCAACTCCGGCGCGCAGAAAGATCTGCGCTTCATCGCCTGTCATGAGGGGCGACACTTTCGCGCCGGGCGGCAGAACAATACTCTCGGCCGGAAAGCGCCGTCCATAACCGCGTGTGAGAATTGCCGGCGATCGGTGGTGATTCTTCAACAGCGCGGCGAGGTAGTTGGTAAACGGAGTCTTGCCAGAACCTCCGACCGTAATGCCGCCCACACTCACCACCGGAGCTGGCAACGGCATCAATCCAGCGGCTCGCCGTTCCGATCCGCTCCGTTTGAAATTGCCGCCCCACTTCCAGAGCAGCGCAAAGGGAGAAAGCGCCGCGCGAGAGAGAAGACTACGCGGCGGACGCCAGCACGCCGTGTGATAGAGCGGCCACAACCTCTCTGAGATCAATTGGGAAACGCCTTGCTGGCTGCGCACAAACTGCTGCGCGCGCTTCCCCAAATCGGCAGCGCGCCGCGGATTGGTCAGCAGATCGCGAATCGCAGGCAACAATTCTTTCTCACTGCGTATCTGCAAGAGCGCCTGATGTTCGAGGAAGTCTCGAGTGATCACCTCGAAATTGTGCATGTGCGGACCGACCACCACCGGCACCCCGGCGGCGCCCGGCTCAATGATGTTATGGCCGCCGCGCGGTGCAAGTGACCCGCCCACGAACACCACGTTGGCAAGCGCATAGAGTCCCGCCAGTTCACCGATGCTATCGAGCAACAGAATGCCCGGCAAAGCCAGCGTCGATTTTTCCTTCAGCTCCGTCCGCCGCAGAAATGGAATGCCCGACGCGGCCAACTTCCGCGCCACCTCCGGAAATCGCGCCGGTTGCCTTGGCGCCAGAATCATCAACAGCTTCGGAAAGTCAACGGCCAGTTTTTTAAACGTGTCGATGACAATGTTGTCTTCGTCAATGTGATGGCGGGTGATGCTGCCGCGCTCATTCGGACCTACGGTGGATGCGGCAATCCAAATCTGTTCCGCACCAAACGTGGGCAGCACGCCGGGCGTCGGCGCCACCACCGCTTCATACTTCAGGTTGCCGAGAATGGAAAGGCGCTGCGCCGGCACATCCAACTGGCTGTAGCGATCGCAATCGGTTGGACTCTGCACAATCACGCAATCGGGCAGCTTCAAGATGGGCGCGAAGAACCAGCGGAAGGAATGATACTGCGGCCACGTACGATTAGAGATACGGCCGTTGACAATCGCCAGCCGAACCCCGCAACGGGCAATCTCGGAATAAAGATTGGGCCAGATTTCCGTTTCGAGTACGATCACTAAAGCTGGTCGCAGCGTCCGAAGGACTCGGCGCACAATCGAAGCGAAATCAATGGGCGCGTAAAAGATGCCATCCACCAGGGGAGCCGCTTGTCGCTCGGCCGCTTTCCGGCCCGCGATGGTGGATGTGGATAAATAGAAAGGGACACCCGGTTGCTGCGCACGCAGGCGGCTGATCAACGGTAAAGCGGATGACACTTCGCCCAGCGATACGGCATGCAACCAGATGGCGCCGGGCTTCGTCCGAGAGAAAGATTGGGGCAGATAACCGAGGCGCTCGCGAAAGTGGGCGCGGTAACTGGGGCGAAACAGAAAACGTCCAACGAAGTAGCAGAAAATAAGTGGAAATGATACGTATTGAACTAAGCGGTAGAGGAGGAGAGCGCGCGTGATTCGAAGGACTCGTTTCTTGTTTCTGAGTATAGCGTTTATGACGGCGTTATTGCTGGCTGCGCCCATGAGTGACGATAAACCGTTCCAGGCCGGTAAAGCCGCCGATTATTCGCACCAGTTGTCTGAACAGGTGCTGGTGGGCGCAAAAGCATTTGATAATGCGGACTTGGTGGCGGATGCGTTTGGCAAGAAAATCGACTTGCTGAAATATGGCGTGCTGCCGGTTCTGGTGGTGGTGGAAAACAAACGCGACAAATCGATTGACCTGAAAGACATGGAAGTGACGTTGGTGGCAAGCGACGGACGACATGTTTCTCCGATTAGCGCAGACGAACTGCCGATGCTGGCGAAAGATGGCCATAGGCGACCGAAACAACCGGGCGAAGGCATTCCCTTGCCGCTGCCGCAAAAGAAGAATCCGCTGCAAGGCCAGGAGCTTTTCGCAAGAGCTTTCTTAGCAAAGATGCTGCCCCCGGGCGATTCCACCAGCGGCTTCTTTTATTTCGAAGCGCAATCTGAAGTGGGGGACAGCATTTATTTGAGCGGCATGAAGGACGCCCGTACCGGCAAAGAAATCTTGTATTTCGAATTCCCGCTGAAGAAGGATACAAAGTAGTTAAGCTTCCACCACTTCATGGCCAAGCCTGCTCAATGATTTCGCGGAGAGCCAAGCGTGGAGTCGCAGAATGGGAGAGCGCCAGGTCGGCTTGCCGACAACGACGATGCAATGGGAGGGGAGCAATTCGCGCCAGGCATCTTGACAATCGCGCGCATAGGAGATGAGAACTTTGTGGATGGGACAGGCGATGTGCGACTCCTGGACGGATTGATTGATTTGCTGAAGCAAGGCGGCGCGGTTGATGTCGGGTGAATTCAAAGGCAAGGGATAAGGGACAAGCTGCGGGGCAGCGATGAGGATATCTCCGCCGAGACCTGATGCAAAGGCACCGGCAGTGCGAAGAGCCGCAGCTGTGGCATCTGGTCCATTGAAGAGCACGAAGATTTGAAGGCGTCGGACTGTGGCTGAAGAACTTTCACGAGTCGCGGACGGGGGCGATGGAAAGAGTGGCACGCTTTCAGACTAGAGCCGGTTACATAAAAAATTCATAAGCAAAGCCTAAAGAGTGCGTAGAAAGTTGACAAGATCCTGCTTCTGCTTAACGGTGTATCCGATAGCGTAGCGGTGATCGTAGAAATCGACGACATCTTGCAGCGTGGCGGCTGAGCCGTTAGAGAAGTATGGCGCACGTGCGGATAATCCGCGCAACTGCTGCATGACGATCGAGCCGACGTCGGAACATTTACCAGTGACGAGAGCGCGGCCTGGATCTTGCGTGTAGATAACCCGGCCGTCGGCGTTGCAAGTCACACGGAACAGCGGGAGGTCGGCCGCTTCGGGAGCATACGGGCGATTGGTTGTTCCAATGTCCATGGG
>Ga0182012_10004221_pt1 | contig 15073 bp, 10 predicted proteins | sample 612S2SmetaG_FD_120486 | JGI IMG/M metagenome (GOLD analysis project Ga0182012, IMG submission 120486) | Permafrost microbial communities from Stordalen Mire, Sweden - 612S2S metaG | ecosystem: Environmental > Terrestrial > Soil > Wetlands > Permafrost | place: Sweden: Stordalen | collected... | reverse complement strand
GACCTTTTACACCTACGACACTCCCGCTTCGGTAGCAGTCAAGACCGCTTACATCAGAAAAAACAAGCTTGGCGGCGCCTACGTCTGGGCACTCAATGACGATGATCGCGATGGGTCGCTGACAAAAGCCATCGCGGAGGGGCTCAAGTAATTGAGAGGCGTCCTGGTCCTTCTCGTAAGTTCCGACTTTTGGACCTGGGACACAATAACCCCTTCCTTCCAATATTTACAGGCATGCGCTATTCTGGAAGCACCGAATAAGGTGCTCGCCCTGGAGGTTGCAATGCTGAACATCACTACCGACATTCAATCATTGACCACGTTCCGCCGCTCTTCCGGCCAGTTCATGAAGCATCTCAGGAAGAGCAAGCGCCCGCTCGTACTTACAGTCAACGGAAGAGCCGCCGCCGTGGTGCAAGATGCCGAAGCATACCAGCGCCTGCTCGATATAGCCGCACAGGCTGACGCAGAAGAGGGAATCCGTCAGGGTCTGGAAGATGCGAGAAGAGGAAAGGTCCGTCCGGCGCGCGAGTTCTTTGCCGAGTTTGAAGCCACGCATGGCCTATCTCGTTAAGACCACGGACCGTGCGGAGCGCGACTTTGCCAATCTCTACGATGAGATACAGGTCGGGGAGTCCGGAGCGGCCCTGAAATGGTACACGGGTCTGAAAAAGGCCGTCCTGAGCCTGGACGAGATGCCTCATCGCTGCCCGGTCACGAGGGAAGACCGCCACCTTCGGCATCTTCTCTACGGCCGCAAGCCCCGCGTATATCGCGTGATTTACCGAATACTCGAAAAGCAGAATCGGGTCGAGGTGCTTCATATCCGCCACGGCGCCCGTCAGGATATGACTGAAGCCGATCTGGAATAGGAGACCTCCTTGGGGAGGAACATTCAATTGCAACTCGCAACCCAAGACGTACTTCTCGTTATCGACGTACAGAACGACTTCTGCCTCGGCGGCGCGCTGGCTGTCGCTGACGGCGATGCAGTCCTCGCTCCGATTCACCGCATCGCGTCGAAATTCGATCACATCGTTTTAACCCAGGACTGGCACCCTAAAGGCCATTCATCCTTTGCCTCGGCTCTCGCAGGCAAGCATCCGTTTGAGCAAATCGAAGTGAGCTACGGAACGCAGACTCTATGGCCGGATCATTGCGTTCAGGGCAGCAAAGGCGCAGAGTTTCACCCCAAACTCCACCTGCCTCAGGCAGAGTTGATCCTGCGCAAAGGATTTCGCCCCCAGATCGACTCATACTCGGCTTTCTTCGAGAATGATCGCGTTACCCCAACGGGTCTGGGCGGATACCTCCGCGAACGCAACCTGCCCCGTGTCTTTCTCGCCGGTCTCGCCTACGATTTTTGCGTCGGCTACTCGGCGCTTGATGCACGCCGCCTCGGCCTGGGGGCTGTCATCCTCCGCGACGCCTGTCGTGCTATCGACCTGAACGGATCTGTCGAAAAAATCGATGCTGAATTCGCGAAAGCCGGAGTTCAGTTGATCGATAGCCCGGAACTTTTCGACTAGCGATTTTTTGCCGCGTAGAATCGCATCAGGCTCTGCGGCCAGTCCGCTCCTCACTTATGTCGCGCAACTTCTACATACTCGCCGCAACGCTGGGCGTCTTCGCGCTGATCTCGGCGGGCATGTCGCTGGTGCCTTCGAGCTTTCAGCCGGGCCTTCCGGCCAACGGATCGTTATGGCGCACCGTGTCCATGTTCCTGCTGCTTTTCGGTCTGGCGGCGGCGTTGATTGGCGTGATGACCCACCTTTTTGAGCAGGTCGACCGCCGCAGCGAGGAGGCGCGTCAAGCTGCACGAAGGAGGCGCCGCGAAGGCCGCGAATAGAGCCAGTTGTCATTGCCGAGACCCATGGAAGCGAGTATTGTATCTTAGACAGGTAATCAGCTCGGCCATTGTTGATATTCAGACTTAGCCCAGAAACGCGCAAGCCGTTTCTGGTCTTGCGCAAGGTAGTCTTTCCTAGACGAAAGCGTCATTTAGCATTTGCAAGTTCTCTTTTAAGCAACAGCAGATCTTCGATGGCCATCGAGATGAAATAATCGCCTGCATCTATCGGGGGAGCTATGGGACTTTCAGAGATTCTAGCAAACATCGATCGTGAGATTGCCCAATTGCAGAGTGCACGTGCATTGATTGCAAGCGCGAGCACGCCAACCGCTAAGAAGAGGCCGGGCCGGCCCAAGAAGGTCGCTACGGTGGTTGCGTCCGCGCTCGCAATTCCCACAGCGAAGAAGAAAAAGAGAAATCTTTCGCCTGAAGGCCGGAAGCGCATCGCAGAGGCCGTCAAACGTCGTTGGGCTGCACAGAGAAAAGCGGCCGCTGTTACAGCAAAGTAATGGGGGGTTCGGATAATTGCGGGACAAGCCTTCCGTTCTAACGTGATTTTCTTTTCGTTCCGAATTCTTCGCCACCGGATTGCTTGGCCGGCAGTGCGGGGGGCAGAGTTTCTCTGCCTTCCTCAATTCCGGCTTGCTCCTCCAGACTGCTCGAAAGTGCTACCCAAGCTGTGAAGACATTGGCTGGCTTGCCGTTGTATATTCAGCCATGGTTTTGAAGCGAACCCTTCACTCAGCCCTTTTCCTCTGCATCCTCTCGACATCCTGCTGCGCTCAGGTCAAAGATTCTGGCGCGGACACCGGTAAAGTCGCGGCTAAATCCGCATGGCTCACTTTGACTCCCGAACAGAAGTCACAAACGCTAGAATTCGCAGAACCGTTTAAAGATTACATGCGGCACGCCAAGTCCGCATCTCTCTCTGAAGCTGAACTGATTCGCCTTGCCCGAGTTGCCGGATTTGAAGACTTCACTTCGCCTTCCCAGGTGAAACCAGGCGCACGCCTGATCCTCAGCAACCGCGGCCGCGCCGTGCTCTTTGCAGTCATCGGAAACGATCCGATCGAGTCCGGTTCACGCATGATCGCCGCTCATCAGGACTCACCCCACATCAACCTCAAATCCCGGCCTATTGTAAACGCGCCCGGCTCCGTTGCGCTTCTCAAAACAATTCCTTACGGCGGCCTCAAGCGCTACCAGTGGGCCAACCTTCCTATGGCATTGGTTGGCCGCATCGATACATTGGACGGCCGTCACATAGATGTGAACATCGGCTTCGCGCCCGGCGATCCCGTCTTCGTAATTCCAGATGCAGCCCCGCACTCTGACCGCTTGCTACGCACACGCACTTACACCGAGGTCTTTTCCGGCGAGGAGATGAACCCGGTTGTCGGCAGCATTCCCGGCGCAGATTCGTCTGTCGCCGATGCGGTCATGACCGCTCTGCGCGAACGGTTCAAGATTCGCGAGGAAGACCTCGTCGCAGCCGAACTTGAACTTGTCCCCGCCACCCAACCCGCGGATGTCGGCATCGATGGCGGCCTGATCGGATCATGGGGCCAGGACGATAAACTCTCTGCCTATTGCAGCACGCGCTCTCTATTCGATCTGAAAGGAACGCCTCGCAAAACCGCATTCGCCTATATCACAAACTTTGAAGAAGTCGGCTCTGTGAACGACACGGGCGCCGGCTCCCAGTTCCTTGACTCCGCCTTCACAGCGCTCATCGATGCGCAAGCAAAGCCTGCCACGGCGCTCGACGTGCGCAATGCGCTGGCCCATGCTGAAGTGCTCTCCGCCGACACCAACGACGGCGTGAACCCCATCTTTCCTCAAAACTCTGAGAACTCCAATTCGGCTGTTGTCGGCTTCGGCGTAGCCATCAAGAAATACGGTGCTGGGTTCGATCCCAACTCGGAATTCACCGCGCGCGTACTACATCTCCTCGATCTCAATCACATCGCCTGGCAGACGCAGACTCCCAAGGTCGATGTCGGCGGCGGCGGCACCATTGGCGGCTTTCTCTCCATGCGCAACATGGAGGTTCTGGACGTTGGAATCCCCTTGCTATCGATGCATTCTACTTATGAAATGTCGTCGAAGGTCGATCTCTGGTCCTACTATCATTTCATGCTTGCCTTTTACACGATGGAGTAACCGCGCCTCGCCATCACTAACCCAAATGCTCTTTCAGGAAGCTCAAGGAGCGCTTCCTTGCCAGATGGGCTGCCTCTTTGTTGTAACTTCCACGGGCATCGCAATTAAAGCCGTGCCCTGCATCATACCAGTAGATTTTTACTTCTGGATGCGCGGCCTGAATTCTTTCAACTTCCTCAGCCGGAATATGCGCGTCGAGCTTTCCGAAGTGGAGCATCACCGGCGCAGAGAGTCTCTCCTCGGCATAATTTGCAGTCCGGCCTCCGTAGTAGCCAACGGCCACTGCGGGATGTAGCCGCGCTGCCGCCAGCCATGCCAGGGTTCCGCCATAGCAGTAGCCAATAACGCCGACCTTCTTCCCCGTGGCGTTTCCGGCAAACTCCATTGCAGCCGCCACGTCCATTAATGACTTATCCATATCCAGTTTCGGAATGAACCCCATGGCCCGCAGCATATCGGCACCCTCGTACCCAAGTTCAACGCCCCGCTCGATGCGGTCAAATAGCGCCGGAGCGACCGCCAGAAAACCGTCCCGCGCGTAACCATCCGCCACCGAGCGTATATGCTGGTTAACGCCGAATATCTCCTGCGCGAATACAAGCCCTGCCACCGGCTCACCCTCGGGCCGCGCTACATACGCGCCTATTTCAACCCCATCAGACGTCTTCAAAGTCACATATTCGCTCATTTTCGTCTCTCCCCGGATTCTATTATCGATGATGATTTGAGCCTGTCAGCTCTGGATTCTTCCGCTCCGTGAACCCATGTTGCCATAAGCATATGCAAGACGGATACTCCTCTCGATGGAAGGTGTAGGTGAGTTAGTCAATTTCAACTAGAATTGCCTTGCTGGAGTAAAAGAACAGGGTGCAAGTCAAGCCAGGAAACCAGCAATGAGGTAACGATGAAGGTCTTAGGCATTAGCGGGCTGGAGAAGGCCGTGCCGTTCAAACATGCCACCTTTCCAGGCCTCGATGAGCGTGAATATCGCATCTCACAGGGAATGGACGCGGCGGCCGCGCTGCTGATCGATGGCGAATTGGTGGCCGCAGCGGAAGAGGAACGATTCACCGGGAAAAAGCACACCGGCGACTTTCCCATCAATGCGGTTCAATACTGTCTCAGAGAGGCTGGCATTTCGATTGGAGAAATCGACGAGATTGCCCACGGCTTCAACTACGCCGCATATCGCGACCTTTACCTGAGAGATGAAGTCTCCAAGGCGCTCTACAACCAGGTTTTTTCCCGCGAAGCACTGCTCAAGCAAGTGCGCACTAATCTCCCCGGATTTCCTGAAGGCAAGGTGTTCCAGGTCGGCCATCATCTCGCTCACGCCGCCAGCGCCGCGTACACCTCCGGTTGGGACGAATGTCTGGTTGTTGTCAACGACGCAATGGGAGAAGTCGAAAGCACCAGCGTCTACGACTTTCACGACGGAGAGTTAGAGAGAATTTGTACCATAGGCGCCAATGACTCCATCGGCGTGCTTTATTCGCTTGTAACCCTTCACCTGGGTTTCGATTTCAATTCAGATGAATACAAGATCATGGGCTTGGCCCCGTACGGCGACCCAAGCCGCTTCCGGTCCTTCTTTGAGAATGCCGTCGAGTTACGCGATGACGGTACGATCCGGATTCCGATTCTCAAGCTGAATCGTTCCCGCGAAGAGCGCGAAGCCTACCTCGCCACGCGCTCATTTCTTGACAAAAATCTGGTCTCGCGCAGATTGCCCACGGATCTAGTTACACCCATGCATCAGGGTGTTGCGGCCTCTCTTCAAGAATGTCTCGAAAGAGTTGTCCTGCACATATGCGGCTACTTCGCGAACAAGACTGGCCTTCGACGCATAGCTTTGGCCGGCGGAGTTGCGCTCAATTGCACAGCCAACGGAAAGCTTATGTGCTCCGGGCTATTCGATGAAGTCTACATTCAACCTGTGGCCGGCGACGATGGCGTTGCTTTGGGAGCCGCGCTCTATCGAGCGTCACTTGCCGGGGAAATACTCAATCGTCGAATGCCTGCTCCGCTGTTTGGCCCTCGATACTCCGACAACGAGATTGAGGCAGCTCTCAATCGCTTCGACCAAAAGATTCAATGGCGACGCTTCGATTCGCTCGCAGCCACATGTGCCTCCGCCGCCCAACTTATTGCGGAAGGCCGCGTCATCGCCTGGGATCGAGGCCGCATGGAGTACGGCCCGCGTGCGCTCGGCAATCGCAGCATTCTCGCCGACCCCGGTCATCCTCAGATGCGGGACCGCATCAATGCGATGGTCAAAAAGCGTGAAGCCTTCCGTCCATTCGCACCCGCATGTACGCTAGAAGAGGCTTCCCGCTGGTTCAATGTAGCGCAAGGCGAAGCACATCCGTATATGATCAGTGTCGTTGATGTACGGGCTGAGGTGCAGGCCTTGCTGCCGGCAATTACCCACGTCAATGGCACGGCAAGACTACAGACAGTCAGTGCGAGCGACAACCCGGATTTCCATGCGCTGTTGCTCGCCGTTGGAAAAACGACCGGCCGCCAAATGGTGCTTAACACCAGTTTCAACGTCAAAGGGCAGCCGATCGTGAACACGCCCGAAGAAGCTATCGAGACTTTTCTCGGAACCGGCATTGAGTTTCTATTTCTGGAGAATTTCCATGTTACCCGACCAGCTGCCTGAGTTGAATCGAACTGGATTCGACTATCCGCGCAACAGCACCATTGCGGAAGTGTTCGAGCACCAGGCTGCCCTCACTCCGAATGCAATCGCCGTGATTGCGAATGACCGGCAGCTGACTTATCGTGAACTCGACGAACGCTCCAATCGCATCGCGCGGCACCTTCAAAGCCTGGGCGTGAAGCCTGAAACGCTGGTTGGAATTGCAATGGAGCGTTCGGAGAATCTCGTCGTCGGCTTGCTGGCCATTCTCAAAGCGGGCGGCGCCTATGTTCCATTGGATCCCCATCATCCCAAAGAGCGTCTGGCACTTGTTATAGAAGACTCGGGGATGAATATTATTCTTACTTCAGCGGGTACGCGCGGAAATGACCAGCCGGACTTTGGCGATGTAACTATACTCGACGTCAACGACCCCATGCTTTCCCAGGGGAGCCGAGACGCAGTTACATCAGCGACAACCAGTCGCAATTTGGCATATGTTATCTATACTTCCGGCTCTACCGCTAAGCCCAAAGGAGTTATGGTTGAACATAGCAACGTCCTTAACTTCTTTACCGGCATGGACCGTGCTATTGGTTGCGATCCCGGAACCTGGCTCGCTGTTACGAGTGTCGCCTTTGATATATCGGTGCTGGAACTCCTATGGACTCTCACACGTGGATTCAAAATAGTTGCCCATGGAGATGACGGCACGGACTCAATCGCCGATGAGATTGCACGCCACGGCGTAACTCACCTGCAAATGACTCCCTCTCTAGCTCGCATGTTGACATTGGATGCGCGGACATTTTCTGCACTCGGTTCGCTGAAACAAATCCTGCTTGGCGGCGAAGCCGTCCCTGCTTCTCTCATTCATCGCCTTCGCCAGATCTTCAGCGGCGAGATATATAACATGTACGGCCCCACAGAGACTACCATCTGGTCGACAACGTATAGAGTGGACAAACCAGGAAACACCGTACCGATTGGACGCCCCATCGTTAATACGCAGACATATTTGCTCGACGCGGAATTAAAGCCTGTTCATGCGGGTGAGGATGGAGAACTTTTTATTGGAGGAGACGGCGTCGCACGCGGATACTGGAAGCGCCCTGAGCTTACCACCGAAAAGTTTCTTGAGGTTCCGTTAGTCTCCTCGCAGCGCATCTATCGCACCGGCGACCTCGCGCGCCTATCGCAGGACGGAAACCTGGAGTTCCTCGGACGGGTCGACTTCCAAATAAAGCTGCGCGGGCACCGGATAGAACCCGGCGAAATCGAAGCCCTCCTGGAGCAGAGTCCCGGAGTTAGGCAAGCAGTTATTGTCGTTCGCGAGGACCGGGAAGGTGATCAGCGCCTCGTGGCTTACCTCGTGGCCGATTCGGAGGAACCGCAGACGAACGACGCACTCAGAAATACACTCGGCACCAAACTTCCTGAAGCCATGCTTCCGTCCGCATTTGTATTTCTTCCAGAATTGCCGCTCACCGCGAACGGTAAGATCGATCGCAATGCGTTGCTGCGGCTTCCTCCGCCTGGACTTCGGGTAACATCAACCGTGAGTCGCACTCGAGATGATTCTGTAAGCGAGATCGAACTTATCGTCGCTCGGGCATGGCAAGAGGCTCTGGGAGTTTTAGAAGTCGGACTAAACGATAACTTCTTTGACCTGGGCGCCCACTCTCTCATGGTTGCGGAGGTGCAGGCAAAACTGCAGAATGCATTGCATCGTGAGGTTCCGATCGTCGATCTCTTCCAGTTTTCCACGATAAGTTCGCTATCCGGTCACCTTGCCGGAATGCAATCGCACGGCCAGTTATCAGACCGTGCCGAACGCCGCAGATTGGCCAGGCAACGTTGAAAGGGAAACCGTGAAGCCCTCCACAATTGCGATTGTCGGAATGGCAGGGCGCTTTCCTGGTGCCCGGAATGTACAACAGTTTTGGCTTAACCTCCGTAATGGCGTCGAATCTATCCGCTCCTTCTCCGATGAGGAATTGCTCGCTGCGGGCGTATCGCGGGAAGATTTGGCGCTGCCCGAATACGTGAAACGCGCTTCAGTGTTAGGCGATGTTCCAATGTTTGACGCTCCTTTTTTCGGCTTGAGCCCAAGAGACGCGGCGATCATGGACCCGCAGCATCGGCAATTCCTCGAGTGCGCGTGGGAAGCTCTGGAAGATGCCGGCCACCCCCCGGAACGATTCAACGGGTCTATTGGGGTATTTGCCGGATCGGGGATGAATACATATCTCATCCATAACTTGCTCGCCAACCGCGCGCTACTAAGTTCCGCGGGCCTCTTTCAGTTGAAGCAGACTGGCAACGACAAAGATGTTTTGGCAACGCGTGTTTCCTATCAGTTCGATCTGCATGGACCAAGCATCAATGTACAGACCGCATGTTCAACTTCGCTTGTCACTGTTCACCTGGCATGTCAGAGTCTTCTCAATCACGAATGCGACATGGCTTTGGCGGGAGGAGTTACCATCGAAATCCCGCATGGGCAGGGCTATATCTATCGCGACGGCGAAATTCTTTCCCGCGATGGCCGTTGCCGCTCGTTCGATGCGGCTTCTACGGGAACAGTCTTCGGAAGCGGCGCAGGTATTGTCGTATTGCGACGCCTTGATGATGCTATTGAAGATCGCGATGCGATTCGCGCTGTTATCCTCGGATCGGCAATCAATAACGATGGCGCCCGCAAAGTCGGCTATCTGGCGCCCAGCGTCGAGGGCCAGGCCGAGGTAATCGCTGAAGCTTTGGAGTTCGCCGGAGTAACTGCCGACCAAATTTCGTATGTCGAAGCGCACGGAACCGGAACCAAGGTTGGAGATCCAATCGAGGTGCGGGCGCTTACGCAGGCGTTTCGCCGAACAAGCGTGCGCAGGGGCTATTGCGGGATTGGGTCGCTAAAAACCAACGTCGGTCATCTCGATGCGGCAGCAGGCGTTGCCGGCCTCATCAAAACAGTTCTCGCTCTTGAGCATGCACAACTGCCTCCCAGCCTGCATTTCCATACGCCGAACCCGCACATCGAGTTTCAAAGTAGCCCGTTTTATGTAAACAGCCAACTCACCGATTGGCCGTCCAACGGATCGCTTCGACGTGCCGGGGTCACGTCTCTTGGCATTGGCGGCACGAACGCTCACATTGTGCTTCAGGAGGCTACGCACCAGAATGCTTCGACTGAGACAAAGCCGTATCAGTTATTGACGTTCTCCGCCAAGACAGAAAGCGCTGTGCGACGCTACTCGGAAGAGATAATCGACTATCTTTCTGCACATCCGGAGGTTGGCCTTGCGGACGCATCCTTCACATGCCAAGTTGGCCGCCGAGCCTTTCCGCATAGGGGTGCATTGGTCGTGGGAGAAAAGCAAAAGGCGGCAAACGCACTTTCGCAAGGTGAGCGCAGAGACTTCTTTTTTGGGACGGCCGCGAAGTCTGAGCCCGAGATTGTGTTCATGTTCTCGGGGCAGGGCTCTCAGTACGTCAATATGGGTCTCGAGTTATATGAGCATGAGCCCGCATTCAGAGAGCCTCTCGGTCTCTGCGCGCAATACCTTCTTGATCTTCTCGGTCTCGATCTGCGCGACGTGATTTATCCATCGGAGGGGGGGGAGGGGGATGCGGCCGAGAAGTTGAACCAAACCTGGCTGACGCAGCCTGCGCTATTCGCCATCGAGTATGCCCTCGCGCGTTGGTGGATGTCGTTAGGCATTAGGCCATCGGCCTTGGTGGGCCATAGCATCGGCGAATATGTCGCTGCGTGCCTGGCAGGTGTCTTATCGCTTGAAGATGCACTCGGCATCGTGGCCGTTCGCGGCCGCCTGATGTTCGGCCTTCCCGCTGGCGCAATGCTCGCGGTCTCGCAGCCAGCGGGTTCATTGAATCTCACTGGCAACCTATCTCTTGCCGCCATTAACAGCGCTCAGCAGTGTGTAATCTCTGGACCAATCGCTGAAGTCATCGCATTTGAGACGGAACTCACAATGCATTCGATTGCATGCCGCCGCCTCATTACATCGCATGCTTTTCACTCTGCCATGATGGATCCCATTCTTGGCGCTTTTGAAGAGCGCATGCAACAGGTAAGTTATCAAACGCCGCGCATTCCATTTCTTTCGAATCTGTCTGGAACATGGATCAAGCCCGGGGAAGCTACCGCCCCAGGCTACTGGACACGCCATCTTCGCCAAACGGTCCTCTTTTCCAATTGTCTTGAGGAACTTTTTCGCAAGCCGGACAGGCTTCTAATTGAAGTCGGGCCAGGGAACACACTTACCTCATTGGCTCGCCAGCAGGGCAGAGTTGGCATAAAGGTATTTCCGTCTCTACCGCATCCGCGCGAAGCCGCTGGAGGCCTTCATTGCGCGCTAACTGCGCTTGGTCAGATTTGGACCCTTGGAGCGGAGGTTGACTGGCCAAAGCTGCACGCGTCTGAAACTGCTCGCCGCGTTTCACTTCCCACTTATCCATTTGAACATCAGAGATTCTGGGTCGAGCCCGACGCGAGTAAGGCACCGGCGGAATCCGGCCCTGCCCATGCGCCGCTCCTTCAGGCCACTGGCAGCATCCACTTCTATCGCCGTGTATGGAACGCCGAGCCACTCACTCAGCGACCGGTTACGAGAGCTGGTTGTTGGATTGTCTTGAATGACTCGCTAGGGCTAGGCAATCGAATTGCCATCGATCTGAAAGCAGACCAGCGGCATGTTATTGTCGTCGACGTGGGTTCCGGTTATAGACAGGTGTCGGAAACTGCCTATACCGTCCGACCAGGCGTAAAGGCCGATTACGATGCATTGATCGTAGATATCCTTAGAAATGGGCACTCGCCGAGCAAGATAATTCATCTATGGTCCGTGTTACCCGAACATTCGGCCTATTCACTTAAGGAGATAGAGGATCGAAGCTTCTTCAGTTCCCTCTTTCTCGCGCAGGCGCTCGGCAGTCATGATGTTGCTGGCATTGATATTGCGTTCATCTCCAATCGGATGCAGCAGGTCATTGACGAGCAAGTCCGCAATCCTGCTCGGGCAATGCTGCTCGGTCCTGCGCGAGTTATCCCTCTGGAACTTCCGGGAGTCACCTGCCGCAGCATCGATGTGGATTTAGAGAAGTATCCTGCGGCGAGATGCGCGGTACAGATCGTGACTGAAATGAATTCCCCTTGGAACAACAACACAATTGCGTTCCGGCAAGAGAAGCGATTCGTTGAGGCCGTCGAACCAATTAATCTGGCTTTGGAAACGGAGCATGACCGCCTTGAACCTGATGGCGTATATCTCATTACCGGCGGACTCGGCGGAATTGGCTTGCTTGTTGCCGAGCAACTGGCCCGAGAATTCAATGCTCGTCTGGTGTTAGTCTCCCGTTCCGCCTTTCCCGCCGAAGCAAAGTGGAATGCTTCTCTGAGCGACGCTAGCCTGAGTGAAGCCGACAGACGGCGCATTCAGAAGCTCAATGAGATTAGTTCCGTCGCCGGTGGGTTGCTGGTTCTTCAGGGCGATGTTACAAGTCTTGAGCAGATGCGTAATGTGGTTGCATCTGCCATGAGTCACTACGGACGAATTGACGGTGTCTTCCATGCCGCGGGCGTCCTTGACGATGGCCCTCTGATGATAAAGAACAAGCAAAGCGCAGGGCGCGTGCTCGATCCAAAGATACGCGGGACTCTTGTTCTCGAAGCAGCACTCCGCAATATTCCATTGCGATGTTTTGTTCTGTTTTCTTCGATCAGTTCGATTTTCCCACCCCCTGGTCAGGCGGATTACGCCGCAGCCAATGCATTCCTCGATGCTTTTGCTGTAAGTCGGAAGGGCCCAGTAACTGTCGTCAACTGGGGCGCGTGGCGCAATGTTGGAATGGCAGCGCACTCAGGCTCCCAACATCCCCTGCTGCAAGAACGCCTGGTCGAGACATCCCGGGAGATCGTATATGTCAGCCAGTTTTCCCAGTTACAACAATGGGTGCTTTCCGAGCACAAGCTGAAGGTTCACCAGCAATTCAACGCAGTCTTACCGGGAACAGGCTATATGGAAATGGCTGCGGCTGCGTTCTCATCGAAGTCGCGTCAGGGTGCAATTGAATTCCGCGATGTGTTCTTTCTGGTCCCGCTGATGATTGAAGGGGATGAAATGCGGGAGGTGCGGATCCAGCTTCAGCGCGACAAGGAAGCCGAACAGGAAAGAGGCGCATTTCGGTTCTCAGTCTTTTCCCAAACAAGCGAGTGGGTCGAACACTCCACCGGCGTCATTGAGCCCTGCATATCGCAGTCGCCGACGACCATCAATCGCGAGGAAATCGCCGCGCGTTGCAACCAACGCGAGATTGTATTCGACGAGCAACACCGAACTCGGCAGGAGCGCCGACTCGCGTTTGGTCCGCGCTGGCGGTCCCTCAAGAGGTTGCGGATTAGCGCGCGTGAGGCCTTGGCAGATATCGAACTGGATGCGAAGTTCCACGCGGATGTTTCTACGTTTCGCATGCACCCTGCGCTGCTCGATCTGGCTACAGGTGCGTCCTTCTACCTGACAGATAAGTACGAAGAATCGGACGACCTATTCCTTCCAATTTCATATAAGATCGTGCGGGTATACGATTCACTGCCCGCCAGGCTATTCAGCCACATACGATCTCGTGAAGAGACCCCGCATCGCGGCGAGGTCGAGACATTCGATATCACGCTCTTCAATGAGCAGGGCAAAGTGTTGATCGAAATCGAGGGGTTTTCCGCTCGCCGAATCGCCGACCTCGCGACAGCCTTGAAGGAAAACAGGTTGACCAACGACGGCGCGCGCGCTGGCGGGGCACAGCCGATTGTAATTGGCGATCGCCGCGGCATAGAACCAGTTGCCGGCGTGCATGCTCTGATGCGCATCCTATCGAGCAATGCACCGCGTTCATTGATTGCCGTCTCTGAGCCACTTACTGAACTCGGCAATCCAGACCCCAGTCCTTCGCCGCTGGCAATAGCTCTTCCACCCAATGCCGGGTCCCCAGGTGAGAGTGTCGAGCGCACTCTAGCAGCCTGGTGGCAAGATATGTTGGGGATCGCTCAAGTAGGTTTGGATGACGACTTCTTCAGCCTCGGCGGACACTCCCTGGTGGGTGTCAGGCTCCTTGCCAAGATCAAGAGGGCCTATCATGTGGACCTGGATTTGGCTACTCTATTTGAAGCGCGCTCTGTTCGCCAGTTAGCTGAAGTCATACACAAATCGCAATAGCCGGCGGAGGAAGTCTATCTGATTCAAGCCAGGGAATTCCTAATAATTTCTCGGGAACCAAATCTCCCCGTCGAGGGACAGTCGCTGCGGCGCTGCAAATGGTGGTCGCGATTCCCAAAGATGCACTTCGGGCGTAGACATTCCCTCGACCATCGTTGCAATGCAATGACCCGCGTATTCCACAACGCAAAACCGCCAATTCTCCGGCTTATCGCCGAGACTGGGGTCCATTTCCATGTGTATTCGATCATCGCCATCGAAGACAAAGGAAAACTCGTTCAAAGGTAATGCAAGCCCCATGCCACGCGCCTTGATGTAGGCCTCTTTCAGTGTCCATAGACGGAGGCATCGACCCGGCCGCTGATCCTCGTGCAAGCCTTCCAGTTGCGCCAGTTCCCGCGGAGAAAACATCCTGGGGCCAACTTCGGCAATCGATCCAGCACGGCCGAGCGATTCCACGTCCACACCCACTTCAACACCTTCGGCAATCAGGCAAACCACCAGACTGAGCGAATTGGACAGATTGAAGCGTAGGCCACACTCCGGTTCAATCGCAGGTTTGCCGTAGGCGTTTAACTGAAAGGACCAGGATTCGGGAGGAATGGCACGATGCTGAGAAAGTGCGTTCCGTACCAAAGCGTGCGTGGCCAGATATTCACGGCGGTGCCGATCAAATTTAAAGGCCTGCCAACGGGCTCGCTCATCTTCACTTAGCAGCCGCAAACACGCCTGAGCAGCCTCTTCGCCGAGGAGATCGTCGGGGTATGCGATCCAAAGGTGGAGTATCGCGTGATTCATGTCGAGACGCTGCATTCCTGGTTCAAAGTGACTGATTTCCGACAGGCTTTGAGACGTAAGTTGTTTGTTTTCGGAGGTCATTCTGGGTTTTACTGACGTAACCTTATTATTTTCATGCACATGGGAGGAAAGTGGGGGAGGGGTGGGGTAAATCGACGTCGGAACGTTCGGACCGGGCAGAACTCTCACATATTGAACCGAAGAGATTTCGCGAGTTCTGGAGGCCATGAATCGATTGTGCGCGTTTTCACGAATTAGACTGCAAACTCCGGGAAGAAATCGGGGATTTTTTTGCCCCCAGATTTCTTCATGCGGTTCCGCTGGCCGCGATATGTTGCCAACGTCTTCGCACAGGCCAAAGCGATATAATCGGGCACATGGCGGCGAACG
>Ga0182012_10004217_pt1 | contig 15080 bp, 12 predicted proteins | sample 612S2SmetaG_FD_120486 | JGI IMG/M metagenome (GOLD analysis project Ga0182012, IMG submission 120486) | Permafrost microbial communities from Stordalen Mire, Sweden - 612S2S metaG | ecosystem: Environmental > Terrestrial > Soil > Wetlands > Permafrost | place: Sweden: Stordalen | collected... | reverse complement strand
GCGATGCTCGGCAACGAGGGTGGCACCGCCCCGGTCCACGAGGACGAGGCCAGGCGCCCCTGGGAGTTCGACAGTGGCGAGCAGGGCCCCGAGGCGGAAGCCGCCGCGATCGACCCCGTCGTGGCTGGTGCCGCGTTCGTGGGCGGGACGACGACGGCCCATCCGGCCAGCCGTGTCCGAGCACGCAACTCGAAGTCGCGCCGCTCCAACGGCGACGGCCCGCTGAGCGGCCGGACCGCGCGCCCCGCCGCAGGTCGTGACATGCCCCTGGCGATCATCACGGGGCTCATCCTCGCGATCGTTGTCCTCATCATCTTCAACGTCTCGACGGTGCTCTCCGCCGTGCTCGCCGCGGCCGTGGTGACCCTCGCGGCGGGCGAGGCCTATGCAGCGTTCCGACACGCGGGCCACCGGCCCGCCGCCGCCCTCGGCCTGATCGCCAGCCTCGCGCTCATGGTCGCCGCCTACAACAAGGGTGAAGCGGCGCTGCCGCTCGTCACGGCGCTCGTCTTCTTCTTCTCGTTCCTGTGGTTCCTCACCGGTGTCGAGCACGCGGAGGTGATCGACGGCATGTCGACCACACTCCTCGTCTACATCTGGGTGGGCGTGCTGGGCTCGTTCGCCGGCCTCCTGCTCGCGCCGTCCCTGTTCCCCGACCACCACGGCGTCCACTTCCTGCTCGGCGCGATCATCCTCGTGGTCGCCAATGACGTCGGGGCCCTGTTCACGGGCAAGGCGTTCGGCCGGCATCCGCTGGCGGCCAAGATCAGCCCGAACAAGACATGGGAGGGCGCCGTCGGCGGGACGATCGTGACCGTGCTTGCCGCCTTCATCGTCTCGGCGATCTCGGGATGGACGCTCAGTGCGGCGATGACGCTCGCCGTGGTCGCGTCGATCCTTGCGCCGCTCGGCGACCTGTGCGAGTCGATGTTCAAGCGCAGTCTCGGTCTGAAGGACATGGGCAGGCTGCTCCCCGGGCACGGCGGCCTCCTCGACCGCCTCGACGGCCTGCTGTTCGTGCTTCCCGCGACCTACTACACCGTGCTCGCGTTCCATCTGAGCTGATCGAAGGGTCGGGAGGCACCGACGTGGCCAAGACCCTCGCAATCCTCGGTGCGACGGGGTCGATCGGCATCCAGGCGCTCGATGTCGTCTCCCGGCACCCCGACGCGTTCGAGCTCGACGCGCTCAGCGCTCGGACGAACCTCGACGCCCTCGCGGACCTCGCCCGGCGTCACCGTCCGCGGACCGTGGTCGTGCCCGACGGCGAGGCTGCGATCGAGATCGAGCCCCTCCTGCCGCAGGGCACGAAGGTCCTCCACGGCCCAGATGCCCTGGCGGAGGCCGCGGGCTCGGCGGACGTCGTCCTCAACGCGATCGTGGGCTTCGCGGGCGTGCCCGCCACGCTGGCCGCGCTCGAGGCGGGCCGCCGTCTCGCCCTCGCGAACAAGGAATCACTCGTGGTCGCGGCCCCCCTCGTCGAGGTCGCCCGGGCGACGCCGGGCGCGGTGGTCCTGCCGGTCGACTCCGAGCACTGCGCGATCCACCAGTGCCTCGCGGGCGTGTCGGGCGCAGAGCCGATGCGCGCGGTGCGACGCCTGATCCTCACGGCTTCGGGCGGGCCCTTCCGGGGCATGCAGGCCGACGAGCTGGCGACGGTCACGGTCGACGACGCCCTCGCGCATCCGACCTGGCGGATGGGCGCGAAGGTGACAGTCGACTCGTCGACGCTCATGAACAAGGGGCTCGAGGTGCTCGAGGCGGCGGCGCTCTTCTCCGTGCCGATCGATAGCGTCGACGTGGTGGTCCATCCCCAGTCCATCGTGCACTCGATGGTGGAGTTCGTCGACGGCTCGACGATCGCGCAGCTGAGCCATCCCGACATGCGCCTGCCCATCGCGTACGCACTCGGATACCCCGAGCGGTTCGACGACGGGTTCGGGAGGATCTCGTTCGACGAGGCGTTGGAGCTCACCTTCGAGCCGCCCGACGCTGCCGCCTTCCGGTGCCTGTCGCTGGCCTACGAAGCGGGTCGCCTCGGCGGAACCGCTCCGGCATGGCTGAACGCGGCCGACGAGTGCGCCGTGGAGGCGTTCCTCTCGGGCAGGATCGCCTGGCGCGACATCGCGGGCGTCGTGGAGTCCACCCTTGCGCGGTTCGACGGCGCCTCCTGCAGCGACGTTGAGACACTTCTTATGGCTGACGCCAACGCGCGCCGGGTCGCCTCGGGCATCATTGATCGCATGGACAGCTCGGTGGCCGTGCCGTGACCAGGGTTGCCGTCGAACCCGTCGACGCGCCGACCCGGGAGCTCGAGGAGCCGCCGCCCGGCCGCGCCGAGCTGACGATGCGGTTCGCCGTGCTCGTGGTCGGCACGGTCGCGTTCCTCGCGGCGATCTACGCGCTCGGGGGATGGGCGTGGGACCTCGTGGCGGTCTCGGTCTTCGCGATCATCATGCTGCACGAGGCCGGCCACTTCGTCACGGCCAAGTGGTCCGGGATGAAGGCGACCGAGTTCTTCGTCGGCTTCGGACCGAGGCTGTGGTCCGTCCGCAGGGGTGAAACGGAGTACGGGGTCAAGGCGCTGCCGCTCGGCGGCTACGTGAAGATCCTCGGGATGACGTCGCTCGAGGAGCTCGACGCCTCCGACGAGCCGCGCAGCTTCGTCAACCAGTCGACCGGCAAGCGCGTGCTCGTCGCCTCGGCCGGCTCCATCGTCCACCTCCTCCTGGCGTTCCTGCTCGCGATCGGCGCGCTCTGGTTCATCGGTCAGCCGACGTCGACTCGGATCCAGATCCAGGGCCTAGAGACCTCTCCGACGGGCAAGACACCCGCCGAGCTGGCCGGCCTGCGCCTCGGGGACGTCATCGTGTCGATCAACAACGTTGCGATCACGGGGACCGCCAAGTCCGAGGCAACGCTCGAGTCGATCATCCACTCCTCGCCCGGCAAGCCGGTCGTGCTCGTGGTGGACCGCGGTGGGCACGACGTCCTGATCCGCGCCACCCCCGAGCCGATCGACCAGGGATCCAAGGTCGTCCGACTCGGCATCCTGCTCGGGTCGACCCACGTGTACGCGCGGCCGAGCCCGCTCGGCGCGGTCACCGGCGGCACCGCGCTCGTCTGGCATGTCGTGACGGGCACCGTCGCGGCGCTGGGCCATGCGTTCTCCCCGGGCGGCCTGAGCTCGCTCGCGCACCAGGTGGCGAGCCCCAGGGCCGCGGCGCAGGCGCAGGCGCACGGGCAGGGGACCGTGTCGGCAGTCGGGGCAGCCGAGTACCTCGCTGATGCCGCCCGGGCGGGCTCGTACCCGTTCATCGTGATGCTCATCCTGCTCAACATCTCCCTGGGCGTCCTCAACATGCTGCCGATGCTCCCCCTCGACGGCGGCCATGTCGCGATCGCGCTGTACGAGGGTGGACGCTCCCGACGGGGCAGGCGGTACCGCGCCGACGTCACGAAGCTGATGCCGGTCGCCTACACGTTCATGGCGTTCCTGCTCGTCTTCGTCGTCGCGAAGATGTACCTGGACATCGCCCACGGCGTGCAGAACCCCTTCGGCTGATCGTCGGCGGCTCCCGGCACGGCAGAATGGTCCCGTGGACCTCGGCGACAAGCTCCTGACCCCGAGGCGGCCGACCCGCCAGATCCATGTCGGGTCCGTGGCCGTCGGCGGGGACGCCCCCGTCACGGTCCAGTCCATGACGACGACCAAGACCGCGGATGTCGAGGGCACGCTCGTGCAGATCTACGACATCGCCGCGGCGGGCGCCGACATCGTGCGGTGTACGTGCAACGAGGAGGCCGCCGCCGAGGGCCTGGCCCAGATCGTGCCGCGCGCACCCGTGCCGATCGTCGCGGATATCCACTTCCACGTGGAGATGGCGCTCGCTGCGCTCGAGGCCGGGGTCCAGGGCCTGCGGCTCAACCCGGGGAACCTTCGCAAGCCCGAGGAGATCAAGCTTGTGGCCCAGGAGGCCAAGGACCGCGGCGTCCCGATCCGCATCGGCGTCAACGCGGGCTCGCTGCACCCCGAGATCTACGAGCGGTTCGGCGGCGCCACCCCCGAGGCGCTCGTGGAGTCGGCCAGGCGGGAGTTGGAGTACTTCGAGGAGGTCGGCTTCGAGGACGTGAAGATCTCGGTGAAGGCCTCGTCGGTGGCCCTCATGATCGCGGCATACCGGCTCGCGTCCGAGACGTTCGACCACCCGCTGCACCTGGGGGTCACCGAAGCGGGCCCGCCGCCCGCGGGACTGATCAAGGGGACCGCCGGGATCGCCACCCTCCTCGCCGAGGGGATCGGCGACACGATCCGCTACTCGCTCACGGCCGACCCCGTCGAGGAGGCCCGCGCGGGCCGCCAGCTGCTCGAGGCGCTCGGGCTCCGCGAGCGCAAGGACCTCGATCTCATCGCGTGCCCGAGCTGCGGGCGCGCCGAGGTGGACGTGATCGCCGTGGCCACTGCGGCCCAGCGCGCGCTCGAGGGCAGGAACCTGCCGATCCAGGTCGCGGTCATGGGCTGCGTCGTCAACGGCCCGGGCGAGGCGAGGCACGCGGACCTGGGCATCGCGGCGGGGAAGAAGAAGGGCCACCTGTTCATCCGGGGCAAGATCGTGAGGGTCGTCCCCGAGGAGCGGATGGTCGAGGAGCTCGTCGCGGAGGCGGAGCGCCTCGTCGCAGAGGGCGTGGAGGCGCGCCTCGCCGCAGCGGACGAGGGCGCCGAGGCCGAGGCGGAGGCCGATCGGGTCGCGCTGCTCGACGAGCGGGGCGCCGACGCGAACCACGCGAGTGTGCGCATCGCGAAGATTCGCGACCGACTCGCCGACTGACGGGTTAGGTTCTCGCGATGCGGATGTCCCAGATGCTCCTGCGCACCCTCCGTGAGGATCCCGCCGACGCGGACACCGCGGGCCACGCCCTGCTCGTGCGCGCAGGCTACGTCCGCCGGGTCGCGTCGGGCGTGTACACCTTCCTGCCGCTCGGCACGCGGGTGCTGCGGCGCGTGAGCGACATCATCCGCGAGGAGCTCGACCGAGCAGGCATGCAGGAGATGCTGATGCCCGCGCTCAGCCCCATTGAGCTGTGGGAGCAGTCGGGCCGCGCGGCGAAGTTCGGCGGAGACGCGCTGCCCGCGATGGTGCTCGATGCGCGAGGCGGACGGTTCGTCCTCGGGCTCACCCATGAGGAGGTCGTGACCTCGACGGTCGCGGGCGAGGTTGACTCCTACCGCCAGCTGCCGCTCACCGTGTACCAGATCCAGTCCAAGTTCCGCGATGAGGCGAGGCCGCGCTTCGGCCTGCTGCGCGGGCGCGAGTTCACGATGTGCGACGCCTACTCCTTCGACGTCGACAAGGACCAGATGTTCGTCTCCTACGACAGGGCGAAGCTCGCCTACCTGCGGATCTTCGAGCGCCTCGGCCTGGAGGTGACCCCCGTCGAGGCGCTCAGCGGCGGGATCGGAGGCGACGTGAACCACGAGTTCATGGTCGAGGCCCCCATTGGCGAGGACCACTTCGTGCGGTGCCCCGCGTGCGGGTACGCGGCGAATGTCGAGGCGGCAGCGGTGGGTCCGGCGGGCGGGATCGTGGATCCCGCGACGATCGACGCCCCACCGGCATCACGGGTCGCGACCCCCGGGATGGCGACGATCGACGACGTCGTTGGATTCCTGGCGGACCGCGGGGCGACGCCGGAGACCTCCTTGAAGGCGGTCGCCGCCCTCGACGAGCTCGACCGACCCGTGGTGATCCTGGTTCCGGGGACCCGCGAGGCGAAGCTGCCGAGCGGATGGAAGCTCTTCGACGACGCGCAGTTCTCGGCCAACCCCGGGATCGTGAAGGGGTACCTCGGCCCGGTGGGCCTCGAGGCCCGCGTGGTCGCCGACGAATCGGTTCGGCGCGCAGCGCACGGCTGGGTGACCGGTGCCAACGAGGTGGACGTCCACCTCGTCGACGTCGTCGCCGGGCGCGACTTCGAGCCGGACCGCTACGGGGACTTCGTCACCGCCGCGGCCGGCGATGCCTGCGTGCGCTGCGGCGGCGTCCTCGAGGTCGTGCGATCCGTCGAGGCGGCCCACATCTTCCAGCTCGGGCTCACCTACTCCTCCAAGATGCCCGGTGCGAACTTCACCGCCGAGGACGGCACCGAGCAGCCCTACTGGATGGGGTGCTACGGGATCGGCGTGTCCCGGCTCATCGCCGTCCTCGCCGAGATCGACCACGACGACAACGGGCTCGTGTGGCCGGCAGCCGTCGCCCCCTACGACGTGCACATCTGCGCCGTCGGGGCGGGACGAAACCCCCTCGTGGCCGAGACGGCGGGCGCCCTGCACGACGAGCTGCGGAGCCTCGGGGTGGCGGTGCTCCTTGACGACCGCGACGTGTCCGCGGGGGTCACGTTCGCCGACGCGGACCTGATCGGGGTCCCGCTGCGGGTCACGGTCGGGGGCAAGGGCCTCGAGCGGGGCATCGTCGAGGTGAAGGACCGGGCCTCGGGCACGGTGGACGAGGTCGAGCTCGCCGGCGCGGCGGGAACGCTCGCCACGCTCGTGACGGCCGTCGCCACGCGCTGAGGGGCTCGTCGCCCCGAAACCGCATTCGTGCCTCCTGCTACAATGCCTCCCACAGTCCGCAAGGACGCTTGGACCTGTCGAGCGCGGGCCGCGGCCCGCGCTTTTGATTTGGCCGTGCACGGATGGAGGAGGTGGAGGGATGGAGATGGATCTCGCGGGACAGATCACGCCCCTGCTCACCTCCTCGGGGCTCGAGCTCTATGACGTGGAGGTCACCTCCGGCGCCATCACGGTCACGGTCACGAGGCCCGGCGGCGTGGACCTGGAGGCGCTCGCGTCGGCCAACAGCGCCCTGTCGGCGTATTTCGACGACCACGACCCGATGCCCGGCCGGTACAACCTGGAGGTCTCGAGCCCGGGCCTCGAGCGCAGGCTGCGGACCCAGGCGCACTTCGAGGGGGCCATCGGCGAGACCGTGACCCTCCGGATCACACCAGCCGGCGGCACCGCCGAGCGCGTCACAGGGATCCTGCGCTCGGCCGACGAGCGTGGCATCACGGTCGAGGCCGACGGCGTGGACCGCACCGCCGCGTACAGCGAGATTGAGCGCGCCCGGACGGTCTTCGTCTGGGGATCCGCCCCCAAGCCCACCCCGTCGAAGGGCGGCCGTGCGAAGCGCGGCGTCCCGGCGGAGAAGAAAGGCTGACGATGCAGAACTACGAATTCCTCGACGCCCTCTCCCAGATCGCGCGCGATTCCAACATCGCCGAGGACGAGCTGCTGGAGGCGCTGGCCAACGCGCTGCTCGCGGCGTACAAGCGGCTTCCCGACTCCGCAGAGGAGGCTGAGGTCACGATCGACCGGGAGTCCGGGGAGATCAAGGTGTGGGGCCTCGAGCTCGACGTCGACGGCAACGTCACGCGAGAGTGGGACGCGACGCCGAAGGACTTCGGGCGCATCGCGGCCCAGACGGCCAAGCAGGTCCTCATGCAGATCATCCGCGACATCCAGCGCAAGCAGATGTACGACGAGTACGCCGGGCGAGAGGGCGACATCGTCACGGGCATCGTCCAGCAGACCGACAGCCGCTACACGCTGCTCGACCTCGGCAAGGTCGAGGCGCTTCTGCCGCAGGCCGAGCAGATCGCCTACGAGCGCTACGACCACGGTGCGCGCGTGAAGGCGTACATCGTCGAGGTGCGCAAGACGACCAAGGGACCCCAGATCGTCGTCAGCCGGACGCACCCGGGCCTTGTGAAGCGGCTCTTCGAGCTGGAGGTCCCCGAGATCGCGTCGGGCATCGTCGAGATCAAGGCCCTCGCGCGCGAGCCCGGCCACCGCACGAAGATCGCGGTGTGGTCCAACGACCACAACGTGGACCCCGTCGGTGCCTGCGTCGGGGCGCGCGGATCGCGCGTCCGCATGGTCACGAACGAGCTGAAGAGCGAGCGCGTCGACGTCGTCCCGTACTCGGAGGACCCGGTCGACTTCATCCAAAGCGCCCTGCAGCCCGCCCGCGTCCGCGAGGTGCGCCTCGATGACGAGGGCAACGCGACGGTCATCGTGAACGACGCCCAGCTGTCGCTCGCCATCGGCAAGGAGGGGCAGAACGCCCGCCTCGCAGCGAGGCTCACCGGGTGGCGGATCGACATCCGCTCGGAGTCCCAGGACGCCGAGGAGGCGGACATCGAGTACGCCGAGGGCGAGTGGGTCGAGGAGGACGGCCAGATGGTCTGGCACCCGGCCCCCGAGGCCGCCGAGGACGTCGTCGAGGCCATGGCCGAGGTCGTCGCGGAGGACATCGCCGAGGTCGTCGTGGAAGCGGCCATCGTCGAGGCGCTGGCTGCAGAGGTCGCCGAGGAGCTCGCCGAGGCCGGGGACAACCCCTCCGAGGAGCTGCTCGCCAAGGCCGCCGCGGTCGAGATCCTGGCAGAGGAGGTCGCCGAGGAGCTGGTCGAGGTGATCGTCGAAGAGGCGATCGTCGAGGAGCTCGCCGCCGAGGTCGTCGCCGAGGAGCTCGAAGTCGAGGCCGTGGAGGTCGCCATCGTCGAGGAGCTCATCGAGGAGGCCGCGGCTGCCGAGGAGCACGCGGATCAGGTTGCCGCTGACGAGCTCGACGAGGAGGAAGCCGAAGCCGCAGAGGTCGGGGCCGAGGAGGCCGCAGCAGAGGACGCCACCGCATAGCGGGGGATCGAGGAGCCGAGCGCCGCAGGGGGATCCCGCGGGGCGAGGCCCGGTGACTCGCGTGTCCGTCTCGCGCGAGGGGCCGAAGGTCGAAGGCGGATGTGTGACAATAGGAGGCCGCCTGTACGCAACGGGTGGCGACTGAGAACGACGAGGGACATTTGCCGAAGAAGATTCGCGTCTACGAGCTGGCACGGGAGCTCGGGCTGACCAACAAAGAGGCACTCGACCTCTCGATATCCCTCGGCATCGGGGTGAAGAGCCACTCATCATCGATCGAGGATGCCCAGGCGGACCGGGTCCGCCGCAAGGCGGACGCCGAGGGCCTGCGCCGTGACACCTCACCCGAGGAGCCGGCGGCCCCGGCCGCCCAGGCAGCACCCGTCGCTGCGCCCGCGCCCGCCACCGCCCCGCAGGTCCCGCCGGCACCACCTCGCGCGCCCACGACGACTCGCACCGTCTCGTCCCAGCGCACGGCCGCCGCATCGACGCGGGCGCCCGCGGCCGAGCCGCCGCCGGCTCCGCCGGCGCCCACGCGGCCCGCGACCGCCGCACCGCGCACGTTCACGCCGGTCTCGACGCCTGTCACGCCCCCAGCGCCTGAGGGCGGGCCAGAGCACGCGCCGGCCCCCGCCCCCGCGCCGACGCCACCGCAGGCGGCATCGCCCAGGCCCGCCGCCCCGAGGACCGGGGCTCCAGTCGGGAGCGGACCCGGGTCCACCCGGCCGCCCCGGCCGCCGCTCAGCTCGTCTGGCAAGGTCATCCCCCCGCCGCCCGGACGCGCTCCATTGAGCGCCTCGGGCAAGCCCATCCCCCCGCCGCCCGGCGGGCTGCGTCGTCCCGGCCCCCCTGGTGGCGCGCGGCCGGGCGGCCCCGGCGGCAGGACCGTCTCACCGCGTCCCGGTGGTCCACCGCGGACCGGCACCGGAGCGCCGCGACCCGGCGGGCCCCCCCGCTCGGGCGGCGCGAGCTTCGGCGGCAGGCCCGGACCCGGCGGTCCCGGCGGTGGCGCACCGGGCGGCCCTCCGGGACGTCCGGGTGCGCCGGGAGCCGGCAGGGGAGGGCCCCAGCGGGGCCGCCCGCCACAGCGCCGCCGATCCGGTCGGCGTCGCCGCAACCTCGAGGAGCTCGAGCCCACGCAGCTCACGACGTACGTGCCCTCCAACGCCCCGATCCCCGAGGGCGAGGTCATCATCGAGCGCGGCTCGACCGCGAAGGACGTCGGCCCGAAGCTGAACCGCAGCGCCGGCGACGTGATCCGCTTCCTGTTCCTGCAGGGCGAGATCGTGACCGGCACCCAGGCACTGACCGACGACATGATCGAGCTGTTCGCCGCGGAGCTCGGGGCGGTCGTCCGCCTCGTCGACCCAGGCGAGGAGCAGGAAGCCGAGCTGCTCGCCCGCTACTTCGAGGAGGACGAGGAGCTCGACGCGATCGAGCGCACGCCGCGGCCGCCCATCGTCACGATCATGGGCCATGTCGACCACGGCAAGACCCTGCTCCTCGACCGGATCCGCTCTTCCAACGTGGTGGCCGGCGAGGCCGGCGGGATCACCCAGCACATCGGCGCGTACAAGGTCGAGTGGCACGGCCACGCGATCGCGTTCATCGACACGCCGGGCCACGAGGCGTTCACCGCCATGCGTGCGCGCGGCGCCAACGTGACCGACATCGTGATCCTCGTGGTCGCGGCCGATGACGGCGTGATGCCCCAGACGATCGAGGCGATCAACCACGCGAAGGCGGCTGAGGTCCCGATCATCGTCGCGGTGAACAAGATCGACCGTCCCGACGCCAACGCGGACAGGGTGCTCGAGCAACTGTCCCAGCAGGGACTCGTCCCCGAGAAGTGGGGCGGCGACACGATCTGCGTCGAGATCTCCGCCCTGCAGCAGACGGGCATCGACGAGCTGCTCGACCAGGTCATCGTCGTCGCCGAGGTCGAGGAGCTCGTCGCCCGGCCGACCGGACGAGCCACGGGCGCCGTGCTCGAGGCGAACCTCGAGGTCGGGCGGGGCCCGGTGGCCACCGTGATGGTCCAAGAGGGCCTGCTCGAGGTCGGCAACGCGATCGTCGCGGGAGCCGCCTGGGGCAAGGTGAAGGCGCTCGTCAACGATCGCGGCGAGACCGTCAAGGTCGTCGGTCCCTCGACCCCCGTCCAGGTGCTCGGCTTCTCCGAGGCGCCCCGCGCCGGCGACGAGATGCGCGTCGCGCGCGACCTCGGCCATGCCAGGACGCTCGGCGACGCGCGTGCTCAGCGCCTCCGCCTCACGGGCCACCAGCCGATCGTCGCCACCGGCGGCGCCCGGCTCGAGGACCTGTTCGAGCAGCTGCAGCGCGGCGAGACCGCGACGCTCAACCTGGTCCTCAAGGCGGACGTCCAGGGTTCCCTCGAGGCCTGCACCGAGAGCCTCCGCAAGCTCGAGCGCGATGACGTCAAGCTGGCCTTCGTCCTGCGCGGCGTCGGCGGGATCACCGAGAACGACGTGCAGCTGGCCAAGGCCTCGAACGCCACGATCATCGGCTTCAACGTCCGGCCGGACCGGCGCAGCCGCGAGATGGCCGAGGTCCAGGATGTCGAGATCAGGACCTACGAGATCATCTACAAGCTGATCGAGGAGGTGCAGGCCGCGATGCTGGGCCTGCTGGCCCCCGAGTTCGAGGAGGTGGTCACGGGCGAGGCGGAGGTCCGCGAGGTCTTCCGCGTGCCGAGGATCGGCGCGATCGCGGGCTGCTACGTGCGCGAGGGCCAGATCACACGAGGCTCGAAGGTCCGCTTCCTGCGCGAGGGCACCATCATCTGGAAGGGCACGATCACCTCACTGCGCCGCTTCAAGGACGATGTCCGCGAGGTCGCAGCCGGGTTCGAGTGCGGCATCGGCCTCTCGGACTACCAGGACCTGAAGGACGGCGACATCATCGAGACCTTCGAGGAGCGCGAGATCCCAAGGGCGGTCTGACCGTGGCACCTCCCGCCCCGAAGGGACAGGGCGCCCATGGCTATCCGCGGGTCGCTCGGGTCAACGAGGTCCTGCGAGAGGTCGTCGCCGACGCCCTCGAGCGGCTCGCTGACGCCGAGGAGGACATGGGGCTCGTGACCGTCACGGGCGTCGAGTGCTCGCCGGACCTTCGCACCGCGGTGGTGTACCTCTCGTCGCTCACCGACGAGGCGAGGGAGATCCTGGAGCTGCGCCGGGTCCAGCTCCAGCGCGAGGTGGCAGACAAGGTCCGCCTCAAGCACACGCCGCGACGCTCGTTCGCGGTCGACCCCGCCGTCGTGCACGGGGCCATGGTCGAGGACGTCCTGCGCCGATGGGCGGAGCCCGAGGCGTGACCGAGCCGATCGGGCTCGCGGTCATCGACAAGCCCGCGGGGATGACGAGCCACGACGTCGTCGCGAGGATGCGACGGATCCTGGGCGAGCGCCGGGTCGGACACGCCGGGACGCTCGATCCCCCCGCGACCGGGGTGCTGCTGATCGGCGTCGGGCGCGCGACGAGGCTCCTGCGCTTCCTGCAGGGCACGGACAAGACCTACGAGGGGACCCTCGAGCTCGGATCCGCCACCACGACGCTCGATGCGACCGGCGACGTGGTCGCGTCGTTCGACATGGCTGCGGTGACGCCGGCCGACGTCGAGGCGGCCGCCCGGGCGCTCACCGGGACCATCAGCCAGGTCCCACCGATGGTCTCGGCGATCTCGATCGGCGGCAGGCGGCTGCACGAGCTCGCCCGCGAGGGCAAGGAGGTCGAGCGTCCGCCTCGGACCGTCGAGGTCTCGAGCTTCGCGGTCGCACCCCTCGGCGCCGGGGTCTACTCGTTCACGGTCGACTGCTCGTCGGGAACCTATGTGCGGACCCTCGCCGACGACCTCGGTCGCGCGCTCGGCGGCGGCGCGCACCTGACCTCGCTGCGTCGCACGAGGGTCGGCCGGTTCACGCTCGACGGCGCCACGACCCTCGAGGCCCTCGAAGCGCTGGGCGCGGGCGCAGCCTCGACCCTTGCGGCACCGGCCGCCATGGTGGGCGAGCTCCCCCAGTGGATCGTCAACGCCCAGGAGGTCGTCGACCTCGGGCACGGCAAGGCGGTCCGGTGGCCGATCGCCGCCGCTGCGGGCACCCCCGTGGCCGTCCTCGACCACGGGGGTGCGCTCGTCGCGGTGTGCGTCGACAACGGCGCAGGGACCCTGCGACCCGACGTCGTGCTGGCGGCGCAGGGTGCCGCGCCCGGCCACGACTAGGTTCGGCGCGGTGCAGGTCTTCGCAGAGGGCACGTATCCCGTCGACGACTCGCGCGCGGCGGTCACCGTCGGGGTGTACGACGGCGTGCACCTGGGCCACCGCCACGTGCTCGCGCAGCTCCGGTCGCTCGCCGAGGCCCGCGGGCTCCAGACCGTCGTCGTCACGTTCGACCCGCACCCCGCGGCGGTCGTCGCCCCCGAGCGAGCGCCGCTGTCGCTGTGCTCGTTCGAGCGGCGCCTGGAGCTGCTCGCGGCCACCGGCATCGACCGGTGCGTCGTCGTGGGATTCGACCCGGCACGCTCCTCCCAGGACCCGGCGGCCTTCGTGCAGGCGGTGCTCGTCGACGAGCTCCGCGCCGCCGCGGTGGTCGTGGGTGAGAACTTCCGCTTCGGGCACCGGCGCGCCGGGGACGTGGGGCTGCTGCGCGACCTCTCGGCGGCCGGCGGCTACGAGGTCGTGCCTGTGGCGCTCGACGCCGCCGACGGCGAGCCGATCTCCTCGACGCGGATCCGCGGGCTCCTCGCCGCCGGTGACGTCGCGCATGCCGCCCGCCTGCTCGGCCGCCCCCACGAGCTTGAGGGGACCGTGGTCCGCGGAGACGGCCGGGGCCGCGTCATCGGGTTCCCGACCGCCAACCTGTCGGTCGCCGCCGGATTCTGCGTGCCCGAGGTCGGGATCTACGCCGGCACCTGGACACGCGGGACGGGACGGCGGTACCCAGCGGCGATCTCGGTGGGCCGGCGGCCCACGTTCTACGAGGACGCCGACGTGCTCGTCGAGGCCCATCTCGTGGACTTCGAGGGCTCCCTGTACGAGGAGTGGGGGAGGCTCGAGTTCGTCTCGAGGCTCCGCGGCGAGGAGAAGTACGACTCGGTCGAGGCACTCGCCGCCCAGATCAGGCTGGACGTCGACGCGACGCGCCGGCTCGTGGCCCCCTAGCGGCCACCCGCGCGCAGGGCGTGCCTGCTAGAGTGGATCTCTGGTCGGCACCCTGCCGACCGGTGCGCCGCTGGCGCGCCTCCGGGACAACCCGAAGATTGGGGTACCTGCCGTAATGGCTGAGAAGGCACAGATCATCGCCGAGCACCGCAAGCACGAGACGGACACCGGCTCGTCCGAAGTCCAGATCGCGCTGCTGACGGAGCGGATCAACCACCTCACCGAGCATCTGAAGGTCCACAAGGGCGATCACCACACCCGACGCGGACTCATGATGATCATCGGCCAGCGCCGTCGGCTGCTCAACTACGTGCAGCGCAACGACGTCGAGCGGTATCGCACGCTCATCGGGAAGCTCGGCATCCGCCGGTAGGCGGACCAGCAGTCGCCGGGAGGATCCCGGCACCAGACGGCACCGAGACCTCGTCGGCTGCCAGTGGTGGGTAGCCGCACTGCGGAGCTCCACCACTGGGATCCGGCGGCATGGTGCCCACAACACAAAGGAGCACCATGTCCGACGCGATCCGCGTCTCGGGTCCCATCACGGGGACCGACCGCACCCTGTCCTTCGAGACGGGCAAACTCGCCCAGCTGGCCGACGGCGCCGTCGTCGCCCGCATCGGCGACACCATCGTCCTCGTCACCGCGACCGCTGCACGCACGGTCCGCGAGGGCGTCGACTTCTTCCCTCTGACCGTGGACATCGAGGAGCGCTACTACGCCGCTGGCAAGATCCCCGGCGCGTTCTTCCGTCGCGAGGGCAAGTCCTCGGACCAGGCCATCCTCATCTGCCGGCTCACCGACCGACCGCTGCGCCCGAGCTTCCCGAAGGGCTTCCGCAACGAGACCCAGGTCGTCGGCACCGTCTTCTCCGCGGACCAGGAGAACCCCCACGACGTCCTGATCATCAACGCGGCCTCGGCGGCGCTGATGGTCTCGCCCACCCCGTTCGAGGGGCCGATCGGGGCGGTGCGGATCGCGTACACGATCGACGGCACCTGGACCCCGCACCCGACCTACCAGGAGGGCGACGCGTCGACCTTCGAGCTCGTCGTCGCCGGCCGCGCCCTGAGCGACGATCGTGACACCGAGATCGCCATCATGATGGTGGAGGCCGGCGGGACCGAGGGCTCGTTCGACATGTTTGCCGACGGCGCGCCCAAGGTGACCGAGGAGGTCCTCGCAGAGGGCCTCGAGTCCGCCAAG
>Ga0182012_10004215_pt1 | contig 15083 bp, 11 predicted proteins | sample 612S2SmetaG_FD_120486 | JGI IMG/M metagenome (GOLD analysis project Ga0182012, IMG submission 120486) | Permafrost microbial communities from Stordalen Mire, Sweden - 612S2S metaG | ecosystem: Environmental > Terrestrial > Soil > Wetlands > Permafrost | place: Sweden: Stordalen | collected... | reverse complement strand
GGCCTCTGACACCCCCTCGCGGATCGTGTCGGCGTTGCCGAGCGTGCGCAGGTAATGAATCTGCTCGAGCTCGCAGCCCTCGACGCCGAGCCGTCTGACGTTCGCCCCGGTCGCGATGAGGGCGCTCCCGAACGCGACCTCCTGCTTGTTCGAGAGCTTCGCCGTGCGGACCCCCAGATCGAGCGCCACGACGCTCGTCCGGGTCATCAGCTCGATCCGCTGCTCGTCCCAGAACGACGCCGGGCGGAACAGGGGCTCCTCGCGGGACTCCTCACCGCGCAGGTAGCCCTTCGAGCACTCGGGCCGGTTGTAGGGGGCATCGGGCTCGCGGCCGACGAGCAGGATCTCGCCGTCGGCGCCTTCCTCGCGCAGCCAGCGGGCGCAGTTGGCCGAGGCAAGGCCTCCGCCGATCAGCAGGTAGTCGACCTCACGGTCAGCCATCGGCTCGTCAGCCTACAGGCCGGGCGGGTGGCGGATCGACCAGTGGGCCCAGGTCGGGATGTGGTCGAGGATCCTCCATCTGGGCCCGTCCTGGTGGCGGTTGGGCCCGACGTCGGTGCCGTCGTGGGAGGTGTCGATGCGCAACCCCGCGATGATCGCGAAAACGTGGGGCGTCGGGTAGTCGGTGGCGTAGATCGTCACCCAGCGGCCGGGGCCCGGGAGCCCCCAGTGGAGATAGTCCTGGGCCAGTGGGTTCTCGCGCTCTATTTCATCCAGGGGCCTCAGCCCGGCCCTGTAGAGGATGTAGTTGATGGTGCTCGAGCAATCCTCATCGGGCGCGCCGAGCGGGTCGGGATGACCGTCTGCTCCGTAGGGCAGTTCTTGAAGCTCGTTCCCGGCCACGACCATCGCCTGCACGATCGGGGGCGCTTCGAGTGGCACCAGTGCGAGGTGGCCGTCTTCGGGTGAGAGCACGGCGCGAACGCCTGGGACCCCCCGGACGGGGGTGCTGGTGGCAGACTGCAAGGCCGCCAGCGATCCCACTTGACCCGATGGCGCAGCGAGCTCTTCCGGGGCCGTCGAGCCCCGGTAGCTGCTCGCGATTCTCAGCACCTCGTCGACGTACCAGGTGGCATGGTCGTAGGCGTAGATCGCCCGGCGGAGCTGCCCCGGTGCACCTGACGCTTGGAGGTAGTGCGCCGCGCCGTAGATCGCGTCGGCGGGATCCCAGCGATTCTTGATGCCGTCGCCGTCACCATCCACGCCGTAGGTTGCCCAGGTCGCTGCGAGGAACTGCATCGGACCCCCTGCGCCGGCGCCGTTGACGAAGCCGACGCGCGTACACGACGGGTCCGGGTCGCGGCCGTGGTCGCACTCCACCTTGCCGATCGCGGCGAGCACCGACCAGTCGAGCCCGTAGCGAAGCGCCGCAGCCCGGTAGAGCTCCAGGTACGTAGGCGGAATGTCGCGGAGCGCGAACGCCGAGGGAGGCTGCTGTTGACCGCCCGACCCCGCGTCGAATGCCGGGCTCGTTACGCCGCCGAGCGCCCCGACGAGAGCGACGAGCGCGATCGACGAAGCGAGCAGACCCGCCACGAGGGAGCGGCGCAGGCCGGCGCCGCTCCGACCGGCCGGCCTGCCAGCGAGGGCCGGGCGTGCGAGCTCCCCGATCACGGCCGGCCGATCCCCAACTGCCTTTTCCGGCCGGCCTCGACCTCCCGGATGTCGCGCATCACGTCGGATTCGGGCTCCTGCCCCGGGCGATCGCCACGAACCGGCAAACGAGGCCGACCGCTGTCCCCCGGCCCGCCCTCGGACGCGTCCCTGCGGACCGGCACGCGGTGCCCCTCGGCGCGAGCTGCGGGAGCCGGCAGATCACGGACAGGCCCCTCCCGGCGGGCAGCCAGTTCGCGGTCGATCTCGAGCCGCGCCGCCCGCTGCGGACCCGGCGCGAGCCGCTCGTATTCTGCGCGCGTCACCCCGGCCAGGGGCGCCATCGCCGCGTAGGCCCGCCGGCGGCCGGCCGGATCGCGGGCGCCTCGAGCGGGAAGCGCCGCCTGCGCATCGAGGAACGCCGCGTGCGCCCGGGCCCGCTTCAGCCGCTCGGCGGGGTCGCGCCCATTCGATTGCCGAGCGCTCGTCGCAGCCTGCCCATCTCGATCGAGTTCTTCACCGACACGGCGGCGGCGAGCTCCCAGCCGGGCCGCCCGCTTCAGGTCACCGGCAGCGAGCGCCTCCCTCCTGCCTCGGGCGATCCGCTCGATCTGGGCCTCCCGCGGATCGGGCGGGTGGGTCTCTCGATCCACGGGCTGGCGGGCTCCGCCTTCCCGCGTTAGCAGCGCGAGCGCCTGGGCATCGGGCGTCCGGGCCGGCGCAGGCGCAGCCGCGCCGGCGGAGGAGGGCGGCGTGGGGCGCTCGCGTTCGCCGCCGGGAGCCCTGCGCGACTCCCCGATGCGCCGCGTCAGCGAGCGCTCGATGAGATCTTCGGCGCGCCTTTTGATCGGCCGCCGCTGGTACTGCGCGACCCCCGGGAGAAACCCGGCCCCACCACCAAGCAGTTGATGGCGCCGGAAGTAGACGCCCCACCAGAAGGCCGCCATCAACAGCCACTGTGTCCACCACCCCAGGCTGAGCGACTCGAGGACCGCCATCACCGCGAGCACCACGCCCAGCAGGAACGCGAACACCAGCTTCGAGAGGACGGCGCCGAACAGCCGCCCGGCCCAGGCCCTGAACATGGCCCGGCCGCGTTCGCCAAGCGCGGGGACGAGCACGACCCCCGGCGCCAGCAGCAGATAGAAGAGGCTCAACATCGCCGCCATCAACAGGCGCAGGCCGATGTGCCCCAGCAGAAGCAGCATCCCGACGACCCCGATCGCGATCAGCAGGAGACCGCCCACCCGCGGCCAGGTGCCGGAGTTGGTTCGGAACTCGGCCTCTGCCGCCGCGGGCCCTGAACAATTCGTGGCTTCCGACGAGCCGCACATAGTTCGCAGCAGCGAACCTTCGTCGTTGATCGAGTTGCGCTGCGGCCCGTTGGTCGGAAGTGCCAGAAAGAGACCTCCGTTTGTGCGCGCTTCCCGCAGCAATCTTGCGCTGCGTGCGTCCGCTGCCCCCGCAGCTCCCGCCTTCGAGCTCTCTTCTCCTGCGATCTTCAGCCCCGCCTGCCTGAGCCCCGGGCTGAGCTCCGCCGTGTCCCGACACCAGCGGACGTTGCCAAACTCGAGATAGCACCACGGGCCTTCGACGGTCGCCTCAAAGATTCCGCTCATCGCGACCCCCAGCGCTTCGCCGGGGCCCGAAGGAGTTCCGCGAACCGCGACCGCGAGCGTGCCGAGCCCGGCCTCGTTCGCCCATCCGCTCAGCGCGCCCACCGTGCCGAGGGGGTTCACAACCAGCCAGAGACCACCGCAGATCATCGCCACCACCAGGACGGCCTGCCCGAGCGAGTCGGCGACCCGCCGCCGTATGAGACCGTCGTAGGCGAGCGCAACCGCGGCAATCGCAAGCGCCAGTGGCAGCCATGGTCCCGTCAGGTACCTCTCGGCGCCGGCGAGGCCCGCTCCGAGACCGGCGTCACCCTGCAGCAGGTCGACCGTGAAGCACCACTCGAGCATCACGACCAGCGCATGGACGATCCACACGATCGCCAGCCAGATCGGCGCGATCAAGAGGTCCTGGACGGCGCTCAGGAGGCCGCCCGCGCTGAGACCGAGTACGCCGGTATCGATGTGGACGTCCAGGCCATAGTTTCCGGTCGGGGCCGCGGAGGCGACGAAACCCGACGTTTCACAGTCGCGCCTGGCGTTTGGCGTCAATTCATCCGCGAGCCCCCGTTGGCAGGAGGGGCTGCCCAGGCCGTTGCTCACGAGCGGGTCCGCTTCACCGGCGGGGGACGCGGGGCCCGTCACTTCGGCGGCTTCCCCCTGCTGCGGCGTTGCAGTGGGCAGTGGCGCGACGTCGGGCGCCCGCGGGACGGCGGACACCGGCGGACGAGAGGCCCCGGCGGCGTCGGCCCGCGCCGCGCGCGCGGCGGCGCGCTCGGCATGCGAGGCGGCCGGGAGGACGAGCGAGAAGCCGGCGCAGATCGATGCCGACGCCAGCACCATCGCGCCTCGCCTGCGGGCTATCACCTCCCCGGCGTCGTCGAGAAGGCACGGGCAAGCGAAGGGACGACGAGCTCGATCTGGATCGCCTCGACGCGGCCGCTGTGATCGCGGAAGAAGCAGCGGCCGGCCTCGAGCTCCAGCAGGCGCTGGCGTAGCCGCCGATCTTCGGGGTCGAGACCGAGCAGCGCCAGCGACCGTGTCGCCTCCTCCTGGGAGCGCACGCCGAACACGAACGTCGCGCCGATCAGGTTCTGGATCGACTCGCGATCGCCAAACACCGTGTCGTTCACCTGCTGGGTGCTGATGATCGGGACGGCGAGCTCGGATCTGCCCATCCGTTGCAGGGAGGCCAACAGCATCCGCCCGGTCGGATCGCCCAGCAGGCGCCATCCCTCGTCGAAGGAGAAGACCTTGAGACGATCGCGCTCGGAACTCATGAGGTGAAGCGCGAACATCGCGATCAGGCGCACGATCTGCTCACCGACCCGCTCGGCCTGGGAGTACTCCGAGCGGGCTGCCCCGGGCGGCGGGCCGGGCAGGTCCCGGATCGGCAGATATGTCACCTGGTGGCGTCCCACCGGGGGTAGCTCCACGCCGGGGTCGGCGAAGCCGAGCTGCGTCAGGCCCGTCCTCGAGTACACCTCGAGGGTTCGACCGGCCTGCCTGTCGGTCTCGTCGCCCTCCTTCAACGCCCGCACGACCTCCGTGCAGGTCGGCTGGCCGGCCCTGCTGAGGACCCTGTCGACCGCACTCACGATCGCCGTCTCCCAGTCGGGCCTCGAGCGCCCGGGCAGCAGGTCTCGCAGGAACGAAACGGCTGCGTCCTGGCGCAGCTGTGGCGGCGCGACCCGCAACGGGTCGAGCATGCCGCGCAGGTTCGGGTCCGGAGCCAGCGTCACGCACTCGACGTGGGGAGCGACATCCTCGAGCAGATGGAACCTGTGGTCCCCCTTCGGGTCGCAGTCGATCACCCGCGCCCCCTGGAGGAACGCCTCGTATTGAAGCTTCTGGGCAAGCGTCGTCTTTCCCGAGCCGAGCGCGCCCAGGCTCAGGATCGTCGTGTTGCCGTCCCGTTCGGAGCCCTCGCGGAGGTTGAACAGAACCGGTCGTCGCGAGCCCGACAGCGTGTGGCCCAAATAGAAGCCCCGGCGCGCCCCGACGACGTGCGTCGCGGTCGGCATCATCGCCGCGACCTGCTCTGTCGTCAGCGTGTCGGAATAGCCGGCGACGGCTGTGCGCTGGCCGGGGAGGTGCTGAACGAAGAGCCGTAGCTGCTCGCCAAGTGGCCGGTGCAGGCGAACCTCTCCGTAGGCCCGGCGCACGAGCTCGACCCTCCGCTCGAGCTCGTCGGGATCGCGCGCCGCTACAGCAACCGCGATCGAAGCGCTGAGCAAAGGCGGCCTGCTCGAGGACTGCAGGTAGGACAACAGATCGCGGGCCTCCTGGGTGCGCTCGTAGCCCAGATCCGAGACGCCCTGCTCCCCGGCGGACTCGGCCCGCACGATCTGGTCCGCGTCCTGGATCCGCCGGCGCGCCATCCGCAGCGCGAGCTCGCTCGGCAGGAAGCGTGCGCACATCGCGATGTCCACGCCGAACGCGAGGCCTTCGGGCGGGGCGAACATCAGCTCCGCCCGAGCGCCGGGAAACGCGACCCGCTCCGGCACCGCGCCCAGAACGAGGTGGGCCTGCCAGCTCGTGCCCAGCTCGGATTCCACCCGAAGGGAGCGACCGCGGTGCTCGATCTCGCTCTCGCACCAGCGCATCACATCCCCTTCGAGCGGCGCCAGCAGCGCCTCGCCGTTGCGCTCGAAGGCCAGCGCCCGGGGCAGGTGCAGCCCGTCCACCAGCGGTTCCCCGAGATCGCGGCAGAACACCCGACGCACGAGCCACTGCAACTCGGTTGCACTCACCGGCCGGACGGGCAGGAAGCCCTCCAGCCGAGCGTGCACACGGTCTGCTTGGACGCGTGTCCGCTCGAGCTCGGGACCACCGAGCAGCCGGCGGTCGCGCACCGCCAGAGCGCGACGAACGCCCGCCCACCATGCCGCCGGCCCCTGCGCCGCGAAGCCCGAGACGTAGCTCGCCACATCGCGCTCCGGGTCACGCAGGCTGACGATGACGAACAGCCGGGGATCGGCTGCCGGTAGCTCGGCCTGACGCCGGCGCTGCGCCTCGACGTAGTCCCCGCGCGCCTGCTCCAGACCGCGACCGGGCGATCCGTCCTCGAACTCCGGCCCGAACCGGGCCACATCATGGGCGCCGCTCACGCGGAGGATCTGAACATCGGCTTCGATCGCCTCGAGGGCGCCGACAAGTGAGTGAAATCGCACCCGCTTGGCGTCGGCGTCAAGCCAGGCGTAGGAGGCCAGCTCAACCGCAAACGCCGCCCAACTGTCATCGAGACTCGATGCGAAGATGCAGTTGCCGTAGGTGAACGCGATCGGCGCCTTCAACGTTCGGCTGTCTCCGCGCCGGGATCGACGCTGAGGCTCGCGCCTCGCTCGAGCACGATCACCTGCGCGCGCGTTGCCGGACGCGCACCGCTCAGTCCGGTGACGCAGACAGTCACCCGAGGCGCGGCGAGCCATAGCGGCCGGCGCTCGAGTCGCTCGCTGCGCCGATGCTCGAGCCGCACCAGCGCGGCACCCGGGCCGCGGTAGCGGAACCGTCTCAGACGGCCATCTGAGCCGTCCGGCAGGAGGATCAGCTCCGGGGGGATCCAGCGCGCCCCGATCGCCGAGGCCCGCGCGAGACCCGAGATCCGGCGCGGGCCGGCCAGCATGCCGAGCAGCCCGCTCGCTGCCAGGTGGAACGTGCGACCGTCGAGTCTGATCAAGCTCAGGAGAGTCGCCACCGCGCCGGGAGCGAGCAGGTCGCGGAAGTACCAGGGCAGCAGCTGAACCGGGGCCCCGAGCAGCGGCATCGCGCCCAGCGCGAGCGCCGCTGCCACCGCGACCAGGAAATAGACGACCCCCCGGACGGGAATCCCGCCCGGGTTGAGCCTGAAGCGATCGACGCTGTAGATCCGGCGCTCGAGGTCAAACACCCTGCGGTAGGAGCGGATCTCGATCATCGCGCGCCGAACAGCGAGGTGACCGTGTCACGCAGCAGGCTGACGCCCGCGGGGGTGGCAAGCAGCACCGCGACGATGCCGACCACGAAGACGCCCGCCGCCTCCTTGAAGTCGCGCCGGAATGCAAGGACGGTCGCGGCCACCGCGAGCGCAAGCCCGATCAGGCTCATCGCGACGGCGCGGCCGGTGTCACCCGCCTTAGCCGCCGCCGCTTCGAGCGTCCCGCCGCCCTGTTCGCTGCCCTTGGCGGCCACCGCGGCGGCGCTGGCCGCTGTGACGGCCGCATGCGCCGACGCCGGGACGCCTCCCAGCCCTACCACCGCCACGACACCCGCGACGGTCGCTCCGATCAAGTGAGCTCGCATCACTTCTCCTCTCCCCCGCATCAGTCGCGGGGGTCCGTTTGAATGGCCGATATCTCCCATCGCCCCCGAACCTTCGCCACGTCGAGTTCGTAGGCGAGCGTGTAGCGGACCCCTCTGGAATCACTCGCCTGAGCGAGGACCTGGACGGCGCTGCCCTCGGTCCAGCCCGGGCGCCCGATCGTGTTCACGGTCAGCGGATTGGGTGGCAGCGAGACCTGGGCTTCCGGGGTCAGGTCCGCCGCGAGCTCCGATGACGAGGCGGACATGTAGTTGCCGAGCGCCCGCCTCACCACGACTTCGAGCGCCGGATCGACTGCGCGTCCGTGTGGGGGCGGCGCCGCTGGAACGTGATCGGGCGGGCCCACGAAAGCGGGGTAACCCGAGAGCGCAAGCGCTCCGGACGCCTCGCGCGTGACGCCCACGGTCAGGTAGAGCAGGCCCTGCGCATCGGTCTGTGCGGCGACCGTGTAGATGTGGGTGCCGGTGACGGGTTCCCGCGCCTGGACGACTTCCGCCCAGTCCACCCGCTGGACGACGCCCGCCGGCAGGACCAGCCCGGCGTTCGCTTCCATGCTCGTACCGACGAACGGTTCGAGGCCTTCGCCGGCAGAGCTTTCTGCGCCGCTCCACGTCAGGTAGCGGCGGGCGAAAAGCACCGCGTAGGCTTCGGCCGCTCGGTCTAGGGTCGCGCCCGGGGCGGACACCGGGGCGATCTGCACCGGCCGCGGCGGAAACAGCGTGAGCCGGGCGCTGGCAAGGATGCCGAACAGCGACACGGCGCTCAGCAGGTAACGCGGCAGACCCCGCCTGAGACGGAGCCTCCAGAGCGGATGGGACTGCACTATGACCTGCGCGCGCGGGCTCACCTGGCGACCCGCCGCTCGAAGCTGAACTCCCCGACCGCGCCGCTCGCACGCGGGGCCGCGATCGGCACGGCGGCGAAGTTTCGGCCGACGCCCGCGTCGCCGGGCCGTCCCAGCTGTGGCGTGCGAACCCGGTGAGCCGCACGACGAGGGGGACGGTGGCGGCGAGGAGGCGCCGATCGCCGCGCGGGCGAGGTGATCGCAGGCACGGGAACCGGCGTTCGCAGCTTCGCGCCGGCGCGCACGCGCCCCCGGCGCAGGGTCGACACGGCGTCCACCGCGATCGCACCGGCCGCGATGAGCGCCGCGAGGACCAGCGCCGGCGCCAGCCGCGCACGGGGCCGCCTGGAAGGCTCGCCCGCCGGCTCAAAGTCGCGACGCGTGCGCGCGCCCGGGGCGCTGCCAGGCGAGCCGGTTGTCGCGGGCGGCCCGCTCGGCGGCGGGTCGCCGGCGAGGAAGTCGTCCTCGTCGAGGACGCGGTAGACCTGCCTGGGAGCGCGCCGTGGGAATCTCATCGCGCTGCGCTCCGCGAAAATGCGCCGGCGGCCGGCACCCGAGTCGGATCGCTGCCCGGGTACCGGCCGCCATGGCGCGGGTGGGCTTCACCGTGCAGTCGCATGCAAAGCCGACCGCCGGCGCTCCCGGGGACGCTCCTATGAGTGGGGGGAGAACAGGTCATAGGCGGGGTCCCTGGTCTCTGATCCGACGCCCCGGCGTCTCCGTGACAGCGTCCTCGTTGGACATCAACCGCCTGAGCCGCGTGCGTGCCCGCTGGGCGACCTTGCGGTACTTCTCGGGCGTCCACGAATGGAGCCGGCAGAACTCCTCACAGCTCATCCCGGCGAGCTGGCACGCAAGGACCAGCCGCTGGTCGTCGGTCAGGCGAGCTGCCCGTGCTCGAAGTAGCTGCAGCTCGAGGCGCATCAGTGCGACACGCTCCGGCTCGCTGCGCCTGTCCTCGATCACGACTGCCAGCTCCTCGCCGTCGAGCGGGACGGCGCCCTCCATCGCCGCCTGCATCGGGCTGCGTCCCGCGATCGCCCTGCGGCGGTCGTGGACTCTCGAGAGGAACCTCTGCTCGAGCGCGTTCGCGATGTGCGACCGACCGGCAAACGACTTACCCTCCCTCGCAGCCACCAGCAGCTCGAGCGTCGCCTGGCTGTAGCAGTCCTCCAGATCCTCCCGCCGAAGGCGGAAGCGATGGACCGCGAGCAGCAGCTCCCGGCGGGCGAGCGCGACCTGAGCGACCCGCTCGCCCGGGTCGGCTGCTCTGGGCGGGGCGCTCCCGAGCGGGTCGTTTAGCCGGTTCTCGCCGTCAGATCGGGTAGACACATGGGTATGTCGCTCCCCGCCGCCCTCAGACCCCCCTCGGAATTTCTACGTACGAGGCGCGCCCACCGCCCGCTCCGAGACCCCTCGAGGGCCGCATGGGGCTGATGGACCGTCTCCACGAGATCGATCGCTGGCAGCAGTCAGGCCGGCGGACGAGCTTCATCGCTGCCGTGATCAAGAAGTTCGGCGATGACCAGGGAGGGCAGCTCGCGGCCCTGATCGCCTACTACGGCTTCGTCTCCCTGTTTCCGCTGCTGCTCGTGCTCGTGACGGTGCTCGGCTTCGTCCTGCAGGGCGACCCCGGCGAGCAGCAGCGGATCCTCAACGGGGCGCTGGGGCAGTTTCCGATCGTCTCGAGCGAACTCAAACTCCACTCGCTGACCGGCAGCGGCCTCGGGCTGGCGATCGGCGTCCTCGGGTCGCTGCTCGCCGGGATGGGGATCACCGGGGCGACCCAGAACGCCTTCAACCGGATCTGGGGCGTGCCCTTCAAGGACCGGCCCAACTTCGTCTTCGCGCATCTGCGGGGCCTGGGGATGCTGGCGCTGCTCGGCACCCTCTCGGTCCTCTCGACCACGGTCGCGGGTTTCGTCGGCTCCACGAGCCATGCGGCGCTCGACGTGATCGCCGGGATCGTGCTCGCCTTCGCCCTCAACCTGGCCCTGTTCATGACCGCCTTCAAACTGCTGACCGCCGTGGACGTCACCTGGCGCGAGCTGCTCCCCGGTGTGGTCGTCGCCGCCCTCTTCTGGCAGCTGCTGCAGCACCTTGGCGGCTACTACATCGACCACGAGCTCAAGCGGACCGGCCCTCTCTACGGCGTCTTCGCGCTCGTCCTGGGGCTGCTCGCATGGCTCTACCTGGGAGCCCAGCTGACGATCCTCGCCGCCGAGATCAACGTCGTCAAAGTGAAGCGACTCTGGCCCCGCAGCTTCTTCTCCGAGCCGCTGCTCGAGGCCGACCGACGTGCCCTGACTACATCGGCGGAGGTCGAGGAGCGGATCCACCAGCAGAACGTCGAGGTCAGCTTCGAGGATCCGCCTGCCTGAGGCGTCCGAATTCGGCTCTCCAATGCGGCATTTGGGGGTCACCCCAAAGTCCTTGCGCACGCAACGACAGCGCGCTATACTAACTAAACTTTCGTAAGCTCATATGGAGCGATAACTGATGCCGACACCCCCCGCAGACAAACTAGAGATCCAGCCCACACCGCCTAGGCCCAGGCTGCGGCTGATCCCCCTCGACGACACCGTCGTCTTCCCCAACATGGGCATCACCCTCACGATCGACGTCGGCGAGGACAAGCGCGTCGTGCTCGTACCCCGTCACGAGAACGAGTTCCTCGACGTCGGCACGATCGTCGAGGTCACAGAGCAGATCCGCCTCCCCGGCGGCGGCCGCGCGGTCGCCCTCTCGGGCGAGCACCGTGCCCTGATCGGCGCCGCCCAGAGCGGCCCCGAAGGAGAGCTCCGCGTCGACGTCGACGAGCGCCCCGACGAGGTGCCCGTGGACGGCCGTACCCGCGAGCTCGAAAGGGAGTACCGGGCGACGGTCGAGGAGATCCTCGAGCTGCGCGGCGACGACGGGCGCATCTCCGCCTTCCTCCGTGCGATCGCCGAGCCCGGGGCGCTGGCCGACTCGGCCGGCTACTCGCCCAACCTCAGCTACGAGCAGAAGGTCGAGCTGCTGCGGACCCTCGACGTGACCGACCGGCTCGAGCTGGCCGTCAAGCTTCAGCGTGAGAGCCTGGCCGAGCTGCAGGTCCGAAAGAGGATCCGCGAGGACGTCCAGGAGGGCGCCGAGAAGCAGCAGCGCGAGTACTTCCTGCGCAAGCAGATGGACTCGATCCGCAAGGAGCTCGGTGACGACGACGCCTCGGTCGCCGAGGAGTACCGGACCAAGATCGAGGACTCCGCGATGCCCGAGGACGTCAAGACCCAGGCGCTCAAAGAGCTCTCGCGGCTCGAGCGGATGGGCGAGCAGACCGGCGAGTCGAGCATGATCCGCACCTACCTCGACTGGCTGATCGCCGTGCCGTGGGGCAAGCGCTCAGAGGAGCACCTCGACCCCGTCGCGGCACGGGCGGTGCTCGATGCCGACCACGCCGGCCTCGAGGACGTCAAGGACCGGATCACCGAGTACCTGGCCGTGCGCAAGCTCCGCCAGGACCGCGGGATCGAGGCCGACCCGAAGTCGGGCGCGATCCTCACCCTGATCGGCCCCCCCGGCACCGGCAAGACCTCGATCGGCGAGTCGATCGCCAAGGCCACCGGACGCGAGTTCGTCCGGATGTCCCTCGGTGGCGTCCGCGACGAGGCCGAGATCCGCGGTCACCGCCGCACCTACATCGGCGCCCTCCCGGGGCGGCTGGTGCGGGCGCTGCGCGACGCCGGGACGATGAACCCGGTGATCCTGCTCGACGAGGTCGACAAGGTCGGCGCCGACTGGCGGGGAGACCCCTCGGCGGCCCTGCTGGAGGTCCTCGACCCGGCTCAGAACCACTCGTTCCGCGACCACTACCTCGACGTCGAGCTGGACCTCAGCCAGGTCATGTTCCTGGCCACGGCCAACGTCGCCGACACGATCCCCGGCCCGCTGCTCGACCGGATGGAGGTCATCCACTTCGACGGCTACACCTCCGAGGAGAAGCTGGCGATCGCCAAGGGCTACCTGTGGCCGCGCCAGCGCGACCGCAACGGCCTGCGCGAGGACGAGGTCGAGATCTCCGACGACGTCCTGCGGACGATCATCGCCGAGTACACCCGCGAGGCCGGCGTCCGAACCCTCGAGCGCACGCTCGGAACGGTTCTGCGCAAGACCGCCACGAAGATCGCCTCGGCCCAGGCCAGGGAGGATCTCGAGGCCGCCGGGAGCGCAGCCGGGGAGCCAAAGCCCCAGGAGGCGAGCCCGGAGGAGGTCGCGTCCACCAACGGCGCCCTCAAGCCCGCCAAGAAGGCCAAGGTGCCGAAGACACCCAAGTCAAAGCGGGTGAAGATCGACCTCGACGCCGTCCGCGACGCACTGGGACGCCAGAAGGTCTTCCAGGAGTCCGCAGCCCGGACGGCGACACCCGGCGTCGCCACCGGCCTGGCCGTGACGGGCACCGGCGGAGACGTCCTGTTCGTCGAGGCCACCGGCATGAAGACCGGCAAGGGCGGCCTCGTCCTGACCGGACAGCTCGGTGACGTGATGAAGGAGTCGGCGCAGATCGCCCTCTCCTACGTCCGAGGCCACGCCGAGGAGCTCGGCATCGACGAGCGGGACTTCGACGGACGCGAGTTCCATGTCCACGTCCCCGCGGGCGCGATTCCCAAGGACGGTCCCAGCGCAGGCGTCACGATGGTCACCGCACTGGCCTCGCTGCTCACCGGCAGGCCCGTCAAGCACACCGTCGGGATGACCGGCGAGGTGACCCTCCAGGGGCGGGTCCTGCCGATCGGCGGCCTCAAGCAGAAGGCCCTGGCGGCCCACGCCGCCGGCCTGACCGACGTGATCCTGCCCGAGCGCAACAGGGGCGATCTGGATGACATCCCCGAGGAGGTCCGCGAGCAGATGACCTTCCACCCGGTGATGACCGTCCAGGAGGTCCTCGACCGCGCACTGGAGCCGGCTCGCGATGTCGCGCACGCGTAGATGTGAGCCCGTCCCGCTGGAGGTCCGCCAGGCGGCGGACCTCCTCGAGCGGCGCTGGCAGCTCTCGATCCTCTACGCAGCCCTGACGGGGGCCCTGCGCTTCAACGAATTCGCCGAGGCCGTGGCCGGCATCTCCCCCAGGATGCTGGCCGAGCGCCTGCGCGACCTGGAGGGCGCCGGCCTCGTCCAGCGCACCGTCATCCCCTCGAGCCCACCCACCGTCGAGTACCGCCTGACCGAGCGCGGCCGGCGGCTAGGGCCGATCATCGAGGCGATGCGCGACTACGCACGCGAGCCCGCCTAGAGCAACCCTCGCCGGCGCCACTCACCCCGGGGACGTTGCGGCCGCGCCCCCCGCCGGCTGCGGCGGGCTGGCCCCGAGCAGCTGGCCGGCGGCGCAGTCCTCCGCCCGGACACCGGCCCTCGGGTTGCGGATCCCGGCGACCCCGATGATCCCCCCGAGCGCCACGAGGGCCGCGGCGATCGCCATGCCGAGATGGAAGCTGTGCAGCGAGGCCGCTTCGGCGGCGGAGCTGATCGCGTGCGCCTGCGCGGGCGGAAGGCCATTCACGGCCGGGCGCCCCAGCGGCAGCCGCTTGGCCTGACCGACCGCCGCCCGTCCCGCCGCGCCAAGGCGCACCCCGGCCAGCCGGCCGTCCAGCGAGGAGGCGAACGAGCCGGCGATCGCCGCCCCCACGGCCGCCGTTCCCAGCAGGCCGGCGACGCGCGCGATCGCGTTGTTGACGCCCGAGGCGATCCCCGCCTGGTCTTCCATCCCGGCGAGGACCGCCGCCGTCAACGGCGCGACCGTCATCGAGAGGCCCAGCGCGAAGATCAACAGCGGCGGCAGGACTTCGCTTGGATAGTCGGCCTTCGTCCCCACCGCCTGGAAGAGCAGCAGGCCACCCGCCGCGACCAGCGGTCCGGCGCCCATGAACAGGCGTGGGCCCAGGCGGTCGGCGAGCGCCCCGAAGCGACGTGAGAGGAAGAACATCACGACCGTCACCGGCAGCGTCGCCAGGCCGCTCTGAAGCGGCGTGTAGCCGCCGATCTGCTGCAGGAAGAGAACCAGGAAGAAGAACAGGATCGCCAGGCCCGCATACATCGCGAACGTCTCGATGTTCCCCGCCGAGAAGTTCCGCCGCCGGAACAGCCCCAGCGGCAGCATCGGATCCTCGGCCCGCGCCTCGTAGCGGGTGAACAGGACGAGCAGCGCGGCCCCGCCCGCCAGCGGGCCGATCACCGCCGGGCTCGACCAGCCCAGCCGGGGCTGCTCGATCAGCGCGAAGACAGGGCCACCCAGGCCGCCCGCGCCGAGCAGGGCGCCCGCGAAGTCGATCCTCCGCGCGCCCGCCGCGTGCGGCGCGCTGGCCGGGATCACCGTCCGGATCAGGGTCACGCAGGCGATCACGAACGGGACGTTCATCAGGAAGATCCAGCGCCACGAGGCGAGCGCCAGCAGCTCCCCTCCCGCCAGCGGCCCGAGCACGCCGGCGATCGCCCCCCAGGCCGTCCACGTCCCGATCGCGCCGCCGCGCTCCTCGGCCGGGAACGTGTTCACGATCACCGCCAGCGAGCTCGGCACCAGCAGGGCGCCCGCGAGCCCCTGCAGCGCCCGTGCGCCGACCAGCACCCCGATCCCGGGGGCCAGCGCGCAGAGCACCGACGCGGCGCCGAAGCCGGACACACCCAGCGCGAAGATCCGCCGCTCGCCGAACAGGTCGCCGAGCGAGCCGCCGATCAGGATCAGCGAGCCCAGGGTCAGCAG
>Ga0182012_10004214_pt1 | contig 15084 bp, 13 predicted proteins | sample 612S2SmetaG_FD_120486 | JGI IMG/M metagenome (GOLD analysis project Ga0182012, IMG submission 120486) | Permafrost microbial communities from Stordalen Mire, Sweden - 612S2S metaG | ecosystem: Environmental > Terrestrial > Soil > Wetlands > Permafrost | place: Sweden: Stordalen | collected... | reverse complement strand
GTAACCTGTGGTCGCCTTGACGTAGCGTCCGCCGCAGCGGATCACCTCGCCGGTTCCGGTCACCGCCTCGAGCCCCAGGACCTGGCTTCTCGTGACGCCGTACTTCACTGCCCTCATACCCCCGGCGTTGGTGGCGACATTGCCCCCGAGGCTCGCCGCGTTGGTGCCGGGAAAGACCGGGAAGACCAGACCGTGCGCTGCAGTCGCCTCGTCGAGCTCGGCCAACGTGAGGCCGGGTTGGACGACCGCCACGTGATTGGCCGTGTCGACTTCCAGCAGCCTGTTCATCCGTGCGAAGGACACCACCAACCCCCCCGGATCCGGGATGCAGCCGCCGCAGAGCCCGGTGCCGGCGCCGCGTGCGGTGAGCGGGACCCGCCATTGCGCGGCCAGACGGACGATCTCCGCCACCTCTTTCGTGTCGGAGGGGAACACGACCGCGACGGGCCTCACCGCGACCGCGTGCAACGACTCGTCCGTGCCGTAGTCGACGGGGATGGATGCACCGGTGACCACCGCGTCACTCCCGAGCACACCGGACAGGGCCGCCAATATCTCGGAACTTCGATGCGCCACGTCCCCGGACGCGGTGTACTCCGTCACATGGCGCTCGCTCGGGGGCCGGGAGTGAACTCCACCGCCATGTGCTTGACTCCTCGAAGAACGTTCGACCGGAGGAGCTCGGGTTCCGCCGTGAGGCGCATGTCGGGAATCCGGGCCACGATCTCCGCGAACATGAGGCGAAGCTGCATGCGCGCGAGGTACGCGCCCAGGCAGTGGTGCGGGCCACCGCCGCCGAACGCCACATGGTTGTTCGGACTCCGGGTGATGTCGAAGCGGAATGGATCGCTGAAAACGTCCTCGTCGCGGTTGGCCGATATGTGCCACATGACGACCTTGTCGCCCCGGGCGATCGGCTGCCCGTGCAACTCCGTGTCCGCCGTCGCGGTACGCCGGAAGTGAAGGACGGGCGAGGCCCAGCGCAAGATCTCCTCGACGGCCCGATCGATGAGACCCGGATCGGCGCGCAGGGCGCGGTACTGATCGGGGTTGTCGATGAGCGCCCACATCCCCCACGACGTGGAATTGCGGGTGGTCTCGTTGCCCGCCAGCGTGAGCAGCAGCATGAACATGTCGAACTCACGCTCGGAGAGCGAATCGCCGTCGATCTCTGCGTTGACCAGCACGGTCACGATGTCGTCACGGGGATCGGCTCGTCTCCGGCGGGCCAGGTCGTTCACGTAGGCGTACAACTCGGCCGAGGCTTCGGTTCCGTCGTCCGAAGCGTACTCGGGGTCATCGAGCCCCACCATGCGGTTGGACCAGTCGAACAGCCGGCCCCGGTCCTGCTGTGGCACCCCCATGATGTCGGCGATGGCCTGGAGAGGCAGCTCGGCCGCCACGTCAGTGACGAAATCGCAACTTCCCTTCTCGATCACCTGGTCGATGATCACTGTCGTGCGCTCGGCCAGCGACCTCTCGAGAGCCTTCATGGTCCGCGGCGTGAAGCCGCTGTTGACGAGGCGCCGGTAGCGCGTGTGTCGTGGCGGGTCGGTTGCGATCATCATGGCGCCACGGGTGTCCATGCCGACGGCGTTGGCGCGCTCGTCGGGATCGAGCAGGCTGATGCTGCCGACCTCCGACGAGAACAGGGCTGCATCCCGGTTCACGGTCACCACGTCGGCGTGCGTGACGACGCTCCAAAAGCCGCGGCCCACCGGGTGGTCCTGCCACGACACGGGCGCCTCGCGACGCAGGCGCCGGAACACCTCGTTTTGCTCCCCGCGTTGGAACATGTCGAGATCGAGCAGGTCGAGGTCCATGCGATGCCTCCTCCGATTCCACCTGGGCTACTCCCCCGCACCGGGGCTGCTCCCCGGCGCCGGGCAGCCCCCCAGCCACGCTGGCACACCCGGCGCCACGCTCGCGTGTGCGGGCGGACCCGTCAAGCACACCAGCGCCGCTTTGGGATCCGGCGGCGCTGGTCCAAGACCTCGGACAGCAAACCAGGGACCTTTGCCTCTATATGGTTGTAATGGAACAGCAATAATTGTACTGTTCGGCAACGGCAGTACGTTGCCGTGACAGCCACACTGGCAACGCCTTATGGGGGGGCTTCCGGAGAATGACCCGGAAGACATCGCATGGGCTCAACACGGGGAGGGTTCAGTTGCGCCGATTCAAAGCCTGCTTTGCTGCGCTATCGATCATGGTCGTCACGACCACCGTCGGAGCGGCAGCCATCTCGAGTGTCCCTGCGGGGGCGGCAACGAAAGACACCACACCGATTGTGGTCGGAGGTGACGGCGACCTCTCCATCTCGGCCGGCGTGAACCAGGGCTTCGAGGCCGGGATCTACCGCTTCAACAAGGCCGGGGGCCTCGACGGGCGCAAAATCCAGTACCTCGGCTTCCTCGACGACGCCTTCAGCCCGGCGACGAACCTTTCCAACGCCCAGGAGCTCGTCAACTCCAAGCATGTGTTCGCGCTCGCGCCCTTCGTGGGGCAGTCCGCCGGCGCGGCGACCGGGACCTTCCTGGCCCAGAGCAAGATCCCGTTCTTCGGCTGGTCGGTCAATGCCGCCTTCGAGGTGGAGCCCAAGTGGGGTATCGGGATAAACGGCAACCAGGGCAATCCCACCGTGCAGGGTGCAGGCGGCATGCTCCAGATCATTGCGGCAGAGGGAGATCAGGCGCACCCGTCGAAGATCAAGATGGCGCTGATCGCCAATGACCTCGCCGGAGCGGCCATCGCCAACAAGTCCCTGGCCGGCGTGGCCAGCGCCGAAGGGATCGACGTCGTCTACCAGCAGCCGGCCATTGCCGCTGTGGGCACCACCAACTATGCGCCGTTCGCTCAGGCGATCATCTCCTCCGGAGCGAACACCGTCTACGAGGTGCTGGGTGCAGCCGACTCCATCGGTCTCGCCGCCGCGCTCCACGCGGCCGGGTTCAAGGGACCGATCGTCAACGGCGTGACCTACTACGAGGGTGATCTTGCAGCTCAGGGAGCGAGCACGGAGCAGGCCCTGCAAGGGGTCTACGTCGAGGACGAGTTCCCGGCCAACCAGAACGACACCCCGGCAACCAATCAGTTCGCCAAGGACCTCGAGGCCACGGGGCAGAACCCCGGGGAGACCTCCGGGACCGCGGTGGGCTACTGGACGGCCATCGTGTTGGAGCAGGCACTCAAGGCAACCCTGGCCCGGGTGGGTAGCCCGGCCAAGGTGACCCCTGCCGCGTTGGACCAGACGATCACCGGGGGCAGCGGCTGGGTGTACAAGGACCCGATCCCAGGTGGCATCGGGACCGAGACTTTCCCGGTGGCCGAGACCCTGCCGACCGGCTGCGGCACGCTGCTCAAGACCGTGGGCACCGGGTTCAAGCAGGTCGAGCCCTACAAGTGCTACTACGACGTCAAGGTCTCGAACGGTGAGCACCTGAACCCGCAGACGGGGGCGAAAGAAGCCGGATGAGCTGAGCTCACTTCCGACCCGTCGTCGGCTGGGAGTGAGCGTTCCGCTCGGGCGGGACCAAAGGATTGCGCCTCGTGCCCGGACAGGTCGCCTCAGGGTGACCGCGTCCGGGCACGACCGCGTCCCGGGCCAGCGTCCGAAGCCCCCAAAGCGCCCGGGCCCAGCACCCGCGCCCGGGCCGAGCGGCGGGGGTGCCGCGACAACCCCTTCGTTCAGGACGCCAGCAGGTGATGGGGATCAAGCACGAACTTCTTCGCCACGCCTGAATCGAAGTCCCGGTAGCCCTCGGGCGCCTCGTCGAGGCTGATGACGGTGGCGTTGACCGCGCGGGCGATGTGGGCTCGTTCGTGCAGGATGGCCTGCATGAGCGAGCGGTGATACCGCATCACCGGGCACTGGCCCGTGGTGAAGGTCAGTGACTTGGCCCACCCCAGCCCGATCTGCAGCGAGAGGGAGCCGTGCTTGGCTGCGTCGTCGACCGCGCCGGGGTCACCGGTGACGTACAGGCCGGGTATGCCCACCCGGCCGGCGGCACGGGTCAGGTCCATGAGTGAATTCAGCACCGTGGCCGGCGCCTCGTGGCCGGCTTCGTGGCCATGGCCTCGGGCCTCGAACCCGACCGCATCGACCGCGCAGTCCACCTCGGGCACGCCGAGGAGCTCGGCAATCTGCTCCTTGGGCTCACCGCGCGAGACGTCGATGGTCTCGCATCCGAACGAGCGGGCATGAGCCAGGCGTTCCGGCACCAGGTCGCCGACGATCACCACAGCGGCACCGAGCAGCTGGGCCGAATGGGCCGCCGCCAGGCCGACCGGTCCGGCTCCGGCGATATAGACGGTCGAGCCCGCGCCCACTCCGGCGGTGACGCACCCGTGATAGCCGGTGGGGAAAATGTCCGACAGCATGGTGAGGTCGAGGATCTTCTCCATCGCCTGGTCGGGGTCGGGAAAGCGCAACAGGTTCCAGTCCGCGTAGGGCACCATCACGTACTCGGCCTGTCCGCCGACCCACCCGCCCATGTCCACGTACCCGTACGCGGCACCCGGACGCTCGGGGTTGGTGTTGAGGCAGACACCGGTGTGCCCCTCCTTGCACATGCGGCACCGCCCACACGCAATGTTGAAGGGGACCGAGCAGAGGTCGCCCACCTTGGTGAACTCGACGTCGCGGCCCACATCGATCACCTCGCCGGTGATCTCGTGCCCGAGGACCAGGTCCGGCGGCGCGGTCGTGCGCCCGCGCACCATGTGCTGGTCCGATCCACAGATATTGGTCGAGACGACCTTGAGGATCGCTCCGTGCGGGCATTTGCGCCCTACGTTCGCCGGGTGCACGCCGGGCCCATCGCGCAACTCGAGCGTGGGGAAATCGATGTCCTGCACCTCGACCACGCCCGGCTCTCGGTACGCCACTCCCCTGTTCGCAGCCACGCTGCCCCCCTCTGTTCGCCGGCGCGGCGGAAGTGTGTCCGGCGCCCGCTGCACGGTATCCACCTGGGAGCCACCCGTCGAGCGCCGCGTCGCGCCCCGCCGACTCGGGCCGGCCAAGGCACGCCTCACGTCCGCCGCACCGCGCCGCCGGCCACCCGGGCGGGACGCCTTTGGTTCTACGATGGGAGTCCTGGCGAAAGGGGTGGGTTCATGGCGGATTTCGACCTGGTGGTGAGGGGCGGGACCCTGATCGACGGGACCGGCACGCCCGGTCGCGCCGCCGACGTGGCGGTGAAAGACGGCCTCATCGCCGATGTGGGGCGGATCGAAGGCCGCGGGGTCCGGGAGATCGATGCCGACGGGGCGCTCGTGCTGCCCGGGTTCGTCGACATCCACACGCACTACGACGGCCAGGCCATGTGGGACTCCTCCCTCACGCCCTCGGCCTGGCATGGCGTCACCACAGTGGTCATGGGAAATTGCGGCGTCGGGTTCGCCCCGGTGCGGCCGGACGACCACGAGCGGCTCATCGAACTGATGGAGGGGGTCGAGGAAATTCCCGGGACGGCTCTGCACGAGGGCCTCGACTGGAGCTGGGACTCCTTTCCCGCCTACCTCGATGCGCTCGACCGCCGTTCACGCGACGTGGACATCGCCACCCAGGTGCCGCACGGTCCCCTCCGCCTCCACGTCATGGGCGAGCGGGGCGCCAACCGGGAGGTGGCGACGCCCGAGGACATTGCGGCCATGGCCGAGCTCGCCGCCGCAGGAGTCCGCGCCGGGGCCCTGGGGTTCACCACGTCTCGCACCGTCAATCACAAGTCGAGCCGCGGGGAGCTCACGCCGAGCCTGACGGCGGCCGAGGAGGAATTGGTCGGCATCGCCTCGGCGCTGGGCGCCCTCGGGGCCGGCGTGCTCCAGGTGATCTCCGACTTCGACGACCCCCAGGCGGAGTTCGCCATCCTGCGGAGCATGGCCGCAGCTTCGGGGCGACCTCTGTCCGTGTCGCTCATGCAGTCGCACCTCTCGCCGGACACATGGCGCGCCACGTTGGCCAGGATTGCCGGCGCCAATGCCGAAGGCCTCGAAATGCGGGCCCAGGTGGGGGCCCGCGGCATCGGTGTGGTCCTCGGGCTGAGCTGCCGCCTCACTCCCTTCCTGGCCTGCCCGTCGTTCGCCCCGCTGCGCAATGTCGACCCGGCCGAGGCCTCCCGTCGCATGGCCGACCCCGAGCTGCGCCGGCGCGTGCTGGCCGAGGCTGCAGCCCTGCCGCCCGGACTCCTCATCCGCTATGAGGCCATGTTCGAACTCGCCGATCCGCCGGACTACGAGCCCGAACCGACCACGAGCATCGCGGCCCGGGCGACGCGGCAGGGGCGCCCCCCGGCCGAGCTGGCGTGGGACCTCCTGATGGCGGACGAGGGGCGGGCGCTCCTGTACGCGCCGGTGATGAACTACGCGGCCGGCAACCTCGATGCGGTGGGCGAAATGCTGGCCCACCCGAACACGGTGCCCGGACTTTCCGACGGCGGCGCGCATGTCGGCACGATCTCCGACGCCAGCTTTCCCACCACGCTGCTTGCCCACTGGGGCCGCGATCGCACCCGGGGCCGCCTCGATCTGCCGCTCCTCGTGGCCCGCCAGTGCCGCGCCACCGCCGAGGCGGTCTGCCTGTACGACCGCGGGATCGTGGCCTCCGGCTACCGGGCCGATCTCAACGTCGTCGACCCGGCCACGGTGCGGGTGCGGCGCCCAGAGGTCGTCGCCGACCTCCCGGCTGGCGGTCACCGGCTGTTGCAACGGGCTGACGGCTACCTCCACACGTTGGTGGCCGGCACCGAGACCTACCGCGCCGGGAGCCCCACGGGCGCCCACCCGGGTCGCCTGATCCGGGGGGCGCAACCGCAGCCGTCGCCGCGCCCCTGACCGGAGACCGGTCGCATCGGCCTCGCACGGCGGCGGGGCGACAGGCAGCCGCGCGCGGCCGGGCGGGCAAACTGCGAACCGCCTGCGGGTCCCGGTGCTTACTGCGTCCCGATCTCGCCCGGCCAGCCCTCAGGCCACTCATCGGACACGCGGCCCTGCCATGCCGGGGCCCGTCGCTCCAGGAATGCCATGACACCTTCTCGGGCGTCGGGACAGCCCATCAGGTGGTGATGGGCGTCGGTCTCCAACTTCTCGATCTGCGCCGCCGTGGCGTTGGACGAACCCCACAGCACGCGCTTGGAGAAGGCCACCGAGAGAGGCGCGGTGTTGGCGGCGATGTCGTGCGCCAGCGCGAGTGCGGCCGGCAGCACCTCGTCGTTGGGCAGGACCCGAGAACACACCCCGAGTTCCTTGGCCTCGTTGCCATCGAACATGCGCCCCGTGAGAAGGATCTCGGCCGCGGCCGCCATGCCGGCGAGCCGGGGCAGCGTCCAGTGCGAGTAGCCGTCACCCATCACGCCGCGACGAACCTGGACGATCCCGTACTTGGCCTCGGCGGCGAAGTAGCGGATGTCGCACTGCAAGGTGATCGTGAACCCGATGCCGATGGCATGGCCGTTGACGGCGGCGATCACCGGCTTGCGCACGTCCCACGCCCGTACCTCGAGGGCCGCCGCGCTGAAACCGTCCTCGTCGCGCCGGCGGAACGTGGAGCCGCCGCTCGAGAGGTCTGCGCCGGCACAAAATGCCGGAGGCGTACCGGTGAGCACGACGGCGCGGATGCCGTCGTCCTCGTCGCAGCGCCGGTAGGCGTCGGAGAGCGCGGCACCCATGCCGTCGCCGAAGGCGTTGCGGACCTCCGGCCGGTTGAGGGTGATGGTGGCCACACCCTCGGAGACGTCGAAGAGGATGGAGCTGCTCACGCCGAGGCCTCCTTGAGCGCGGCGGTGAACTCGGCGATCAGGTCGTCGCCGGCGGTGTAATACGGGAAGTAGGCGCACACCCGGTCCGCCCATTTGCCGTAACGCGCCACGATCTCTTGCGCGCAGAGAGCCGGCGTCCCGTGCACGGCGATGGTCGAGACCATGTCGTCGGTGATCAGCGCCGCCATCTCCTGCCACGCCCCCCGCTTGGACAGGGTGTTGAGCTCGGGCTGGAGTTCTCCCCACCCCTCGACGTCGAGCACCGGCCGATAGGCGGGGGTGGAGCCGTAGAAGGCCAGCAGGTTGCGTACACCCATGGCCGCCGCCAGCTCCTCGTCGTTGCGCCCCACCCCGACGATCACCTCCACTGTGACCTCGAGGTCGTCGAGAGTGCGGCCGGCCGCCGCCAAACCCCGCTCAATGGCGGGCACCGTGCGCTCGCCCATGTGCCGCCCACTGTTGAACGGCATGACCAGAATGCCGTCGGCCACTTCGGCCGCCATCTCGTTCATCCGCGGGCCGAGCGCCCCCACCAGGATTTTGGGAACACCGAAGGGATTGGGCCCGGGGTCGAACGCCGGCGTCATGAGGGTGTGGGTGGTGTACTCGCCCCTGAAGTCGACCCGCGTCCCATCCTGCCAGCTGTCGAGGATCGCCTTGGTGGCCAGCACCCATTCTCGCATCTGCGGCACGGGCTTGTGCCAGCGCGCGCCGAAGCGGCGCTCGACGTGCGTCTTGATCTGCGAGCCGAGCCCGAGGCGGAACCTCCCCTCTGACAGCAGGTGCAGGTCGTAGGCGGCGTTGGCCAGGTGCATGGGACTACGCGGGAAGGCGATGGCCACGTTGGTCATCAGGTCGAGCGAGCAGACGGGCGCTGCGGCCACCAGGGGGAAGAACAGATCGTGCGCGTTCTCGAAGCTGAAGACGCCGTCGACACCGGTGCGCTCCAATTCCTGGGCGCGCCGGGCGGCGCCGACGACCGAATTGGACAGCATGACGTCAACCTTCAGGGGTGGCATGGGCGGTGATGCTACCTACATCGGCTCACGGCCGGCCGGGTGCGTTCAGCCGCCGGTGATCTCCGTCGGGTTGATGCCGAGCCACTGCTCGAGGTTCCGGTGCAGGTTCAGGATGCGGCACTCCTCCCGCGACAGCGTCATACGCGTGAAGCCCGGTTGGTGGAGCCCGCGCTGGGCCCGGGCGATGTTCCCCGCATCCTGGTTGAGGATGAGGCTCCCGGGATCCTGGCCGGCCGGCAACACGACGTCGGTGGGCCTCGGCACCGGGGCGCCGGGCGGTGTCCGGCGGTAACTGATGATGTCGAGGTAGCCGTCGTCCGGCGTGGCCCCCGGGCGCGAGCGCAGCACCGTCAAGATATCGGGGAAGATCACCAGGCTGACGTTGGGGAACAGGTTGTACTGCTGCATCGTCATCAGCTGGTCGTTGCTGAACCGGTCGTAGGACACGCCCTGCGTGCGGCCGACGTCGCGCAGCATGGTGGCCAGGACGTCGCGCAGCGTCTGGTCCGCCGGCACCGGCGGTGCGGGCGCCGACTTGTCGCTCACGCCGATCCGCCCCCCCATGATCTCGACGAAGGAGCTCCACACGGCCTCGTCCGGCGGACGCTCCCGGAAGCGGGGCGACGGCAGCCCGTAGCGTTGCTCCAACTTCCCGTGGTGCTGCCACAGATGTTGGGGCCCGTTGACATCGTCGACGCTCGGGAGCATCTCGCGATGCAGACCCTGTACGTGGTAGGTCTCGCTGAACCCGTCGCTGATGACCTTCCAATTGCCGGGCAACGGCACGGTGACGAGGTAGTCGCAGTGGTACTCGTCGAGACCGACCCAGGCGATGTCCTGCGGCACCCCTTCGAGGAAGGTGTCGAGCGGTCCGGCGGTGCACGACGGATCGACGAAGACCATCGGGCCCCAGGTGTCCACCGCCACGGGGAACAGCCCGTACTGCTCGGCCGGCAGCGACCCGAAGCCCCGCCGCGACGGCACCTCGCGCAGCCGTCCGGACAGGTCCCACGACCAGCGGTGGAACGGGCAGCGCAGTTCGGTCAGCCCGGAAGCCGCCCCCTCGCAGATGGCGCTGCCCCGATGCCGGCAGACGTTCTGGAACGCCCGCAGGATGGCGTCGTCGTCGCGCACGATCACGATGGAGTACGGACCGCAGCGGTACTCGAAGGCATCGCCCGGTTGGGCCACGTGATCGGTCGAGCACGCCAACTGCCACACCCGGGGCCACAACCGTGTCAATTCGAGATCGGCAAACGCCGGATCTATGTACCGTGAGGCCGGAATGGTGACGGGCTGGCGTGCCCCGCTGGTGATGGTGGCGCCGACCGGTGCCTCGTCGGTCAGCTCCCGGGCCAGTTTGACCATCGGATCAAGCCCGGATCAAGCCAGCGGGACGGGTTGGCCACCCCTGATGAGCCGCCCCGGACGGGCGTCGGTGTGCACGCCGTCCTCGAACGTCACTTCGCCCGAGCAGATCGTGGCCTTCCACCCGTCGGCCCGCTGGATGAGGCGCCGCGCCCCGGCCGGCAGGTCGTGCACCATCTCGGGCAGCCGCAGGTTGAGGTTTTCCAGGTCGACGAGGTTGAGGTCCGCCTTGAAGCCGGGGGCCAGTACCCCCCGGTCGTCCAGCCCGTAGAGGTGCGCCGTGTCGCGGGTCATCTTCTTCACCACGAACTCCAGCGGCAGGCGGTCGGCCCGGTCCCGGGCCCAGTGGCTGAGCATGTAGGTCGGCGCGCTGGCGTCGCAGATGACGCCGCAGTGCGCGCCGCCGTCGGACAGCCCCAGGGCGGAGTTGGGGTGCAGCAGCATCTCCTTCATGTCGTCGAGGCTCCCGTGGCTGTACCCGCCCAGGGTGAAGAGCACGAGCTCGCGGCCGTCGTGGCGGAGCAGGAGGTCGTAGAGCACCTCCTCCTCGGGGCGACCCTCGCGCCGGGCGATGGCTGCAACGCTCTTGTCCGGCGTCGGCTCGTAGTCGGGCGGCTCGCCTAGTGGGAACATGTGCGAGGTGCTCTGGCCCCCGACCATCGCCATCAGCGGGTCGTCGGGGATGGACTCGCTGAGAATGGCGCGCCGCACCTCGTCCTTGCGGAGGTGCTGGATCCGCTCAGCCAGCGGCAGATCGGCGAGAGCCATGTAGGTCGGCCGCTTCGAGAAGGGGTGGAAGGTCTGGAAGCCCAGGAGGACGTTGAGCGCCCGGCCCGCCACCTGGGGCCGCAGGTCGGCTCCCTCGGCGTTGGCTTCGGCCGCCAGGCGCAGGATGTCGCGCCATTGGTCGGGGGCGGCGTCGACCTGCAAGAGGGCGAAGCTGATCGGGCGGCCGATCGCAGCCGAAAGGCGCCGCATGAGGGCCACCTCGCGTTCGGGCGCGGCCAGGTCCTCACCCATTGCGCCCGCCGGCGCCAGCTCGAAGACGCCGGCGCCCAACGACTTGAGCGCCTGCCCGATCCCGAAGATCTCGTCTTCGGCGGCGAACGTACCGGGTACCGGCTCGCCGTCCACGGCGCGGTGCACGATGGTGCGCGAGGTGGAGAAGCCCAGCGCCCCCGCCGCGATCCCCTCCTTGACCAGCGCCGCCATGGTCGCGATGTCCTCGGGCGTGGCCGGCTCGTTGCGCGAACCCCGCTCACCCATCACATAGGCCCGTATGGCCCCGTGCGGCACCTGCGTCCCGACGTCGACGACGCGGTGCATGCCTTCGAGTGCGGTCAGGTACTCGGGGAAGCTCTCCCAGTTCCAGGTGATCCCCTCGGTCAGCGCGGTGCCCGGGATGTCCTCCACGCCCTCCATCAGCTGGACGAGCCACTCCTGCGATCCGGGCCGCACCGGGGCGAACCCGACGCCGCAGTTGCCCATCACGATCGTCGTGACACCGTGCCATGAGCTGGGGGTCAGCAGCGGGTCCCACGTGGCCTGCCCGTCGTAGTGCGTGTGGATGTCGACGACGCCAGGGGTGACGAGGAGGCCGTCGGCGTCAATGGTGCGCCGCGCCGCCGCGTTCTCGAGGTCCCCGACGGCGGTGATGATGCCGTCATCGACCGCGACATCCGCCGTTCTCGACGGACCCCCCGTCCCATCGACCACAGTGCCACCGCGGATAACGAGGTCGTGCATAAGTCCCTCCCTAGCTCAGAGCGCCATACTGTCACGATCTCCTCGTGCACCACAAGGGTTGCACTGTGCAACCGTTTGTGGCAACCATTTGGGGATGGCGAGACCGTCACCGCAGACGAACCGGGTGGTGGCCCTGGTCGAGATCCTGGCCGAGCGGCCCAGCGAGGCGTTGACGCTGGCCGACATCACGCGGCGGCTCGGCGTCAACAAGTCGACCTGCTATTCCATGCTGGCGGCGCTGACCGAGGTGGGCTGGTTGCTGCGCGACCCGTTCCACAAGACGTACCGGCTCGGGCCGGCACTCGTGGGGGTGGGACGGGCGGCGTCGTCGGGGTTCCCGGCCCTGGACTTCGTGCGGCCGGCGATGATCGAGCTGAGCCGGAGCTTCGGGTCGCACTGCGTCGCCCTGGCCGTGGCACCCGAGCACGTGACGGTGGTGGACCAGGTACGCGACGTGCGCGCCGTGGGGGCACCGATCGGTCATGGAAGCATCCCGCTGCGCCCGCCGTTCGGCGCAGCGGTGGCCGCCTGGTCCGGGCCCGGGGTCGCCCGGCGCTGGTTGGACCTGGCGCCACCGGGAACGGAGGAGCGCTACGCCGCCGCGCTCGACGTGGTGCGGCGGCGGGGGTTCGTGGTGGAGTTGGCCGAGCCCTCGTGGACGCCACCGGCGCAGGGCACTCCTCTGCCCGAGGTGGTCGAGGCGCTGGCCCGGCTCCTCCCGCCCGACGTCCTCCCGACCGCGCTCGATGCCACGCGCCCGTACGCCGTCAGCGCGATCAACGCCGCCGTCGTCGACCCCTCGGGCGCGGTCGTCCTCATCGTGTCGTTGATGGGGTTCCCGGGCCCGCTGACCGGGACCGAGGTGGAGGCGGCCGGCCTCCGCCTCCGCGCGGCCACCGCAACGGTGACGGCGGCTCTTGCGGGCAACAGCGGCTGAACGGGCGGCCACGCCTGTGCCAGACGGGCGGCCACGCCTGTGCCAGCGGGGCGGCCACGCCTGTGCCAGCGGGGCGGCCACGCCTGTGCCAGCGGGGCGGCCACGCCTGTGCCAGCGGGGCCCCCGTCTGTGCCCACACTGATGCCCACGTCTATGATCGAGCGCCTGGGGCGAGAGTCCGCCCACAGGGGGTGGTCACATGAATGAGCTTGTCATCCGGGGCGGCACGGTCGTCGACGGCAGCGGGGGGCCCGGCGTGCGGGCCGATGTCGGCATCGCCGCCGGACGCGTCACCGAGGTCAGCGCCAACGTGAGCGGGGAGCGCGTGCTCGACGCGGACGGCTGCATCGTCGCCCCGGGATTCATCGACATCCACACGCACTATGACGCCCAGGTTTTCTGGGACCCGGCACTGACACCGTCGTGCTACCACGGGGTCACCACGGTGGTGGCGGGCAACTGCGGCTTCTCCATCGCGCCCACGCGCCCGGAGCACCGCGACCTCATTGCGCGCACGCTGGAGAACGTGGAGGACATGGACGTGGCCGCCCTGCAAGAGGGCATTCCGTGGGACTTCTCGACGTTCCCCGAATACCTGGCCTCCGTCGAGCGGCGGGGCGTGGGTCTCAACTTCGCCGCGTACATCGGGCACACCGCCATGCGCCTGTTCGCTATGGGGGATGACGCCTACGAGCGCACGGCCACCCCGGACGAGGTCGACGGCATGAAGCGGGTGTTGGCCGAGGCGATGGCCGCGGGCGCAGCCGGCTTCGCCACGAGTTTCGCCATCCCCCACCGCGGCGTGGACGGCAAGCCGGTCCCCAGCCGCTTCGCCGATCTGGCCGAATTCGAGGCGATGCTCGACGTGATGCACGATGCGCGGCGAGGCGTCGTCGCCCTCGCACCGGGGGCGCCGTGCCTGCCCTCGGACATGTACGTGTTGCAGCCTCGGGCCGGTGTTCCCTTCACGTGGGGGGCCCTCCTGACATCGCCGACCGGGATGCATCAAAAGACCCTTGAGGGGCACCGCGAGGGGTGGGCCGCGGGAGCAGAGGTGTGGCCCCAGGTGACGCCGCGGCCGCTCAGCTTCAGTTCACCCTGGACTCGCCCTACCCGTTGGCCATCAACGAGCACTTCGCCGCCTTGCAGAATGCATCGACCGCCGAGCGTGCCCGCGCCTACGCCGACCCCGAATGGCGGGCCATGGCCATCAAGGCGTGGGAGCAGGGCGTCTCCTTCGGCGTGCGCTGGGACACCTACACAATCGGCGAGAGCTCGACGCACCCCGACCTGGTCGACCAACGCCTCGCCGACGTCGCCGCCGCGCGGGGCACGTCGCCGTTCGACACCCTTTTGGACCTGGCGCTCGAAGAACCCGATCTGGCGCTGCGGGTCCGCACCGTGCTGGCCAATGACGACGAAGCCGAGGTGGCCAAACTGCTCGTCGAGGAACACTGCACCCTCGGGCTCTCCGACGCCGGCGCCCACGCCGGGCAGCTGTGCGACGCACCACAGGCCACTGACCTCCTCGGAGGCTGGGTGCGTGACCGAGGGGTCCTTACGATGGAGCAGGCGGTACGCAAACTCTCCGGCCAGCAAGCCGATATTTTCGGCTTCGTCGACCGGGGCTACCTTCGCCCGGGCGCCTGGGCCGATGTGGCGGTCTTCGATCCCACGACCGTGGCGCCGGGCCCGACGCGCCGGGTGCGTGACTTCCCGGCCGATGCCGAGCGGCTCACCGCCGACCAGCCCGTCGGCATGGTCCACATTCTGGTCAACGGCACGCCGCTGCAGGTTGACGGGGAACGTACCGGCGCCACCGGGGCCGGGCAGATCGTCAAGCCAGGTCGCAGACGGTGAGCATCCGCTCCGACGAGGCCGTCATCATCGAAGTGGCCATCAACGGGGCCAACCAGAGCGCGCCGCGCCTCCCCGAAGAGATCGCCGCCTGCGCCGCCGCCTGCTTCGAGATCGGCGCCGGGATCGTGCACAACCACATCGACTTCTTCGGGGCGGGCGAGGCCGCGGCAGCCCGCTACCTCGAAGGCTGGCAGCCCGTGCTCGAGGCGCAGCCCGACGCCCTCCTCTACCCCACCATCAACGGCATCGGGTCCGTCGAGGAGCGCTACTCGCACATTGAGGCGCTGGCCCGGTCGGGCGCACTGCGCATCGGAGTCAGCGATCCCGGCTCGGTCAACCTGGGTGCGCGCTTCGCCTACGTGAACTCGGGAAGCGACATCGACTACCAGCTCGGCCTGTG
>Ga0182012_10004213_pt1 | contig 15086 bp, 17 predicted proteins | sample 612S2SmetaG_FD_120486 | JGI IMG/M metagenome (GOLD analysis project Ga0182012, IMG submission 120486) | Permafrost microbial communities from Stordalen Mire, Sweden - 612S2S metaG | ecosystem: Environmental > Terrestrial > Soil > Wetlands > Permafrost | place: Sweden: Stordalen | collected... | reverse complement strand
TGCTTATTGGCAAATGGTTCACTCACGACTGCGTAGTTGCCAGTAGGTAGCTTGCGGAGGATTTCGTCGGAGTTTTCACCAGGGAGGAAGTGAGTGCTGGTGGTTGACTCTCCGCCAGCCAGTGTCGCTGGGAGGCCTTCGTAGGAGATGGGATACGCGCGAAAGCGGTCGACACTGGCGACTCCGGGGAGTTTAGCAATGCCATCGGCTATGGAGGCTGACATGGTGGGATGACGGTCAGCAGAAGAGGAGCCAGCGGGGCGTAGATAGAAATCGGCTTTGAGTTGGTTGTCCATCCAAACGGCAACGGTTTGACGGAAGCTGCCGACCATAATGCCGACGCTGGCCGTCATGGCGACAGCAGTTGTTAGGGCAGCGGTGAGAACGGATGTTCGACTGAGGGAAGCGCGGAGGGATCGGAGGGCGAGCATGGCTTCGGTTCCGAAGACTTGTTGAATGGCGTGGGTGGCAAAACTGGAGAAGAGTGAAACGATGGTAGGAATCGCGGCGGCACTGCCGGTTATGAGGAGTAAAACGGCGAAGTAGGCGGCTATCGGTTGACCGTGGAAGGCCGGGAGTTGGGTTAAGAGGCCGCCGGTCACGAGCATGAGATTGGCTAGCCAAATGATGGTGCGGGACCTTTGGGCAGCGTTATAGTCTGCGCGGCCGCGAGCCATGGCTTCGACGGGAGAGACATAGGCGGCTTCGACGGCGGGAGCAAGCGCGGCAAGGAGGGAGACGAAAACTCCGAGCGCCACACCAGTCGCGGCACTCGCAAAAGTGAGTTCGATGGGAGATGGCTCACTGCTCACGTAGAGTGATTGAACAGTTTTGCCAATCAAGGCGACAGCGCCGACAGCCATGACTCGTCCGAGAAGGAGTCCGAGGGCGCTGCCAGTGAGCGCGAAGAAGAGAGATTCACCCAGAAAGCCGCCAGCGATGAAGCCACGGGTGGCACCTAAAGCGCGGATTACGCCAATTTCGTTTCGGCGTCGAACAACGGAGACAGAGATGGTGTTGTAGATGAGGAACGCGCCGACGACGAGGGCAATGTAACTGAGGACTCGGAGGTTCCAGCGGAAAGCTGAAAGCATCTTACGGTTCTCGTCGGTGCGTGCGCCTTGCGGTTCGACATCGACTGAGCTAGGGATGTGAGCTGCGATGAGTTGATGCCAATAATCGGTGGACTGGTTGGCGGGTGCGCGCACGTCGATGGTATCGAGCTTGCCGGTTTTGCCTGTGACGATTTGTGCCAAGCCGATGTCTGCAACGATCAGGTTTCGATCGCCGATGTCACCGGGTTGCGACTTGAGAATGCCGGCGACAGTATAGGAGCGGAGAACATCGTTGATGAGGAGATGGACGGTGGCGCCCGGTTTGAGGTTGAGGCGGGAGCCGACCCAAATCGGATTACGCGCTGCAAGGAGCATGGCGGCTTGGGCGGGATCTTGATTATCGAACTGCGTGAGATGGTGGCCGATGAGATCGACGCCGATAAATGGGATGGCTTCACCTTGGCCGTCGATAGAGGCAAAGTCTTCGATGCGGGGAGCGAGGTCGAGCGGATAGGGGAGCTGCGTGAGATTGGCTAAAAGCTTTTCGTCGAGACCGCCGGTTGCGGAGATGAGTAAGTCTGTTTTGCCAGTGAGGGATTCGAGGGAGGAGTGAAAGCTACCGGCGGCGGCTTGCCCAGCGAGGTCGATGGCGACAACGACGGCAACTCCGAGGGCGACCGCGAACATGGTGAGGAGGGTGCGAATAGGTTCGCGAGTGAGGGGACGGAGTAGGAGGCGGGAGAAAAGAAGGAGATTGCTCATGGTTCGATACGGCCGTCGCGCATTCTGACAATACGGTCAACAACGGAGGTGCTTTCAACAGAGTGAGTGGCCATGATGACAGCGACCGAGAACTGGGAGGCGGTGCGCCGGAGGAGATCGAGAACGAGGTCGCCTGTAGTGGAATCGAGATTGCCGGTAGGTTCGTCGGCGAGGAGAAGGCGAGGGTTGTGTGCGAGGGCGCGAGCGATGGCAATACGTTGCTGCTGCCCGCCAGAGAGTTGGTGGGGGAACCGATCGGCGAGATCTTGCAGTTCAACCCAGCGCAGACGCTCGGCGGCGGTTTCACGTGCTTTGGGTTGGTGGGCGAGTAGCAAGGGTAGCTCTACGTTTTCAATTGCGGTGAGGGTGTGGAGGAGTTGAAACGATTGGAAGATGAAGCCGATTTTCTCGCGGCGGAGGCGGGTGAGGACCGAGTCTGGCAGGTTGGACGTGGATTGGCCGTCGATGAAAAGTTCGCCGGAAGTTGGGAAATCCATTGCGCCGCATAAGTTGAGTAAGGTGGATTTTCCGCAGCCACTGCGACCGACAAGCGCGACGAATTGGCCGGGGTCGACCGTGAGAGACACGCCTGAGAGGGCTGAGACGGATGAGCCTTCCGTGCGATAGATTTTGGAGACACTGCGGGCTTCCAATGTGGGCATGGTGCTGGAGACGGTACGGAGGCTACAGCTTTAGAATACAGGAGCGTTATGAGATCGCTTTCTGCGTGACCTTTTAGGCGGCGGCGGAGTCAAAGGAGCCGCGCTTGAGGCCATGTTTGTGGAGTTCAGCAGCTAGTTGGTTGGCGAAATCGGGAATTTCGGCCGTCGCTTCGACGCGCTGGCGGACATTGCGGCCAAGTTCGTGGCAAGTTTGGGCGTCTTTGAGAAGAATATCCCAGTAATGGCTGTCTTTTTTCATTTGGTGTTTTTCTTGGGCGCGTAGTTCAGCGGCCTGTTGGCGTTTTTGCGCTTCAAACCCAAGCTCGGCTTTGCGGCGTTCGGCGCGGAGGCTTTGGAGCTGCTTAAAGGCAGCGTTATAGGCTCGCAGATAGGTGTTTTCGTAACGGACGTAGAGGGCGAGGCTTTTGGGGTCGACGATGGCGCCGGTATCGGGATTGAAACAGGAAGGCTGGAGGTTTTGTGCGCGATGGGAGAGCCAGCGGGATTCAGCCATAGTGTGGACGAGATCTGATTCGGTGGGCGTGGTGGGTTGGTGTTCCTGGAGGTAACCGTTGAGGAGGTCGGCGTATTCGTCTGGGCTTTCCGTCGGGAGCAGGGCGAAGCGACCGTTGTGGCGTGCGAGGCCATGAGTGACACGATTTTGGGAGGAGACAGCTTTGCCTTCGTCGGTGGTGGGGCCGGTTGATTTCTGAGCGTTCTCGCGATTGGCGGCGAGACGGTTAGGAGTGATTTCGGAGAAGAGCGGGAGGGGACGGCCGGGTTCAGGGAACTCGGATTGGGGCTGCGATTGGGGCGCAGTGGTGGTTTGGGCGGCGGGTTGAGAGAAGCCAGCTTTACGGGCGGCTTTCAGGGCTTTACGCTCAGCGGCGCGACGGATGGCACGAGCAGACATTTTGGTACCTCAGAAATAGAAATAGCCCGCAGCGAGAATCTCGCGCGAGCCTGCTAGAACATAGCACGCCGACTAGGGGAAACGTACTTTCGCCTAGAGGCGAAAGTGAGGTTAAGTGTTTTGAAATGTGGGGGAAAAAAATATTTTCATCTGCTGTGACTGGGGTTCGGAGGGATTATGTTTTTGGCTTGTAGCCGAGCCGGAGCGCCCCTTGGTAATCCTCTTGGGCTCCGATTTGATCACCCTGTGCTCGTTTTGCAAGGGACCGGTTATAGAAGGCCAGCGCGGAGTCGGGCTTGAGCCGCAGCGCCTCGTTGTAATCCTGCAGCGCTCCGTCTAGATCGCCTTTGTCGCGCCGCGCGTTCCCCCGGTTGATGAAGGCGTCGGCATCGTCGGGCTTGAGCCGCAACGCCCCGTTGTAATCCTGCAGCGCCCCGTCTAGATCGCCTTTTTCGAGCCGCGTTTTCCCCCGGTTGTTTATAGGCGCCGGCATCGTCGGGCGTGAGCCGCAACGCCTCGTTGTAATCCTGCAGCGCTCCGTCTAGATCGCCTTTGGCGCGCCGCGCGTTCCCCCGGTTGTTATAGGCGCCGGCATCGTCGGGCGTGAGCCGCAACGCCTCGTTGTAATCCTGTAGCGCTCCGTCTAGATCGCCTTTGTCGCTCCGCGCGATCCCCCGGTTGTTGTAGGCGTCGGCGTAGTCGGGCTTGAGCTGCAACGCCTCGGTATAAAACTGCAGTTTCTCATCCAGGTCCGTCGCGGCGAATCCTCGCTCGAACCATTGCTGTGCAGTCAATTCCTTTTCTTTAACCGCGGGGGCCTCCTCGGCGGCCAACTTTTGTTCGACTGCGGCTCGTTGGGCGGAAGGCGACGCAGGGTGCAACACGGCCGTCAACGGCACATTCAAAAACCGATCCCGTAGCCGTGCCATAGCCTCCAAAAAATATTCTGGCGGGATATTGAGTCCGTTATAGCGCTTGAGCGCAGCAAGTGTTCCAGTGAGCTGATTGGCGATTTTGGGGGACCCGAAATCGAATCCCTCCAGCATCAGCGGGACCGTGTTACGTTTGTGCGTCAGGGCCGTTTCAATTTCGCGGCGCAACCAGCCGGGTCGTCGCAACGCTCCAGAGCTGAGGGCGTGAGGATGATAAGAAAATGGGCTCGTGCTTTGATGTTTTCGAGGATTTCGTGTTCGAAGTCGCCACTGGCGATGCCGTTGTAATCGAAGAAAACGTCGTAGCCATGCTGCGTTAGGTTTTGGAATATAGCAAGCGCCCAGGGAATGTTGGTGCGCCGATAACTGATGAAAACCGTTTTCTCAATGCGATCCATTTACTTACTTAGACTTGAAGTTTAGCGCGAAATGGGAGGGCAGTTATCGGGTTTTTGTACAGGTCGAGCCAAGCATTCCGTGAATTACGCCAACCACTACTTTTTCTGGAGACCCACTCCAAATTACAGCGGGTCTCTGTCCGAGGCTCACGGCTGAGAACTAACCCTTTGACACCGCATCGATGATCTCGAGGTTCGTCATCGCCTTGCCATCCAGGTTCCAGGCTCCGTCGACTGCGTGGACAACGTTCACGAAAATCTTGTCCTTGGGCTGCGAGCCTCCGGACATCTGGTGGATGATCTCGGTTGCCTCGGCAAAATAACCTAGCTGCACCTCGCGCGTCGAGAAGGCGAACGACGGCACCTTCCACTCAATGAAAGCGACCGGCGTCTCCTCCATACCGGTGAAGGTCGCGCCCTTGGGCAGGATGTTCAGGCTGCCAACGATGTTGGCGGTCATTTTCTTGTTACCGGTCATTCCGTGCCACTTCAGCATGGCTTCGGACAAACGAGCAAAGGCTACTTTTTCTTGACCGGCGGGTAACACTCCTTCGGTGATGGTGAATGTAAGGGGCATTGTTTTCTCCTTGTTGCTTCTTCTTTTTAATAACGACCGTTATGTGATCGCGAGTTCAGATTGCCATAACGTTCGTGATGTTGTCAAGAGAAAAATAACGGTCGTGATTTTTTAAGAAAGCTTATCATTGCGAAAAGATTACGGTCGTGATTTACTGAAAAGGGGTGAAAGCTAACGATCGTTATGCTGGTCTGCTGCGCTGGGAGGCTTTACAAACATGAAACGTTCGTCTGAGAAGAGCACAATCAGCCGCAAAAAAATGGTTCAAGCCGCAGGCGCGGCGTTTCGCGAACACGGTATGGGCGGAATCGGGGTGGATGGTCTTGCGAAGGCCGCTGATTTCACGTCGGGCGCCTTTTACTTTCATTTCAAGAGTAAGCTGGATGCCTTTGTTGCCGGCTTAGAAGACAGTCTTGATGATCTGAACGCGGCCATTCAGCAGTTTCAAGAGAAAGAAGGATCCTCCTGGGTTGCCGCCTTCGCGGCGTTTTATTTAGGGTTCAAGAGAACCTGTGACTTGCGGAATGCCTGTGCGCTTCCAGTGCTATCGTCGGAAGCCGAGCGAGCGGGTTTAGCTGCTCGACAGGCCTACGAAGCCAAACTGGAAATTGTGTTCAACAGCCTCGCAAAAGGTCTCGCTGGGACGGCGCAATCCACGTCCCGGGAGCAAGCATTGGCGCTAATGGCGCTGCTTGCGGGCGGGGCCATGATTTCGCGAACTGTTGCCGATCCGCAGTTCAGTGAAGAAATTGGAGCAGCCGTGCAGAAGTTCGCTCAACAGGTACCTGGATTAGAGGGGCCGACCACGACGAGCGAAGGTTCATCACAGTAAGAACTTGGCGGATTGGCCTTCCGTCAGCCAGCGCGTGCGGGCCGCAAATTCGCTCTGGGCAAACAGGTGGGCGGCATGCGCGGGACTCTCCGAAAAATGTCGCCAGCCTTCAAAGTGCAGCGGCACAATCCAGGCACGGCGAAGGGCGGTAGCGTAGGCGAGGGCTTCTTCTGCCGACATCGTGAACTCCAGGTCGCCCATCGGTTCCAGTTTGACTCTTCCTATGTTGAGAAGCGCGAGGCTTACCGGAGCATATCTTTTGGCGATTTCTGAAGTGCCGTGAAAACGGACCGTGTCGCCGGACACATAGACCGGCCCCGACTGCAGGGCTGGCCATTCGATCATAAAGCCGGTAACAGGCCCGGTGGCATCTTGGGTTCCGTCAGGCCCGTGTTGAGCGGGAACAGCGGTGACTACGACGTGGTCCCCTTGAGGCGAATCCACGCGAGCTTGTGTCCAGGACTCTAAACCGACAGCCCGAACTTCCGAAAGCCTGGCAGCACCGTCCGGCGTGGTGAGCACCTGCTTGACGGTGGGCAGAAACGCTCTGCCGCCTTGGTCCAGATTGTCGCCATGCTGGTCGTGGCTGAGCAGGACGGCATCGACTCTGCCCAGCGCGGCTGGAGTGATTACGCTATCGCTGGTCTTCTCAAGGTGTACGGGACCGTGGTCGAAAGACGTGCCTTTAGGGTCAAACACCGGGTCGGTCAGCAGGCGTACAGACCCGATCTCAATCAGGGCCATGGCTGTGTCCAAATAGGTAACTTTGACTTCGGTGCTCATTTCAACACTATTGTATGAAGGCCGGAGGGGCGGTAGACTGAGCCATGCTCTCCTCGAAGGTTTCGATATGAACTTCGAAGAACAAATCAAGGTTGTGCTGCGAATTGAGTCTCTTGCCGCAGCGCGGGAGTGGTTTGAAAAATCTGTGAATGACGCGATTACCCTGCTGGCTGCACAAAACGATGAGGAGTTGATGAAGCTACTGCCCGCTGGCCCCGTGCTGGGTGGAAAACCCCGCGTCAGCATTGTAAGGGAAATTGTAGATCACACGGCGCACCATCGTGGCGCGATCACTGTCTATGCGCGGTTGAATAACAGAGTCCCACCAGATCCCTATGGAATGTAGGGGCGGCAAACCACGGTGACCCAACGCGTTTCGACCGCCCACTAACCTGGAAACGCGCTGCGGCGCCCCCGATCGGATGAGCTAACGGAGAAGTTGCGATCAGCCGCGCTAAGTCTCCGGAACGACCGCGTTGCGATCGGTCCGGTTACGCGCGCAATGACGTCTGGGTGAGTTAGATATCCCGAGGGACCGTCGAATCGCTATGATCAAGTTTGGGGCATTTCAAAGGGAGGGACGCGGAACCTCCATGGCCAGCAGCAAGGGAACATCGACGATGCTCAGAGCTTATAAGGAAGATTATGCCGGCTGGGTGGAAGACACCGCACGGGCTATCGAAGACGGCCGTTTTCAGGACTTAGACCGCGCTGCGCTCGCGGACGAGGTGAGGGACTTGGGCAAAACGGAACGGCGGGAATTGGAGAGCGCACTTGAGGTGCTGCTAATGCAGATGCTGAAGGCCCGCTATCAATCGGAGAAGCAGACCCGGAGTTGGGAACTGACGATGCGGGTGCAGCGGAATCACATTGCAAAGTTTCTGAAACTGAGCCCGAGCCTACGGCGTGAACTGCCCGAGTTCATTGGGGACGCTTACGACAACGCGCGCCTCAGGGCTGCGGATGAGACTGGGCTAGAGCTTGAGGTGTTTCCAGAATCATGCGAGTGGACAGTGGCGGAAGTGCTGGCGGAGAAATAGGGGTTGTTTGTAAGATTTGCAATCAGGAATTCCGAAACAGCGCGCCAAATCCTTCTTGCTCAAAATGGCGGTCATTTGTGAGGATTTGCGTTAGACCTTCTTTTCGCATGGTCTGCATCGAAATGCAATCGACCATACTGCAGCCATTGTCGCGCCGGGTTTGATAGAGATGCAGGCTGTCAAGGAAAGATTCGCGGCTCTGCGGCACACCAGGTGAAAGACCGGGAAGGTATCGCTCCATCGCGGTTGCGGATCGGGAAAGGCCGAAGCACTAGTTACCTGCGCCGACGGAGCAGCGGCAGCAAAGACAACCCGGCTACCGCGAGAAGTCCAAAGCTTGCTGGCTCGGGAGTGATGATCGGGGTTCCGGGTGGTTGCCCGTTCAGCAGCGCTACCGCTTGGTTGTCTGATTCGAATCCGCCGCCTGGGTTGCCGATTTCCGAGAAGACGACTTTGTTGAAGGTCCCATTCGAATCGAAGAAATTCAAATAGGCGAACTGTTCGCCGCTGTCATCGCCGAGGAACGCAGAGTTTGGATTACCGCAATATTGGCTGCCCGGACACACGCCAACCAAGCTAATAAACTGCGCTGGCGTAAACGTGTAGAGCAGAGTGCTGCCGTTGAAAAACTGAAGTTGATTTCCAGGATCGAGAGCAGAGAACCAGAGCCCAAAATAATTGACTGACGCACTGAGCGAAAGCGTGTAGCTTGAGCCGTTGAGCACTTCGGGATACACCCCAGTGCCGCCTGCTCCGCCGTATTGATTTGCGGCTGTCCAAACGATACCACCGGTGTAGGTGCCGGTAATTCCGCTGCCGTTAAACGTTGTCACGAAGGGCGCAGTTAGATTGGTTCCAGCCGACTGGCTGTCGAAGGTCTCGTAATTTGTGGTGATGCCAGCGGGCGTTTGGACGCCGACGGGCAAATAGCTTGCAACAAAGCTGTCGGCGAAAGAACAGCCAGACACCGATAAAAACATGGCGCCGATCAACGCAACATTTTCAAACCGCTTCCAGAACGCTTTCATCTTTCCTCCAGGGCTCACTCCGAACGACTGTACCGGTCCATGACACTTCAGTATGGAATTGAGAAATAGTATATCGGACTTTGCGGGATTTTGCTTAACGTAAGGTACTAGAACTGGGCGTACTGGCCAAGCTTGATTAACGAGCGCCTTAATTCTCGGCCTTAATGGCTTCGAGCAGAAGCTGTAGCTCTTCCATGCAGGCGGCGCAGCGCGCGAGATGCTCGCCCACCAAGCGGAGAGGCTCAGGTAGCGGGCCACCATTGGTCAGGTGATCGGCGTAGGCGGCAAAATATTCGAAGCAATCATCGCAGCCGATTTCGTGCGGGAGGACCGACATAGTCATGTCGAGGACGAATTTAAGCTTGTCTGTTTCCTTCATAAGTTTGCGTTTAAGACCGAACGAATATGTTCTTCCGACCAGCCTGCGCGCAGAATGGCCTGCTTGAGCCGGGCGCGACCATCATAAACAAGCTTGTAAAGGGCATTTCGATTGGTGCCGAGCCGCTGCGCAATTACATCCGGCGGCGCACCCGCCAATTCCGCCTGAATGGCAGCGCGTTGCTTTGGTGTTAGGTCCTGCTCGATTGCGGTTTGGACAACCTGCAAAAGTTGGGAGCGTTCATAGGAGAGATTCATGGGCGCGGTTTGGCTGGTCGCAGGCGGAAGTTTCCCTGCTTCGGACATTTCGTCAAGCGAAACATCACGCCAATGGGCGCGGCGCATCTCGCTAAGGATGACCCTGGTGCCGATTGACAAGACCCAGGTGACAAAGCGGCTGTCGCCGCGATACGTCTGGATGCGGTCGATGACGAGAAGCAGGGCATCCTGTACGGAGTCTTGAATGAGCGCTGAGTTGGCGGGGGACTGACGAAAGGCGCGAGCGAGGCCAGCTACCAGGATTCGGCGCAATTCGGTAAGGGCTTGGTCGCGGCAGGAACCACCGGCTGAGAGATCGGAAACCCAGTCCTCGTCTGTGCGCGGTTTGGATGAGTCGGTTGTCGTTTGGCGGGGCCTTGTCAATAGGCTAACAGGAGGAACGAGCATATGGGTTGCTTGTTTCTTAGGGAGAGGCCCCGCAACGCTGACGCTTCTGCTCAATTGCTGCCGCGAAGCACGGGATAGAATTGGACCCAAGTTAGATCTGTCTTCGCGGCGCCCGCGATGTGGCACCCGGCGCATTCTTCTTTTTCTGCGTTGACAGAGGTTGGCTCGTAGGGTAGCGGATGATGGCCGAAGTTAAAAAAGCCCCAGCCGTTGGTTGAAGCGAAGCGCTTACTGTCTTTCACCGTAACGTCCATGCCGTTGAATTCACCTTCACCGAAGCCCCGGCCGGAGGGGGAGTCTGCGGACCCATCCTGATAGTCACCTTTGCGAAGCAAAGTCAGTTCTTTAACAATGACGGTGCCCTCTGGGAACGATCCGTTTTTCTGATAAGCAGTCAGGTTCCGGTCTTCCACGTAAACGTGATGGTATTCGGGGAAGCCAGCCTTTCCATTGTTGAGGCCGTTCGGGGTAAGTGGCGCACCGATGAAAACCCATTTCCGGTAGCCTATGGGCAGCATCAGCTTTCCGTCTGCTGTAAAGCGGGGACCGTTCGCGGGGCCAGCGGCGTGTGAACTCGGCTGATACATAGAAATGAGAGCGAACGCGGCAGCCGATAGGGCCAAGACAGTCGCGATTCGGGCAAAAGACATGCGCCAAAAGTTTCCATTCATTTGGTGGCGAGCGTCCGCGCTGTTTGCGCGTTTCGTAATTGACATAAATATTCTCCTGATTTGATTTACTGATTCGACTTCATTGATTTGTTGACTATTCGAAAAAGGACTTCAATTGACAAGAAGCTCACTGACCCGCGTCCGCAAGGCCGGCAGTAATTCGCTGACAAACCATGGCCTCTGGGCAGCCCACATGCCATTTCGCGGAGAAGGGTGTGGCAGCGCAATCGTCTCGGGCATCAAAGTGCGGAAGTCTTCGGCCGCCTCAGAGAGGTTCTTGTAACGGGAACCTGCGCTTGCCCGATGATGAGTACTTTAGAAGCCGGGTGCGCGGCTAACAGCGGTTTGGGACCCAGTGGGAGCGAGGAGGCACACACAGTGCAGGCGCGCGCTTCTTCCAGGATTTTTAACAAAGATTGAGTGTCTTTGAGGGCCACTGTTTTAGGCCGCTGTGTAGAAGCGCTCGGAGGCGACTTTGCCGTTTTCCCACTCGCGGCGGAGCACTTCATTCCAAAGGACAGGACCGTTACTAGTGGCGATGTCGAAGGTCCACTCGCTCATGGTTACGCCGTTACCGACGGTTTGGTTATGTAGTTTCATGCTGTTGACCTTTGTCACTGTTTTAAAGAAGCCGGCAAGATACTCTTTGTGGCCTGCTTTGCCGCCGGTGCGCGGGGCTTTGTTGCCCTCCTGGTAGACGCAGTTGTCCGCATAAAACTTGTCGGTGGCTTCCACCATTTCGCCTTTCGCGATCATTGCGTCCAGATCATGTACCAGAGTTTTCAAGTCTTCCATTTCATTTCTCCTTGTGTTTGCTACACGGATGATTGCTTGGTAGCTGCGTGGGTTTTGAACCCTACGGTTGAGGGACGCTGCGAGGCCGCCGTATCTTACCTCGTTACAGCGCTGCCGTATGATCTCTCAATGATGGAGCTTTTTCTGGATCGCCTAGAGTCGCCGATTGGCACAGTTGTGTTAATCAGCGACGGCGAGGCGCTGCGGGTTCTGGATTTTGTGGATTGCGAGGAACGGATGAAGCGGCTGTTACGAGTGCACTACGGGACGCAGGCGGTGGTGGAGAGCCGGGAAAGTTTGGGAATCAAGTGGCGGGTGGAAGCGTATTTCGAAGGCGAGTTGACGAGTGTGGATGACATTGCGGTACGCACGGAAGGAACGGCTTTTCAGAAAGAGGTCTGGGCTGAATTGCGAAGGATTCCAGCGAGTACAACGGTGAGTTATGGAGAATTAGCAAAACGCGTGGGGAGGCCGAATGCGAGCCGGGCAGTGGGACTTGCGAACGGTTCGAATCCGGTAGGGATTGTTGTTCCGTGCCATCGAGTGATAGGTGCGAATGGCGCTCTGACTGGCTATGGCGGTGGCATTGAGCGCAAACGCTGGCTGCTCAAGCACGAAGGTGCGCAGTTGAGTTTAGGCGCGTAGCAATTGGTCAGTTCTAGTACCTTTTCACTGTTGGCTACACTTTAAGCGTGGCGAAGATATTGGTGACAGGTGGTGCGGGGTACATCGGCTCGCATACGCGTTATTTCTTGGAGAAAGCAGGGCACACGACATTAGTGCTCGATAGCTTGGAGCGCGGAGATAGCCGCGCGGTTCCGGGAGGAATGCTGCGGCAGATGGATTTGCGCGAAGGCGAAAAGGTAAAGCAACTTTTGCGCGAAGAGAAGGTGGATGCGGTGATTCACTTCGCTGCGTATATGTCGGTGGGGGAATCGACGCAACGGCCGGAACTATATTTCATCAACAATGTCTCGGGAACATTGTCGTTGTTAGAGGCGATGTTAGAGGAGAACATAAAGTGCCTGGTGTTCTCGTCGACGGCAGCGGTGTACGGCATTCCCACCAAAGTGCCGATTACGGAAGACCAGCCGTATGCACCGATTAATCCGTACGGCGAATCGAAGGTGATGGTCGAGAAGATTCTCGATTGGCTTGATCGGTTCCGGGAATTGCGAAGTATCCGGCTGCGGTATTTCAATGCTTGCGGGGCGGATGCGGAGAGTGGATTAGGAGAGCGGCATGATCCGGAGACTCACCTGATTCCGCTGATCTTGCGGGCGGTGCAGACGGGAATTCCGCTGAAGGTGTTTGGTGACGATTATCCGACGGCGGATGGAACCTGCATTCGCGATTACATCCACGTGAGCGAGTTAGCGGAAGCGCACATAGCCGCGGTTGAGCATCTACTTAAAGGCGGCAAATCGGATGTATTCAACGTAGGAACGGGTAGTGGGCGATCGGTTAAGGAAGTGTTGGACTCGGTAGAGCGAGTGACTGGGAAAAAGGCGCCGTATGAAGTCGGCCCGCGACGAGAAGGTGATCCGCCTAGCTTGGTGGCCAATTCAAGCAAGCTGCAGAAGACGCTGGGTTGGCGGCCGAAACGTGCCGACTTGGACACGATCGTGCGAGATGCCTGGCAGTTTGCGCAGAAGCAATAACATTAACTGGCGGCGGCGCTGGCTGCAATGTTGTTTTGAGCAAGGCTAGAGCCTGGTTTCATGGCGAATTCTATAGCGCTCTGCCAAGTTGAGAACCGGTAAACACGCACGCCTGGTATCCAGAGAATCCAGTTGAGTCCGACTTTGTAGATTTGCAGTTTCATGAGACGACCTCTGAAACGAAGGTGGGCGAAGGTAGAGGTTCTTCTCCGCGGTGACCCGACAAATTGGCGAGAGCCTGCTCATGCTGTGAACCAATCCTGGAGGTCTGGGGCGAGGGGTCGCGCGGGTGCATCGACTAAATTTTCGTGCTGAACGCGGATTAGCGGGCGCAGCGAAAACCTAGGTCGGGGCGTTTGGTATCGGCGGGAACTTTTTCGCCGGCGTAGACCAGAGCTGCAAAGGATTGGTTCGAGTCGGGTGGATAAGACCGATAGCTGCCACCGCGAATTTGCATGGGAGTGTTGACCCACTCCCAGACATTCCCCACCATGTTTAATGCGCCGACAGGGCTTGCCCCTTGCGGAAAAGATTCCACGGGCGAAGGTAAAGCTTGTGGTTCGGCGTTGGCGGTTTTATCGTCCAGGGTGGCGGGCAGACGGGCCATTCCAGTACCCAGATCGTTGCCCCAAGGATAATTCTGGCCGTCTGGTCCGCGCGCGGCTTTTTCCCATTCGGCTGCGGTGGGTAAACGTTTATGAGCCCAGTGAGCGAAGGCTTTGGCGTCGCCGAAATCAACATTGCGAATGGGAAGATCGCCGTCGGACGCGGAGACGTCGGGTGGAAACGGCCGATTGGTCTGGGCGCAAAACTCGAGGTAGGCACGTGTAGACACCTCCGTCTTATCAATGTAAAAAGCCCGCACGAACTGGGAGTGTCTGTTTTCGCCTAGAATCGCGGGTCCGCCAGGAACCAGAATCATGTCTCCCGTCCGTAGGGCAAGAAAACTCGGTTGCTTGGCGGGAATCTGGTCAGGATTGGCCAACGATCTTTCCTGAATTTTGAGGCGGAGAAAGTAGGCCAGGACAATGCACAGAAGAACCAGGGACGCAGCTAGACAGATCCACGCTAGACGCGAATAGGAAACGGCTGATTTGGGCTTGGGAGACTTCTTGGGCGCCGTGGAGCGCGGTCGATCTTGCCGTGGATTCCAGTTTTGGAACTCGCGGATGATGACTTGCGCATCGGACGGCCGATCGACAGGGTTTTTGGACAGGCAGCGCATGATTAGCGCAGCCACGGGAGGCGATAACTCAGGTAGGTGGCGTGAAATCTCAATCGGTTGGGCAGTGGCATGGGCAACGACGTATTGCTCTTCAGTCTCAGCGCGTACGGGCAGATAGCCAGTGAACATCTGGTAGACGACGACGGCAAAGGAATACAGGTCGGAGCGGCCATCGAGTTCGGCGCCGCGCTTGCCCATGGCTTGTTCGGGAGACATGTAGGCGGGAGTGCCGACCAACATGCCAGCGACGGTTAGGGTGTAGTCGTTTTCGAAAGCGCGGTCGAGGCGGGTTTCTTTGAGTTTGGCTATGCCGAAATCTAGAACCTTAGCGATTTCACCGTCGGGCGTAGGAATAATGACGATGTTGGCTGGTTTGATATCGCGGTGGATGATACCGATAGAGTGCGCGGCGTGCAGAGCAGAGGCGACTTGCAGAGCGATAGTGCGGACCCGAGTAAAGGGCAAAGGCCCGTCGAAATGCATGACCTCATGGAGAGTTTGACCTTGCAAGAACTCCATGACAATAAAGGGACTGCCGTCTTCGGCTCGGTCGATATCGTCGACGCGGACCGCGTTCGGGTGGCGTAAGCGGCGCGTTAGAATCGCTTCTTGCATGAAGCGCTGGGCCAATGCTTCATCGTTTCCCAGTTCCGGACTGATAACTTTCAGAGCGCAAGATTCGCGAAAGTGGATATGCTCCGCCTGGTA
>Ga0182012_10004212_pt1 | contig 15090 bp, 4 predicted proteins | sample 612S2SmetaG_FD_120486 | JGI IMG/M metagenome (GOLD analysis project Ga0182012, IMG submission 120486) | Permafrost microbial communities from Stordalen Mire, Sweden - 612S2S metaG | ecosystem: Environmental > Terrestrial > Soil > Wetlands > Permafrost | place: Sweden: Stordalen | collected... | reverse complement strand
TGCGCGTACAGCAGGCGCTGGAAGCCGAGCAGTCTGCCGCGACCCAGTCCCAGCCGGCCACGTCCCAGCCTCAGACCTTTGATGCTCACCCGTTTCAGCCCGAACCGGGCGAGTCGCAGCCATTTCAGTCGCAGCCGTTTCCGCCTCAGACCTTTCAAGCCGAGCAATCGCATGCGGCCCAATCTGGCTTCCAGCCGTCCCTGGCTGACCTCTCCCACATCGATCACCGCACAGAGGCCGACCGCGCCGCGGAGGTGCAGCGGCTGGCCGAAACAGCGCGTGCCGCAGAAGAGTCCCGGCAGGCCGAACTGATCGCCCAATATGCGGCGCGTAAAGCCGCTGAACAGGCCGCGCAGCGGGAACAGGCAAGGCTGGCTGCCGAGCAGGCCGCGCAACAGGAATGGGCGCGACTGGCCGCCGAGCATGCCGCACAGCAGGAGCAAGCGCGATTGGCCGCCGAGCAAGCCGCGAGGCAGGCAGCCGCACAGCAGGAACAGGCGCAACTGGCCGCCGAACAAGCCGCGAAGCAGGCAGCCGCACAGGCAGCCGAACTTGCAGCCCGTCAGGAATCGGAGCGTGCCGTCCACGAGGCAGCGCTGCAGGCCGAAGCAGCGCGCGAGGCGCTTGCGGCACAATGGGCCGCGCAACGGGCGCAGGCCGCACCGCCGGCTGCATGGCAACCGGCGCAGGCTGCACCATTTCCGGCTTTTTTGGCTCCTCATCCCGAAGGCACGCCCGCCCCGGCATCGCAGTACGATTACCCGGCTTACGCGCATGCGCCGCAACAAAGGCCGGCCGCGAGCCAGCCGCCGCAGCCTCCGCTTCGCGAAGAGAGTTACGAAACGCGCGAAACCGCCCGCACTCAGCCCTGGGCCCAGAGCTGGCCTCAGGCCGAGGCGCAGGAGCCCGTCGAGCGTCCTGCCTGGCTCACGCCTGAGCGGCCGGACTTTCCCGCTCAACCTGCCGTGCCGCATGCGCCCGAAGATACCCTGCAAGGCTCCCGCGACCGGCTTACCTCACGCTGGTATGCGCTTCGCGGCGTCTTTGAAACACAAGGGGCTCCTCAAGAAGCTCCCGCTCCGGCTCCGGCGCGGGCTCCGGTTTTGGCCCTCTTCTCATTGGCCGGTGGCGTGGGCAAAACCAGCCTGGCGGCCACCATGGGACGAGCGCTTTCCTCGCGAGGCGAACGGGTTTTGCTGGTGGATACGGCGGCCTACGGACTGCTGCCGTTCTTCTTTGGCGCGCACGATCAGCGCCCCGGACAGTTGAGAACCTTCAGCCCTCCCGGTACCAGCACGGATGCACCTATCCAGATGGTGACCATCGATCCGGACGGGCTGGGAGCTGAATCGAGCAACCAGGAAGCCCTGTGCGCCGAGATCGGCAAGTATTCACGAGGCGTAAGCCGGGTGATTGTTGATCTGGCCACGGCCTCGGGCGCCACCACCCGCCGCGTGCTGAAGATGGCCCCGCTGGTGCTGGTCCCCATGGTCCCCGACATGAATTCGGTGGTGAGCGTCAGCTCCATCGACAGCTTTTTCCAGCACAATCCAAACCCCGCCATGAAGCCGGCCATGCCGTATTACCTGCTTAATCAGTTTGACCCCTCGCTTCCGCTGCACCTTGATATTCGCGAGGTGCTGCGCGAGCAGTTGGGTGACCGGCTTCTGCCGTTCGTGGTGCGCCGCTCTCCGGCGGTGAGCGAGGCGCTGGCCGAGGGCATGACGGTGATGGACTACGCACCAAGCTCCAGCGTAGCTGAGGATTTTGGAACCCTTGCCGGATGGGTCAAGACGCAATCCGCATCCGCGAGCAGCAGTTATCGTGGAGTCCGCTGGAGCGAGAGATGACGGCATCGGGCCTTTGGCAGGACATCGGGGCAGGGGAGAATTTCTTTACCCGCCTCTTCCGTTTCATCTTCCTGCTGGCAGCCGCGGCGGCATTCTGTTTCCTCGCCATTCTTCCGCTCACCTGGCCGCAGCAGGCGGTCCTGGGCACGATCAGCCTGCTTATGGCCCTGGCCATGGCTTCGAGTTCCGATTCCTACCTGGTCACGCTCACCCTCATGATGATGTCGATGTTCTGTACCTTCCGGTACGGGTACTGGCGCGTGATGCAGGTGGTCCAGTTCTTTCGGGACCCGTCCACCCACTGGGGCGCTCTCGACGTATTTTTCATCCTCTGTCTGCTGGGGGCCGAGGCTTACGCCTTCATGATTCTTTTTCTGGGCTACTTCCAGACCATCTGGCCGTTGCGCCGGGCGCCGGTTTCACTGCCTGAGAACACCGAGGAATGGCCGCACATCGACGTTCTGATCCCCACCTACAACGAGCCGCTCGATGTGGTGCGCTACACGGCGCTGGGCGCGTTGAACATGGACTGGCCTGCCGACAAGATACACGTCTACATTCTTGACGACGGCCGTCGCAAGGAGTTTGAACGCTTCGCATTCGAGGCCGGGATTGGCTACAAAACCCGCGCTGACAACGCCCACGCCAAGGCGGGCAACATTAACACCGCGCTCAAAACCCTCACTTCGCCGCTGGTGGCCATCTTCGATTGCGACCACGTACCCACCCGCAGCTTTCTGCAGATGACCGTGGGCTGGTTTGTGCGCGATCCCAAGCTGGCGATGCTGCAGACGCCCCACCACTTTTATTCGCCCGACCCTTTCGAGCGTAACCTCGAACAGTTTCGCGTGATCCCCAATGAAGGCGAGCTGTTTTACGGCGTAGTGCAGGACGGCAACGACTTCTGGAACGCGTCGTTCTTCTGCGGCTCCTGCGCGGTGCTGCGCCGTGCGGCCCTCGACGACATCGGCGGCATTGCGGTGGAAACAGTGACCGAGGACGCGCATACTTCGCTGCGCATGCAAATGAACGGGTGGGGCACAGCGTACATCAACATTCCCCAGGCGGCGGGGCTGGCTACCGAGCGGCTTTCAGCGCATGTGGGCCAGCGCATCCGATGGGCCCGCGGCATGATCCAGATCCTGCGCACCGACAATCCGCTTTTTGCGCCAGGCCTCACGTTTGCGCAGCGGCTGTGCTACTTCAACGCCATGTGCCACTTTCTCTACGCGGTGCCGCGGCTGATCTTCCTGACCGCGCCGTTGATCTACTTGCTGCTGAATCACACCAACATCCCCGGATACTGGGCGGCGATCCTTGCCTACGCGCTGCCTCACCTCACGCTTTCAAACGTGACCAATTCGCGGATCCAGGGTGAACACCGGCACTCGTTCTGGAACGAGATCTACGAGACCGTTCTTTCGCCTTACATTTTGCTGCCTACGATGATGGCGCTCATCAACCCGCGGTTTGGCAAGTTCAACGTGACCTCAAAAGGCGGCATCGTCAAGCGCACATTCTTCGATACGCGCATTGCGCAGCCATTTCTCATCATGCTGATGTTCAACATCGCCGGCCTGCTGGTAGCCATTCCGCGCTTCCTCATCTGGGATCGGGAGCGGCCGGGCACGGTGCTGATGAACGTGATCTGGTGCATCTTCAACATCATCATTCTGGGTGTATGCACGGCGGTGGCGCGCGAACTGAGGCAGGTGCGCACCACGGTCCGCATCAATGTGGTTTCGCCCGTGGTGGCGCGGCTGGCTGACGGCGCCTCCTTTGCCGGGGAGACGATCAACCTGTCGCCGGGTGGCAGCAGCATCCGGTTCAAGCAACCGTTGCAGCTGAGCCCGCAATCCAGGGTGCGCCTGGCCTTCCCAGCGCCCGCCGCCGCCACTGAACTGCCCGCCTCCGTCGTCGCCTCTGAAGGAGACATTTTGCGGGTGCACTTTGAAGGTCTTTCGATTGCCGAAGAGGAAGTATTGACCATGGTGCTTTATTCACGAGCGGATTCATGGCTGGGCTGGGGCGAATCGCGCGAGAGCGACAATGTGATCAACAGCCTGGGCCGCATCTTCCAGATCTCCATGCACGGGCTGGCACAGACGTTCCGCGCGTTGTTCACCGACCGGAACAAGGAGGACAGGCCTTCGAATACGCTTTCGATTGCCCGCACTTCAGTGCTCCTTCTGATCGCGGCACTGCTGTTGGGCGGCGCGCAGGGTATGCTTGGCCAGGCAGCGGCGGGCCCGCAAAATCCCGCGGCAGCCGCGCAGAATGCCGCAATTACGCCAGGCCACTATCAGGACACATTTACCCTCAATGACGCCGGTTCGCCGCAGATTGAGATGCACGGCATCGACAGCCTGCACAGCATCTATTTCACGCTGCCTGAAACTCACGTCGTGCGCACGGCAAAGATTCACGTCTACTACGCTTTTTCTCCGAGCCTGCTTCCGCAGCTGTCGCACATCAAGCTCATTCTGAACGGAACGCTGTTTGCCACCATCCAGCCCACGCCCGGACAGGTGGGCGGCTCCGACAGCCGCGACGCGGAGGCGGATTTCGACATTCCAACCGATCTGCTGGTGCACAACAACACGCTCACTCTCGAGTTCATCGGGCACTATACGATGGTGTGCGAAGACCCGGCCAATACTACGTTGTGGGCGCGGGTTCACCGCAATACGTTCCTCGACATTCGCGGCGACCTGCTGCCTTTGGCCGACGACCTGAAGCAGTTGCCGCAGCCGTTTCTCGATCCCGCCGTCATCCAGCCGCCGAGCGTGCCCATCGTCTTTGCCGCGCAGCCTTCCTACAAGGCGATCCAGGCCGCGGGCATCATCACCAGCTATTTCGGCATGATCTCTGAGAACCGCGCGGTGCGTTTCCCGGTGCACATCGGCGCCATCCCCGCTGGCAACGCCATCGTCATCGCCGAAAACGCTTCAAGCCTGCCCGCTAGCCTCGGGCTGCCCACCGTGAATGGACCCACGGTGGCCATGCGCACCAATCCGTCTGATCCATACAGCAAGCTGCTGATCGTGGCCGGCGGGACCCCTGACCAACTGGTAGTTGCGGCCCAGGCCGTGGCTCTGCACAGCGACATGCTTGCCGGGGCGCAAACCGGGATCGATGCGTTCAAGCTTCCGGAACGGCAGCCGGCCGATGGCGCGCCGCGCTGGGCGCGCACTGACCAGAAGATTGCCCTGTGGGATTACGCCTCCTCCGACCAGTTGCAGGGCGATGGCACTGCACCGCTCAACGTTTATTTCCGCATTCCGCCCGACATTTTTTACGACGACCGGCCCAATGCCGTTCTCCATCTCGTATATCGCTACAACTCGATTCCCATCGGTCCCATCTCGAGCATGCAGGTGCGCGTCAACGATGCCTTTCTCGGCTCGCTTCCGCTGCTTCCCGGGCAGGAAGCCTCACGCAAGATGGAAACAGAAGTATCAGTGCCGGTGGTCAATCTGCGCCCCTTCTCGAACTCGCTCTCATTCGACTTCACCTTCCAGTTGCTGAAGAAGGGAGGCTGCCAGGATACAACGCCAATCAACATGCAGGGCGCAATCCTGCGCGATTCGTATATTGACCTGAGCGGCTATCCGAACTACACACCGCTGCCCAATCTTGAGCTGTTTGCGAACGCCGGATACCCATTCACGCGCTATGCCGACCTGGGCGAGACCAAGGTCGTGCTACCCCATGAACCCCTGGCGCAGGAGATTGAAGCCTTCGTCACGCTGATGGGCCACTTCGGCCGCCAGACCGGTTTTCCAGCGTTGCGCGTGACCGTCGACGGGCCGGATGCTTTGCACGCGGGCGCCAACTCGGACTTTCTGATCATCGGCACAGGGAACGATCAGCCCGCATTTGCGAAGCTCGGCGGCGACCTTCCCGTTTCGCTCGGAAGCGGCCAGATCCAGGTGCACGATACGCAGGGCTTCTTCTCCCCGCTCCATCATGCGTGGTGGAAGCTGGGCTCAAAAGAGCACACTGAATCCGGCGACCTGACCGCCTCCGGCGTGCCCGACGCCGTGATTGAAGGCATCGAGTCGCCGTACGATCCCGGCGGCAGCCGGAGCATCGTGGCCATTCACCTCCGCGATGGGGATAATTTTGAGCCCTTCCTGGACACCTTCATGAAGGTGCAGCAGTCGAGCGATGTTTCCGGGTCGGTGGCCGTTCTCCACGGAACCCAGTTTCAGTCCTTCAGGATTGGTTCCGGCGTGTATCACGTAGGTTCTGTGCCGTGGTGGGTGAGGCTCGAGTTGTGGCTGCGCCAGGTGCCGTGGATCGTTGCGGTCATCGTTCTGATTCTGGCTTTCCTGGTTGCCGTTTGGACCCGCCAGTGGCTGCGTGGCAGAGCCCGGGCCCGCCTGCGGATGATCGAAGACTAAATCGGAACATAATTTCAATTGAGCACCGGCAGGGTGCGACTGGTGGTTCTCCTTTGCGAGGGAACCACCCGGCGCGCCCTGACGCCGTTTATCCTTAGAGGTTGTTCTGCAAGAAGCTGAGGCCGGAACCTTCTCCGGCTTTGAAACCGGATCGCCACCGCAACCAAGTAGTTGGAGAACGCAAGCGATACACCCTGGAACATCCCGCGCGGGGAAGCGTTTGTTGCCGCTCCTGGTGCTGCTGATGGTGTGTGCTACCGGTGGCTGCAAGCAAGGTCCTTGGACGCTGTGGAACGCGTACGAAGCCCGCTTCATCGATCCGCAAGGCCGCGTCTTTGATCCCCAGGGAGACCAGCACACCACGTCGGAAGGGCAGGCGTACGCGCTCTTCTTTGCCCTTGCGGGCAACGACCGCGCCCAGTTTGATCGCGTGTTGAGCTGGACACAAATGAACCTCGCCAGGAACGATCTGACTGCCAACCTGCCGTCCTGGCTTTGGGGCAAAGACAAGGACGGCGCATGGAAGACCCTCGACGCGAACTCCGCCTCAGACGCCGACCTCTGGATGGCCTATACGCTGGTGGAGGCCGGCCGCCTGTGGAACGCGCCCCTCTACACCAGCCTGGGCAAGGGAATGATGGCCCGGATTGCCGCCACTGAAGTGGCCGATCTGCCCGGCTTTGGGCTTATGCTGCTTCCAGGCGCAACGGGCTTTGTCCATCAGACCACCCTGGCCAACCAACCGCAGCTGTCCAGCCCGGAAGCGGAGGCCGAGCCTGCGCAGCACAAAACAGGCAGGCACAAGAACGAGCCTCTCCCGCTTCCAGCCAGCCACGTCGCACCCGCCCAGACGTTTCTGGTCAACCCCAGTTATCTGCCTCCATTTCTCTTCGCGCGGCTTGCATCGCTCGATCCAGCCGGACCATGGCGGCGGATCGGCGCCAACATCCCGTTGCTGCTCAGCCAAAGCGCGCGCCACGGCTTCGCGATGGACTGGGTGGAGTATGTGCCCGGCGACGGATTTCACCCCGTAACGGAGCAGCAACCCTCCGGTATGGCGACCGAGGGGCCGGGCGGCAGCTATGACGCGATCCGCGTCTACCTGTGGGCAGGAATGACGGCCCCAGAAGGCGGGACGCGCAAAACCGTTCTCGAAGCGATCCCCGGCATGAGCGTATACCTTGCCGATCATGGTGCGCCCCCTGAAAAGGTCAGTGACCAGGGTCTGCCGTTGGCGCAAGATGGACCTGTGGGATTTTCGGCGGCCGTGCTGCCCTATTTGAAGGCCTACCCGGGCCTCACGCGGATTTTTGCCCAGCAGAGAGTCCGCTTGAGCCAGTTAAGGGATGGGTCTACGGGTTTGTACGGCAAAGACTTAACGTATTACGATCAGAATCTTGCCTTGTTCGCCATGGGATTTCTGGACGGCGTGATCCAGTTTGGCCCCGGGGGTGAACTGAAAGTAGAATGGAAACGCAGATGAACCACGGCTGCGGGGCTTGGATGCGGTTTTCGATTGGTTTGAGTTGCCTGCTTTTGGCGCTCCAGTTGGGTCTCGCCCAAAATAAGCCTTCGGCTGGTCCTTCCGCATCTCCCCGAACCGCCCTCGTAGATAAAGCCCGTGCCCTTGAATCGCGCGGACGGCCCGACATGGCCGTTCAACTGTGGCAGCAGGTTTTGCTCTCGGAACCCAATAATGCTGAAGCCCTGGCCGGCCTCGCACGGGACTACAAACTCATGGGAGCGGCAGACAAGTCCGACGAGGCGCTGGGCCGTTTGCGCCGCGAGCATCCCAGCGACCCGAACATTGCCAAAATCGCGGCCATGACGAGCACCGAGGGCGAAAGCAGCGAGTTGCGCAAGGCCGGGGAACTGGCGCGCCAGGGCAAAGCCGACGAGGCCATCCGCATCTACCGCCAGCTCTATGGCGACCATCCCCCCGACAGCGACGTAGGCATGGCCTACTATCAGACGCTCTACGCAACCAATACTGGAAAGGCCGCCGCAGTGACCGGCATGCGTGCGATGGCCGATCGCAACCCTGGATCGGCGCCCTTCGCAATCGCGTTGGGCACCATGCTGACGTACGATGCCCGCACCCGCGCCGAGGGCATCCGCATTCTTGAGGCGCACCCACAGGACGCGGACGCGCAAGCCGCTCTGCGTAAAGCCCTGCTGTGGAACGCGGCCAATCCCACTTCAGCCGCGGAATTGCGCCAATACCTCAAGCAACATCCACAGGACACTGAGGTCGCCGGGAACCTGAGGACAGAAGAGTCCAAGCTCGCGCAGATGCAGTCGGGCATTGCGCGCACACCGGAGGAGCGCGCGGCCTTTGCCGCTCTCAACGCGCACCGGCTCGACGATGCTCAAGCCCGCTTCACCGCGCTGCTTGAAGCCGATCCGAATAACGGCCGGGCCGCGGCCGGCATGGGCTTCCTGCGCATGCAGCAAAAGAACTTTGGCGCGGCCATCAGTTTTCTGTCGCAGGCCGAGCAGAACGGCTACAAGGCGAAGACCATTGACACAGCGCTGGCCACTTCGCGCTTCTGGTTCACGATGTCGGAGGCGCAGCAGGCCCTGGACGAAAACGACCTGGTGACGGCTACGGTGAAGTACCGCGCCGCGCTGGCCGTGAACGCGCGCAGCGCCGATGCGCTCAATGGCCTGGCCGGAACCCTCACCCGGGAGCAACAGTATCCGGCGGCTGCTGAAGTGTATGAGGAACTGATCAAGCTCGAACCTTCGAGGCCGGACGGATGGCGCGGGCTGTTCCTCTCCTATGCTCGCGATAACCGGAACCAGAAGGCGCTCGCCACCACGGCGCGTTTTCCGGCCGGGGTTAAGTCCGCGCTCACGCGCGACCCTGAGTATCTGCGTACGCTGGCCATCCTCTATCAGGCCGAGGGACGCAGCGGCGATGCGGAGCGCGTGCTGGCCCAGGCTCTCACGCTGCCGTTCCCTGACAGTGGCTCAACACTCAAGGCCGATACCAAGCTCCAATACGCCGGCATCCTGATGGCCGCGAAGCATTACGATCAGGCAGCCGCGCTCTACGTGCAGCTGGTGACGGACAATCCCGCCAGCGTCTCGGCGTGGATGGGGCTGGTGAGCGCGCATCACGAGATGGGGCAGGATACGCTGGCCATCGGCGACGTTGAGAAGATGCCTCCGGCCACCTACGAGGCGTCACTCGCCGATCCCGGATTCCTCTCGATGTTGGGCGCCATCTACCAACAGGGCAACCAGTATGAAGTTGCGCAGGGCCTGCTGGAGCGTTCAGTCAAGCTGCAGACAGCGGCCGGCGGCCAGCCCACCGTGGCTCTTCAATTGCAATTGGCGGGCATTTATCTGCTTCGGAACAACACCGACCAGGCCTACGCCCTGTATCAACAAATACTGCAGAAAGATCCGAATCGCATTGATGCGTGGAGGGGTCTCATCTCCACTCTGCAAGCCACCAACCGCAATGCTGACGCGTTGCAGGAGATTGCCCAGATTCCAGCACCGGTGCGCAAGCAGCTTGAGAACGACATCGAGTTTGAGCAGACCGAGGCCGGCCTCTACGCTGCCGCCGGCGATCTGGCCCACGCCACGGACTACATGAATAGGGTGCAGGCTCACTACGTCAAGCTGAAGACCCTGCCGCCTCCGAGCGTCGATGTCGAGAACGCGTGGCTGCTTTACAACACCGGCAACGACCGCGCCCTTTATCTGTCGCTGATGCGCATTGGCGGCCGCAACGATCTAACGGCCGCTCAGCGGGAAACGGTCCAGGACATCTGGGCCAACTGGAGCGTTCGCCGCGCCGCCGCAGCCATGGACAATGGCGACGTTCGACGCGCCGTGGACATACTGGATGCGGCCAACCAGGCGTTTCCTGACAATCTCGCGGTACGCAAGGCCGTGGCCGGCGGGTACGCGCGCATCGGCCGGTCGCGTGAAGCTCTCAAGCTCTTCAAGACGGTGCCCATGCAGGATGCGTCTTCAGGAGACTTCCAGGGCGCGATTGGCGCGGCGCTGGCGGCCAATGACAAGACGCAGGCCGAAGTCTGGCTGCGCCAGGCACTCGAGCGCTTCACCAACGATGCGGCTATTCTCGGGCTCGCGGCGCGGTACGAGCAGGCACGCGGCGACAATCAGCGCGCGGCCGACTACTGGCGCGCCTCGCTGGCGGCCATGCCCGCGGCCAGCCCGGTGGACAAGCTGGCGCACGAGCTCGACTATCCCGAGCAGGATACCCGCGCGCATCGCGCCGTCACCGCGCAAGATCTGCATCAGCTGCTCGACCCCGACAACGAGCCATTTGCGAAGACGACGCATGTTCCGCCGCTGCCCGCCTACGGACCCGATCCTTACAACGGTCAGGCACCGCTGGTGCTCGCTCAGCCACAGCCGCAATCGTCGAACCAGCAACAGCGCGGGGTTCCTTATACCGCACCAGCTCCAAGCGGAGCGCATTATCTGGCTCCCGATCCGTCGGCGAACCGATCCAATCCGGCGGTGACGGTGATTCCGTCGACACAGCCGCCCGACCAGCAGCTCTTCCATCAGCAGTCGTTCACGATCAGTAACGCGCCGGTGGGCTCAGCCATAAGAAACGGCATGGTGATGCATGACGGCGTCTATCACCCTCCGGCCTCCGGCCTTGTGAACGGTGTTCTGCATGGCATTCTTCATTTCAAGCCGGAGCAGGGAAGTGGGACCCACGCATTGGCTCCGCGCGACGCCGTCTATCGCTCAGCCCTGACGAACGCGGCAGGCGCGACGTTGATTCAGGCGCAATACTCAGTTGGCGTTCAGGCCGTGCCCATCACGCCCAACGCGCCGCACTCCCAGGCTTCCGATGCGTACAAGGGCCTGATCTTCTCGCTCATGTCGGGCAACAAGAACACGGAAGCTCTCGATGAGCTCGCCAAGATCCCACCCGACGTGCGCCGCCAGCTTGAAGCCGACATCGAGTTCGTCCAGGGCATTGCCAGTCTCTATGTCGCGGTTGGCGATTCGGTCCACGCCACTGATTACCTGAATCGCGTGGAGGACTACTACCTCTTGCATCGCTCGCCCGCTCCGGCCGGCCTTGAAGTGCAGCACGCCTGGCTGCTCTACAACACCAAGGACGATGTCGGGCTCTATCCCGTGCTTTTGCGGCTGGATGCCCGGGCCGATCTGACCCCGGCACAACGCGAGCAGACGCAGACGCTATGGGCAAACTGGGCCGTGCGCCGTGCCGACACCGCCATGGAGACGGGCCATCTGCTGCGGGGTGTCGAACTGCTGCAGGCTGCCTCAGAGGACTACCCAGACGACCTGACTGTGCGTTTTGCGGTTGCTGGTGCCTATGCGCGCGTGGGCCGCTACACCGAGGCTGTCACGCTCTACAAATCCATACCGATGGACGGAGCCGCATCCGGCGACTACCAGGGCGCCATCGGCGCTGCGCTCGCCGCGACAGACATGGCGCAGGCCGAGGCATGGCTCCGCCAGGCGCTCGGCAAGTTCGGGTCGGACCCGCAGATTCTCGCCCTCGCCGCACGCTTTGAGCAGGCCCGAGGCAACAACCAGCGCGCCGCGGACTTCTGGCGTTCGGCGCTTGCCCTCATGCCTCCAGGCTCTGCGATCAAGAGTCTCGACGCGGGCCTCGCTTATCCTGCCGGCTCTTATCGCACCCCCATGCCGGGCGACACCAAGCGACTCCTCGATCCGCGCAACGATCCGCTTCCCTCAGGCAAGCTGCCGCCTTTGCCCGGCTACAAACCTTCAACGGCCAGCCAGCCACCTGTAAGCCTTTCGGGGCCGCCACCTTTGACCGCTCCGCAGCGTCAATGGTTGAACTCGCCGTCAAGCGATCCGCTGCCGATGCCCGCGACGAGCCCTCATTCGAGCGCGCCTTCGAATGCTCCCATCTACGTTCCGCAGAGTTCAAATGCACTGCCCAGGCCTCCGCGCACGAATCCTGCGCAACCCGTTCAAGAATCCCGCCTGCGCATCACGGCCAGGCCCACAGGGGCGATGGCCGCGCAGGTGCAGGCCGAGTTTGCCGAGCAGACGGACAGCCAGCTTACGCAGGGTTCCATACCGGTGGTGCACAACCTGGCCAACGCACAAGGTTCGCTGCCTGCGAATACGCAGCCAGCAACGCAGAAGTCTGTAGTCACCGGCCAATACAACGTGGCCCAGTACACGCCTTCCGCGCAGGAGGCCGCTACCGGCGCCTACTCGGTGCCGCGCCAGCAGGCTGCTCCGGCACAGACTGAAAAGCCGTCCGCCGCAACCCCGCCTCCCGCCGTCACTGCACACGTTGTACGCAGACGCCGCAAAGTCAAGGCAGTCCACAGGCACGCGCAGGCCACGTCCGCATCTACATCCGCATCGACACTCGGCAACACACCCGCTCTGAGTAATGCTCACGAGGTGCCTTCCGGCAGCGCGCAGGGAACTTCAGTTCCGTATGAAGCGCCCTCCGACGCACAGGCCAACCAACCCGCTCCGCCGCCTTCCTCAACCGGCGCAGGCCTTTCCGATGAGGAGCTCCAACAACGTAATCTTCCACCCCTGCGTGGACCGTGGGTTCGCGTTCAGCGTGATCAAAGGCCCTTCAATCCACGCGAAGAGGCGGAGGCGCAGCTGCAATCGATCGAGAGCGGCTACAGTGGCTGGCTCGGCGGTTCCGGCTTCATCAACTATCGCTCCGGCGCCCTGGGCTACGATCACTTGGCCGCCCTCGAAGCGCCCTTTGAAGCTTCTGTGCCTATGGGCTTCCATGCGCGCTTCACCATCGTCGCCAAGCCGGTCTTTCTTGACTCGGGCCAGGCCGACGGGTCAGCCACCATCACAGTTTTGCAGTCCACCACCGCAGGCTCGGCCCTTATGGTGATTCCCGAGCCCATCGGCACCTTGACCAACACGGCCAACACGCCGCCCGCTCAGCAGAACGCCGTGGGCATCGGCGGTGAGGCACAACTGGCCTTTGCCCATGCGGCTTTTGCCGGCGGCTACACACCATACGGATTCCTGGTCTCGACCTTCACGGCCCGCGCCTTCCTGCGTCCCGGCGGCGGACCTATCTCGATCAGCCTGGTGCGCGATCCAGTCAAAGACAGCCAGCTCTCGTATGCCGGCCTTCGCGATCCGGCAGGGAACTCGCTCGGCAACGCCGGCCAAATCTGGGGCGGCGTCATCGCCAACCAGGGTAACGTGCAGTTTTCACGCGGCGACGCGCAGTCGGGCTTCTATGTGAGCGCGGGCGGGCAGTACCTGACCGGCTACCACGTTGAGACCAACACGCGCATCGACGGCAATGGCGGAGCCTACTGGCGCCTGCTTGCCTCGCCGGAATACGGCAACCTTTCGATCGGCGTGAACTTCTTTGCCATGCACTACGACCACAACGAGAACGCCTTCACGCACGGCATGGGCGGCTACTTCAGCCCACAGGGCTACTTCCTCGGCAATGTGCCCTTCACATTCGCCGGCCACTACCTTACCAAGTGGCACTACAACATCGTCGGCGGGCTTGGCGTTCAGGCCTTCCAGGAAAACAAGACCCCACTCTGGCCACTGGCTGGGGACAAGTCTCTTGAGACCAGCCAGAACAATCCCATGCTGCCGGACGTAACCAGTGTCGGCGCCAACTACGACGTGCGCGGCCAGGTTGCTTACCAGATCAGCCCGCACTGGTTTGCCGGCGGTTTCTTCGGCGCCAACAACACCCGCGACTACTCGTCCGCCTCCGCCGGCTTCTTTGTCCGGTTCATGTTCCGCGAGCAGCCTTCCACGGCTACTGGGCCCACCGGCCTGTTCCCAACGGACGGCTTCCGCCCGTTCACTGTGCCATAGAGCGGTCCCGCAAGCTAACCACATTTAAATCTGTTTTTTATCCAAGCGGTCAGGGTTTCTAATCCCTAATCCTTGATCCCTGTTCCCTGTCTTTCTCCCGCCTTCGTGGTATTCGCCTCTCGACACGTGCATGCTAGCGTCAAATCGAGGTGGTTTCCGTGGCTCTCGTCGACTTTCTCGCCAAACAGTTCATCAGCGTTATCCAATGGAATGAACCCGAAGACGGCATTCTTGCTTACCGCTACCCCATGCGCGACATGGAGATTCAAAACGGTGGACAGCTCACCGTGAGCGAGTCGCAGGTAGCCGCCTTCGTCAACGAAGGCCGCATCGCCGACATCTTTGGGCCCGGATTGCACACCCTCAACACCCGCAATCTCCCCATCCTCACCGACCTCATGAACTGGTCGAAGGACTTCGAGTCGCCCTTCAAGTCAGAGGTCTATTTCTTCTCCACGCGGCTGCAGATTGACCAGAAGTGGGGAACCGCAACGCCCATCACCATCCGCGATCGCGAGTTCGGCGCCGTGCGTCTGCGCTGCTTCGGCATCTACTCCTACCGCATTGTCGATCCGCGCGTCTTCTTCAACCAGGTCAGCGGCACGCGTGACGTCTATTTCGCCGCCGACCTTGAAGGGCAGCTGCGCGACACCGTCCTCGCCAACATGGTTGCCATCCTTGCCACCACGGATGTTCCGTTTCTCGATCTCGCAGCCAACGTGCCAGCACTGGCCCAGAAAATTGCTGACCAGCTGAAGCCAGCGTTCATTCAGCTGGGTCTCGAACTCGCGCAGTTCAATGTTGAGAATGTCTCGCTCCCCGACGAACTCACCAAGGTCCTCGACCAGCGCATCGGCATGGGGATGGTGGGCGACGTGGGCCGCTATACGCAGTACGCCGCCGCCGAGTCGCTCGACCTGGCGGCCGCCAACACCGGCGGGGGCGCGGGCGTAGGCATGGGATTGGGCGCAGGCGCAGCCGTTGCCCAGGTGCTC
>Ga0182012_10004211_pt1 | contig 15094 bp, 10 predicted proteins | sample 612S2SmetaG_FD_120486 | JGI IMG/M metagenome (GOLD analysis project Ga0182012, IMG submission 120486) | Permafrost microbial communities from Stordalen Mire, Sweden - 612S2S metaG | ecosystem: Environmental > Terrestrial > Soil > Wetlands > Permafrost | place: Sweden: Stordalen | collected... | reverse complement strand
CGGCTGCAGGAGGCGTTCGCGGCCATGCTCGACCACACCGACGCCCAGATCGGCCGGGTGATGGAGTTCCTGAAGTCCATCGACCGGTTCGACAACACCCTTTTCCTGGTGATGAGCGACAATGGCGCCAGCCAGGAGGGCGGCGCTTCGGGCGTGCTCGACGAGATGAAGTGGTTCAACGGCATCCGCGAGAGCGCCGACGAGGCGGTGGCGCGGCTGGACGACATCGGCGGCCCCGACAGCCACTGCAACATCCCCTGGGGCTGGGCGCAGGCCGGCAACACGCCGCTGAAATGGTACAAGCAGAACACCCACGGCGGCGGCGTGCGCGATCCGCTGATCATGCACTGGCCGGCACGGATCACCGCCGCCGGCGAGACCCGCGCGCAGTTCTGCCACGTGATCGACATCACCCCGACCATCCTCGACGCCCTGGGCGTGCCGACGCCGGATGTGGTCGCCGGCGTGCCGCAGATGCCGGTGGACGGGGTCAGCCTGGCGCCGACCTTCGCGGACTCGGGCGCCAAGGTCGCCCGCGGGGTGCAGTACTTCGAGATGCTGGGCCACCGGGGCGTCTACAAGGACGGCTGGAAGGCGGTCACCCACCACGACGCCGGCAGGCCGTTCGACGAGGACCAGTGGGAACTCTACCATCTGGCCGGGGACTTTTCGGAATATGAGGACCTTGCCGCGCGCGAGCCGGCCAAACTGAAGGAACTGGTCGACCTTTGGTGGGGTGAGGCGGAGAAGCACGGGGTGCTGCCCCTGGACGACCGTCCGGCCATCGCGCTCTTCCGCGCCGCCCAGCGGCCGGGCCTGCCGTCGTCACGCAGCCGGTTCGTCTACTATCCGCCGCTGTCGCACATCGTCGCCGACGCCTGCCCGTCGGCGGCGCGGGGCTGGACCACCACGGTCGAACTGGAGCACCCCGCCGGGAACGGTGACGGGGCGCTGATGGCCCGCGGCAGCCTCAACAGCGGCTATGTGCTGATGATCAAGGATGGCCGGCTGACCTTCGACTACAACGACTTTCACAGCCACACCCGGGTCGCCGCGCCGGCGCCGCTGACGCCCGGCGCGCACAGCGTGGAGCTGAAGGTCGACCGCGCGTCGGACGGCGGTGGCGACTTCGCCCTCTCCGTCGACGGCCAGGTGGTGGCCAGCGCGCATGCGCCCAGGCTGCTGTTCATGATCTCCTCGACGGGCATGGACCTTGGCCGCAGCCTGTCGCCGGTGACCGACGACTACGCCGCGCCCTTCGCCTATCCCGGCAAGATCGCCAAGGTGATCTGCGACACCCCGCGGATGCAGCCGATGGGTGAGGTGAAGGCCCAGGTGCGCGCGGAGATGACCCGGCAGTAGCGCCGCCGGATTGCGGAAGATTCACCTTTTGACGGCGTGAACGGCCTTGCTCTCACGTCGCGGAACGACTCTCACTGTCGTTGGCCGCGGGTCTGAACAGTGGAAGGAGAGTCTTTGACCAACGCCGCCGAAGGGTCCTCGCGTTTGCGGCTCTCCACCATTCTGAACTTTGCCGCGGGCGGACTGCCGCTTTCCGCCCTGGGCCTAGCCATGGCGATTTATGTCCAACCCTATTTCGCTAAAGAACTCGGCGTCGGCCTCGTCACCATCGCCCTGGCGTTCGGTATCACCAGGGCCCTGGACATGGGCGTCGATCCGCTACTCGCGATCCTCATGGACCGCTCGAAGACGCCAGTCGGACGTTACCGCGCCTGGATGATCGCTGGCGTCCCGATCCTGGCGTTGGGCGTCTACCAACTGTTTATGGCCCCGCACGGGATCGGCCTCACGTACTTGATCGTCTGGCTGTTGGTCTACGCCCTCGGCTCGTCCCTGGTCCTGCTCTCGCGCGCGGCTTGGAGCGCCACCCTGGTGACGCGCTACGACCAGCGTTCGCGCTTCTACGGGTATGTGGGCGCTATCACAGCGATCGGAAGTTTCCTGGTCCTGGGCACGCCGGTCGTCTCGAAATATCTCGGCCACGGCAGGCCCAACGATGTGCAACTGATGGGCTGGATCATCCTCGCGTTGATCCCATTTGGCCTCGGCCTGACCGGGTTCTTTGTGCCCGAGCGCGTCAATCCAAACACGTCATCGCATCGCTTTCCGCTGCGCGACTATTGGGCGTTGGCTACGAAACCGGAAGTCTTGCGCCTGTTCGTTTCCGCCTTTGCGCTGACGCTGGGTCCCGGGTGGATGGGCAACCTCTACATATTCTTCTTCACCGACGCCCGTGGCTTCGACACGTCCCAGGCTTCCATCCTCCTCAGCGTCTATGTACTCGCCGGCGTGCTCGGCGCGCCGCTGATCGGGATCATCGGCGCTCGCTTCAGCAAACATCGCACGATGATTGCGGCAACGATTTGCTACTCACTGGGGCTCTGCACGGTCACGATCGTCCCCAAGGAAAACATCTGGGCGACCCTTCCGGTCATGGTCTGGTGCGGCTTCATGGCCAACGGCTTCGATCTGATGACCAGCGCCATGATGGCCGATGTCGGCGATCTGGTCCGGCTGGAGCAGGGCAAGGAGCGCATGGCGCTGCTGTTCGCGTTGACGGGTTTGGCGGCGAAGATCGCCGCGGCCGCCGCGGTGGTGATCTCCTATCCGCTGCTGGCGTGGGTTGGTTACATCCCCAAGCTCGCTGCGCACAATTCGTCGGCGGCGATTCAGGGCCTGACAATTGTCTTCATTCTCGGTCCGATCTTTTGGGTGGTGCTAGGCGGCATTTGCTTCGTCGGCTGGAAGCTCACCGCTGAGAAGCATGCTGAGATCCGCGCCGAGCTGGACGCGCGCGACGCGGTGATGGCGCGCATGACGATGGAAGAGGCGGGGATTCTCTCGCCCTGATCTGCGCCAGTGCGAACACAACCGCACGGTTAAGCTCAAACTCAAACTTTGCCGCTGCGGCGGATCGGCGACGCGCGCGCGCCGCATCGCCCGTCGCGCCAGCGCACTCCCAGGCGAGCGAGCGGTCGCCGCGCGGCGCTCTACGCGGCCATCGAAGCCGCCCTCGACGCCACGCCGCAAGCCGCCGACGCAAACTTGCGCTAAGCTTGCCCCACCTCAGCGGGGAGACAGCCATGGACGGCAAGGTGGTGGTGTTTACCGGCGGCACCTCGGGCCTCGGACAGGTGGCGGCGACGGAACTGGCCGGTCAGGGCGCCCGGATCGTGCTGGTCGCCCGCGACCGCGACCGCGCCGCCGCGGCCATGGCCGACTTCGGCCGTGCGGGTCCCGGCCTCGCCCACCGGGTGGTCTACGCCAATCTGGCCAGCATCGCCGAGACCAAGCGGGTCGCCGCCCAGATCGCCGGCGCCGAGCCCAAGATCGACGTGCTGGTCAACAACGCCGGCGCGCTCTTCAACAGGCGGCAGCTCTCGCCGGACGGGCTGGAGATGACCTTCGCGGTCAATCACATGGCCTATTTCGTGCTGACCGCCGGGCTGCAGCGCACGCTGACGGCGTCGCCGGGCGCGCGGATCGTCAACACCGCCTCAGGGGCTCACCGGGGCGCCAGGCTCGACTTCGCCGACCTGCAGGCCGAGCACGGCTATTCGGGGTTCCAGGTCTACGGCCGCTCCAAGCTGGCCAACATCCTCTTCACCCGCGAGCTCGCCCGGCGGCTGAGCGGGACCGGCGTCACCGCCAATTCATTCCATCCCGGCTTCGTCGCCACCCGGTTCGGCGACCACTCCGGCGGCTTCCTGCAGGCGCTCGTGCCGATCGCCAAGCTGGGCGCGATCAGTCCGAAGAAGGGCGCCGAGACGCTGGTCTACCTCGCGTCGTCACCGGACGTCGCCGACATCAGCGGCCAGTACTTCTACCAGTGCAAGATCGACGTCCCCAGCGCCGAAGCGCAGAACGACGCGGTCGCCGCCAAGCTGTGGGCCGAAAGCGAGCGGCTGGCCGCGACGGTGGCCCAGCCGGCGTGAACGGCGCTTGCCGTCCCCAGCGGCAGGGCGGCGACAAGTCTCTCAAAGCGTAAGAGACGCGGGAGGAATTTGAGATGGCGGGATTGTGCGAAGGCCGGGTGGCGATCGTCACCGGCGGCGGGCGAGGGATCGGGCGGGAATACTGCCTGATGCTGGCCGCCGAGGGGGCCAAGGTGGTGGTCAACGACCTGGGCGGCTCGCGCGACGGCGCCGGCGCCGACATCGGGCCGGCTCACGACGTGGTCGCCGAGATCAAGGCCGCCGGCGGCGAGGCGGTGGCCAACGGCGCGGACGTGTCCAACTGGGACCAGGCCAAGGGGATGATCGACCAGGCGGTCTCCGAGTTCGGCAAGCTGGACGTGCTGATCAACAACGCCGGCATCCTGCGCGACCGGATGCTGGTCAACATGACCGAGGCCGAGTGGGACGCGGTGATCCAGGTTCACCTGAAGGGCACCTTCGCTCCGGCCCACCACGCCGCCGCCTACTGGCGCGACCTGAACAAGGCCACTGGCGAGCCGGTGAACGGGCGCCTGATCAACACCTCGTCGGTGTCCGGCATCTACGGCAACATCGGCCAGACCAACTATGGCGCGGCCAAGATGGGCATCGCCGCCTTCACCATCATCGCCTCGCGGGAGCTGCGTCGTTACGGGGTGACCGTCAACGCCATCGCGCCGGGGGCTCTGACCCGGCTGACCGAGGACCTCGGCGGGCCGATCACCGAGGAGCGTCGGCGTTCGGGCGACCCGAAGTGGGTGGCGCCGATCGCGGTCTGGCTGGCCAGCGAGCAATCGGGCGAGGTTTCCGGACGGATGTTCGAGGCCAGCGGCGGCGTCCTGGCGATCGCCGAGGGATGGCACCGCGGTCCCAGCGCCGAGCCGGTGCAGGACCCCAATCTGCTGGGCCCGATCGTCGCGGCGATGATGGCCAAGGCGCGCAAGAACGCTGGCATGAACGGCCAGGACCTGGACTAGCCGCCGCTTGCTGTCACCGCGAGGCGGGCGCTAGACAAGGGCTGCGTCTTGCTTGCGCCAGGGGGCGGCCGTCGAAGAGTTAGTGTCCGAGATCGCTCTGGCGCCCCTGCTGGTCGGGATCACCGGCAAGCTTGACCTGAAGGGCGCCGACGCGGCCGTGCGGGCCGCGCTGGACGCGGCGTTCGAGCGGCTGGACAAGCGCTGTCCCGGTACGCCGAAGGTGCTGCTGAGCGCCCTTGCCCGGGGCGCGGACACGGTGGCGGCCGAGGTGGCGCTCGCCCGGCCGGGCTGGCGGGTAGTCGCGCCGCTGCCGTTCAGCGCCGCGCTTTATCTGGAGGACTTCGACGAGGCCGGGGCGGCGACGCTCAACGGCCTGCTCGCCGATCCGAAGGTGCGATCGTTCGTCGTTGATCCCATGCACAAGCCCGCCCGGGGCGCGACCTACAGCGAGGCGGAGCTGTCGCGAACCCACGGCGACGGCGCGCCGCGGACCGACCACTACGAGCAGGCCGGCCTGTTCATCGCCGAGCGGGCGGCGATCCTGATCGCGGTGATGGACGCCGCCGAACCGCCCGGCCGGGTCGGCGGGTCGGCGCGGATCGTCCATCACCGGCTGACCGGCGACCTCGACGCCGACGCGGCCCGGGTGGTAGCCGGCAGCGTGGTGCTGCAGGACCCGCCGCGGCTGGTCGACCGGCAGACCGGACCGGTGTGGGTGGTCGATCTGGCGCGGCTGGGCGAGACCGGCGGCGGGCTGATGGTCTGGAACCCGGGCGACTCCGCCCCTTCGCCGCTCAGCGTTGCGCAAAGCCTCGCCGACAGCTTGACCCTGGCCGATGGACTGGAGGCGTTCAACCGGCGGCTGGGCGGTCTGGACGCTCCCGCGCGCCGGGACATCGCGGCGCGGGCCGGGCCCAATCTCGGCGACTGTGTCTCCGAACTTAAGCGGCTGCGCCTGGGGCTGTCGGCGATTCAGGCGGCGATGATCCGGCGCGTACGCGGCTCGATCCGGCAACTGGCGCTGCTGTCGCTGATCGCCATCGGCATGTTCGAGATCTACGCCGACCTGGGCGATCGCAACTTCTATCTCGACCTTGACCGCTTCCAGTGGGCGCCGATGGCCGCCGTCGGCTACATCGTCTTCCTGCTGGGGGCGGTGTTCGTCTACTGGAACGCCGGACGGCATCGATGGCAGCGGATCGCCGAGGACTACCGGGTGGCGGCCGAGGCGCTTCGGGTGCAGCTCGTCTGGTGGCAGTCGGGGCTGACCCGGCGCGAGGATCGGATCGAGAGCTACTACCAGCACGAAGCGCGCGGCTCGGTCCGGCAACTGCGCCTGTTCGTCAACCAGCTGCTGGATGCCTGTGTGCTGACGCTGGGCAAGCCGGCGCTCGACCCGGACGCCGCCCGGGCCTGGGCCGCCGGCCAGGTCGCCTTCTTCGAGCAGCGGATCGCCCAGCGTCGGCGCGAACTGGCGGTGGTCGAGGGCGCCACCTGGTTCCTGTTCGCCGCCAGCCTGGCGGTGGGGCTCTGCCTGCCGCTGACGCTGCTGTCGCCGGTCGTGGAGCGGCTGTGCATGGGGCCGGCCGCCTGGCCGGCGGTGGTGCGCGCGCTGGTGCTGCTGGTCGTCGCGGCCGCGATGGTGGGGCTGTTCCTGGTGGCCATCAGGGCGCGCGGCTCGGGCGACGACGGCCAGGACACGTCGCGGACCGCCGTGCCGGTCTGGGCGGCGGGGCTGGTCGCCGGCCTGGCGCTGACCGTCAGCCTGTGCATCGCCGCGACCTTCATTCCCACCCCGGACGGCGTCCGCGGGGTGATGAAGTGGGCCAAGGAACTGATCGGTATCGCGGTGATCATGCCGGCCGCCGTCGCCGGCGCGCTGCGCTTCGTGGCCGACAAGTCTTCCTGGTCGGCCGAGCTGACCGGCTATGAGCACGCCCGCGCCCATTTCACCCGCGGCCAGGCGGCGCTGCTCGACGCCGGGCCGGCCGAAGGCCCCGCGGAGGGCGAGCGGCGGCAGATCATCCTGGCCCTTGGCGCCGAGGCGCTGCGGGAGAACGAGACCTGGCTGCGCGAGCACCGGGAGCGGCCGCTGGAGCCGATCGTCGGCGGCTGACCGGCGACGGGTCAGATATCGAGGACGATCTTCCCGAAGTGCTCGCCCGCCTGCATGCTGCGGAACGCCGAGCGGGCGTCGTCGAGGGCGAAGCGCTTGTCGACCACGGGGTGGATCTGGCCCACCTCCAGCGCCCGGCACATCGCCTCGAAGTGCTCGCGGCTGCCGACGGTGACGCCGTGGATGCGGGCGTTGGCGCCGAAGATGGCCGCGACGCTGAGGTCCTTCACCGCGCCGCTGAGCACGCCGACGACGCCGATATGGCCGCCCAGGCGGATGGCCTGGATCGACTGCTGGAAAGTGCCGGCGCCGCCGACCTCGACCACATGGTCGACCCCCCGGCCGCCGGTGAGCCTGCGGGCGGCCTTCGCCCAGTCGGGCTCTGTGCGATAGTTGATGGTGTGGTCGGCCCCGAGGGCGCGGGCGCGCTCCAGCTTGGCGTCGGAGGAGGAGGTGATGATCACCGTGGCCCCGGCCGCCTTGGCGAACTGCAGGGCGAAGATCGAGACGCCGCCGGTGCCCTGGGCCAGCACCACGTCGCCGGGTTTGATCCGGCCCTCGACCACCAGCGCTCGCCAGGCGGTCAGCCCGGCGCAGGGCAGGCAGGCGGCCTCCTCGTCGGTGAGATACTCCGGGACTTTGGAAACGCCTTCCTGGCTCAGCACCATGTGCTCGCGGGCCACGCCGTCGAGGGCGCCGCCGAGGGCGGTGGCCAGGGCGTGGCCGGTGGGCTCGCCGCCCAGCCAGCCCTGGAAGAACATCGGCGCGACCCGGTCGCCGACCTTGACCCGGGTGACGCCCTCGCCGATGCCTGAGACCACGCCACAGCCGTCGGAGAGCGGAATCAGTGGCAGCCGCCCCTTGATCATTGGTGCGGTGATGGTGGCCAGGTCGCGGTAATTTAAGGATGCGGCCTTCATGGTGACGGCGATCTGTCCGGGGCCGGGCTCGGCCGCCGGCTGCTCGGCGATGTGCAGGTTGTCGATCCCGGCGTCGTCCTGGAGCACGAGCGCTCGCATAGTGGCCTCCATCAATGCTATCTGGGCCGGCGCGGACGGTCGGCCGCCGCACCTCCGCCGCTTTCCACCCACCATAGTCGCGACGCGACCGGGCGGGTGAACGCGGTGGCCCCTACAAACCCTTCGCGTAGCCTTCGGCCACGCGCAATGAAACATTGAGAGCCTGACTTGAGCGCGAAGACCCCCGACGGCACGGACGAGACGGCCGAAAAGCCCAAGCGGCCCACCTTGCGCCTGAAGTTCCCGCCCAAGCTGCCGGACCCGCCGGCGGCGGAGAAGCCGGCGCCCCGGCCGTTCATGACGCCGCCACCCAGCCGTCCCTTCGCCCGCCCGCAGACGGCCGCGCCGCCGCCCGCGCCGGTGGGTGAGTGGAAGTGCAAGCCCTGCGGCGCCGCCCTCAACGTGCCGGCCGACCTGCCCGACGAGGAGTCGGTGCGCTGCCCGTCGTGCAACGCCCGGCTCGGCCTGGCGTCCGATTTCCGCATGGACCCGCCGAACATCTCGCGCCTGAGGGCGCGGTCGGTGGCCGCCGCCGCCAAGCGCTGAACCATGCCGATCACCGCCAACGGCCGCACCGCCGACCACGACATCGAGCCGGTGTTCCTGTATCGCTGGTCGCCCCGGGCCTTCACCGGCGAGGCGATCGGCGAGGATGTGCTGATGAGCCTGTTCGAGGCCGCCCACTGGGCCCCGTCGGCGTTCAATCTACAGCCCTGGCGGTTCGTTTACGCCCGCCGCGAGACCCCCGACTGGGACCGGCTGTTCGACGTGCTGATCGACTACAACCAGGCCTGGGTGCGCCGGGCCTCGGCGCTGGTGTTCGTGATCTCCGACTGTTTCCGCCGCCAAGCGGGCGCCGAGCCCGAGCCGCTCTACAGCCATTCCTTCGACGCCGGCGCGGCCTGGGCCTACCTGGCGCTGCAGGCCCATCACCTCGGCTGGGCCGCCCACGGCATGACTGGCTTCGATCCGGTTAAGGCGCACGAGGCGATGGACGTGCCCGAGGGCGAGTACCGGGTCGAGGCGGCCGTCGCCATCGGCCGGCCGACCGACAAGAGCGTGCTGCCCGAGCGCTACCAGGCGCGTGAGGCCCCCAGCGGCCGCGCGCCGCTGTCCGGCATGGTCTTCGAGGGCCGACTCTAGGGTCTGATCGAGGCCCCGCGATGTGGATCGCGCCCGCTATGGGCGGGCATGATCTTCGCCAGATACCCGCAGGCTACGCATCGCCCGGCCCTTGATCGGCGACCTCGTGGAAATGTTGCCTAAACGCCATACGGGCCTCCCAATTGTGGCAGGCGAGCGCCGGGCCATTTGTCGCAGCCGAAACCTACGTTAGAAATCAGTCACATTGCCGGGGGGTGGGATCAGTCTGTCCGGCGCCATCTGGGGGCTTGAAATGGCTGTTTCCGCACTTCGTCGGCTGGCGTTCTGTTTTGTTTCCAGCGCCGTCCTGGTCGCCGCCGGCGCCGCCGCCGCGCAGGACCAGCAAGGCGGTTCGGCCGCTCCGGCCGGAACACCGGCGAGCCCGCCGCCCGCCACGCCCCCTGCCGTCAAGCCGGCGGCCAGCGAGTCGACCACCACCGAACTGGTGATTACCGGTTCGCGCATCCGCGGGCAGACGGTCTACAACTCGGTCTCACCGGTCGAGATCGTCACCCCCGACGAGGACAAGGCCGAGGGGATCATCGACCCCGCCGACGCCCTGCAGCACAGCGCCCTGGCCGCCGGCTCGGTGCAGATCAACAACCAGTTCAGCGGCTTCGTCACCAACGGTGGCCCGGGCGCCGACACCCTGTCCTTACGCGGCCTCGGCTCGCAGCGGACCCTGGTGCTGCTGAACGGCCGCCGGCTGAACCCCGCCGGCGTCAGCGGCACCGTCGCCGCGGTCGACCTCAACGTGATCCCCGACGCCATGGTCGACCACTACGAGATCCTCAAGGACGGGGCCTCGTCGATCTACGGCTCCGACGCCATCGGCGGCGTCGTCAACATCATCACCAAGGACAAGTACGACGGCCTGACCCTGGAGAGCGACAACGACCTCACCCAGCGCGGGCACGGCAACAGCTACGAGCTGTCGGCCACCTATGGCCACGTCGCCGAGAACTTCCACGTCACCGCCAGCCTGCAGTATTTCCGCCAGGACGAACTGACCATCGGCGACCTGCCGAACGGCAAGTGCCCGCCGGAAAACCAGTTCGCCCCGACGGTTCAGGGCCAGAACTACGGCCGGTCCTACGCCAACGGCGCGCCCTACTGCCAGTTCGAGCAGGTGGACGATGTCTCCGACGATGGCCCGAACACCCCCGGGCTGTTCGTCTTCAGCGGCAGCGCGCCGGCCAGCGACCCGTACATTCCGTTCAAACAGAACACCTATCCGACCTATCCGCGCATCACCAACATCAACACCGACACGGCCGAGGCCAACGTCGACGCGGAATCGCCGTTCCAGCGGTTCGGCGCGACCATGATCGGCGGCGTCGACCTGCCCAACAACACCGAGTTCTACTTTGAAGACCTGCTCACCAATCGGACGTCGCAGCAGGCGGCCTTCCTGCCGCAGTTCTTCCCAGCGGACCCGACGACGATCGGAATGGTCTCGAGCAGCGTGTTCAGCCCGTTCCACGGCGATACGGTCATTCCCGTCATCGGCGCGCCGGTCTCGCATTTCACCCAGGACGTCTGGGCCGGCCACGCCGTGTTCGGCTTCAAGGGCGACTTCGGCACCTTCCTGTCCGGCTGGAAGTGGGACACCTATGCGACCTACGGCTTCTCGACGGCGTCCTACACCACCCAGTTCCAGGATAAGCCCAACCTCTACAACGCCCTCGACGCGGTGCCGGCCGTGCCCGGGATGCCGGCCAACCTTGTCCGCACCAACCCGGTCGATGGCTTGAACTACACTTGCAACATCGATCTCACCAATCCGGGCTCCGGCTGCTATCCGCTGGACTGGTTCGAGAGCACCGCGCAGTTCCAGACCGACCCGGCCCTGAAGTACATCGACAAGACCGAAACCGGCCACACGAACTATGAGCAGGTGGTGGTCAGCGGCACCGCCGACGGCCCGCTGTTCGCCCTGCCCGCAGGCGAGGTGCAGGGCGTGATCGGCGCCGAGTTCCGCTATGACGCCCTGAAGGACAACCCCGGCCCGATCGCGGCGGCGCAGGACTATTTCAACCTCTCCACCGCCGGCATCACCCAGGGCAACGAGGACGTCGGTGAAGTCTACCTCGAGACCGAGATCCCGGTGATCAAGGGCGTGCCGTTGATCGATCTGTTCTCGATCGACGCTTCAGGCCGGTTCAGCGACTACAAGACCGCCGGCACGGGCCTCACCTACAAGATCGGCGCGAACTGGCAGATCAATTCGACCCTCCGGGTCCGCGGCACCTACGGCACCTCGTTCCGAGGCCCGGCGCTCTACGAGAACTATCTGGCGGCTCAGACCAGCTTCACCAGCGCCAGCGACCCCTGCGCCATGTATGGGATCAACGCCTCGCCGACGTCCAACCTCTACAAGAACTGTGCGTCGGAAGGCTTGAGTCCGACCGGCAACGGCTTTCCGTCGACCCCGCTCGTACTCACCCAAGGCGCGCTTGGCAGGTTGAAGCCGGAGACCTCGACCAACCTGGTGGTCGGGCCGGTTTGGCAGCCGACCTTTGCCGACCTGCAGGTGGGCATCGACTACTACCGAATCGATGTGAAGAACGAGATCTCCACCATCGGCCCGCAGAACATCCTCGACCTCTGCTACGACAGCTCGCAGTTCCGCAGCGGCTCGCCCTACTGCACGCTGATCTCGCCGCGCGGCTCCGATGGCAGCATCGCCCAGATCGACGACTCCTACCTGAACGTCGCCGAGCAGATCGTCTCCGGCGTCGATTTCAACCTTGACTACGGCTACAAGTTCGACGTCGGCCAACTGCATGTCCACGGCGAGGCCACCTACGCCCTCGAGGACAATCAGGAACTGATCCCCGGCACCGGCTTCACCAACTATGTCGGCAGCTGGGGCGAGCCCCACTTCGTCGGCGACGTGGCGATCACCTGGCGCACGCACGGCTGGAAGTTCCAGTGGACCACCAACTATCTGGGTCCGCAGAGCGAGCAGTCGTACACCGGCGATCCGACCAGCCGGTACAAGGAATACCAACAACAGCAGTTCTACCATTCGATTTCCCTGGAATATCAGGGCGATAAGTGGCGGGCGACGGCCGGCATCCGGGACCTGTTCGACAGCTATCCGCCGGTGGAAAGCTTCAACCCGTCGCCGGGGTATGCGCCGATCCTCGACCAGTACGGCAACGGCACCGGCAACCTCCAACTGCTCGGCCGGACGTTCTTCTTCCAGCTGCGGAAGGAATTCTAGCCAGAGCCAGTCCTGGGGCGGTATGGGGACGGCCTTGACGCCGTCCCCATAGCCTCGATTTTCGGGAGGTCTTCCGTGACCCGCCTGGCCCACTTCGTTGTCCTGCTGTGCGCGGCGGCGATCCTCGGGGCGCCGCCGCTCGCCGTCGCCGCCCCGGCCGTCTCGGCGCCGGCCGCCGGCGCCGCGCCGTCCGACCGCGACCTGACCCGCGCCGCCGCCATCTCCGACGTCACCATTTCGCCCGACGGCCAGCACATCGCCGCGCTGACCTCGGCCGACGGCGACACGGTCAACATCAGCGTCTGGAAGACCGCCGCCATGGGCGAGGCGCCGATCAATATCGGCGCGACCCACATGCGCTTCCTGTCGGTCCAGTTCCTGAAGGACGACCGGCTGCTGGTAACGGCGGTGCAGACCTTCACCGCCGGCAACTACCAGGGCCACATCGCCAAGACCTACGTCACCGACCTGCAGGGCAAGACCTTCTCCAGCCTTTTGCCGATCAACGGCATCGCCGCCGACGAGGACACCGAGTTCAACAACAAGATCGCCGACCCGGAGGTGTTCGACAGCCTGCCGGCCGATCCGCAGAACGTGCTGGTGCTCGACAACCGCGAGGGGGGCGAGGGCGATATCTACCGGGTGAACGTCTACACCATGGCCGCCGAACGCATTCAGCGCGGCTCGGAAAAGGTGTTCGGCTACAAGGCCGATCTGAAGGGCGAACTGCGCGCGCGGCGGGTCGAGGACATCGACAAGGACGGCATCTATATCGCCACCGAACTGCGCGATCCCGCGACGGGCGTCTGGCAGGAGCACTTCCGCTCCCACGCCAAGGACCGCAACCTGGTCGATGTGGTCGGCTTCAGCACGGATCCGAACGTGGTCTACATCGCCACCACCGAGGTCGGCGACACCCCGGGCATCTACGAATACGACCTCAAGCAGCGGAAGATTCTCGACCCGCTGTTCCAGCACAAGCTGTTCGAAGTCGAACCCGTCGTCATCCAGTCCAAGGCGAAGGAGGATTTCGGCCAGGTGCTCGGCTTCGAGTACCAGGCGGCCGACCCTACGGACTATTGGGCCGACCCGAAGCTCGACGCCATCGACAAGGGCCTGCGCAAGGCGCTGAGCATCACCTCGCCGACGGTGGACTGGGTCGACCCCGCGTCGGGCATGAACACGGCGCTGCCGGTTCCATCGGGCGCCGACATCCACTTCGTCAGCATGTCCTACGATCGCCGCTACATCGTGGTCGAGAAGTCCGGCCCGACGCAGCCGCCCGAGTACTTTCTGCTTACTGACGGGACCAAGCTGGAGCTGCTCGGCAAGGCGCGACCGTGGATCAACAAGGCGGCGCTAGGCGACACCACGCTGGTGGAATACCGGGCCCGGGATGGGCTGATGATCCCGGCTTTCCTCACCCTGCCGCCGAAGGACAGGTTCGGGGCCGGCCCCTATCCGACCCTGATCGAGCCGCACGGCGGGCCCTGGGCGCGGGACTATCTCGACTGGGACCTGGCCGGCTGGATCCAGTACTTCGCCTCCCGCGGCTACGCGGTGCTGCAGCCGCAGTTCCGCGGCTCCGAAGGCTGGGGCGGCAAGCTCTGGCGCGCCGGCGACGGCGAGTGGGGCCAGAAGATGCAGGACGACAAGGACGACGGCGTCAAATGGATGGTCGCCCAGCACATCGCCGACCCCAAGCGGGTGGCCATGTTCGGCTACTCCTACGGCGGCTACGCGGCGCTGACCGCCGCCATTCGTCCCAACGGCCTCTATCAGTGCGCCATTTCCGGCGCCGGCGCGGGCGACCTGGAGGCGATCTCCGAGGCCACCTTCGACAACCGCTTCCAGCGCGAGTTCCAGCACCCGACCATCAAGGGCCTGGACGCCCTGGCGCACGCCAAGGAAGCGCAGATCCCGCTCTTGATCTACCACGGCGACCGCGACCAGACCGTGGACATCGAACAGTCGCGCCGCTTCGCCGCCGCCCTGAAGGCCGCCGGCAAGCCCTATAAGCTGGTGGAGATCCCCGACATGGGCCACCAGTATGTGTTCATGACCCCGGCGATGATGCAGGAGCAGCTCGACATCATCGACGCCTTCCTGAAGACCGACTGCAAGCCGGGCGGGCTCTAGAGGACCAACCGATGGACAAGCCCACGACCCTGCGCCGCCTGGTCGAGCTGCCCGGCGTCGCCGATCTGGAAACCAAGGCGCTGATGAAGCCGCGGTTGGCCGAGCCGGAGGGCCGGGCCGAGGCGCCGGAGATCGACGCCTGCGTCAGCGCCAACTTCGGCCTCACCCCGGATCAGGCCGAGGCCGCGCCGCGCCCGGCCGACTGGGACGACATCGACGAAGCCCCGATCCCCGACCAGGTCGCCGCCTTCGAAGCCGCCGGCTGGGACGTCACCGACAACAAGCGCCGGCCACTGCGCATGCTCGGCCACTTCGCCCCGGCGCTCTGGCTGGCGATCCGCGGCGTCGCCGGCGAACTGCCGTTCCTGCCGGAAGACACCAAGCCGGAAGGCTGGGTCTCGTCGCTGCAGGCGGAGGCGTCGCGGTTCCGGAAGCGGTAGCGGCTGGTGCAAATCCTCGCCCTGCGGGGGAGGATTTTGGCGCCGCCGCCCCCAAGATTACCGCGAATTATGTTG
>Ga0182012_10004210_pt1 | contig 15094 bp, 14 predicted proteins | sample 612S2SmetaG_FD_120486 | JGI IMG/M metagenome (GOLD analysis project Ga0182012, IMG submission 120486) | Permafrost microbial communities from Stordalen Mire, Sweden - 612S2S metaG | ecosystem: Environmental > Terrestrial > Soil > Wetlands > Permafrost | place: Sweden: Stordalen | collected... | reverse complement strand
TGAGAATCTGCGGATCGCCGGACTCGAAGCCCACGATGAGCAGGCGGCAGCCGGCTTCTTTCATGGCCTTGAGGGTGTCGTATTCGGTGGTGACGCGTGAGGTGCAGCTCCAGGTGATGTTGAGTGGCTTAAGCTTTTCGCACAGCTCGATGGTGCGGGCGCGCTGGATGTTGAAGGTGTCGTCGTCGAAGAAGAATTCCTTGACTTCGGGGAAGTTTTCCTTGGCCCACTTCAGCTCGGCGGCGACATCGTCCGTGGAGCGCTTGCGCCAGGCGTGGCCGGAGAGCGTCTGGGGCCAGAGGCAGAAGGTGCACTGCGCCGGGCAGCCGCGGGTGGAGTAGAGCGCGATATACGGGTGAAGCAGGAAGGGCACGTTGTAGCGCGTCACGTCCATGTCGCGCTTGTAGATCTTGGTGGCCCAGGGCATCGCGTCCAGGTCTTCAATCTGCGGGCGGTCCGGATTGTGGATGATCTTGTAGCCGGTCGCGGAGTTGGCGCGGTAGCTGATGCCGAGGATCTCGCTCAGCGGCTTGCCCTGCGCATACTCGACGATCGAGTAGTCGAACTCGCGGCGGCAGATGAAGTCGAGCGCCAGGCACTCGTTGAGGGCCTTGTCCGGGGAGGTGGTCACCGGCGGGCCGACGAATGCGATCTTGATGGCCGGATTGGCGGCCTTGATTGCTTCGGCGAGGCGCTGATCGCCTTCCCAGCCCACGGTCGAGGTGAAGAGGACGAGGAACTCGTATTCCTTGCAGATCTCGATGGTCTCGGCGGCACTGACGTGGTGCGGCGGAGCGTCGAGCAGGCGCGAACCCTCCAGCAATCCGGCGGGGTAGGCGAGCCAGACCGGATACCAATAGGACTCAATCTCCCGGGTTGCCGGCCAGCGCGAACTGGCGCCGCCGTCAAAGTTCTCAAACGACGGGGGATTGAGGAAGAGAGTCTTCAAGGGCGCGGTTTTGGTAGGCGTGGGTGCTTGCATGGTGTTTGACATCCTCTTCATTCTAACAGTTTGGCGGTTTTTTGACCTGCCCGCGCCTCATTTTGAGGTCAAGACGGGTGCCTGGGGGTGTACCTGGTCTAGCCAGTCCTGCATATGTCCCAGGGCGCGGAGGAGGCTTAGCCGCGCTTTGCTCAGGTCAAAGCCGGAATCCAGGGCATCGATCGTCTTCTGGCTTTCGTCGATACGGGCCATTTGTTCTGCCTTTGGAGAGAGCTGCGGAGCGGCTCCTGGCTCTACTCCCTGGCCGTTCCCCAACTGCAGTTGAGCCTGGATTGCCTTCAACTGCTCGCCGGCGATCTGCTGTTTTAGACTTGCGATTTCGGCTGTCGCATCCAATTCGCGGATATTTCCGGTCAATGTGGCGATCTGGACGTCATTTTGATGCTGCGCCTGTTCGGCCTCTACTGTGGCACGCAGAGCGTCTGCTGCGGACTGTCTGGCCTTGGCGTGGTGCCCGATATCGAAGAGCGGCACCTGAATGTTGAATCCCGATCCAAAGTTGTCGGTCTTTAGGGGGTGGGCGTAGTAGAAATCGGCACTGTTCAAGAGGGTCGAAAAACGGGAGTACTGCGCGGTAAAACTCATCTGCGGCATCAGCGTGTACAGAGAATCGCCCTTGGCGACTTTTTGCTTGGAGAGCGCCAGCAATCGGGCCGACTCAACGCCGGGCGGTTCGCTCATTTGAGGGTCCCCGTGCACCTGAGGAATCTCCGGGATGCTGGCGTGATCGGGCAAGATCGTCGAGGGCGGCAGTTCCGTCAGCACTGAGAGCTGTTTGGCGAGGACGTCGATACGGCTCTGGAGATGAATCTGGCGCAACTTCGACTCGGCGGCGGTCAGTTTCGCCTGGAGCAGATCGCTCAGCGGATCCACACCAGCGTCGGCCCGCTCCTGCTCTACGGTGACGGCCCGGTCTGCATACTGCTGCTGCTCGCGTGAGGTGACCAGCTCTTTGAGAACGGTGTCGAGTTCAATGTAGTTGGTGGACGCTTCGAGTGCCGCTTGTTCTTGGGCGTCCTTTAGATTCAGGCTGGCTGCGCGCACACCGGCTTGCGCCGCGTTGATGTAGTGCTTCTGAGACGGGCTGAAAATCAGCGACTGCATCGATGCACCGAAGATCGAGGGCAACCCGCCGAGGAAACCCACGGAGGGAACAGCCGGCAAACCGGAAGTGAAGTTGACTGTCGGGACATACACGTCGTGGGTTTCCGAGAGAGCCGCTTCCGACTTCATCAGATCCGCCTCGGCCATGCGCACGGCGGTGCTGTGCCGTTGCGCCAGAAAGACTGTTGTGCCCAGCGAGATCTGCGCTGAGGCGGCAATTGGCGCTGCAACGGCCAGGAGAGCTGCAGTTAGTCCATACCGGAATGCGGGGGTAGAGCCACGTCGGTTCGGTCGTGTGTTTCGCTGCTTCTTCACGATCTGACAGCGGGCCGTGTCTCCGGTCGCGAGAACTGTGAGGCGGGGGGCGGTCAAAATTTCAGCTCCTGCGCCGGCTTGTATTCTTGCGCTAGTGCCAACGCTGCTGTTTTGTCGCGCTGTGCTGCGGCGGTGTCGCCGGTCTGCTTTTCAAGCTTCGCCAGGCGGGTCAAGGCATCGAAGGCTGGGGCCTCTTCGGTCAATTCCGAAGAGGTGAGATAGCTTTTGAAGAGCCGGATTGCCTCCTGCGGCTGGCGATTGGCGCGGGCCAGAATTCCGGCTCCGTTGAAAAGCGCGATGGCGGACTTTTTGTCATGAGCTGCGGCCGCTTCACCGCTCTTGATGGCGGCGTCCATGTCGGTCCAGCGTTGTTGGTGGCGATAGAATCCGGCCAGTTCCATCCACTGGATGGCGGCGCGGGGACCGGTGCAGGCGGCTTTATATTCCTTCTCGGCGGTGTCCAGATCTTTTTGCTTTTCGGCCATTTCGGCGCGGAGTTGATGGGCGCGTGCGGGGTCGATGGCGCTCAGCTTCGCGGCGATGTCCGCGGCTTTATCCATGCCGCCGCCTACGGCTCCGGGAGCTTCCTTGTAGAACTCGCCGAGGTCGCTCAGAGCTTCGGCATTGCGCGGGTCGAGCTTGACGGCGGTTTCAAATTCTTCGCGGGTTTTGCGGGCGAGGGAAAAGGCGCTCATGAAGTTGGCGCGGCTGGCTTTTTCGCCGGTGGCGCGCCCCAGCCAGAGGTGGTAATTGGAGTTTTGCGGGCTCAGACTTGCGGCCTTTTCGCAGTGCTCAACTGCCGGGTCGAACTCTTGCAGGGCGTATTCCACGCGGCAGAGGAGGTTGTACGCCTCGGCGTCGTTGGACTTGGTTTTGAGCGCGGAGTTGAGCAGCGAAATTGCTGCGTCAGCTTTGCCTGACTGCAAGTCGGAGCTGGCCTCGGCCAACGGATTGGCTGCCCAGCCGGTCAGGGGGACAAGACAGAATGCGAATATGGCCACGATGAGCAAGAAGTCTGCGCCGCAGCGGGTGCTTCTGCCAGTGCCGGACTGGGAGGCGCGGTTCACCGGACGACCTTCACTGGAACGCCCTCTTCGAGCGGCAGGCCGTTGAGGCTGCTGGTGGCTACGACGTCGCCGTCTTTGAGGCCGGAGGTGATGGCGACCTGAGTCAGGTTGATTTTTCCGGTGACCACGGGCGTGCGCGCCAGGGTGCCGTTGACAATGCGGAAGACATACGGCTTGCCGCTTTCGCTGTGCAGGGCTTCGCGCGGCACGGTGAGGATGCCAGACTCGCTGGAGGTGGTCACGGTGACGGTGACGTGGGTGTCGGGCAGGAGGCCGTCATCGGCATCATCGATGGCCACCAGAACTTCGCCGACGTTGCGGGTGTTGAAAGTAACGATGGTGGAAGGCAGCACGGCAATGTGGCCATGCCACTGCCTGCCTGGCCGCGCATCCCATACGATCAGAATCTTCTGGCCAACGGCCAGGTCGCCAATCTCCGGTTCGTCGAAGTAGGCGCGGACGCGGACTTTCTTGAGGTCGGCCATCTGCAGCAGCAGTTTGCCCTCTTCCACAAAATCGGAAACGCTCACGGGCACGGAGTAGACAGTGCCGTCGATGGGTGCGCGGAATTCAGTGTTGGCGAGGACCGATTTGGCAGCGGTGAGGGTGGCCTGAGCATCGGCGACCGCGGATCGGGCGCGCTCCATTTCGGCCGGTGAGTAGCGGGTCAGCTGGCGGGCCTGGAGGGAATTCTGATTCTGTTGTGCGAGCGCCAGCCGCTGCTGCGCGGCGGAAACTTCGCTCGCCGAGGCAGCGCCGGTCGTCTGCAATTTCTGGAGGGCAGCAAGTTCGCGCTGCGCCTGGGCCACATCAAGCTGACTGCGGGAGATATTGGAGCCCAGCGACTGGCGCTCTTCGAGAGTTCCGCCCCGCTGGGTAGCGTCGAGCGTGGCCTGAGCGCTGCGCAGGGCGCTCTCTGCCGTGGCGACGCGGGCTCGTGCGTTGACGTCGTCCAGTTGCATCAGGAGTTGACCGGCTTTGACGTGGTCGCCTTGCTGCACGCGGACAGCCTTGACGGAAGTGGCCAGCGGACTGTGAAACTCATAGTTCCGGATGGGCTCGACGAGGCCGTTGGTGGGGATGGTGCTGGAGAGCTGGACGCGGGAAGCTGTGGTCGCATGGACTGGAATTTCATCCCGGGTCAGGTAGCGGGCTACAAAAAAGACGATTACCAGCAGGATTCCCGCGCCGATCCACAACCACAGTCGATTTGTCTGCTTGCTTGCTTCTGCCATGCGACGGTTAATTCCTGAATTGCGGGGGATGAAGTGCCCACTGGATACAAGAGTAGCGCTGAACGCCGGCCCTGAAACGTAAGCGGCCCAGCCGAAGGTCAGTATATAGGACTCAATTCTGGGCGATTGGACTCATATGAAACGCGGATCTAGATTCAGGGGCGCGGGGGGAACGGCGCAGCGGAGTTTCGCCGCGGAGCCGACTGCCATCTACAATAGGAATATGGCACTTGAACAACGATATACGGACGAACACGCCAAAGCTGGTCTCGCCTTCAATTTTCCGGCCATTGAGACTTGGCCCAACCAGTTTCCGGGCTACGAGATTCAAATTGACGACCCGGAATTTACCTCGGTTTGCCCCAAGACGGGTCTGCCGGATTTTGGCGTTTTGACGCTTCGCTATATGCCGCGGGAGCGGTGCGCGGAGTTGAAATCGCTGAAAGAATATCTGTTTTGCTACCGCAATCTGGGAATCTTCCAGGAGAATGTGGTGAACCAGGTGCTGAACGATCTGGTGAAGGCTTGCGACCCCGTTTGGGCGGTGGTGAAGGGGGATTTCCGGCCGCGCGGGGGGATTTCGACTACGGTTGAGGCGCGGTGGCCCAGGCCGGCGGCTTAGCGCCGGCTTGCGCTGCGCAATCTTTGTATTACGCTGCGCAATCCCTGCGACACACTGCGCAATGATTGTGGCGCGCTGCGCAATACCCGTGGCGCTTCGCGTAATCGGTGTCATACACTCCGGTTCAGGTTGCGAGGTTTGCCTTTGGCTACGATTCAGTGGGAACCCGGCGCAGGCAGAGGAATGCTTCGGCCGGCGTTTGTTGCGCTGGGGCTGCTGACCTGCCTGAATCTGCTGAACTACATCGACCGCTATATTCTGCCGGGGGCGCAGCCGCTGATCCAGGCGGAGTTTCACGCGAGTGACCAGCAGATGGGCGCGCTGACGACTGCGCTGTTTATTACCTACATGTTTACGGCTCCGTTTACGGGCTGGCTGGGGGATCGTTTCCGGCGCAAGCCGCTGATTGTGGCTGGGGCGGTGCTGTGGAGTCTGGCGACGCTGGTGACGTTTTGGGTGCACGATTACTGGTCGCTGTACTTTCGCCATGCGCTGGTGGGGGTGGGCGAGGCGACTTTTGGGATTTTTGCGCCGGCGGTGCTGTCGGATTTCTTTCCGGCGAAGGAGCGTAACCGGATTTTGTCGTTCTTTTACCTGGCGATTCCGGTGGGGGCGGCGCTGGGGTACCTGGTGGGTGGCCAGCTTGGTTCTCGGTTTGGATGGCGGACGCCGTTCCTGGTTGGGGCGGTTCCGGGGCTGGTGATTGCTGCGTTGTTTGCCGTTTACGCCACTGAGCCGAAGCGCGGGGGGAGCGAGCGGGCGGATGGCGGAATCGACTGCGGCAAGCCGGTGGTGCCTTCAGCGGGGATGATGGTCGGGAATATTGTGGGACTGTTTCGCAATCCTGGGTTTATGTGCGCGACCCTGGGGATGGCGATGATGGTGTTTACGCTGGGTGGGATTTCGACGTGGATGCCGACCTTTCTGCACCGTTTTGCGGGGATGAATGTGGCCAAGGCAGGGACGATTCTGGGCGCGATTACGGTGGTGGATGGGCTGGCGGGGACGGCGCTTGGTGGATGGCTGGCGCAGCGCTGGCTGCGGACCAATCATCGGGCACTTTACCTGCTTTCGGCTTGGAGCATGATTTTGACGCTGCCGCTGGCGGCGATGGTGTTCTTTGGGCCGGCGACGTGGTCGATCCCGGCGCTGTTTGCGGCGGAGTTTTTCCTATTTTTGAATACGGGGCCGCTGAATGCGGCGATTTGCAACTCGGTTTCGGCGGCGGTTCGGTCGAGCGCGATTGCGCTGAATCTGTTTCTGATTCATGCGCTCGGGGACACGTTTTCGCCGCAGATTATCGGGGCGATTTCGGACCGGTCGAATATGCGGTTGGGGCTGGGGATTACGCTGATTACGCTGGTGCTTTCGGGGATTTTGCTGTTTGCGGGGGCGCGGTTTGCGCCTCGGCTGGACGGGGATGTTGCGGTCTGAAATAGAGTTGTGCGCCGGCCGGCATGGGACTATCATCGGGGCATGACCGTCGCAGGGCGAATTTCGGAAGCTGAAATGCAGGGCAGGACAATTGCCGTCGACAATGCTGTTGCTCAGCAGGAGCTCGAGGGGTTGACGGTGTCGCCGGAGGCCGTTGAAGACATGCGTAATGTTGCTCGCGGCGAGATGACTGTTGAGCAGGCGATTGCAAACGTTCATGCCAGGTTGCCCGATGCCGCGTTACTCGGATCTTGACGCCTATGTCGATTTCAAGACGGGTGTCCTCAAGAATCTGCTTGGTATTCAGGATCAAGCGTTACTGGAGGCGAGCGAGGCGGATCTGGTTTCTATCCGATCTCTGGAACTTGCGATCTCTCCGATTCGAGGAAGTTTCGATCTTGCGCATCTCAGGAGAATTCACTGGCATTTATTTCGCGACGTGTATGTGTGGGCTGGTGAGCTTCGGACTGTCGACATAAGCAAGGGCGACAATCGATTTGCTCACCATGCTTTTGTTGGGAGTGCGGCGCGGCCCATTTTTGAAAAGCTGGCAGCTGAGGATTACCTTGCGTGGCTTGATGCCGGCGCGTTCTGTGCGCGGGCTGCCTATTACTTAGGCGAACTGAATGCGCTTCATCCGTTTCGTGAGGGCAATGGGCGGACGCAGCGGGAATTCGTCCAGTTGCTGGCTCGAAGGCAGGGATATTGCTTTGTTTGGAAGATGGCGAGCAGGGAAGAGATGTTGAAGGCTTCGATTGCGTCGTTTCGGGGGGATTTAGCGGGGCTTCTGGGGATTCTCGGCGCCATTATCCTCCGATAGCATCTTTGGCAGCCCTTAATTCTTGTAATTTTTCGGAGCGGTCTGGCGGGTAGATGGTCACTGCAATTCGAGCGTTAAGGACTGACGCCTGCTTGACAATTTCTGGCGCTATCTCGAATCGGTAGGTCTGGGGTTCAGTTCCTGCTTCAATGCCAATGTCGAATTGGCGAATCTTGGCAGAATCCCAGACTTTTCTCTCATCCTCCGGCAGGTCCAGTATGAGTTTACAGAAGTCTCGAATGGCGGCATTTGGATTCTTCGGTTCCGGGTATCGCCCCGCCTCAAGATGGGCTTCGTAGGTTCGCTTGTGCTTGCCGATGAAGAGGACATGGACTTTGTTTCCAAGTGCTGAGACAAGTGGCTCTAGGTCCCGGTTAGAGTAGATATCCAGGTCTACGTTGAGGTATTTGGTCGACCCTACAGACTCCTTCGACATTGACGGGCCTCCCAATGGCATCTTCATGGGATTCTTTCGGTACTTATTTTAGTTTCTCAAATAGAATAATGGTATGGATATGTCCGTTCGCGTTTATGACAGTTTCGCGGAGATGAAAGCGGACGAGTACCGGTATTGGCAGAGCCGTCCGGTGCATGAGCGGATGGCGGCAGTTTCTGAAATCACGCTTGCGGCCTATGCCATGAAGGGAATCGTTCCCGATGTTCGAAGACTTGAAAGAATTGCTGTCTGTCTTCAACGCGCACGGCGTTAGGTATCTGATTGTTGGCGGCTACGCTGTGTCGTTTCATGCCCAGCCCAGGGCCACCAAAGACCTCGACCTTTTCATCAAGGCGGATCTTGAAAACGCTCAGTTGGCTCATAAGGCGCTAGCCAGTTTTGGTGCGCCACTTTCGGAGATCTCGGTCGAGGATCTCTCCAACCCCAGAAAGTTCTTCCGTTTTGGGCGTGAGCCTTTGGCCGTAGATATTCTACCGGGCATCGACGGGGTTGATTTTGAAGGAGCGTGGGAGCGTCGCGAGGAAGGTGTCGTGGATCAACAACGCAAGCTCACCGCACATTTCATCTCGAAACAGGACTTGATTGCTTCTAAGCTGGCTGCGGGCAGATCCCGAGATCTTGCCGACGTGGAAGCTATCCGGGAAGCTGAAGGCTTGAAGTAGTCGCCGAAAGCCCTTACGAGACGCGGGCGGGTTCGGTGCTGGGCTTGGCTGGGGCGGGGGTGTTTTGGTTGGCGTGCCAGTGCATGAGCGAGAAGGCGCTCTTGCAGATGCCGTAGGCGGCCAGGACGCCGAGCAGCATTGAGGCGATGGAGGCCAGAACCAGCATTACGAAATTTACAAAATCCTGCATACAACTCCTAGAGCGTAATCCTTGCGGCCGGGTGCTCGACTTTGCGGCTTTTGTGGGGCATTCGAAGGTTGTCCTCATGGGCTAAAGCCCATTGGAGTCAATCAACCTTTTCGGCACGACTGAAGTCGTGCCCTTACACAAAGCCTTCCAAAGTGGATTTATCTTCAGCCAACAAATCGGCGCGACTCTCCGGTTTCTGACTTCCGGACCTCGCGAGAGCGGTTTTGCTGCTCTGAATAAGGATTCTCTCAGAGAATGGGGCTGCGTTGACCCTGTGGATGTTGACCACTAGAATACCCCTAGAGGGCGACGCCGATTGTGACGGTTGGGTTAACTGGTTTGCGATCCGTCGCGTTGCCTTTTCCTCCCGCTGAGTCTCTCACGCCCGCCTTCGATACCTCGTTCAAAATATGACAATTACGCACATTTCGGTCCGTGGGGCGCGGCAGCATAATCTGCGCGACATCAATGTTCGGATTCCGCGCAACACGCTTACGGTGGTGACGGGGCTTTCCGGTTCTGGGAAAAGTTCGCTGGCTTTCGACACGATTTATGCCGAGGGGCAGCGCCGGTATGTGGAGACGCTGTCGGCGTATGCACGGCAGTTTCTGGATCAGATTGAACGGCCGGATGTGGATTCGATTGAGGGACTTAGCCCGGCGATCTCGATTGAGCAGAAGACGACTAGCCGCTCGCCGCGGTCGACGGTGGGGACGATTACGGAGATTTACGACTACCTGCGGCTCTTGTATGCGTCGGTGGGGACGCCGCATTGCCCGAATTGCGGCAAGCCGATTACGCGGCAGACGGCGGAGCAGATTGTGCAGCGGATTCAGGCGCTGGGGGACGGGCAGCGGGTGGTGATCATGGCGCCCGTGGTGCGGGGGCGCAAGGGCGAGTTTCGCGAGCTGCTGGATCAGTTGGAGCAGCAGGGGTTTCGGGCGCGGATCGATGGGGAGTTGCGGGATCTGGCGGAGACCGTGGTGCTGGACCGGCGGAAAAATCACACGATTGAGGCGGTGATCGACCGGATTGTGCTGAAGCCTGGCACCGATGGCAACCCGGATGAGAAGACGGCCAAGCGGCTGGAGGCTTCGGTTGGGAAGGCCTTGCAGATGGCCAACGGGCTGGTGCTGGTGGCGGCTTCGACTTCGGCGAGCGCGGAGAAGGAAGAGCAGTTGTTTTCTTCGTCGATGGCGTGCCCGGACTGCGGGTTGGATGTGCCGAAGCTGGAGCCGCGGAGTTTCAGCTTCAACTCTGCGTTTGGGGCTTGCCCGGAGTGCCATGGGTTGGGTTCGCTGTATGATTTCGATCCGGCGAAGGTGATTCAGGATTGGTCGAAGCCGCTGCTGGATGGTGGGTTGGGGCCGGGGTCGGCGTCGCAGTATCTGGTGAAGTCGATTCATGTGGCGGCTACGCGGTATGGGATCGATTTGAAGCTGCCGTTTGAGGATTTGCCGAACAAGCAGCAGCATTTGCTGGTGTATGGGCCGCCGCGGACGGAGGCTCCGAAGACGGGGTTTCATGGGATTTTGCCGTTTTTGCGGGATGGGCTGGAGGATGCGAAGTCGGAAGGGTACCGCGAGTACATGATGCAGTTCATGTCGGCTTCGCAGTGCCCGACTTGCCGAGGGAAGCGGTTGCGGCCTGAGTCGCTGGCGGTGAAGGTGGGCGGGCTGTCGATCAGCGACTTTACGGGGTTGTCGCTGCTGAAGGCGCTGGGGGTGGCGCGGGAGTTGCAGTTTACGGCGCGCGAGGCGATGATTGCGGAGCGGATTCGGAAGGAAGTTGTGGAGCGGCTGGAGTTTCTGGCTGGCGTGGGGTTGAGTTATCTTTCGCTGGATCGGAATGCGGCTACTTTGTCGGGCGGCGAGGGGCAGCGGATACGGCTGGCTACGCAGATTGGTTCGCGGCTGCGCGGGGTGTTGTATGTGCTGGATGAGCCTTCGATCGGGTTGCATCAGCGGGATAACATGCGGCTGATTGGGGCGCTGACTCGGCTGCGCGATCTGGGTAACACGGTGTTGGTTGTTGAGCACGACGAAGATACGATTCGAGCGGCAGATTATGTGCTGGATTTAGGGCCGGGAGCGGGTCGGCTGGGCGGATTTGTGGTGGCGGAGGGTACTCCGGCGCAGATTATGGCCGAGCCTGCTTCGCTTACCGGCAGGTACCTGTCCGGTGAAACGAGCATCATGCATCGGGAGCGGCCGCGGGCGCTGACGGGGAAGTGGATCGAAATACAGGGAGCGCGCGAGCACAATTTGCAGGATGTTACCGCGAAGTTTCCGCTGGGCGTGATGACGGTGATTACGGGGGTTAGCGGGAGCGGTAAGAGCACGTTGGTGAACGATATTCTGTACCGGTCGCTGGCTAAGTCGGTTTATGGGTCGCGCGAGGAGCCGGGGAATCACGATACGCTGACAGGCGCGGATCAGATCGACAAGGTAATCCGGATCGACCAGTCGCCGATTGGAAGGACGCCGAGGTCGAATCCGGCGACTTATACGCAGTTATTTTCTCCGCTAAGAGACTTATTCGCGATGTTACCCGAGTCTCGGGAGCGGGGTTATAAGCCGGGACGGTTCAGCTTCAATGTGGCGGGTGGACGTTGCGAGGCTTGTGAGGGCGATGGGCAGCGACGGATTGAGATGAACTTTTTGCCGGATGTGTACGTGCTGTGCGAGGTATGCAATGGCAAGCGGTATAACCAGGAGACGCTGGCGGTCAAGTTCAAGGGGTATTCGATTGCGGGGATTCTGGAACTGACGATCGAGGACGCGCTGGAGGTTTTCAAGGATGTGCCGCTGTTGCGGAACAAGCTGCAGACGCTGGTGGATGTGGGGCTTGGGTACATTCACCTGGGGCAGAGTGCGACTACGCTTTCCGGTGGGGAAGCGCAGCGGATGAAGTTGGCTCGGGAGCTTTCGAAGCGGCAGACGGGGCGGACGCTGTATCTGCTGGATGAGCCTACGACCGGGTTGCATTTCGACGATGTGCGGAAGTTGCTGGAAGTGCTGCATCGTCTGGCGGATTTGGGCAATTCTGTGGTGATTATCGAGCATAATCTGGATGTGATCCGGAATGCGGACTGGATTCTCGATATGGGGCCGGAGGGCGGTGAGGATGGCGGCCGAGTGATTGCCGAAGGACGGCCGGTGCAGGTGGCGGCGGTACCGGGGTCGTTTACCGGGGAGTTTTTGGCGAAGTATTACGCGGAGCATGGTATGCCGGCGGAGGCTCCTGCGGAGCTGGCGGCGGCGATCGAAGAGAAGGACCCGGCGGTGATTGCCCGGGCGGCTAAGAAGGCTGCTGCGAAGAAGAGTGCGAAGGCACCTGCGAAAGGGCCGCGCGTAAAGAAGATGGGGATTGCATGATGGATGGCGGGATTCCGGAGCGGTTGGAGGGTTCGAATCAGGCTGCGGAATCGCGGACGGATTTGCTCGAGGGGAGTTCGTTGGTTATCGAGCATCGCGATCTTGTGGAGGATGAGGCTGGCGCCGGGGATGGACACGAACACTTGAGTTTGTTTGAGGATGCGGCTTTGGCACCGATTCCGGAGTCTCTGCCGGAGCCAATTCCGGAGCTGGCGGTGATTCGGCATCCTAATTTTGCGGACGCGATGCTGTTTTTGCTGATGCTGCTGGTTGGGGCGTTGGGGACGACTGCCGGGTTAGGTCTGGCAATCTATTTTCACTGGTTTGGGCTGCGCGATTTGGATGCAGCAACGAAGAGTACGCCGGTGGCGCTGGGGTCGCAGTTGGCAATTTACCTGCTGGGGCTTGCGGTTGCCGTACCGTTCTTTCGCATGGCTTGGCACGAGCGATATTTTGCCGGGTTGCATTGGCATGCCGTGACGGCTTATCGGCTGCGTTACTGGCTGGTGGCGGTGGCGTTTCTGTTGAATGTGCTGGCGCTGGTGGTGGGGCTGGTGGTGAAGTTTCCCGAGCATGCTCCGATCGACAAGATGTTTAATACCTCGTCCGATGCGTGGATGCTGGCTTGTTTTGGGGTGTTGATTGCGCCGTTTTTTGAGGAGATGATCTTTCGCGGCTTCTTATTGCCGGCTGTGGCGACGGCCTGGGACTGGGCGGCTGAAAGGATGCATGGAGAGCGGCCGAGGGCGCTGGATGGCGAGGGAAATCCGGTGTGGAGCGCGGGGGCGATGGTGTTCGCTGCGCTGGTGGTGAGCGCTCCGTTTGCGTGGATGCATTCGGCGCAGGTGGCGAAGGCGTGGGGGCCGCTGTTGCTGCTGTATTGCGTGAGTCTGGCGCTGTGCGCGGTGCGGCTCTTGGCTCGGTCGCTGGCGGCGAGTACGCTGGTGCATTCGGCTTATAACTGCATGCTGTTTGCGCTGATGTTTGCGCAGACGGATGGGTTTCGGCATTTGGATAAGATGTAGTGGTGAATACGGTGCATGATGGGGCGCAAGACATGACGAAGACGGAATTTGTTCGGATATTGAGCCGTTTTTTTGCGCTCTATCTGCTTGCCTGGGCCTTGACCGACTGTACCTATCTCCCTCAGTACATCCATTCGCTTGTGCATCACTTGAATCAACACATAGTGGTGGACGTCGATTACTGGCGGGACTACTACTTGCTGGAGACGGCATCCCTGGTGCTGCGCATTGCGGCGCTTTCGCTGGCAGGGGTGTATTTCTGGAATGCCGGGCCACGGGTTTTGCGTTTGTTTACGCCGTCGGATGATGGTGCTGAGAAACCTCAAAGCTGAGATGATGCTGCTGGGCTGGAGCAGGGCTGGGCGGTGTGAGAAACAGCGGATTCCCTGCGGGAATGGCTGACAGAAAAGCAAGGGCATGGACAACAGCAACAACAACCGCGGGTCCTTCGGCTCCGCTGCGCTTCGCTCAGGATGACAGCATTTGTTTGGGTTGGGGTGAAGGGCAGGGGCAAATGCAACGACTCGGCTGCCTTTTGTGATTTCCCACCCTAGCCACAAGAACAAGTGCGTGGCGAGGGTGGGGCACCCCGTTTGGTTGAATTTGGGCGTGATAGTCTCGGTTCAACTATGAGCTTGCCTGCTTCTGATTCCAACGATCCTCTTGAATTGCGCCGAGAGGTGCATTCTGGTGCGGCTGCCGATTTGCCTCGGGTGCTTGGGGCTAGCCATGCTTTGGCGATTGTAGTGGGGACGATTATTGGCAGTGGCATTTTTCTTGTGCCTACGGAGATGATGGCGGCAGTTGGGTCTTCGGGACTGGTGTATCTGGCCTGGATTGTGGGTGGGCTGCTTTCTTTGTTTGGGGCGATGACTTATGCCGAGCTGGGGGCGATGATGCCCTTTGCGGGCGGCGAGTATGTATATCTGCGCGGGGCTTATGGGGATCGCGCGGGCTTTCTTTATATGTGGACGTGGTTTGCGGTGGCGAAGCCGGCTTCGATTGCTTCGGTGACGAGCGGGTTGGCGCGGACGCTGGGGATTTTTGCGGCGTTTCATTGGCTGGAGGTTGTGGCATTTGGAAGCGGGCATTTTGCTGTGCTTTGGTCGCAGTTGTTTGCGATTGCGGTCACCTGGCTGATGACAGGACTGAACTACCTGGGGATCAAGAAGGCTGGGGATTTCCAGGTGGTGTTTACGGTGCTGAAGGCGGTCTTAATTTTGGTGGTGGTGGGGTTTTGCTTTTCTTCGGCGCTGGGGTCGTGGGGGAATTTTGCGACGTCAGTAGTGCCGAAGCCGGGTGGGCTTTCGGGGTTCATGATTGCGTTGATTGCTACGCTTTGGGCGTATGACGGTTGGAACGATTTGACGATGGTGGCGGGCGAGGTGAAGCATCCGGAGCGGAATTTGCCGCTGGCGCTGATTGGCGGGCTATTTGCTGTGGGCGCGCTGTTTATGGCGACGAATGCGGCGATCCAGTATATTTTGCCGGCGGCGCGGATTGCGGCTTCTCCGCGGCCGGCGGTGGCGGCGCTGGGGGTGGTGGCTGGGCCGGCGGGTGCGGCGCTGGTGGCGGCGGGGATGGCTTTCAGCATTTTTGTGACGCTGAATGGGACGGTGATGTCGGGTGCGCGGATTCCGTTTGCGGCGGCGCGCGACCGGCTGTTTTTTCCGAAATTTGCCGAGATCAGCCCGCGATTCAAGAGCCCGGCATATTCGCTGGTGATTCAAGGCCTGCTGTCTTCGCTGCTGTTGCTGGTTTTGGGGCGGTTTCAGCAACTGTT
>Ga0182012_10004209_pt1 | contig 15095 bp, 12 predicted proteins | sample 612S2SmetaG_FD_120486 | JGI IMG/M metagenome (GOLD analysis project Ga0182012, IMG submission 120486) | Permafrost microbial communities from Stordalen Mire, Sweden - 612S2S metaG | ecosystem: Environmental > Terrestrial > Soil > Wetlands > Permafrost | place: Sweden: Stordalen | collected... | reverse complement strand
CCTGGTGTCAGTCGAGCAGTCCGACGATGCCCAGCCCGGGGTGCGGGTGCGGGTGCGGTTCCACGGCCGGCTGGTCGACGGATTTGTGCTGGAGCGTCGCAACGAGACCGACCACACCGGAAAGCTGGGCTGGCTCGATCGCGTCGTGTCTGCCGAACCGGTGCTCACCGCGGAAATCCGCCGTCTGGTCGACGCGGTGGCGGCGCGCTATGCGGGGACCCGGCCGGACGTCGTGCGGCTGGCGGTGCCTGCCCGGCACGCCAGAGTGGAGAAGGAACCCGCGACGATGCCGGCTCTGCCGGTCCCCCTGCTTCCGGCGCCCGTGGACCCGTCGGGCTGGGAGGTTTACGGCCGCGGCGCACAGTTCCTGGACGCCCTGACCGAGTCCCGTGCCGCCCGCGGCGTCTGGCAGGCACTACCGGGCGAACTGTGGGCGGACCGCTTCGCTGAGGCCGCCGCGCAAACCATACGTAGCGGAAAAGCGGTGCTGGCGATCGTTCCCGACCAGCGGGATCTGGACACGTTGTGGCAGGCCGCGACTACCCGCATCGACGAACACAGCGTGGTGGCACTCTCGGCGCGCCTGGGCCCGGCGGCCCGCTACCGGCGTTGGCTGGCGGCGCTGCGGGGCAGCGCGCGGCTGGTGATCGGCACCCGTAGCGCGGTGTTCGCACCGCTGGCTGATCTGGGGCTGGTCATGGTCTGGGCCGACGCCGACGACACCCTGGCCGAGCCGCGGGCACCGTATCCGCATGCCCGGGAGGTGGCGATGTTGCGCGCGCACCAGGCCCGGTGCGCGGCGCTGATCGGTGGCTACGCCCGGACGGCTGAAGCACACGCGTTGGTGCGTAGTGGATGGGCGCACGACATAGTCGCGGCACGGGCGGTGGTTCGTGCCCGTACTCCGCGAGTGGTTGCCCTTGACGACAGCGGATACGCCGAGGAACGCGATCCGGCGGCCCGCACCGCGCGACTTCCGTCCATCGCGCTGCGCGCCGCCCGCTCGGCGCTGGACGCCGGCGCACCGGTGCTGGTGCAGGTGCCGCGGCGCGGGTACGTGCCGTCGCTGGCCTGCGCGCGCTGCCGCACGATCGCGCGTTGCCGGCACTGCAACGGCCCGCTGTCGTTGCAGGACCGGGGTACCGGCACCGTTTGCCGCTGGTGCGGCCGTGTCGACCCGACAATGCGGTGCGTGCGCTGCGGATCGGATGCCGTGCGAGCCGTGGTCGTCGGTGCCCGGCGCACTGCCGAAGAACTCGGCCGCGCATTTCCGGGGACGGCGGTGATCACCTCGGCGGGGGAGGCCATTGTCTCGGAGGTTGCGGCCAAGCCGGCGCTCGTCGTCGCCACCCCGGGGGCCGAACCCCGCGCAGCAGGCGGGTACGGGGCAGCGCTGCTGTTGGATACCTGGGCGCTGCTGGGCCGGCAGGACCTGCGCGCGGCCGAGCACGCCCTGTGGCGCTGGATGACCGCTGCCGCGCTGGTGCGGGCGCGCGGTGACGGCGGTGTGGTGACGGCGGTCGCCGATTCATCCATCCCGACGGTGCAAGCGCTGATCCGGTGGGATCCGGTGGGTCACGCGGAGGCCGAGCTGGCCTCGCGCACCGAAGTCGGCCTGCCACCCAGCGTGCACATCGCCGCCATAGATGGCATGGCCGGCGCTGTGACCGCCCTGCTCGATCAGGCCCAACTGCCCGACCTGGAAGGCCTCCAAGCCGATCTGCTCGGTCCGGTGGATCTGCCGGCGGGCGTACGTCGCCCGGCGGGCACCCCCGCCGATGTGCCGGTGACCAGGATGCTGGTGCGCGTCCGCCGCGAGCAGGGCCTGGCGCTGGCGGCGGCGCTGCGCCGCGGCGTGGGTGTGCTCAGCGCCCGGCAAAACCATCAACCGGTACGGGTGCAGATCGACCCCCTGCACATCGGATAGCGAGCCGCCGGCTAATGCCGGGGTTTGCCCTCATCGGATCATGCCCCGTGGCTATAGTGCATGCGAGAAACAATGGCGTTTCGCCATGTTAATAGGCTGCTACACAAGGGGAGCCACGAAGCCAGTGGAGAACGCGACGGCAGCTGACGGTTCAGTGGATGTGATCACCGACGCGTTGCTTACGGCGTCCCAATTGCTGGTGTCCATATCGGTTCGCTCCATATCGAAGGTCGACGACACCATTACCGTTGCGCAATTCCGAACTCTGCTGATCCTGTCCGATCATGGGCCGATCAACCTGGCCACCTTGGCGGGTCTGCTGGGTGTGCAACCGTCGGCGACCGGCCGGATGGTCGACCGGCTCGTCGCTGCCGAACTGATCGACCGCCTTCCGCACCCGACCTCTCGGCGCGAACTGCTTGCCGCGCTGACCAAACGGGGACGAGACGTCGTCCAGCGAGTCACCGAGTACCGCCGTGCCGAAATCGCCGAGATTGTGCAGAAAATGCCACCCGCAGAGCGGCACGGGCTGGTAAGAGCCGTGACGGCATTTACCGCTGTCGGCGGGGAGCCCGACGTAGCACTAGACATGGATTTGTAGGCGACGGACCCCATCGCCCGTCTGCGCTGAGGTCGGGAGTGTTTCGCCGACTTCCTAGACTGGGCCGGTGCGCCTCGTCTTCGCCGGCACCCCGGAACCCGCGCTACCCGCGCTGCGTCGCCTCGTTGACTCACCCCGTCACGAGGTGGCTGCAGTGCTGACCCGACCCGACGCCGCATCCGGGCGACGGGGCAAGCCGGAGCCGTCGCCGGTGGCCCGCGAGGCGCTCGAGCGCGGCATTCCGGTCCTGCGCCCAGCGCGGCCTAACTCGCCAGAGTTCGTGGCCGAACTGTCAGAGCTGGCACCGCAGTGTTGCGCGGTGGTGGCCTACGGCGCGCTGCTGCGCGACGGGTTGCTCGCTGTTCCCCCGCACGGCTGGATCAACCTGCACTTCTCGCTGTTGCCTGCCTGGCGCGGTGCGGCGCCGGTGCAGGCCGCTATTGCGGCAGGGGACCAGATCACCGGAGCGACGACGTTCCAGATCGAGCCGAGCCTGGATTCCGGACCCGTGTACGGCGTCGTCACCGAGATGATTCAGCCGACCGATACCGCGGGCGATCTGCTCGAGCGCCTAGCCTTTTCGGGCGCGACGCTGTTGTCGACCACGCTGGACGGCATCGCCGACGGGACACTCACGCCCCGACCGCAACCGGCCGACGGGGTCAGCGTGGCACCGAAGATCACCGTCGAGCAGGCCCGGGTGCGCTGGGACCTGCCGGCGCCAGTCGTGGAGCGTCGCATCCGCGCCCTCACACCCAACCCTGGTGCCTGGACATTGATCGGTGACTTGCGGGTCAAACTGGGACCTGTGCACCTCGACGCGGCCGCCCCAGAAACGCTGCCGCCCGGCGGTATTCACGTTGACCGCAGAAGCGTGTGGGTCGGCACCGGATCTGAGCCGGTGCGGCTGGGCCAGATTCAGCCGCCCGGAAAGAAACCCATGAACGCCGTCGACTGGGCCCGCGGCGCCCGGCTCGACTCCGCCTCGCGAGCGTCATGAGCCCGGGCGACCGGCCACCGAGCCGAGGGCCGAAAAAACGGGGCCCACGCCGCCGGCCGCTGGACCCTGGGCGGGCGGCCGCCTTCGAGGTGCTGCGCGCCGTCAGCGAGCGCGACGCGTACGCGAACCTGGCGCTGCCCGCGCTGCTGCGGCAACGCGGTATCAGCGGCCGCGACGCGGCGTTCGCCACTGAGCTGACCTATGGCACCTGCCGTATCCGGGGCCTGCTCGACGCGGTGATCGGTTCGGCCGCCGGACGCCCGCCGGACGCGATCAATCCGGTGCTGCTCGACCTGCTCCGGCTCGGCACCTACCAGCTGTTGCGGACCAGGGTCGATGCCTACGCCGCGGTGTCCACCACCGTCGAACAGGCCGGACTCGAATTCGACTCGGCGCGAGCGGGTTTCGTCAATGGCGTGTTGCGCACCATCGCCGGGCGCGACGAGAAGTCCTGGGTCGACGAGCTGGCGCCCGACCCGAGTGTCGATCCGATCGGGCACGCTGCGTTCGTGCACGCCCACCCGCGCTGGATCGCCCAGGCCTTCGCCGACGCGCTGGGCGCGTCGGCGGGTGAACTCGACGCGTTACTGGCAAGCGACGACGAGCGGCCCCAGGTGCACCTGGCGGCACGGCCGGGAGTGCTCACCGCCGCCGAACTGGCTTCCACATTGGGCCCAGCGGTGGGTGGGACCATCGGCCGCTATTCGCCGTACGCGGTATATCTGAGCGGCGGCGATCCCGGAGAGCTGGCGCCGGTACGCGACGGCCAAGCCCTGGTTCAGGACGAGGGCAGCCAGTTGGTGGCGCGTGCACTCACGCTGGCGCCAGTTGACGCAGATAGCGGCCGATGGCTAGACCTGTGCGCCGGACCGGGCGGCAAGACCGCGCTGCTGGCCGGGCTGGGTTTGCAGACCGGGGCTCGGGTCACGGCGGTCGAGCCGTCCGAGGCTCGCGCGGACCTGGTGGTGCAGAACACTCGCGGGCTGCCGGTGGACGTGCTGCGGGTCGACGGACGCCACACCGGCCTTGACCCGGGTTTCGACCGGGTGCTCGTCGACGTGCCGTGCACCGGGCTGGGCGCGTTGCGCCGTCGGCCGGAGGCCCGCTGGCGGCGAGCCCGGACAGACGTGCCCGCGCTGGCCAAGCTGCAACGCGAGCTGCTGTCCGCCGCGATCGGGCTGACCCGGCCCGGTGGCGTGGTGCTCTACGCCACCTGCTCACCGCATCTGGCCGAAACCGTCGGAGTGGTCAGCGACGCGCTGCGCCGTCATCCGGTCTCTGCGCTGGACACCCGGCCGTTGTTCGAGCCAATCGATGCGGGGCTGGGCGAGGGGCCCTACGTGCAGCTGTGGCCGCACCGGCACGGCACCGACGCCATGTTCGCCGCCGCGCTGCGCCGCCTGCCGTGAGGTTGGCGGCAGCGCTCAGTAGTCTGTCGCTCATGCCCCGCCGCACGGGACCTTCAGTGCCTTTCAGGGAACCGCTGATCGCGCCGTCGATCCTGGCTGCCGATTTCGCCCGGCTCGCCGACGAGGCGGCCGCCGTGCACGGGGCCGACTGGTTGCACGTCGATGTCATGGACGGGCACTTCGTGCCGAATCTGACCATCGGGCTACCGGTGGTGGAAAGCCTGCTGGCCGCCACCGGCATTCCGATGGATTGCCATTTGATGATCGACGACCCGGACCGGTGGGCGCCGCCGTACGCCGAGGCCGGCGCCTACAACGTCACCTTCCACGCCGAGGCCACCGATAATCCGGTCGGGGTGGCCCGCGATATTCGCGCGGCGGGCGCCAAAGCCGGCATCAGCGTCAAGCCGGGGACCCGGCTGGAGCCCTACCTGGAAATCCTGCCGCATTTCGACACCTTTCTGGTGATGTCGGTGGAGCCCGGGTTCGGCGGTCAAAGTTTCATCCCCGAAGTGCTGAGCAAAGTCCGTACAGTGCGAAAGATGATCGATGCGGGGGATTTGACGATCCTGGTCGAGATCGACGGCGGCATCAACGCGGACACGATCGAGCAGGCCGCCGCAGCCGGGGTCGACTGCTTTGTCGCGGGCTCGGCGGTTTACGGCGCCGACGACCCCGAGGCCGCGGTAGCTGCACTACGACGACAGGCCGGTGCCGCGTCGCCGCACCTTCGCCTATGAACCAGCCTCAGTCGGTCGACAGCCTCGAGGCGGCAATGCGCCTGGCGATCGAGCACTCCTACCTGGTCAAGGGCGCCACCTATCCCAATCCACCGGTCGGGGCCGTCATCGTGGATCCCGAAGGCCGGGTGGTCGGTGTCGGCGCGACCGAACCGGCCGGCGGGGACCACGCCGAAGTGGTGGCGCTGCGTCGGGCCGGCCGTTTGGCGGCCGGCGGCATCGCAGTGGTCACTCTCGAGCCGTGCAACCACTACGGCAAGACTCCGCCGTGCGTCAACGCCCTGCTCGAAGCCAGAGTGGGGACGGTGATCTACGCTGTCGCCGACCCGAACGCGATCGCCGGCGGGGGATCGGCCCGGCTGGCGGGCGCGGGGGTCAATGTGCGTTCCGGCGTGCTGGCCGATCAAGTCGCCGCCGGACCACTGCGGGAGTGGCTGCACAAGGAGCGGACCGGGCTGCCGCACCTGACGTGGAAATACGCCGCCAGTATCGATGGCCGCAGCGCTGCCGCCGATGGCTCCAGCCAGTGGATCTCCAGCGAGGTCGCACGCGCGGATCTGCATCGTCGACGAGCCACCGCCGATGCGATCGTGGTCGGCACCGGCACCGTGCTGGCTGACGATCCAGCGTTGACCGCCCGTTTGCCCGACGGCTCGCTGGCTGAGCGGCAGCCGCTGCGCGTTGTGGTCGGGATGCGCGAAATACCTTCAGAGGCAAAGGTTCTCAACGACGATTCGCGCACCATGGTGATTCGTACCCACGATCCCATCGAGGTGCTCAAGGCGTTGTCAGACCGCACCGACGTGTTGCTGGAAGGTGGCCCCACCCTGGCCGGTGCATTCCTGCGGGCCGGGGCGGTCAACCGCATTTTGGCCTACGTCGCGCCGATCCTGTTGGGCGGCCCCAACAGCGCGGTCGGCGATGTGGGGGTACCCACCATTGCGGGGGCGTTGCGCTGGCAGTTCGACGGTATCGACCGGGCCGGGCCTGATCTGGTGCTCAGCCTGGTGGCGCGCGGCGGCTAGTGCTCGGCCGGCGCGGGCACCGCAGCCTGTTGATCGGAGACTTGCGGCTCGTCGGCATGGTCCTCGCGGCCGCCGATCAACAGACCCAGCAGCGCTCCCGCCGCGCAGACGATCGCGGTGATGGTGAAGATGCTGCCGTACATGGCCGCGAACGCCGGGAGGACCTGACCCGCCTGGGCGATCGCCCGATCCACGCCGCTGAGGTCGCTGGGCAGTGCGGCATTCTTCTCGTTGAGGATCTGGTAGAAGCGGTACAACCCCCAGGCGCTCAGCCCGGCGACACCGATCAGCATGCCGGTCATGCGAGACACCACCACCGCCGCCGAAGCAATGCCGTGCTCGGCTGCGGGGACGACTCGCAGGGCGGCAGAGGTCAGCGGCCCGATCACCAGCCCAAGTCCCAAACCCGCGATCAACAGATCGGTTTGCATCGCGGGCAGGGTGAACAATCCGAAGATGCTGTGCACGTCGTGCGGCAAGTCGACCGACCATTGCGAGATCAGCACATAGCCGCCGGCAGCGATGAGCAGTCCGACGAAGGCGACCGCGCGGTCGCCGGCCCGGGTCGCTATCACGCCCCCCAGCACTGCCCCGACGGGCAGTGCGATCAGGAAGAAAAGCAGCATCCCGGCGGCTTCATTCTGGTTCTTGCCCAGCACGCCCTGGCCGAATAACTCCACATCAACCAGCGTCACCATCAGGGCCGCGCCGGCGGCGAATGAAGCGCCCAGCGCGGCCAGGAACGGCCGGAACTGCACCCCCGCCGGGTCGATCAGCCGGGTCCGCGCGAAGCGTTCCCAGAGCAGGAACGCCACCGCGGCAACGGCCGCCGCGATCACCAGGGGCAACCCGTAGCTGGGCAGCGCCTGCTGGCCGTTCGGGTTGGGGTTGTACAACCCCACGACTGCGAGACCGAGAGTGACAGCCAGCAGCCCACCACCTATCACGTCGATCTTCTCCGGCGCGTCGCTGCGGTCGTGAGATGGCAGACTGACCTGGATCAACGCCATGGCGACCAAGGTCAGCGGGATATTGATCCAAAAAATGTCTCGCCAGTCGCGGAACAACCAGACGATGAAAATCCCGTACAGCGGGCCCAGCACGCTGCCCAGCTCCTGGGCGGCGCCGATACCGCCGAGCACGGCTGCCCGGTTGCGTTGCGCCCACAGATCGGCGCCCAACGCCAATGTGACCGGCAACAGTGCGCCGCTGGCGATGCCCTGGATGGTGCGGCCGACGATCAGCACATTGAGGCTCGGCACGTGAATGTTCTGTATCGGGTAACCGAGGATTATCAGATCCCGCAGCGGGTGCCCGACAATCTCCACGTTCAGGCTGGCCGGATTGAAGTTGCCGATTGCCACCGACATCGCGGTGATCACCGAGCCGATCATGAACGCGACCAGGCTTACCTGGAGCAGTCGCTTGCGGCCGAACCGGTCGGAAGCCTTGCCGAGTAGCGGCATGGCCGCGATGTAGCCCAGCAGGTACATCGTGACGACCGGGGTGATCCGCTGCAGTTGGTTAATCGGGATGCCGACGTCGTGCATGATGTCGCGCATGATGGTGACCACGACGTAGGCGTCGAGGGCGCCCAGCAGTACCGCCAGACTGCCCGCGCCGATCGCGACTCGGCGTCCTGCAAGCCTGCTCATCAGCTCCCCGCAGGCTTGTTGATCTGCACCGACTGGCCCCAGTTCGACAAGGTCATCTGGATGGTGTTTCCCTGGCTGTATTGCAGGCTGACCTGGGCCAGCTGGTGGTCGCCGGTCTCCACAATCCAGACGGTGGCCGGCACCGGCTTCGTCGCCTTGAAGGTGGCGGCAATCTTATTCACCGCGTCCGGGGCGACGTTTCCGCTGATACGGACGGTGGTTTGGCCGCTGATTTGGTCACGGCCCTCGGCCTTGGCGTCGGTGAAGTTTGCCAGCAAGTCGGCAACGCCGATGTCCGGGCTCAGGATCGTCGACGGGTCGTAGATCTCCGACGCCGGACCGACGTCGGTCATTGATTTGTCGCCCGGGTTGAGAGCGTCGGTGTAGAGATCACCGCCGATCACCACGAAGTCGGCATCGATGTCTTGTCCAAGGTAATTGAGGCTCGCGGTACCCTGCGCTGCGGTGTTGGGGCTTGTGACGAGGTCGCCGGTCAACTTTCGCACGGGCAGCCCAGGAATTTTGCCGGTCACGGTCAGCACCAGATGCGCGCTCTTGACGTTCTTGGTGCTTTCGGCGGACTGCTTTACCAACGTCGCGGCGTCGGGCAATGGCCCGCCGCTCGGGCTGGAACTGAACGAGCAGCCGGCGATCAGGCCGGTCGCGAGGACCAGGACAGCGAACACGGCCAGGAGGCGGCGGCGGGTCTGCATACCCTGCATCGTAGAGGGTTCCGGTGGCCGGGCTTGTGAACGTGGGGCCTTGGGGCCGCCCCCGGGGAACGGTGTGTAGCCGTTTACGCTGCCAACTAGCCTGTTGGAATGTTCACCGGAATTGTCGAGGAACTCGGAGAAGTGACCGGCCGGGATGCCCTCACCGACGCTGCACGTCTGACCATTCGTGGACCGGTCGTCACCGCTGATGCCGGCCACGGCGATTCGATTGCGGTCAACGGCGTATGCCTGACGGTCGTCGAGCTGCTGGCCGACGGCCAGTTCACCGCCGACGTGATGGGCGAGACACTGGGCCGCTCCAACCTGGGCGAACTGCGGGTCGGCGGCCGGGTGAACCTGGAGCGTGCCGCGGCTATCAACAGCAGGCTCGGCGGCCACATCGTCCAGGGCCATGTGGACGGTACCGGTGTGGTGGTTTCGCGTGCACCGTCCGAGCACTGGGAGGTGGTGCGCATCGAGGTGCCCGCTGCCGTGGCGCGCTACATCGTGGAGAAGGGCTCGATCACCGTCGACGGCATTTCCCTGACGGTGTCGGCGCTGGGCGCCGACCCGCGCGACTGGTTCGAGGTCTCGCTGATCCCCACGACGCGGGAACTGACCACCCTGGGCAGTGCTGCGGTCGGGACGCAGGTGAACCTCGAGGTGGACGTGATCGCCAAGTATGTCGAACGGCTGCTGCAGACCTCGCCTACCGGGGATGTGACCAGCTGACCGAGCCCTGAAAAGCCGCGGCAATAACCATGGCCGCCTCGTGGTTCATACTGGATGGAACATCAGGCGAGCAAGGAATCAAACGATGACGAAGTTGGACTCCGTCGAAAGGGCGGTTGCCGACATTGCGGCGGGGAAGGCCGTCGTCGTCATCGATGATGAGGAACGCGAGAACGAGGGCGACCTGATCTTCGCCGCCGAAAAGGCGACACCGGAAATGGTGGCCTTCATGGTCCGGTACACCTCGGGGTACCTGTGCGTACCGCTGGACGGTGCGATCTGCGACCGACTGGGCCTGCTACCGATGTACGCGGTGAACCAGGACAAGCACGGGACTGCCTACACCGTCACCGTGGATGCAAAACATGGGGTGGGAACCGGCATTTCGGCTTCCGACCGGGCCACCACGATGCGCTTGCTGGCCGATCCCACCAGCGTCGCCGATAATTTCACCCGACCTGGCCATGTGGTTCCGTTGCGCGCCAAGGACGGCGGCGTGTTGCGGCGCCCCGGTCACACCGAAGCCGCGGTCGACCTGGCCCGGCTGGCGGGGCTGCAACCCGCGGGCGCGATCTGCGAGATCGTCAGTCAGAAGGACGAGGGCGCGATGGCCCAGACCGATGAATTGCGGGTCTTCGCCGATGAGCACGGTCTCGCGCTGATCACCATCGCCGACATCATCGAATGGCGGCGCAGGCACGAGAGACATGTCGAGCGGATTGCCGAAGCGCGGATCCCGACCCGGCACGGAGAGTTTCGCGCCATCGGCTACGCCAGCATCTACGAGGAAGTCGAACATGTGGCGCTGGTGCGCGGCGATATCGCCGGGTTGGAAGGCGACGGTGACGACGTGCTGGTGCGCGTGCACTCTGAGTGCTTGACGGGTGACGTTTTCGGCTCCCGGCGCTGCGACTGCGGGCCACAGCTGGACGCGGCGATGGCTATGGTCGCGCGGGAGGGGCGCGGCGTGGTGCTGTACATGCGCGGCCACGAGGGCCGCGGCATCGGCCTGATGCACAAATTGCAGGCCTACCAGCTGCAGGACGCCGGCGCCGACACGGTGGACGCCAACCTCAAGCTCGGATTGCCGGCTGATGCAAGAGATTACGGCACTGGGGCGCAAATACTCGTCGACCTCGGAGTCCGGTCGATGCGACTGCTGACCAACAACCCGGCCAAGCGGGTCGGGCTGGACGGGTACGGCTTGCACATCATCGAACGGGTGCCGCTTCCGGTGCGGGCCAACGCCGAGAACATCCGTTACCTGATGACTAAACGCGACAGGATGGGCCACGACCTGACCGGTCTGGACGACTTCCACGAATCTGTGCATCTGCCAGGTGAATTCGGTGGTGCTTTGTGAGCGCCGGCGACGATGCAGAGCGGCGCCGATGAGCGGTGGCGCCGGCGTGCCGGAGATACCGGCGCTGGACGCCTCTGGTGTGCGGCTCGCTATCGTCGCAAGCACGTGGCACAACGAGATCTGCGATTCATTGTTGGCCGGTGCTCGCAAAGTCGCTGCCGAGTGGGGCATTGACAACCCAACTGTGGTACGCGTGCTTGGCGCGATCGAGATTCCGGTGGTAGCGCAGGAGCTCACTCGCACCCACGACGCCGTCGTCGCCCTGGGTGTGGTGATCCGTGGTCAGACACCACATTTCGACTACGTCTGCGATGCGGTGACCCAGGGCCTGACCCGTGTCTCGCTGGACGCGTCGACACCGGTTGCCAACGGGGTGCTGACCACCGATACCGAGGAGCAGGCGTTGGACCGGGCCGGGCTTCCGACGTCGGCCGAAGACAAGGGGGCGCAGGCGACCGGTGCCGCTCTGACGGCCGCGCTCACCTTGCGTGACCTGCGTGCTCGGTCGTGAGTCCGTCGCAGGACCGCGAGGTCTGGGATGCCGAACTGCGCCCGCACTGGACACCCTTATTTGCCTACGCCGCGGCGTTTCTGATCGCTGCGGTGCACATCGTGGTGGGATTGCTGCTCAAGATCAGGACCACCGGGGTGATCTTCCAGACCGCCGACCAGGTGGCGATGGCCCTTCTGGGCCTGGTCATCGCGGGTGGTGTGCTGTTGCTCACGCGGCCGCGGCTGCGGGTGGGTCCGGCTGGCCTTGCTGTGCGTAATCTGCTCGGCTATAAGCTGGTTCCGTGGTCGGATGTGGTTGGTGTGTCGTTTCCTGCCGGTCGCCGCTGGGCACGAATCGACCTTCCCGACGACGAGTACATCCCGGTGATGGCGATCCAGGCGGTCGACAAGGATCGCGCCGTGGACGCCATGAATACGGTCCGCGCGCTGCTGGCCCGGTACCGGCCTGACTTGCACGTTCGCTGAACGGCGGTAATCGGCCCAGACCCGGGTGTCGTCGATGGTGACAGCCATCCGGCAGTAGGCTCAGCGCGTGCTGCGCGAAGCGATATAGCAATGGCCACCACGCCGTATGCCGGGCTCAGCGACCTCGGGCGTAAACGTGCCCGCAACGACGACCGGTGGGGAGCAGACGCGGCGCAGCGGCTCTACATGGTCGCCGACGGGGTGGGCAGCACCAGCCGCGGCGATCTGGCCGCTGCGCTGGTCGTGGAGTTGCTGCCGCGTTACGTGGCGCACCACCTCGCCGGTGCCGACCTCCGCGATGCCCAGGCGGCCGAAAGGCTGGGCCACGCGCTGGTGGAGATGTGCAACGACTTGTACGCCCGCAGCCGCACCGACCCCGATCTCAGCAGCGCCGACACCACCGTCGTCGCGGGGGTGATCACCGACTCGCGCGCGCTGATCGCTCACCTCGGTGACAGCCGCGCCTACCTGTACCGAGACGGCCAGGTGCAGCGACTGACCAAAGATCACACCATCGTGCAGGCGGTGTTGGACGCGGGTGAGATCACCGCCGAGCAGGCCGCGCATCACCCAACCCGCTCGGTAGTTACCCGGCACGTGCTGATGCCCCCGCCCGCCAAGCCCGATGTCAGTGCGCTGGACCTGCATCCTGGTGACCGGATCCTCTTATCCAGCGACGGTTTGCACGGTGTCATCGATGACGCGACGCTGGCCGCCATCCTCACCGACCACCCGGACCCGGCCGACGCGTGCCGCGCGTTAACCGCGGTCGCAAACCAGGCCGGGGGACCCGACAACATCACCGCCGTGGTGGTCAATGCCGACCGAGTGCCGCCCCTGCCCGTGCGCGACCCCGTAGCGGCCGCGCCGCCTCAAGCAGGTACGCCGCCATTACAGCCGTGGCGCCCCCGGCAACGGCGCGGACTGACATTGCTCTTGCTCGCCTTCGTCGTGGTCCTGGTCGCCGCCGCCATCACCGGCTACCTCGTGTGGTCGCGCCATTACGCATCCCAAGCTCCGAGCGGGCAAACCACAACGTCCTCGGTGCAGACCGCAACGCCCCCCGCCGGCAGCGCCTATCCGGATCTGCCCCACGCCCTGTCTGTTGATGGGTATCGTCAAGCGATGTGAGTGAGTCTTCCATTCCCGCTGTGCTGCGGGAGCGGGCCAGTCTGCGGCCCAAGGAGACAGCGTTCACCTACGTTGACTACGAGCAGGACTGGGCGGGTGTTGCCGAGAGCCTGACGTGGTCGCAGCTGTATCGGCGAACGCTGAACGTCGCACGCGAGCTCAGATCTTGTGGGTCGACTGGCGATCGCGCCGTGATATTGGCGCCGCAAGGACTTGAGTACGTCGCTGCGTTTCTCGGCGCATTACAGGCCGGTTTGATCGCGGTTCCGCTGTCGGTTCCGCTGGGTGGTTCCAGCGATGAGCGTGTTGGTTCGGTGCTGGGTGACGCGTCGCCGTCTGCCATTCTCACGACATCCTCCGTCGCAGCCAACATCGCCGACTACATCAAAGTGAAGTCCGCGCCGTCAGTCATCGAGCTTGATTTGCTGGACCTGGACTCGCAGCAGGGATCCGTCACCGAGGTCGATAGTCCGCCCACCATCGCGCATCTGCAGTACACCTCCGGGTCAACCCGTACGCCAGCGGGAGTCATGGTCTCGCACAAGAACATTCAGGTCAATGTCGAACAGATCATGTCCGCCTACTATAGGGACGGGGATGCGCCGCCGGACACCACGGTGGTGTCGTGGCTACCGCTATTTCACGACATGGGTTTGATCTTCGGAATCGCCTTCCCGATTCTGGGGGGATTTCGCACCGTACTCACAAGCCCACCATCGTTCCTGCAGCGACCGGCGCGGTGGATGCAAATGCTGGCAAGTAACACTCACGCATTCTCCGCAGCGCCGAACGTCGGCTTCGAATTGGCGGCGCGGAAAACATCAGACGACGACCTGGCCGGGCTCGATCTCGGCGGCGTGCAAAACATCCTCAACGGCGCCGAACGGGTGAACCCCCCGACGCTGCGGCGCTTCGCCGAGCGGTTCGCCCGATTCAACCTTCGTCCCGAGGCATTACGGCCCTCATATGGGCTCGCGGAAGCCACGCTCTACGTGGCGACCCGCGAATCGGGTCACCCACCAGAAACCGTGCACTTCGAATCCGGTGAACTGACCGCCGGCAAGGCGAAGCGGTGCGCGGGCGCAGACGGGACACCGTTGGTCAGTTACGGCGTGCCGCAGTCGCCGCCCGTGCGCATCGTCGATCCCGAGACCAGCATCGAATGTGCGGCCGGAACGGTCGGAGAGATCTGGACGCTTGGCGACAACGTCGCCGCCGGCTATTGGCAGAGACCTCAAGAGACTGAACGCACCTTCGGAGCAACGCTTGTCGATCCATCGGCCGATGCACCCGAAGGGCCGTGGCTGCGAACCGGCGATCTCGGCGTCCTGTCCGACGGCGAGCTGTTCATCATCGGCCGGATCAAGGATCTCTTGATCGTCTACGGGCGCAACTACTCTCCCGACGACATCGAGGCGACCATCCAGGAGATCACCCGAGGCCGCTGCGTGGCGATCTCGGTTCCGGGTGAGGACGAAGAGAAGCTGGTTGCCATCGTCGAACTGAAGGCGGGCGACGAGTCCGAAGAGGCGGCGCAAAGGCTGGCTGCGGCCCGCCGTGAAATCATCGCAGCGATATCGAGGTCACACGGGCTGGGTGTGGCGGATCTCGTTCTGGTGCCGACTCATTCGATTCCCCTCACCACCAGCGGCAAGGTCAGACGACGGGACTGTCTGAAACTTTATCTGGCTAATGAGTTCAACCGCCTGGACGAGGGAATCCGCCGGCCGGCGCAGCGCGTGGTCGACGACACCGACGGGGACGCCGGGCCCGACGCGGGGTTGACCCAGCGCGTGCGCACCCTCCATCAGCAGCAACATG
>Ga0182012_10004208_pt1 | contig 15095 bp, 14 predicted proteins | sample 612S2SmetaG_FD_120486 | JGI IMG/M metagenome (GOLD analysis project Ga0182012, IMG submission 120486) | Permafrost microbial communities from Stordalen Mire, Sweden - 612S2S metaG | ecosystem: Environmental > Terrestrial > Soil > Wetlands > Permafrost | place: Sweden: Stordalen | collected... | reverse complement strand
TGGAAGTGCTGCAGCGGCTTCCCGGGCACCAGTTCAGGCACGACACCGCCCACCGAGTAGTCCGCAGGGGTGAACAGCGGCGTGTTGACCAGATCGGCCTGCAGCTTTGGGTGGCGCACCGAGATGCGGCCGTCCAGGCCATAGTCGATGGAGGAGCTGGTGAACGTGCCGGGCTCCAGGTCCTCGATGATCTCGAAGACCTTGCCCCCGACGTTGACGCTGCAGCGCGCCCGGCGGCCGCCCGGCGCGTTGGGTGAGGTAGACACGTGGAACGACCCGAGCACCTGGTTGGGCACATCCCAGAACGCGATGTAGGAGTTGTCCTTCCACACCGGGTCGTTCGGCCCCGCGGCGTCGGGATGGATCGGCTCGGCCAGCGGGCCCCAGTTTGTGTCGATGGTCGCGGTCATAGTGTTCTCACTCCGGTTCTCTCGATGATTTACGCTGCTGCGCCTTTGGGGTGGTGGTGCGATCTGCGAATTGTCACAGATGCCGACGTGGATATCTCACCGCAGTGGCGGCGTGGCCAGCTCGGCGACCGCGACGTGGTTTTCAGCGTATTGGCGTTTGATCGCCTGAATCAAGGTGGTGGTAAAGGAGATCATCCAGATGCAGAATGCCACCAACAGCACCCACCACGCCATGATTCCGTTCCAGGCGAACGGACCGGTCTTGAAGAACACGATCAACCCACCCGGGATCGTGAGCGTGGCGGTCAGGAAACTCAGGTAGCCGATCCAGCGAGGGAAGACCGGCCGGTCACGGGAGTCCTGCAGGATCGCGATGCCGATGACGATCTCCTGCAGGATCACGGTGGAGACGAGTCCCAGGAAGATCAGCCATGCCATGTCGTTGTAGCGGGCGGTGATCTCCGGGTTGCCGTCAGGGCGGAAGGCCGCAGCCTGCCACATCATCACCGGGATGAGGAATTCGATGGTCAGCAGGGAGCCGAGGATCAGCTGCAGTTGAGCCAGTACCTCGGCCCCAGGAATGCGTTTGAGTTGTGCGCTGACCGCGACGGTCCAGGATGCGACAAGGGCGCAGCCGACCATCGTGACCCAGAGGCCGATGCGGATCTGGATCGTGTTGTGCTGAAAAAATTTCGCAGTCGCTTCGGCGGTGTTGCCGGGTGCTGGCGGTGGCACGAATCCGGCGATCACCCAGAAGCCGCCGAGGAATAGGGCCATGAAGACGAATCCACCTGCGGCGCAGATGAGTTGGTTTCGGTACGCGGTGGTTTTCATCGCCGTCATCCCCAGGCCAGTGCTGCCCGGCGGCGTTTCATCGCGCGCTGCCATCGGTCGAACCACAACTCGAATGTGACGGTGTGGCAGACCCGGTTTCTCTCGTCCTGCCAGCGGTAGACCGCGCAGCGCATATTGGTATTGGGCCACATCGGCATGTTCCCGGTGGACAGGGCCTCTCCGCTGAACCCCAAAATTCGGCCACGTTCGTCCTCGATCTCGAGTTCCTGGCGGATCGGCATGAAGTTCACCGCGTGGTGTTCCAGGACGCGCCGGCGGGTTCGAACGATGCGCAGGGCTTCGCGGTCGCCGAACGAGTAGATCCATCCGGAGACCGGAACCAGCTTCTCCGGCGGCAGGGTGTACACCTCGGCCCAGACGGGGTCGGTGTCGAGGGCTTCGAATCCACCGTGATTGAGCGCGATGTCACCGAAGTACATCGGCGCCCAGCAGGTCGGCGGCACTTTGATGGCATCCTGGCGCTCGGTGCGCAATTGATGAATGGACCGGTCCCGGACGTCGTAGGTGTCGACGGAGTATTCGGTGCCGTTGACGACGACGTCGCCGGTGTAGTGCATGAACTGCTCGAATCCGCCTGGCCGGCGGGCGCCTTCGAAGTGGTCCTCTTCGCCGGGGGTGACATGGCCGCGGGCGACCAGCGGGGTGACCGCGGTGCCGGTGACATCCATGCGGGTGTTGCCGTCGTTGCTGGTGTAGGTGAGCCGGATGATCCTGCCGGGTTCGATGAACTCCAGGCGCAGCCCGTTGGCGGTGGTGACGGAGTCTTCGGTGACGGTGGGCCACGGCATGGAGATCTCGTAGTCGAAGAACTCGGCATCCAGTGCGTCGATGTTGTCCATGCCCTGCCAGAACATGACGCCGCCCTGACTCATCGGAAAAGCCGGCTGGCACCGCAGGTAGACGAAGACGCCCAGTCCGTGTTCGGGGACACAGAAACCGAAGTAGTTGGTGTAAACGCGGTGGTGGTGCCAGGTTTCGCCGTCCGGCGGCAGCGGGTAGAGCAGATCGACGTCGGGTGCGTAATGATCAAGGGGCATGCGGGCTCCTGGTGGCGGGGGCGATGATTTCGACGCGCCCGGCCGACCCGTCGACCCGGATCAGGTCGCCGTCGGCGATGGTGTGGGTCCCGATGCGGGTGTTGATCACGGCGGGCAGGCCCAGTTCGCGGGCGACGATTGCGCCGTGGCTCATGGATCCTCCGACGTCGATGACGACGGCGCCGGCAAGCTGGAACAGCACCACCCAGCTGGGGTCGGTGGTCTCGCAGACCAGGATGTCGCCGGGCTCGAAATCGTCGACCTCATCGGGATCGCGGACGACACGGGCCCGCCCTTCGGCGATGCCCGAACTGACGGGCACTCCCAGGACGACGGATTCCCGCCGCAGCTCCTCCTGGGCAGCCCTCGCCACGGGAACCGGTGTGCCGACCCACCGTTCGGGCAATTGCAGATCGAGGTAGTCGGCGTGGCGCCGTCGGCGCTCGGCGGTGCGCTGCGCAAGGTCATTGGGCGGGGAACCGCTGATCTCGTGCAGCGTCGCGAAGAAGACATCCTCGCGATCGGTGAGCCTGCCCTCGCCGACCAGCCGGTCGCCGATCTCGCGGGCCGCGGCCCGGCCGCCGTCGACGGTTTGCAGGAACGCCGCCTTGCCGATTTCGCGCATCGGCAGGTACCGGGCGGCGACAGCAAGGGTGGACTTCGCGGCCCGACGCCGGGCGCGGGGCAACGCGGCGAGCAACGTGGTCTCGGCCCGTCGCCGGATGTCGATCTGGGCGCTTTCGCGTAGTTTCGGGCTCTGGTCGTCGGGCATCCGTCGATAGCTCCCGGTGATCTCGGTGATCGCGCGGGGATCTTCGCGCCACGATCGGCTGGCCAGCTGACCTTCGTTGGGGGCGTGAAAGCCATGGCGGCCCAGGAATTCCCGCATCGTCATGTCGCCCCGGGATACGTCCCATAGGTCGGCGCTGACGTTGGTCTCCTCCATCCCGCCGTACCCGGTCATCAGGTCCAGCTCGAGGCCGGGATGGCCGGCCGCCGCGGCGAGTTTGGTGACCCGGTCATAGCAGCCTTGTGCGGCAAGGGAAGCCAGCATGTGCCGGCGCATGGCCCGCCGCAACAACTGTCTGGCCTGCTCGAGCCGGACCTCGGGCGGATCGGCCGGCGACGGGCCGGTGGCCGCACGCCACCACGTGTCGATCTCGGACCGCAATGAGCGCAGCCGACCCGGCAGCAACACCAGGTTGACCGGCATCTTCGCCGCCACCACCGGATATCGACGAACCGAAGGGTGCCGTTCGACATCGGGGTCAGCCCTACCGAACATCTGTTCCTCGAACGCGGCACCTGAGGAGCCCGGCATGTGATCGCACAGCTCGCAGACGAGAGTCAGGTTCCCGGCCAGCCGGCCGTGAAACAGTCCGGTCAACCGGCCATCGAGGGCCTCGGGAGCCGTGACCTGCCGCGCCGGCAACACACCGGCATCGGCGAACGCCGCGCGCAGGCCGGCCTCACAGGGGTCGCGCCAGAAGGTCCAGCCCAGCGGCGTCAGCACACCGGGCAGCACCTCGGCCATGTTCACCGTCGTCCAGCGGATGCCCGGCGGTGAGTACTCGTGCAGGATCGAATCCTCTTTGCTCGGCGCGGTATTCACCAGCTGAGCTCCATGTTCACGATGCCGCGCAGCAGCGGGAAAGTCCGGAATTGGGGGTCCAGGCTGGTCAGCCGATGGCGCGGGAAACGTTCGATGAGGACCTCGAGGAACACCTCGAGCTCGAGTCGGGTCAGTGCATGCCCGACGCACTGGTGCGGGCCGGGGCCGAAGGCAAGCGACCGCGACTCAGGGGCGCGTCCGAGGTCGAGAACGTCGGGGTCGTCGTAGACCGCGGCGTCGCGGTTCGCAGATCCGATGTAGGCCAGGATCATGCTGCCTGCCGGGATGATCACCTCGCCGTAGACGACCTCCTCGCCGCAGATGCGGCCGGTGCCCTGCGCGGAGGTGTCGAATCTGAGCAATTCCTCGGCGGCGGTCGGCACCAGCGACGGGTCGGCGAGCAGTCGGTCGAACTGGTCGGGGTTGCGGTGCAGCGCCAGCAGGGAAAGACCCAGCGCTCCCCCGGTCGTTTCATGGCCGCCGATGTAGAGCAGGACCGCGTTGGCGGCGACGGCTTCCCGAGTGATCTCGCCGTCGGACTGGTCGGCGATCTGCACCATCGCCGAGAACAGGTCGTTGCACGGCTCGATCGCGCGCTTGTCAGCGAGCCCGATGAAGTACTCCATCAGCCGCACGACGCGGTCGTTCACGATCGCCTTGGTTTCCGGGCTCATCGGCAGGAACTCGAAAGCCGGCCCGAGTTCCAGCGCCCACTTGCCGATGGCCTCGTTGTCCTCGGCGGGCACCCCGATCATCTCGCCGATGACGATCCGGGGGAACGGCTCGGCGAAGGAAGAAATAAATTCCATGCCGCCGGCGTCCAGTTGCTTGGTGATCAGTTCTTCGGCAACGGCTTTGATCCGCGGGCGAAGTGCGCTGACCCGCTTACCGGTGAAGGCGGCCTGGAACATCTTCCGCAACGAAGTATGCATCGGGGCGTCGGCGACGTGCGCCATCTGGACGAAGTAGCGGTAGAAGGGTTCGTTGACGACCTGCGGACCGTAGCGGGAAGTCTCGCGGTCGGTGTATTTCATGAAAAGCCTTCGGTCCCGGTAGAAGGCGGCGACGTCGTCGTAGCGCGAGAGCACATAGATTCCGAGTCCGCCGATCTCGTGGATGGGGCTCGATTCCCGCAGCTGCCGGTAGGCGGGATAGGGGTCGATGGCCATTTCGGGGGCCAGTGGATTGAACTCGATGACGGTCACAGCCGTACCTCCTGAGTTTTGGCGTGCGAATGCTCGCGCCAGGCGTTGACCAGATCGGCGTTCTGCGCGGGGCTCGTTCCGTAGGTGGAGATCTCGTCGACGCCGAGGGCCCGGTAGGCGGCCATCGTGTCCACACAGTCGGCGGGTGAACCGGTGAGCGACGTGGAGTACATCCACTCGTCGGGGACCAGCTTGGCGACTTCGGCCAGATCAGACCTGTGGAAGTGGTGGTCGATACGGTCAGGGTCGCGCCTGAACATGGGGTGCGCGCGAATTCGGCTCGAAGGCAAAGTGTCCCAGCCGTTGAGGCGCTCGTAGACCTCGGCCATCCGCGGCTGGCCCAGGTAGGTGACCATCCGCGCGTGCATCTGCAGACGCGCCTGCTCGTCGTTCAACCCGGAGACCGAGACCAGTGGCAGGCAGACCCGAAGCGTGGCGAAGTCTCGGCCGATCCGTTCGCACTCCTGCTTCATGTCACGAAGGGCGTTACTGACCGCTTCCAAGGTCAGGAACGGCTGCAGGTAGACCCCGTCGAACAACGGTGACGCCGACATCCGGCAGGCCTTGGGGCCGCCGAAATGCACGGCCCATATCTCCGGCGGTGGCCCGTCGTACCGATCGGCCATGTGCAGGCCCTCGAACCGTCCGGCCGGCCCGTCGGTGGTCACGACCTCACCGCGCCACAGTCGCCGGTAAATGTCGGCGTAGTGCAGAAGCGCTGCGCGCGTGACCGTTCCGATACCCGCGTTCGAGATATAGGCATCCATGCTGCGGCCCAGACCCAGAGTCAAGCGGGGTCCGAACGCGGAATGCAGGGTGGCGCCCAGAGCCGCGGTCACGATCGGTGGCCGTGCCGAGGGGATCAAAGCACCGGTCGCGAGCTCGAGTCGGGAGGTGCGGGCGGCCATCGCGCCCAGCAGAACTCCCGCCTCCTTGAGGTCGTAGCGCTCGGAGAGCCAGACGCGCCGGTAACCGATCCGTTCGGCATCGACCGCCTGGGCGATGACCTCGGCCGCATTCGTGATCCGGCCGCCGGCGATGTAGGCGCTCAGGTCGTCGACGACCGGTGCGGGGTAGCTGTCTGCGGAATCCTCTGGCATGCACATTCCTGGTTTCGGTGGCGCCGTCGTCAGCCCAGTAGAGCTGCGGTGCCGAGGTCGTCGAAGGCAGTTCCGAAGCGGCGCAACAACGTCAGGCTGACGTCATCGGACTGGTAGTCGGCGCTGGCGTAGGTCTCCAGCCACGCCGTCAGGCCGTACGCAGGAGTGCACCGGTAGGTCCGCCACGCCTCGTCCGGCGTCAACTCCGGACCGAGGGCATCGAGATAGTGCGCCAGCAGGTCACGTTCGTGAGTGCGACGGTCCGTTTCGGTCAGGGCGCTGGTGATGAAGTAGCCCACGTCGTGCGACCAGTTGCCCCTGCGCACCAACTGCCAGTCCAGGAAGCCGACGGCGCCATCGGGCATAGTGTACGTGTTCCCGATGTGGGTGTCGCCGTGCAACAACGTCTGTGGGCCCTGCTTGGACAGCGCCGCGCTACGGCGCGAAAGCCACAGGCACCGATCCCAACTCCGTGCCGAGTCGGGCAGGATATTCAACTGCCCCGCGTCTTTGAGCCGCGGTGGGCCTTTGATGCCGCCGATGAGCGCCAGCAGGGTCCAGCCGTGCTGAATTCGCCACGGCCGGATCCAGGACAGTGCCGGCGGCAGGTTGTTCCAGAAGTGGCGGTGCAGGCTGGCGATCTCCTCCAGTCCACGGGCCACTTCGGCGACACTCAGCGGGCTTGTGGCGATGTTGGCCACGGCACCGGCCGCGACGACGTCCTCCATGACGACGATCGAGTTCAGCCGTCGCCGGTCGATCCCGACCGCGTAGACGACGGGGCGCCGCATGGGCAGCGGCTCTCCCGAGGAGAACAACCGGGGTTCGGGCGTGAGCAGCGCCAGCGAACTGAGCATCAGTCGGTGACTCAGCCGGCCCTGGGCCTTGAGGAACAGCGTCGCCGGACCGTCGCCGTCCCGATAGGTGAGGTGGATCCTGGCTCTGGTGGTGGTGCCGGGATCGATCGGGTCGGTGTCGACACGACCCACCACTGCTCCCGGGTGTTGCGCCGACACAACGCGCGTCGCCCAGTCCGGGCTGAATCTCCAGTCGGTCGGCACCTCCACGGTGACCGCCGCTAGCGCCCGGGTCACGCGGTGATGCCCGCGTGGGCAATCTCCGTGTCGGTATCGGTCTCGGTCTCGGTCTTCACGAGCAGGCCCTCCCTACAGCACATGATGTGATGCCTAAAGTCGCACGGCTCTGCTCCACTGTCAAGAGTCGATATCTCTTTATCTCAGGAGCTAGACTTCTCTGATGATTTCGCCGGTCGCCGATTACCATCGAGCGGTGAGTACGCCGTCGTCCGACCAACCGCGCACTGGTCGCCGCCGGTCCATCGAGGTGCGCGCCGGCCTGCTCGAGGCGGCCGCGAAACACTTCGCCGCTCGCCCCTACGCGGAGGTCACGACCAAAGAGATCGCCGAATCGGCCGGTGTCTCGATGTCGGTGATGTACCGGCATTTTCCAGCGAAGACAGACTTGTTCCGTGAGGTCACACTGGTGCCGCTGATCGGCGCGATCGAGGAGTTCGCCACCAGCTGGCGATCTCAACGAAACGAGCCTTGGACGTCATACCGGCTCGCCCGCGAATTTCTTCGTGACCTCTACCTGAACCTGGTCGACCACCGCGACGCACTCATCGCATTGGTCAGCGCCGACGGGCTGGACACCGACCTTGTCGAAGAGTTGGTCGTCGCGATCAACCGCCTCTTCGACCAGGTGCTCCTCATCGGAGTGTATGAATCCGAACGGGTCGGATGGTATGACCGCGAAGGACTGGACCTCGCGGTGCGACAGATCGCCGCAATGGTGTTCGGCACCATCGCCTTCGACCGCTGGCTAATGCCGCCCGGTGCCACAAACGATCAGGACAAGTTCCTCGACAGCCTTACTCAGCTCGCAGTGTGGGGACTGTCCCGTCGGCCGCCCGACGGGTACGACGAGTCCGCACCTGTCCCGTAATGGTCTGGGTCATTTATGGTGTGGATCACATGCCTCGATATGCAGCACGGCAGAGGAGAGCGCAATGGGCAGTCCGAATCTCGACTACACGCAGCCGCCCGTCGACGTGGTGATGCCGGCCACGCCACAACTGGTGTGTCTGCTGTTCTTCGGCGGTTTCACCGTGCTGCTGACCGCTTACGCGCTCTTTCTGAGCATCCAGCGGCGATCGTGGCTACCGATCCTGTTCCTGTTGGCCGGATTGTTCACCGTGCTGCTCGAACCGATCGCCGACGTGATGGGCAACGCCATCCATTCACCGGTCGGCCAGGACAACGCGTTCACCACCAAAGGCCATCCCATTCCCTGGCACATCGTCCTGGCCTATCCGTGGTACTTCGGCGCCGCCGAGGTCTTCCTCTTCGACCGGTTCCGCAAGCAGAACATCACCCCGGCCTTCTGGTGGAAGACGTTCGCTGTCGCGTTCGTGGCTGTGACTGCGGTCGAGCAGATTCCGCTGCATTTTCATCTCTGGGTCTACTACGGATACCAGCCGCACAAGATCGGCATGATGCCCATCTGGATGTCGGCGGCCAACACCGCGTCGGTGCTGGTTCCCGCGATCGTCGTCTACGCGTTATTCCCACGCCTGATCGGCTGGAAGCAGTTGTTGGTACTCGGTCTTGTGCCGTCCTTCGCGATGGCGGGGCACGCCGCCGCGGGCCTGCCGATCTACAACGCGCTCGGCCTGAAAACCGAGGACCCCTCGACGCACTGGATCATCCAACTCGCCAGCCTTACCACGGTCGGGCTCTCCTTCCTCGTGGTGTGGGCATTCATCGCCATCACCACGCCCGGCCGCACCCAAGCGGCGACGCCCGACACCGATAGCGCCGCTGCCGACTCCACCGACCCAGCCGCCGTCCGGGCCACCTAGCCACTCGGGGCGCGCAGATCTTGACGGACGGATACCAGATGCCGCAGTCACGGCCGGGACAGCCATGGATCCTGTACGGCGCCAATGGTTTCACCGGCGCGATGATCGCCCGACACGCCGCGCAGTCAGGCTCCAAGCCGATACTCGCCGGACGCGACGCATCAGCCGTCGCATCGATTGCCGAAGAATGCGGCCTGCAGTGGCGCGCATTTGACCTTCACGACAGCACAGCGATACGCGCCGGACTCGCCGATGTTTCCGCGGTGATCAACGCCGCGGGCCCGTTCGCCTTCACCTATCAACCCCTGCTGCAAGCCTGCTTGAACCATGGTGTGCACTATCTCGACATCAGTGGCGAGGTCGACACCTTCGAGCGGTGCGCCAAGACCCACGACACAGCCGTACGCCAGGGGGTGATGGTCATGCCCGGTATCGGGTTCGACATGGTCCCGGGCGACTGCCTCGCTCTGCATCTGAAAAACAAACTCCCCCAGGCGGATACGCTCGATATCGCCCTGCGGTACGGCGGCAGCCTGTCCCGGGGCACCTCGAAATCCGCCCTGCTGACATTCGGACAGGGCGTCCAGGTGCGCCGCCGCGGCGAGCTGACTACGTTGACCATCCCCCTGCGGCGCCACTTCGATTTCGGCGACGGACCCGAACCAACGGTGACCATAACCTTCGCCGACATTTCTGTGTCATGGCGGACTACGGGCATTCCGAACATCACCGTGTACGCACTGGAAACCAACGAGCTCCGCCGACTCAACTCGCTGCCCCGTCCCGTTCAGAGGGTTATGGCGCTCAAGCCGGTGAAGGCGCTGATGGCTAAGCGGTTCGACCGGTTGCCAGACGGGCCCTCAGAGGCCGAGATCGCCGAACACGACACTCGACTGGTCGCGATCGCGACAGATCCTGCGGGCCACACCTCGACTGCCCGGTTGACAATGCCGCAGATCTACCGCGTCACGGCGAGTCTGGTGACTGCCATCGCTGCGCGTGTCGTCGGCGGCGATGTCACCCCGGGATACCGCACTCCCGCAGCTCAGTTCGGGGCAGACTTCATCACGTCAATCGACGGATGCATCCTCGAAGACGGCCACGAGGCGCTCTCTGGTTGAAGCAATCAACACTATCGAGCGCTCTAAGCGGGCAGGTCATGCCGGACGACGCGCACGTCGCCGCGCGGCAGGCACGCGATGTAGCCGTGGTGCTTGCCGTACAGCTCCCACGCGGTGACGTGCTCACTGCTTGAGACGTCGATCTGGTGGCCCCCGGAGAATTCCAGATGCAGATTGCCGTCCGCGTCCCAGCCGGCATGCGTGCACGTTGCGCCTGCAATGCCCAACAGCGGACGCTGGTCGGCGGGTATTGACGTTGGGTCGATAGCCACGACCTCTGCGGGGTACGTGTCCATCTCAGGCAGGGTGAGGCGGATCGGTCCGGAGATAACGAGTTCGCTGTGGTGATCCAGGTTCAGCACGAGATCGTCGTGCACCACGATCCTCTGGACCACACTTCCCTGAATCCAATGGTCGGCCATGGCACTCGCCTCCTGCGGGCTGTCGGCTGGGTCCTCTTCCGCAAATGTTACTCGCAGTATCGCTACGACACCAGCAGTATCTTTTCCCTGCAATGCGGGATGTAGGATCAGGCGCGTTCGTCCAGAGCTGGGCCGCCCCACTCGGAACGTACTGCATAAGGTTAGAGACGCGAGGAGGGACAAATGACTGCTGAGTTAGCGCTCGATGATGGCGGCCAGGATGTCGATCCGCGACTACTGCGGTCGCGGGTCCGGCTGCTCGACGCAGCGACCCACCTGCTCAGCGCGGGCGGAATCGACGCCGTCACTATCGATGCGGTCACCAGAATGTCCAAGGTGGCCCGCACCACCCTCTATCGCCATTTCGGCAGCTCCACCGAACTTCTGGCCGCCACCTTCGAACGGCTGCTTCCGCCGGTGACACCGCCGCCCGCGACCGGATCGTTGCGGGAACGCCTGATCGAGCTGTTAAGCCGGCAGGCCGAACTCCTCGAGCACACCCCGATCCATCTGACCACCCTGGCCTGGGTCGCGTTGGGCCCCATCGATGCGGGTACCGACGATCCCCCGAACAGTGGGCGATCGGTCAGCGCGCTACGCGTGCGGGTACTGGATCACTTCCGCGTGCCGTTCGATCAGATACTTCAAAGTCATGATGCACGAACCGAACTCGGCGATTTCGACCCGACGCTGGCCTTGGCTCAGCTGGTAGGTCCGCTCGTGTTCGGCAGACTGAGCGGGCTGCGCATCGTCGACCATCAGGACTGTGTCCGCATTGTCGATGACTTCCTCGTCGCCCACCGACCCACCACGTGACGCCATCCAGGCCCACTCGAACTCACGCCTCAACGGTTCGAGGCACGTTATCGTCTGTGCGGAACAGGGAGGCGATAAGACCGCGGAGACCCTTCTCGAACGCGGTTGCCGAGACCCGCGAGGCGTAATCGCCGGGGGCTGACGATAGGTGCGGGAAGCGTTGGCGCGAAAGGCTTTCCATGCGGCGCCGTTCCTTGATAGGCGATTCGCGATCACGGGAGCGTCCGGTGACGGCGAACCCGACCGCGTAGCTGTAGAGGATGCTGAGCGCGTCCATCGTCGACATCCCCGTGACTCCGATTTCGTCGAGAATCGTCAGGAGCTCCTCGCGCAGTGGATCGAGAGCCGGTCCTGGAGCGGGCGCATTGAGTAATACCTCCAGTACACCGGCGTGGTCACGAAGCGTCTGATACAGCACACGGATTGCGTCGGTGATCCGCTCGAGCGGCGGCCCGTCGCGCAACTCGGCAGTAAGCGCAGACAACGCATGGTGGGTGACCTCGTCGACGAGGTCTTCCTTCGTATTCACGTATCCATAGATCGTCATGACACCGATGCCCAGCTCGTCGGCGACCCGTTTCATCGAGAGCGCCGCGAGGCCTTGCTCATCGATCACCCGCAGTGTGGCTTCCAACACGTCGACTTTGGTCGACCGTGGCGGACGACCGGGGCCGGGCCGCCTTCTGCCGCTTGACCTTCTGGCTGAAGTGGATTCGTCGGCGGTCATCATGGCATGTGGGGGCCCGTTCAGTGTTGACCTATTTCGGTATGAGGGTACGGTATTAGCGTTACGGGCACCACAACAAGTTCGGACGCGATGCCGGGGCACACCGAAAACCACACTGAAAACCGCAGCCGAACGTGAGGAGTCTTGGTCATGTTTCCCAGGCCTGAGACCAATCCGTTGGCGACCAAGGAGCAGCGAGACGGTGAAGCGCTCGCGATGCAGGCGCTGGGATCTGAGGCCGTGGGCCGTGCTCGCGACCTGGTGGCGATGCGGTGGAAGACGCTCGCGGGAAGGCAGGCGCCGCAGGAAGCCTGGGGTAAGCGGTTCGACGAACTGATCGAGGAATTCACCTTCGCCTACTGCCTGAAAGCCGTCGCCGGCGACCCGAATCATCCCGTCGTGCTCGGCATGAACTACTGCCCACCGCACGAGTGGTTCGGCACCAAAGTGCCGGGGTCGCGCGGCTCGGGCGGCGACGGACCCGACCAACATTATGTGTTGGTGCCAGTGACATACGGCGCGCACTACGAGATCGAGGGCCGACGCTTCGACCCTGTGCCGGCAGACATTCCGCTCACCGTCATCGGGAACCCGTCGCTCACAATGACTCTCGGTAGCCTGGATCTGCTGAAAATCGATGTCCAGGGCGACGGCCGGTACCGCCTTACAGTCGGCCCGGAGCCGGCCAACGGCGATCCCAACCACGTGCACGTTCCACCCGGCTCGATGTACCTGTTCAACCGTGAATGCCGCTCCGACTGGCGGCAGGTCCCCAGCCACTGGACCGTTCGACGGCTCGATCCGCCGACAGCCGATCCGTGGACCGAAGCGCAGGTCGCGAGTCGCGCCGCGTCGATCATGGTCGAAGACGTCGCGCCGATGTACTGGTTCCTGAGCTTGTACGCCGCGATGGAACCCAACACCGTCTCGCCGCTGTTCAACACCGGCGGCGTCGGCGGACTGGTGTCACAGAGCATCATGTTTGCCCGGTTGCAGCTCGACGCAGGCCATGCGTTCGTCTTCACCATCGGCCCCGGCGACGCGCCCTACCGCAACATTGTCCTGCACGACTACTGGTTCCGAACGATCGACTACTGGGAGCGGCAGAGCTGTCTCAACAACAGCCAATCCGTCCCCAACTCCGACGGCAGCGTGACTTACGTCGTCGCCCATGAGGACCCAGGCGTCGCGAACTGGCTCGATCCCTGCGGGCTCGAGCACCTCCTGGTCGTCAACCGTTGGCAGGGAATGCGCGGAGCAGCCGAACCGTCCGCGACGGGCCGCCTGGTCCCGGTGACAGATCTCGACGGCGCCCTGCCCCATGACGTTCCCCGGGTCACGCCCGCGCAGCGCGCTCAACGCCTCGCGGAGCGGCGATCGACCTTCCTCCTTCGCTTCAGCGAGCTTCAGTGAGCTTCAGTGAATAGCCCCGACCGAACACAGGAGAGCACGACATGACGCAGCGCAGCGCCCAATGGGAACCACCACCGCGGCCCGAATGGGTCCAGCGGATCAACGAAGAAGGCCACCACATGAATATCAGCGGCGTCGTGCCGCTGGACCCCGCGTCGCTAATCTCCGCGGCCGAACGCACCACGGGCCTATCAGATTTCGGAGACGAAGCCTGGCGTGAGCCACTCGAAGTGCTGTGTGCTGCACTGGAAACCGAAGCCGATCTCAACCTGATGGGCAGGATCCGGACCCGCTCGGAACTGTTACAGCTACTCGAAGGCCGACTGCAGATCGAAGACTGGTACAAACACCATCCCGAGATCGACGACGAAGTGATCACCGAGCCGATCTTCGTCATCGGCCAAGGTCGCTCGGGGACCACGATGCTCGTCGACATCCTCGACGCCCATCCCGACAACTGCGCGCCGAAGCACTGGGAAATCATCCTGCCCTGTCCCCCACCGGAAGCCGCCACGTACGCCACCGATCCGCGCATCCAACGCGGCCACCAACTGATCGATCAATGGAACCGGGTCACCCCGACCATGCCGTCCATGCATCACTTCGCCGGCAACGTCCCGATGGAATGCTGTCAGATCCTGGGATTCGGCTTTCGCTCCTCGACATGGTTCGACTGCCTCGGCCAAGTCCCGAGCTACCAGCAGTGGCTCGCCGGGCAAGACGTTCGGATCGCTCTGGACTATCACAAGCGGGTCCTCAAACTCCTGCAGTGGCGCAACCCCCGGCACCATTGGATCCTCAAAGATCCGATGCACCTGGACCGGATGCCGGCAATGCTGGAGGTCTACCCCGACGCCCGCTTCGTCTGGCCCCACCGGGACCCGGTCCGGGCCCTGGCGTCCGCGGTGAGCCTGCTCGGCACCGTGCAGTGGGGACGGACCGACCACCCCTTCCAGTTCGGCGCCTTCGAGTACGTCACCAATCCAGACCTGTCGGCGGGCAGATTCAACGCTGTGATCGATCAGATCGAGCAAGGCCTGATTCCTGCCGACCGACTGCACCACGTCCTCTACGCCGACCTCGTTGCGGACCCGATCGCCGCAATCACCGCGATGTACGACGCCTTCGGGTTGAAACTGAGCGACGACGGGCGTGCCGCGATGCAGGCTTATGTTGTCGCGCATCCGCGTGATGCCCGGCCACCCCACAAGGTGAACCTCGGTTCCGAGGAAATGATTAAGCGCGAGCGGGTCGCGTTCCGGCGATACCAGGAATACTTCGCGGTTCCTACCGAGTAACCCATCAGGGCGAGCGGATGGTCCACGTGTGCCGGCCGGACGCGCGGCAGGTAGGCATAATCAGGGCGATGTTGGCCACCGATGCGATCTCGCGCACCTGACATGGCCGGCGGTGTGATCGGTCCGCGACGTCGACTACCGGCGGCTGAGCGCCGTCAACTCATCCTGCAGGAGGCCCGCTCCGCCTTCCTGGAGGCC
>Ga0182012_10004207_pt1 | contig 15096 bp, 13 predicted proteins | sample 612S2SmetaG_FD_120486 | JGI IMG/M metagenome (GOLD analysis project Ga0182012, IMG submission 120486) | Permafrost microbial communities from Stordalen Mire, Sweden - 612S2S metaG | ecosystem: Environmental > Terrestrial > Soil > Wetlands > Permafrost | place: Sweden: Stordalen | collected... | reverse complement strand
GGACCATCACGGGTGATCGAGATCGCCTACCGCGCGTTCTCAGCCGACGCCGGGTACACCGCCGAGGCACAGGTGCACGAGTCTGTCGCGGCGGGCGTGCAGCTCCAGGTCTCACCACGGGGCGTGAGCCGAACGGGGAGGATCATCCTGCGCGGCCGGGTCCTTGGGCCGATTCCGGAGCAGGGTGTGGTCGTCGAGCTGCTCGTGCGCTACCGGGGGCAGTGGGAGCCGCTGCGCACGCCGCGGACGAGCCCCGGCGGACGCTTCACGGCGGTCTACCAGTTCGAGGGGGCCGTCGGACGGTTCCCGTTCAAGGCAGAGGTCTTCGCGGGCCAGTCCGGGTTCCCCTACGGCTCCGGCCAGAGCACGCCGGTGACCGTGAGGAGCGGCTGAGATGGCGATCAGGACATCGCTCGCGCGGAAAGGAAAAGGACGCCGAGCCGGCGGACCGCTCGGCTGCGTGCTGGCTACAGCGATGCTCGCCGCGCTGGCGCCCGCGGGCGCCAGCGCCGGCACATGGAACCTCGCATCGTGCTCGCAGCCGGACGGCGCACCAGCCCCGATCGACGGCTGGCGGACGACTTCGATAGGCGGGGTCGGCGCCGACAGCGGCGACATCGACACGTGCCCGCAGGGAGGCGCGCTGACAGCGCTCACCAGCGGTGAAGCGCCGCAGACCGCGTACACCGGACCGGAGTGGGTGTTCACCGCCCCCCCGGGCTCCACGATCGTCGGCGGCACGCTCACGGGAACGCTGACCTCACCCCACGGGCAGGCATGGCTCGCCACCCCGAACTCCTCATATGACTCCGCCGACGTTCTCGTGAACTGCCAGTACAACCTGGCGTGCGGACAGTCCGGGCTGATGAGCGGCACGTTCCCGATCAGCCACGCCGGAGGGACCAACATATACGCGGCCGCGGTCTGCGTCGGCCCCCAGGAAGGCGCGAGCAGCTGCCCGGCGTACGGCGGCGTCGACGCCGCCGTCAGCATGAGCGGCGCTGAGATCGAACTGTCCAGCAGCTCGAGCCCGACCGGCAGCGGCTTCGGCGGGACGCTGCTTGGCGTCGGCGCGCGCGGCACGCGGGAACTCACGTTCACAGCGGGGGACCCCGAAGGCCCAGGCGTCTACAGCGTCCGCGCCGAAGTCGACGGTGAAACGCTCTACGCCGGGACGCCCGACGAGAACGAAGGACAGTGCGCGGCACTCACGTCAACGGCGGGCGAGCTGACGTTCGACCGGAGCCAGCCGTGCAAGCAGAGCGAGTCCATCGACCTGCCGATCGACACCACCCCGCTCGCCGACGGCCAGCACACCCTGAAGGTGTCGGTCAAGGACGCGGCGGGGAACTCGAGCGTGGTACTCGACGACGCCATCAGCACCCACAACGCTCCGGTGAACACGGCGCCGCCGAGCATCCTCGCGCCGGCGCAGACGACGGCCGGGAGCGCCGTTGCCGCGCAGGCGGGCAGCTGGTCGGCTCCCGCCCGCGCCGGCACCATCAGCTACTCCTACCAGTGGCAGTCGTGCGGCAGCCAAGGCGCGAGCTGCACCGCGATCGCCGGGGCAACCACGGCGACGTACAACGCGGTGGCGGGCGATGCGGGGCGCACACTGCGGGTGATCGTGAGCGCCGCGAACAGAGACGGGAGCACGTCGACGGTGAGCGCGGCGAGCGGCCCCATCGCCGGTAGCCCGGGCGCGCCCAGCAGCCCGGACGCAGCGCCTGCGAGCGCCGAGAGCGACGTCGGCAACGGGGTCGGCGCGAGCGAGAGCGCCGAACTTAAGCTCAGCGGGAAGGGCACCATCGCGCGGGCGTTCGCGCGGCGCGCCCTGAAGATAGGCGGAAGGCTGCTGAACGGGCAGCGGCAGCCGATCGCGGGCGCGCAGCTTCAGGTGCTCGAACAGCCCGCCGGCAGCTCCGCGGCGCACGTGATCGGACAGGTGAGCACCAGCTCGGCGGGAGCGTTCACGGCCAGCGTCCCGGCCGGACCATCACGGGTGATCGAGATCGCCTACCGCGCGTTCTCAGCCGACGCCGGGTACGCCGCCGCGGGATACGTGCGCGAGTCCGTCGCGGCCGGCGTACGGCTCAGCGTCACCCCGCGGGCGACCGCCTCGACCGGAAGGATCGTCCTGTCAGGCAGCGTGCAGGGACCGGTGCCTGCCGCGGGCGCGCTCGTGGAACTGCTCGTCCGCTACCGCGGGCACTGGGAGCCGTTCCGCACCCCCCACACGACAGCAGCCGGGCGGTTCCGTGTCATATACCAGTTCGAAGGCGCCGTCGGGCGGTTTCCGTTCATGGCCCGCGTGCCGGCCGGTCAGGCGGGACTCCCGTACGCGACGGGGCGTTCGGCGGCGGTGCGGGTACTCACCGGTTAGCGAAGCAGCGCGCCTTGCGTCCCGAGACGGTGGGTGCGGCCAGCACGTGGAGCAGCGGCCGGCCGGGCCGCTGTCGCCTCGTTGGCTCCCCGCCGTTCGGGCCGCGCGCGCAGCCCGCCCCAGGGAGTGTCGTCTCGCGCTGGAAGCCGCGGGCCGCGGGTGCGCGAGGGACTCAGCGAGGCATGCTCCGGCGGCGCCAGGCGGGCCAGCGGGAGCGCGCAGGGTCAGATCGTCGGCTGCGGGCGCCGATGCACGGCGTCGACGTACCGATCACGCACGATCGGATAGAAGAAACAGGCCACGACCATCACATTGAACAACAGCCAACCCGCGAGCGCCAACAGGACGGTGCCGATCATGACTGAGGCGCCCGGCGGTCGGCCTGGACCGAGCGCAGCACACGAGCGCCCGCACCTGGCCGGCGCCGCCTCCCAGCCGGGACGCGGCGCCAAGGGGTCCAGGCGAGGCAGGAGAGCCCAGATCCAGCCCGGCTCTCTTCGAGCGCCGCGGCAGGAGGCGCCGCGACACCCAAACAAATCCCGGTCGACATCTTCATGGTCCCCCCTTTCTCGCGATCCTCTCGTCGAGCGGTGAACCCTCGACGCCCCATCCCCCAGCACTGCATAAACACTGCAAGGAAGGCTAGCGGATGGCCCCGTGGGCTGTCAACGTTCCGGTTACATCGCATGCACACCTCACGAACATTGCGTGAGCGACGAGTACACGAGCGGGGCGGCGCGCCACCAGGATCCCGCCATAAACGCCTGTCATGCGCATTGGCGGCGGGCACGAGGACGATCCCCCTCGGGTCCAGCCACGAGGCCCCCAGGCGCGACCGAGGCCAGACCAGCGGCGACCTCGCCGGCGTACGCCGAAGAAGCCTCGACCCTTCCCGGCTCTGTCATCGGCCGGCGCTGGTGGGAACATCCTCTGACCGGAGAGCGTGAATGAGGTCCCGGCCGCTGTGGCGGTGATCCGGGAGCTCGGCAAACCGACACCAGCCGGCGAACCCGGCCTCCTCGAGTCCGATACGCGACCAGCGGCCGCGCCGCAACCCATCGCTCTGTCGCTCGCCGCCCGCGTAAGGGGGGGCTCAGTCGGTCGCTGCCAGGTAGTTCTTCCGGCAGTCCTGTGCGCTCTTCCAGTCGTCTTGCAGGCCCTCCAACGTAGGGCTCACACCGAGCGAAGCGAGGGGCTGGGAGTGCCCGTCGATATGTCGGCAGGCGCGCTCGAACAGGTCGCTGACGGTCTCGATCGCCTGCGGGAGAGCGCCAACCTTGATATTTGGCAGGGACGCCATACGGACGTTCGGCTGGTAGCGCTGCGTGACGCTCTGAAGCAGATCTGTCTCTGTAAAGACCTCCAGCCAAGATCGAAGCCAGTCATATCCCGTGCGAATCAGGGCTTCGCGCGTCTCTCCGTCGGCCTGCTGTGCGTCGGTGATCGACTCCTGCACACGCTTCTTCAGGTTCGAGAGCGTGTCCCAGCGAGGCCCGGAGGCGTGCGTGACCTTGCCCTTCCCGGAATCGTCGGTCACCTGGTAGTAGGTACACCGCTTTGACGTCTCGCACAGCGAGAGCAGCTTGGTCGCAAAGAGAATGTCGTGGGTGAACACGATCACCTGCGTGCTCTCGGCGAGCTTGGCTATCCGGACTGCGACCTCGTCGATCCGCCGGTGGTCGAGGCTTGACACCGGATCGTCAAATGCGACGGTTGCGGTGATGCCCGTGAGACGTGCCTCCGCGAGGAAGTCCGCGATCGCGAGGACCTTCTGCTCTCCCTCAGATAGGACCTTGGACGGCTTGTGCTGCCCGCGAAGCACCTTCCTGCGCTGCGCTTTGCCCTGTCGTCCGACGAACTGCACCTTCAGAGTCGGTGCCCGCAGCGCCGCACACTCCTCCGCGAACAGGGCGTCGAAGCTCTGATTGATCATCCGGTCCGAGGCCGCCTTTGACAGGTCCGTGGCTTTGCGTTGGACGCTGGTGAAGGCTTTCGCCAGGATCAGGAGGCGATCGAGTTCCTTCGCGTCCGCCGCCTGAGCCTCGACCTGTGGCCAGGACCGCGACAGCTCGATCGCCGCGGTCAGCTCGGTGAGAGCTTTGCGCTGGTCAGCCAACGCCTGGGCGCTGTTTGCAACCTGCTCGCGCTGACTTGCAACGGTGGCCGACAGTGTGGCGTGAAGGTCACGGAGAGTCCCCAGGCAGTTTGTTGCCTCGGCCTGGAGCGCGGCCGGGAGCGTGTTGCCCTTCTCCGTTGCGTCCCGCAGTTCGGCGAGCACGCCGGCAGCGCGCCGGACCGCGAGGACGTCGGGCGAGGGCGACTCATCCGCCGCGTGTTCGTCGAGAAATGAGACCAGGTCGCTGTCTGCGAAGGTGGCGGGCGCGTTCGTGAGCTGCTCCAGCGCAACCGTGCCCGTGTCGATGTCGCTGGCGATCTTGTCCTGCAGGAACTCCCTGTACTTGTTGACCAGTGCGACGGCCGTCTGATCGAGCGTCTGCCGGCAGTACAGACACCGAGACTCGTCGTGGTCGCCTGTCTCTGAGAGATGCTGTCTGTAGGCGTCGCCGCTGGCGATGAACGCAGCCCAGGTGTCCTCGGGCTCGGCGGGGAGCCCCGCCGCGACGAACAGCTCGGACCGAAAGGCCTCGTAGTCGGCCCTCAGTCGGGCGATCGTTGCGTGCAGCTCGTCATAGCTCTTTGCGTCAAACGTCGCGACGACCTCGGCGGCGGCGATTGCCCGACCGAGGACGAGCTCGACGCGCTGATTGATCGCGAGCTGGTTGCCGATCGTGTTGGCCTCGAGAGCCGCGACAGCCCTCTGTTGCTGGGCAAGCCTCTCCTGGCCCTGCGGCTGAGTGTCGGCCCGCAGCTTCAGCGCATCGAGGTCGGTGGCGGCGCCGAGGGTCTCGATGATCGGATAGATCGATGAGTCGCGGCTGAAGCGGGCGAGCAGTCCTGCGCTTTGGGATCGACGGTCTGCGGCCGCCGCCTCGACCTTTGTCTGCACGGCGCGAATACCGGCGTTGACATGGTTGAAGAGCGCGAGCGAAGCGGGGGTGTAGACGTACTCGAGATCCTCGTCGACGTGGAACGTCACCGCGGGACTGTCGAAGATCGAGATGCGGGTGAAGGGCGACATGCCGGTCTCTCCGTGCCAGTCCAGGGTGGCGCTCTCTTGGCCGAGGCGGTACTCGACGGTTGCCGATTGCGGCTCGGCGGTGTCGAGCGCGATGTCGCCGAGGATCACGTCGGCGGTGCGGCTGTCCGCGAGTGCCTTGAGAATTCTGGCGTAGCCTGTCTTGCCGGTGCCGTTCTCGCCGAAGAGGATCGTGAGTCCCTCATGTGGCTCGATGACAGCTCCCGGCGCGAGAGCGTTTACGCCCGTGACCTCCGATATGCGGGTCAGAGTGAGCGGCTCGGCGACCTCTTGAGGTGCCGCGGCTGTCGCGAGCGCGCTCTCAGCCGGGAGCTCTCGTGTGTCGAGTAGCTTCTCTTGGCGAAAGAGCTGATAGGCAACATCAGCGGCCTCCGTCCCGAGCGGTCGTCCTGTGCTCAGCACCTGCCTGACGATGTAGCGTGACCATTCGTCATTTTCGTTGGCCCATGAGGACAACACGGCTCGTGGGTCATCGGCCGCACCTGCCTGATCATCTACCACGACCGGTGCTTTCGCGAGCCGGCATCACGGTGGTGGCTGGTGCGCGCTCGCATTGCTCAATTGTACGGGCGGCCGTGGCGCGACGTACGCTGTCCCGACACGCTCGCTGGACGCACATGGTGGGCGACTGATTCCAGGCCATTCGGGCGACGGGCGTCCGGGCGGGGCCGCCGCCGTGCTTGCGGCGGCCCCGTTTCCGGCCCCGGAGTTCGTCGGCTGCGCTCAGCCTTCTGATTCTTCGACGGATTCGGCGTTGGCGATTTCGACCTTGCCGTTCAGCACGGCGGTGTTCTTGGTCGAGGGCAGGCCGAGTTTTTCGTTGATCAGCCCGTCGAGCACGCCGAACAGCCCGCACCCGGTGGCCTTCGGTGCGGTGAACGTGTTGCTGACGAGCGAGTCGCCGCTGATGACGACGATGCCGCCTTCTTCCTTGATCGTTTTGGTCCCAGGTTTGCCTGTCGGGCCGCCGCTGGTGGCGCCGGGCGTCAGGTTCAGAGAGGATGACCGGCGGGTGGCAGGTGGTATACTGCACAGCGTGAAGAAGACCAGTATCTACATCGACCCCGAGGTCGATCGCGCGCTCGCGCGCAGAGCCGCCGCACAGGGAACCAGCAAGGCGGCAGTCATCCGCGACGCCCTCGCTCAGGCCGGCGCGGCAGCCGCTCTGGCAAGACCTCGCGCGGCCGGGGTGTTCGATGGCCCCGGCGATCTCTCCCAGGACGTCGACGGACACCTCGCCGGAACGGATTTCGGGGAGAGTTGATCGTCCTCGACACGTCGGTCGTGCTGGCGTTCATGAACCGTAAGGACGCCAGCCATGAGAGGGTGCGCGACTGGATCAGGCGCAACGACGAGGAGCTCGTAAGCACGCCGCTGGTGCTGGCCGAGCTCGATCACCTCGTGGGGCGCTACGGGGGCGCGAACGCGACGCGGGCGCTGCGCGAGGACCTCGCCAACGGCGCCTACCAGGTCGAATGGTGGCCGGCCGCGATGCACGAGACGATCGCGCTCGCCGAAGCACACGAGTCGATGCAGCTAGGGCTCACCGACGCCTCGCTGCTCGCGCTCGCCACGCACCTACCGAGCAACCGGATCGCGACGCTCGACGAACGGCACTTCCGCGCGGTGAGGCAGCACTCGGGCGAAGCATTCAGGCTGCTGCCCGCCGACGCGGAGTGAGCGCGCCCAAGTCGGGGATCGACGTTCGCCGCTGGGCGCGCAGTGCAACCGCCCCCGCGGCCGAGCCCACCCATCCACCCGAGAGATGCACGCCGGGGGCGTGCGGCAGGCAGGAGGCGCCGTGCAGCGCGGCGGTTTCGTCACGGGTGTGGGTGCGGACTCGGACACCCGCTCCTGATCTGATGCACTGCTGTGCGCGGACAGGCCGGAGCTGCGGCGAGGAGCCGTCTTGATGCACGGGTGCGGGAGAGGTGGCTCTTGAGCGGATGCACCGTGCGTGGATGCACCGTGCGTGGATGCACCGTGCGTGGATGCACCGTGCGTGGGATGCACCGATGGTGCGGTGGTGACGATGCACCACCACGTTCGTCGGCCTGATGCACCGTCGCTCTGCGACGGTGCGGGGGTGTTCGGCGGCTGGCGGGCGGGGCCGACCCACCCGCCCGCCCAGAGATGCACCGTCGTGCTGTCTTCGCGGTCCGCGGAACCGCGGAGCCAGCCCGACGCTGCACCCACGGTCGGTGGATGGGGACTCACGTTCTGCGGACATGACGGCTGTATCGCGGTTCGAGGCGGTCAGCGGGGCGACCGTAGGACGCGGTCTGCTCACGGCAGCGCCGGCCGACGACCTCGCAGCGCCCCGGACTCTGGTGGCTACTTGGTGGGGCTTCGCCGTGCTCGCGGGTCGGGGTCGGGCAGAGATACGCGCGCACCCGACCATCGCCCACGCCATCCCGGCGCAGGGAATCGGTGCGGCCGAGACGGCCTCAGACGTATTCCCAGCTGCAGTTCTTCTGGCCCTTTTCGCCCCAGTGGTCGCAGGGCGGGAATGTCGTTCCAGCTTTGACGTTGCTTCTTACCGAGGAGTGCACCGAGAGAGCACACCCCCTGCGGGGGCGCACCCTGAAGGGCAGAGCCAGGCAGTTTGGGTGCACTTGAGGTTGCCGGTCGTTCGGACCTTGTCTCCCGGCTTGAAGGAGGTTGCCCGGGCGGGGCCGCCGCGGTGCTCGCAGCGGCCCCCTTTCCGGACCCGTGTCTCGTCGGCTTCTCTCAGCCTTCCGATGCTTCTACTGCACTGGAGTTGGCGAGTTCAACGGACCCGTTGAGCACCGCTGTGTTTTTGCCCGCGGCCGCCGGAAGGCCGATTTTTGCGTTCAGGAGCGGGTCGAGTATGCCGAAGAGGCCGCATCCCGTGGCGCCCGGAGCCGAGAACGAGTTGCTCACGAGTGAGACGCCGCTGATTTCAAGGATGCCGCCTTCTTCCTTGGATTTCTGCGTGCCCGGTGCGCCCGTCGGGCCGCCCGTCGTCTTACCGGTCGTGAGGTTCAGCGTGATCGGTTCCTTGGTCGAGCCGATGTAGCATTCGCCGCCGAGCAGCGGGTTTTCCAGATGCACCTTGACCGGGAGCGTCAGCGCGGTGCCCTGACCTAGCTGCTCGGCCGCCGTGTTCAGCACCACTGAGCCGGCCGGCGCGGCGAGTTCGGTGACGGCGTTCACGCCGGTGAGGCCGTTTTCGAAGATCCCTTCACACGCGAGGCGCACGAGGAAGTTCGAGATCTTGTTGCATTCGACGAGCCCCGCGAGCCCGCCGGGCACTTTCTGGGCGGTCTTGCTGAGCGTTTCGCCGTTCAGCGCCCCGACGAGATGTTTGACGAATTCTTCTTCTTCGCGGAGCAGGCCGCCCTGGAGAACCTGTTTGTTGACGATCGGCACTTCCTGTTTACCGAGCTTGATGTAGCCGCTCGTGGTCGGCGAGTAAATGCAGCCGTTGACGTGCGCGCCGTGCACGGGGCACTGGGCGAACACGGAGTAGCCGCCTTTCGGGGCGGCCGCGGCCGGGGAGGCGCCGGCAAGGGCCAGGGCTGGGGTCAGAAGCGCCAGGGCGAGGCCGGTGAGGGCTCGCCGCCATCGCGGTGACGTGGCTGTCAGGGACCGTTGGTTTTCATTGGGTCAACTGCCTTTCGGTTGGTGTGTTGTGCATTGAGATGGGTGAGAGCTCGGCGCAGACTCGAGATGGCGGCGGAATCGGCGCGGCAGAGCGACGCACGGACGCCAGAGCGCGGACCCGGGCACGGTGCGGCCATACACCAGCGGCTTCATTCGTCGCGGAACCCCTCCTCCAAGCGGCTCAATAAACGTTGCTGGGCACGCTAGTCGGGCAGGAGGGTGCCCGTCAACCCCCTCTAGACAGAAGCAGTACGTCCGTCCACCACACGCACGCAGCGGGCGTGTAAACACTGGCACGGCCGTTGACTGCGCGCCGTGCCGCGTCGCGTCTTGACGCGGGCCGCGGGACCCGGGCTGGCCGCCGTCGCGACGGGCCGAGATGGTTGATCCCACGGCCACGCACCGCACCCGAGGGGCACCCTCCACACCCCTGCGGGGCGCAGGCAGGCAGGCTGGATGGCACGTCTGGCCTTCGCCGACCGTTGTCCTTACCCCATTCGGGGCGCTTCGCGGCCTCGACCTTGCCACCAGCAAGGCCTTCGGCCTGCGTCCTTGGCCGACTCGACCATCCGCACCGCCAGAACCCCGGCACTGGGACGAGCCAGGAGCCCGCGAACAAGGGCGACGCTGAGGACGGCACGCCTCGGCAGAACGGCTGGTCGCAGAGCGGCCATGCCCAGCCCGCCACCCGTGATATGCACGTAGTGCGTCGCCGGGCATCCACTACCAGCCGGACCCCCAGATGCACCAAGAAGGTGCGGGAGGCGCCGTGCGTCCGATGCACATCGTGCGACAGACGTCCTGGAGTGTCATGCACTTCGTTCGACAGCCATCCACGAGTCTGACGCACTGCCTGCGGCCCGCCGGGGGCGCGCTCGCACCCCTTCACCCAAAGGGGCACAGGCGGGGGGGCGCACCCATCAGCACTGTGTGCGACCAGCCATCCGCGAGTCTGATGCACTCCGTGCGGCCGGCAGGAGCGTGTCTGGCGGCTAGCCGAAGCGTTTTCCGAGCAGCATCCCGGTCTCGCTCGCGTCGCTGAGCGTGAGGATCGGCTCTGTTCTCGCGGGTGAGTCCTCGGGGAGCAGCGCGATGGGCAGCTCGTCGGTGTTGAAGGAGCAGATGTACTGCCAGCCGAGCCGCTCGGCCTCCCGGGCCGCCAAGTCTAGCGCGAGGGCCTTCTGGCGCTCGTCGACGCCGTCGTAGAGGAGGCTGTCGTGGATCAGGAACCCGGGGCTCGGGGTTCGCTGCCCCCAGAGCTGCATCAGCGTCAGGTCGAAGCAGAAGATCTTCATGTGCTCCACGCCGGTGCTGCGAGTTTTCTCGATGTCCACCGAGAAACGGAACCCTGTGGAGGTCAGGTCGATCACGAGACGCCCCGGTGTCTCATACAGCGCCTGGGTGTCCTGGTTGAAGTGACGGATCGCCTGGTCGCGCTGGTCGCGCAGCTCCTGGAAGCGAATCGTGGCGCCGGCCTCCAGCAGCCGCGTGTTCTCCTTGTAGCGTCGCTTGGCCTCAGCGATCTCCCGGAGCCGGCGGATCCTGCCTTCCACATCTGCCAGCTCAGCCTGCTGGTCGCCGAACAGTTTCTGCAGGGCCTGGAACTCCTCCAGCGCGCCATGGGTGTGCAGCACCGCGACGCGCTGCGCGCGCCTGCGGTCAAGCTCGGCGATCCGCTGCTCCCGATCGCGGAGCCTCGCTTCCAGGCGGGCGACCTCGCTTGCGAGGTACTCGCGGCGGTTCGCGATCACCGCGTCGTGGAACGCGGCGACATCCTCCAGTTGTTTTGACACGACCTGCGGGAACAGCAGGCCCGCTTCCTCGTACACGGTCGTGATCTGCTCGCTCGTGACACCGCCGGCGGTCTCGTCATCGGCTGATGTCGTGTACAGCTCGATCGCCTGCCGGTCGCTGAAGCTGGCGTTCGCGAGGCGGTGCAGCTCCTCGGTCATCTCGTTTGCGTCGATCTCGATCGACCGGTAGTCCTCATGCACCCGGAACGCGGCGAGCCGGGCCCGCTGTTCCTCGATCTCCCCGGTCAGGCGCACGCGCTCGGTCTCAAGGCCGCCCTCGCTGCCGAACATCTCCTTCAGCATCCCGGAGCTCGCGGCTTTCTCCAGCTGGTCAAGCTGCTTCTTCTCATCCTTCAGGCGCTGCCACTGCGAGGCGTCCTGCCAGTGCAGGCCGAGCAGGTAGCTGACGTTGACCTGCTTGTCCCACTCCTGCTGGCCCCCGTGATGCTTGAACGGTTCGCTGTAGCCGGCGCTGCCACGGCGCGAGAAGTACCCGAGCAGGCTGCCGAGCGTCGGGGAGTACTTCTCGGCGGCGTCCTCGCTGCCGAGACCGAACAGCTCCTGCGCCAGCACCGTCGTGAGCTCAATCGCGGAGATGAAAAACAGGGCCTCTCGCTCGTCCCAGGTTGGCGGCACCGGCCAGCGGGCCGTGTCGCCGAGCACCGCGATCCGTTTCGGATCATCCACCGCCCGGGTCAGCGACACGACCGTGCCGAACAGCTCGATGTCGAGCGTGAACTGCCAGCCCTTGAGGTCCTCGAGCACCGGTACTTGGCCCTTGCCGCCTTTGCGACCGAGGCAGAAGTGCAGCAGCTCGATCACCGTCGACTTGCCGGCACCGTTACGGGTGGCCTTCGCGGTGGATCCCTGTGTCCGCTCGGCGACGATCAGGTTGAACCCGGGTCGGAACTCGACCGTGTGGAATCCGGCTTCGTTGGCGCGCAGGCGATGGAGTCTCATGCCGAGGTCCGCCTCAACCGTCCGGAGTCCAGGGTGATCAGACCGAGTGTGAACAGAAGGTCGAGGGAGAGCGTGAAGCGTTCGAACGTCTCGATCGCCTCGCTGTCGCGGACGCGTTCCCAGACGCTCGAGACGGTCAGCGGGGAGCGCAGCGCGACGAGCACCGACGCGGAGGCTGCCAGCAGGCTCTGTTCGAGGCGCAGGTGCTTGCTCGGCAGGATCAACTCTCGAACACCTCACAGATGTGGAACAGGTAGGTCAGGACGGCGACGCCCGCGGCCTTGCGATCGAAGGTGATGTTGCCGGCGGCGCTCCACTCGGCCAGCTCGAAGAACACGGCATCCCCGGTCAGCCCCTGCTCGATCAGCTCGCGGTAGCGAATCCTGAATCCCTCGGCGAGCGCGTCCGCGTAGCCGGGCTGGATGGCCTCGGTCTTCGAGACGAAGCTCTGGACGTCTTCGAAGCGCAGGTAGCCGTTGTTGAGGATGGAGCTGACCTTCGCCGTGAGGCCGTTCAGCGGCAGCTTCTCCTCCGGGCGCAGCGGCAGCGAGAGGCTCTGCAGGACGGGCGCGGGTGTTGTGAGTAGCCCGTGCGTGACGGCGTCGAGCTCCTGAAAGCCGACGGCGCGGACCCGTGCGCTGATCACGTCGATGATGAAGGCGTCGTGTTTGATCTTCCAGTCGCGCAGTTCCGCCGCGGTGTAGGTGCTGTCCTGCGCGTCGACGATGGTGTGATCGGTAGGGCAGAGCAGGATGATGTTCTCCGCCGAGTCGATGTCGGCTGCCGTCATCGTGGGGTCGTGTCTGGGTCCGCCGGGGCTGAACGCCGCGATGTGGGCCATCTCCCCGATCGGCGCCTCTGGATCCTGGGCGGTCTTTTCCTGCACGAGCCGCGTGCCGCACCCGGGACGGGCGCAGATCGCGGCGATGCCCCACAGGACCTTGATCTGCTGGGGTTTTGGGTTGGGGCGGGGGCGCGCGGCGGGCATGGGAGCGACAGTCAAACTTAGCGCCGGGAGTAGACGGCTAGATGAGTGGTCCGGGTCGGCGTCGGGGGCACGGGCCGTCGGGGAGGCTCGAGCTCTGTGTCCATGTCACGACCGTACCGGGCGCGGCCGCACAGGCGGTGGCGGGGCGGTGGCGGGCCGGCGTTTCCCGTCAGGTCGCGAGGCGCTCTCGGCGCGAGTGCCGCAGCCGGCGGGCGCAAACTGTAGCGGGCCGTCGCCTGCGCGAGGTCGCTGTACGCCGAAGACACGCCAGGCCCACCCCTCCGCCCAAGAGATGCACGCCGGAGGCGTGCAGAACCGCCGAGTGCGAGCCTGATGCACGCCGTTGGCGTGCGGGGGTTGGGAGGAGTCGCGACGGTCTCGCCAGGTACGGGCCCGCGGTTTCCCGCACACCCGAGGCATATGCACGCTGCGCTCGTGCAAATGCTCGGGCGTGCGGGTACCCACCCGCCCGCCCCTGAACCTATGCACTGCCATGCGCGGACAGCTGTGGGCCACCGTGCGGGCAAAGGCCAATCGACTCCCGTCGGCGCCGGCACGCGACGGCGTGGGGCGAGAACGGCAAGTCCGGTCTCGACGATGCGATAGGAAGCCTCAAAATCGCTCAGGCCGTGGGCGCAGCGAACGGGCGTTCGAAGAGCGAGCCGCTCAAGTGCTCGAGCAAGACGTTCGCTCGGATCGGGGCGTGTCGGAGAACGTGATCGCGGTGTCGGGGTCCACGGGCCGGTCGCGTCCGGGGACCTGGTGGACGATCACCTCCTCCATCGCGAGGGTGCGTACGCAGGTGAGGTCGATCGGCGCGGGCGCCTGCCTTCCTCAGCGGCCCGCCAGCACTGTCGTCGGGTTCCGGGGCCGCTGCGGCGACGGGGCTCGCGGTCTGGCCGACCCCCACGCAGATAGACCCGCACTGGGGTGATGTGTGACCGGCCGGCCGCGTCGAGCGTGTACTTGCGGGAGGCCTCGGCGCGACGGCCGGACGCTGCGCGTGACGGGAGAGCGTCGGGGCTGGTGGTCTCAGCCATGCGCGGCTCGCGGCAGGAGCCCGCGGCAGCCGGCGATCGCCGTGCGGAAGCGGCCGCTGTGAATGTCGACTCCCCTGGCGCTGAAGACTGGGCCGCGGCCCGTCGTGTTCGGCGGTGGGAGCGGGACGCCGTGGCGGCGGACGCACTCGGCGAATGCCTCGAGCGCGCTGCGGTAGCCGGGCGTGCCCAGGCGACCGCGGGCCTTCGGTGGCGCGGAGGCGGGGGTGCACCCTGAAGGGCACACCCTGGAGGGCGCGGGCAGGCAGGAGCGCAACGCGGCTTGGTAGCGGGCGCCGTGAACACCACCTTGCGCAGCTGGCACGACACCGTGCGCGGCCAAGCAGCGCCGCAGCGCCGGGTCGTGGAGAGACACCTTGCCCGGGACCGTGAGAGCGAGGTCTCGCCGGACCGTGGCGGTAGCGGTTGGCTGCGGCGTGGAGGAGCCGCCGCAGGCCGACAGACCGGCGGCCGCGAGGGCCAGGAGACACATGGCGAGCGTCCGTCGTGAACACCCTGGAGGGCATCGACCACGTGTACGTTGTTGATGTCCTTGACCCTCCACACTCTGGCCCCAGAGCGCGGATGATCTGCGGATCTCTGCGTCCTTACCCCATCCGGGGCACTTCGCGGCCGCTCGCGTACCGAAGCCGGGAGGACACGCGCCTTTGGCGCGAATCCCCGTTTCGGCCAGCACGCCACGCGGCCTGCGTCCTTGATCTCCTTGAACGTCCACGCTCTGGAGGCCCGCGGGTCAGGCTTTGAGGGTTGCGGTGGCGGTGGGTTGCTGGCCTGCGGTGGACACCGCCGCCGGGTTGGCGGCGGCCCAGGCGACGATGTGCTCTGAGCCGTCGATGATGGTTCCGTTGCTCAGGACGAGGGTCGGAACCTCGTAGGTGCCCGTCAGGTGTTTGACCTCCCTGCGGCCGGGCCAGAAACGATCAGTGCCGGCGCAGCCGAACGTCCTGATGACCTGCGCGTCGTGGCCGGCCGCGGTCAGGGCCTTGTAGGCCCGTGCGCACGGATGGCGCTCAGCGGTCGGCACGCCGAACGTGCCGTAGCAGACGAACAGTTTCACGTCCAACGCGCTGCGGCTCGTCGTTGCAACAGGGGCGTCATCGCAGCACTTCGATCGTGCCGTTCATCGTCGC
>Ga0182012_10004203_pt1 | contig 15101 bp, 18 predicted proteins | sample 612S2SmetaG_FD_120486 | JGI IMG/M metagenome (GOLD analysis project Ga0182012, IMG submission 120486) | Permafrost microbial communities from Stordalen Mire, Sweden - 612S2S metaG | ecosystem: Environmental > Terrestrial > Soil > Wetlands > Permafrost | place: Sweden: Stordalen | collected... | reverse complement strand
TAGGTTGCCAGACCATCCAGCAAAGCGCGGTTGGCCGTTTTCTGCAACTCCGTGTCGAGCGATGTATAGACCCGCAGTCCGCCTTCGTGAACGGTGTCGGTTCCAAATTTCTTTTCAAGATAACGGCGCGTCTCTTCCACAAAATACGGAGCCACGCTGTTGGCGTCGGTCTGGATGCGAAGATTCATCGGACGGTTCTTCGCTTCCTGCGCCTGCTGAGCCGTGATGCGCCCGTCTTCCATCATGTTGTTGATGACCAGATTGCGGCGACGCAATGCTTTCTCCGGATTGTTGAGCGGAGAATACGCGCTCGGACCTTTCGGCAGTCCGGCAAGCAGAGCCGCTTCATCAATGCTTAGTTCCTTGGCGGGCTTGCTGAAGTAGAACTCCGAACCGGCCTCAAAGCCGTAGACACCATGTCCAAGAAAAATCTGATTGGCGTAGAGCGTGAAGATCTGTTCCTTCGTGAAGCGGCGCTCAATCTGGATGGCCATCATGATCTCCTGCACCTTGCGTCCAAACTTGCGGTCCGGATTCAGGAACAGATTGCGTGAGAGCTGCATGGTCAGCGTGGAAGCGCCTTGCGCGCGTGAACCGCTGGAGAGATCGCGATACGCCGCGCCCACAATGCGCCAGAGGTCGATTCCCCAGTGGCGCTCAAAATCCTTGTCTTCGATGGAGATGACAGCGTCCCGCAGAACCTTGGGATAATCCTCGTACTTGGCGACAACCCGGCGCTGCAAGGCAAATGAGCCAATCACGCCACCCTTGTCATCATAAAGTTCCGTGATGGTGCTGGGACGATAGCGCTCAAGATCGGTGACCTGGGGCAGGTCCGTCGAGTAAACAAACAGCAGTCCTGCCAGCGTACCGAAAAGCATTGCCGCCAGCAGCGCGAGACCGAAGACGACGCGATGCACTACGCGCGTGCGTTCCGCGTTGAAAATGGGCGTGGCCTGCTTGTCGGCGAGTGTGGTCATTTCAGGTGAGGAATACGCAAGAATAACACTCCTCACCGCTCATCGGCGCGCGAGGCTCCCCGGAAGTCATGTCCATCAGGACACTCCCTTCAGGGTTCCAGCGGATGATGACGCGCCTCCATCCAATTCTGCAGAATAAGAACAGCGGCCAGTTGGTCAACCACGGCAGCGCGTTTCTTGATCGACATTTCAGTCTCGCGCAGCACACGATTGGCCTCCACCGAGGTCAGTCTCTCGTCCCACAGATGAATGGGAAGATCGAAGCGCTGTTGGAGGACCGTCACGAATTCACGCATCTTTTCCGACTGTCGGCCTTCGGCTCCGCTCATGCGAAGTGGCAGACCAACAACGAGTTCCACTACGCCATAACTGAGGATAACCTTCTCCAGCGCGGCCAGGTCGGTGCGTTTATTCTTACGGCGAATCGTGATCAAACCCTGCGCCGTGTACCCGAGCGGGTCCGTAACGGCAAGACCGATCGTTCGGGAACCCACATCGAGCGCCATAACGCGCCCGGCCGGTAATTGAGTTTCGTTGTTCGCCACAACGCAAGTATAGTTCGAACAGGTGGCAAAGCGCAGTCAGCAGCTCTACACTGGGCAAGGAGCATATGGCGATCGGGCCTACAACTGGCAGTATCGGGGACGAAAGCGTGAAGACCGCCGACGCAGTGGTGCCGGTTCCAGCCTTGGAGATCCCGGATAAAGCATCTCTTGTCGATGCCGAACGCCGTCGGCACTCCCGCATCCAGAGCGGATCGCTGGCCGTGATAGCCGTGGGCTGCGTGCTCACCCTGATGTACGTGGCCAAGCCGGTGCTGATCCTCACCCTCGTGGCCGTTCTTCTCGCCTTCATGCTTGCGCCCATCGTGGAACTCTGCCAGCGCATTCATCTGCCACGGTCGATTGGCTCGCTCATTGCCGTGTTGCTGATGTGCACCGCGCTCTATGGCATCTTCTATTTCTCTTACAGCCAGGCAAACGAAGTCGTCTCCGAGCTACCCAAGTATTCCGGACGGATTCGTAGCGTGCTCAACCAGGTTCGCGTGCGCGCCGAACGCGTCCGCCAGACCACGCGCAACGTGCTGCCAGAAGACAAAGCTGATCGAGGTACCCTCACCGTCCGCCAATCCACCACATGGCTGGAAGACCTGACCAACGGAGCCGTGGGAGCTACCGAAGTGGTGCTGCTCGTGGCCTTTGTCCCGTTCCTGGTCTTCTTCATGCTGAGTTGGCAGGACCACGTACGCTCCTCCACCGTAATGCTCTTTTCAATGGAGAATCGCAACACCGCGTATGTAACCCTGGGCCTGATTGCTCAGATGATCCGCGGCTTCATCGTCGGCAACGTAATCATCGGAGTGATCCTGGGAATCACCAGCACTCTCGCGTTCTGGTATCTCGGCGTCCCCTACTTCTACGTAATCGGAATCATCAGCGGCGTCGTCAGCCTGCTGCCCTATCTGGGCATCGTGCTCGCCACCATTCCCCCGGTCATCGTCAGCATGAACTCGCTGACCGTAAGCGGCTTCCTCGGAATCACCGCCGTGGTCGTAACCACTCACGTCATCGCCCTGAACGTTCTTTACCCCAAAATCATCGGACGCCGGCTCCAGTTAAATCCCCTCGCCGTAACGCTCGCCCTGCTCTTCTGGGGATGGCTCTGGGGAGCCATGGGACTCATCCTTGCGGTCCCCCTGACAGCCGCCATCAAGATCATCTTCGACCACATAGACAGCCTGCGCGCCTGGGGAAACTGGCTCGGAGAGTAGCGTCTCAATAGGATGTTGACTGTTTGCGGCAACGAACCATCCGGTGCTCGCCGCGAGATAATGTAGGTTAACGGGATTGAAATTTTCTTGAGAGACTCTGTAGTGGACCTCGATACCGAGCAACAAGTGCGACGAGGACTGCAATCGTCGCTCATCAGCATCGTGTCGAACTTTTTTCTGGCCATGTGCAAGTGCTTGACTGGATTCCTCGGTCATTCTTTTGCGCTCGTGGCCGACGGGATCGAATCGCTCTCGGATGTGTTTAGTTCCGCCGCTGTATATTTCGGACTTCGTGTCGCGATCAGGCCACCGGACAAAGAGCATCCCTACGGACATGGAAAGGCTGAGCCTGTTGCGGCTGCTTTCGTCAGCCTGGCCCTTGCAGCGGCAGGTGTCGCAATTGCGGGCGAAAGTATTTCGTTGATCCGTATTCCGCACCCGCTGCCTGAGGCCTACACACTTTGGATTTTGCTGGCAGTCGTCGTCGTGAAGATCCTTCTTTCGCGCTACGTGTCCTCGGTAGCCAGGAACATTGACAGCACGGCAGTTCGCGGCGATGCATGGCATCACCTGAGCGACGCCATCACCTCTACCTTCGCGTTTGTTGGAATCTCTATTGCTCTCTGGACGCAAAATCCCAAGGCAGACGATTGGGCGGCTCTATGTGCCTCGCCCGTCATTCTGTTCAATGCGTGGCGCCAACTGCGAACTCCCCTGGCCGAACTCATGGACACGGCCCCTCCAGTTGAAATCGAAGAAAATGTTCGAAACGTTGCCGCATCAGTTCCGGGTGTCATCGGATTGGATAAGTGTTTCGTACGCAAGGTGGGGTTCAGGTACTACGTTGATCTTCATGTGGTCGTGAATGGAAATCTGAGCGTTCGTGCTGGACACATCATCTCGCACCTTGTCGAGGACCGTGTGCTCGGAGAGGTGTACCGCGTTGCCAAGGTACTGGTGCACGTAGAACCTGAAGAGGAACTTCTTGGCCCAAGCACCAGTCAAATGTAGATGGCGGCAGGCGTAGCCAGCCTCGGGAGAGGCGATGTGGGCCAGCAGCCAATCTGGATAGATTGCAGCAAGCAGTCATCTGTCCAGAACCAGCCAGTTCGCCCAATAAATCGCGCAGCCCGCAGGCTGCGCTTCCCATCCAAACCAGCGTCACACTTCGATGCTTGCGGCTTCCGGCCAACGCAGTTTGCATTTGCAAAGCGCTTTGCGGAGTTCCTCTTCGACTTCTTCCTCTTCACGTCCGCGAGCCATTGCCATCTCGCTGATGAGAAGAAACCGGGCACGTTCGAGCATCTTCTTTTCGCGGAAGCTAAGCGGCTTCTGGGCTGCCAGAACCAGCAGGCCCTTGAGCACGGTTGCAACTTCCAGAAGTGAGCCGGTGCGCATCTTGTCTGAATTTTCTTTGAAGCGGTTCTTCCAATCGGAAGTGCTCTCACATTTTCCGTCTGACAAATACTCAAGGATTTTTTGGGCTTCCGCGTTTTTTACAATCCTGCGTAAGCCGACTGCCTCGGCATTTTGAAACGGAACCATCACCTTCAGGCTGCTGGAGCGGATGCGGAGCAAATAAAATCGCTCGACCGAGTTGCCGATCGTGCGACTGGATATCTGCTCGATTATGCCTACCCCGTGGTTCGGGTAGACCACCTTTTCGCCGACGTTAAACTGTGTTGTGCTCATTCAAAGACCCGGTAAACCGGGTAAATCCCTCCTATATTATACGGTGCCAACCAGAGAAGGGTCAATCGAGGAAACAGGACTGGGTGTCCTGCTTCGGCGCAGGCGCGCTATAATTACAACTGTAGCTCCCTCCCGTGCGCGGCTTGCCGCGCACAAAGGTTTTTAGGAATGCCTGAACATATAAAGAAGAAGCTCCAGGAAGAGATTGATGTGCTCGAACATGAGCTGAATCATGAACTTCCCCTCGAGCTCAAAAAAGCGGTCGCAATGGGCGACCTCTCTGAGAATGCCGAGTACCACATGGCAAAGCAGCGCCAGGAGTTCGTCCGTGCCCGCCTTGGAATGATGAAGAAGCGCATGGCCGAGCTCTCGCTCATGAACCTTGCCAACATTCCCCATGACAAAGCCGCCCTGGGTTCTACCCTGGTGGTCTTTGATTCCACAAAGGACGAAGAAATCGTCTACAAATTAGTGACTAGCGAGGAAAGCGACGTCACCAAGGGCATGGTTTCCACCACTTCGCCGATCGGCCGCGCCCTGATGGGCAAAAAAGTTGGCGACGTGACAACGGTTATCACCCCCGGCGGTACCCGCGAGCTGGAGGTCCTGAAGATGACCACCATGCACGACCACAAGGAGGCTGGAACCGAGGCATGACATGGACCAGCGCCGTCGGAAAGTATTGCGGAGTCCTGCTCTACAAGATTGTTGACGGTCTTGCGCTGACGCGCATCTCGCCGAATATGTTGACCTTTGTCGGACTGGTCATCAATGTTGCTGCCGCGCTGTTTTTCGGTTTCGCCAGTGCAGACAATAACCAGCCACGCCGCTTCGTCTACGCCGGACTTGTGATCATCGGCGCTGGAATCTTTGACATGGTGGATGGCCGCGTAGCGCGCGCCACCAACCAGGTCACCGTCTTCGGCGCCTTCTTCGATTCCGTGATCGATCGCTACTCTGACGTCGCGATCTTCTTCGGACTGCTGGTCTATTACGCCCGCGGCAATCGTTTTGGCTACGTTGTGCTGGTGGCGTTCGTCATGACCACATCGGTCATGGTCAGCTACACGCGAGCCCGCGCAGAGTCTCTGATTCCAACCTGCAAGGTCGGCTTCATGGAGCGTCCCGAGCGAATCGTGCTGGTGATCATCGGCGCGCTCTTCAACCGCATGGCACCCGTGCTGTGGGTCTTGGCCGTGCTCTCCACGATTACCGTAATTCACCGCATCCGCTTTACCTACGTGAAGAGCACTGCGCAGGAAGCCGCCCAGCGCTCTGCCGCCCCCGTCTCCTGAGCCGGATGTTTAATCTAACAATCTGAGGTGAGCTTTGGCCGATCCAATCATTGTTGTGCATGGCGGAGCATGGGCCATTCCGGACGAAGTGAGCGAGGCTCATCAGCAGGGCGTCGAGCTTGCCGCTGCCGCCGGATGGAACGCGCTGGCTCGCGGCGCTTCTTCCCTGGATGCCGTAGAGGAAGCCGTTGCCGTGCTGGAAGACAATGAGACTTTCGACGCCGGACGTGGTGCTTTTCTCAATCGCGATGGCCGCGTGCAACTCGATGCACTCATCATGGATGGCGCAACCCTCAAGGCCGGAGGCGTCGGCTGCGTGGAGCGACTGCTCAACCCCGTGCGAGCCGCACGCGTGGTGCTGGAAAAAAGTCCGCATATCTATTTCGTCGCCGAAGGTGCCGAGCGCTTCGCCGCCGAGCAAGGCATTCCCCTCATAGACAACAGTGATCTCGTCCTCCCCCGTGAAATCGAACGATGGAAGAACGCCGCCGAGCAGCGCTACCTCAGCGTGCCCGCCGAGTTCAGCGGAGACCTCGCCCCGCAAGACGCTTCTCACAATGATTCGCATGACACCGTGGGTGCCGTCGCAATGGATCAGAAGGGCAACATCGCCGCCGCCACCTCCACTGGAGGCACGTTGAACAAAGCCCCCGGACGCGTCGGCGACTCCTCGCTGATCGGTTGTGGCTGCTACGCCGACAACGAAACCGCTGCTGCTTCCACCACCGGGTGGGGCGAGCCGATGATGAAGCTGGTCTTCGCCAAGTGGGCCACCGATCGTGTTACCGCCGAGGTCGGACCACGCGAGGTCGCGCCCGCCTCCATTCGCTACCTATACTCGCGTCTCAGTGGTCATGGCGGAATCATTCTGCTCGACCGTCGCGGCCGTATCGGCGTGGCACATAACACCCCTCGCATGGCATGGGCCTGGCAGAACAAGCAAGGGCGTGAGAGCGGATTGCGCTCCCCGGTGTGGTAGCGCTGGCCATGAGCGCTGCTCTGCGTAAGACGCTTGCTGGAAAAAAGACGCTCGCTCGAAGAGTGCCGATGAAAGTCCTTGCCGCAATCCTTCTGCTCACCGTTACCGCATTTGCTGCTCCCGCTCCCTGGACGCCTGCCAATTTCCGTGGGCTTATCGTCGGCAAGGCACACCGCGCCGAGGCTCTTCGCACACTGGGCGCACCCGATTCGACGCAACGCACGCCCACTGGAGAAGAGCTCACCTACCGGACTCGCGGAGACCACAAGGGCGACCTCACTCTCCGACTCGACCGCTCCGGTGTGATCACCCAGATTGAAGAAGCTTTTCCCGTCGCCATCCCTCGCTCAAGTATTTACAAAGAGTTCGGCAAAGACGCACTGACCGGGCATTACTACGCGGCCAAGTGCGCCGGTGGAGTTCTCTACCGCGACCCGAGCGGCGGCATCGAGCTCACGCTTTTCCCCGGCCATGGACTCGCCCTGTGGCCCGACCAGCACGGCTATGATTTCGCTGCCCTGCAATATCTTGCCCGCCAACCTGGATTGCCGCACCCTCCTGCCTGCGTCACCCACCACTGAGCTCTCGCCTGCGGGCAGCCAGGCGGATTACACTACTTCTTCGACCGGAGGCTCATTTTGCACGCGCGCATTCTTCTTCCTTTTCTGCTGCTCATTTCCCTGCTTCTCTCCAACACAGCCTGCCACTCAAAGAAGCCGTCTGAAGCCGAACGTCGCTTTCCCATCGAGGGCCGCGTCGTATCGGTTGACCCCGGTGCGAAAACCATCACGCTCGATCATCACGAAGTCGTCGGCTATATGAAGGCCATGACCATGCCCTTTGCCGTGCGCGACGCCTGGGTCTTCAAGGTTGTCCATCCCGGAGACACCGTGCAGGCAACGCTCGTGGTCTCCGATGACGCGTATCTCGAAAGCATTTCCGTCACTCAGTCCAGCAACACGGCCGATCTCTCCAATACCTCGCCCGCGCTGCTACCTAAAAAGGGAGATCAGGTTCCAGACTTTCACTTCATCAATCAGGAAGGCCAGCCGATCCACCTGGCGCAATTTCGTGGTCAGCCTCTTCTCGTCACGTTCATCTACACGCGCTGCCCTCTGCCGGATTTCTGCATTCGCATGAGCAATAACTTTGCCGACGTTGCCCGTACCCTGCAGCAGAACAACCCTGCGGCCTTTGCCAAACTCCAACTGCTCTCCATCAGCATCGACCCTGAGTTCGACAATCCCAAGGTGCTCAAGGACTACGGCAAGCACTACGCCGGAACCGTGGATCCCAATCTCAAACACTGGAACTTCGCCACCGCCAAGCCCGCAGAGATCCGCAAATCAGCCGAGTACTTTGGCCTCACCTACCAATCGCAGAATGGCCAGATCGTTCATGACCTGCGCACCGCGCTGCTCGATCCCAACGGCAAAATCGCCGAGTTCTACACCGGAAACCAGTGGAGACCGTCAGAGACAGCAGCGAGAATTGCGGAGTTGCAGCGCTAGGCCAGCACAGGCAAGAGCGCACAAGCATTTCGAGATTGTTTACAGAACGCCGGGCCTCATTAAGAATTGAGGACTCACGCTGTCCGGGGGAGTTTGAAAATGCCGCACATCGGTGAAGCAATCGTGATTTGAAAGGAAAAACTATGCTCGACCACATTATTCTGACTGTCAGCGATGTCAAACGTTCACTAGCCTTCTATGAGGCAGCGCTGAAGCCACTTAATATAAAATTTTTCCTGCCCTACAAGGGCGAAAACGGCCATCCCGATCTGTGGGGGTTTGGTGATGGCAAACGTGCGTGCTTCTGGATAAAGCAGGGCAAACCTGATCCGGCGACCATTCACTGGGGCTTTAAGGCCGAAGACGAGAAGAAGGTGGATGAATTCTACAAGGCCGCGATGTCCGCTGGTGCCAAAGACAACATCTCGCCACGTGCACGACTGGAATACTATCCCGGATATTACGCCGCGGATGTATTCGACCCAGATGGATATTCATTCGAAGTCGTGCATAAGAGCTAATGCTGGAACAGAGCGCCAATAGGCATTCCAGAAGCGCTTGATCGACTTCGTGGTCGTCTCTTCTGGTCACGCTGGAGTCTTTTTCCTGGAGGAAATAGTTCCTCCTCCCATGGTTATTGCAATTCTTATCCAACATGATGAATCTATAAACAAAATTTTGGCATCTTTGTTGAGATGAAGATAGCGGTGCAGGGGCTTGCGGAGCGAGCTGTTCAACTCACGACTCGAAACCGCATAGGCATCGCGCTTCGGCTGCTCTTCCCCATCGCGCTCCTGGAAGTTGCTCTCTGGGCGCCACTCCGGTTCGGAATCGTCTTCGGCATCGTTGCTCTCTGGTATATCGCCTGGCAGCTCTGGCAGGCTGTCGGCAACGTGCGTTCCCTTGGATTGGATTTTCGCGGACTGATGCGTGAGTCCTGGCTGGTTGGGGCGACCTTGGCGCTGGCCGCCATCGCCCTCACCGTCGCCTACTTCTCCGGAACGCTGCACCGGCTCTGGGGTCTGCAACATCCAGGCTACGCAATCCTGGGTTATGTCTGCTGGGCTTTCGTGCAGGAATTCATGTTGCAGTGTTTCTGCCTTCGAATGCTGCGGGCATTGGTTTCAAAGGTGACGGCTCTGCTTCTCTCCGGAATCGTCTTTTCCGTGGCTCACCTGCCCAACCCCAGCCTCACACTCGTCACGTTCTTTGCGGGAGTGGCATTCACCGCCATCTATGCCCGCAAGCGCAACCTCTATGTCGTCGCGGTGATCCACGCCGTGCTCGGACTCACCCTCGCCGTAAGCGTTCCAGACACCTGGTTCCACGGCTTGCGGGTGGGTCGCGACTTCCTCGAAGGACCATCCACCATTGCCGCCGGAATCTCCCCCGTCCGCTAACTTTAGCCTCTGTACTCTTCTTCCACCTGCTCGCCAATCGTTTTCTTGTGCTTGCCACTGCGAGCTTCCGCCTTGGTCTTCGCATCCGGAATCGCGCGCGTAGCCTTCGGTTCACCGATATTCACCCGCGCTGCATCCTTCACCATTTTGACTTTCGTATAGCTCTTTATCTTCTTCGCCATCTTTCGACTCCCGTTCCATTAGATAATAATTATTCTTATTCAATAACTATTGTTGTACACTAAACCCATGGGACAATCCCTCGAAATTCATTTTCAGCAGCTTTGCCGGGACAAACACTTGGCCGTGACCCATCAGCGCCTCGTGATCTACCGCGAGCTGATGCAGATGACCGATCACCCGAATCCCGAACAGGTTTTCGAGCGCATTCGCCCGGAGCTGCCCTCCATCTCGCTGGCAACGGTTTACAAAACCCTGCACGCGTTTGTGGAGGCCGGAATTGTCCAAGAGGTCAGTCCTCATCACGGCTCCATTCGTATTGAGCCAAACTCAACCCGTCATCATCATTTCATTTGCCTTCAGTGTCACTCCATCACAGATCTCGCGCCAAGCGAACTGGATGTCTGTGCACTGATGGATTCTGTTCCGGAGGATTTTCAAGTCGAGCATATCTCGACCGAGCTCCGGGGTATCTGCAGGCGCTGCGCGGCCGATAAGTCTTCCCTCGCGCAAGCCTGAAACATAACCTTCGGTTTCACCTTACAAATCGATTACTCAAGGAGAATACTCATGCTGGGTGTTGGAGAACAGTTCCCTAATTATTCGCTTACCGCAGTCGTCAGCCTGGAAAAAGGCAAGGAATTCACTACCATCACGAATGAAAGCTACGCCGGAATGTGGAAGGTTTACTTCTTCTGGCCCAAGGACTTCACCTTCGTTTGCCCCACGGAAATCGCGGGCTTCGGCAAGCATGACAAGGAGTTCAAGGATCGCGACACGCAGCTCCTCGGCTGCTCCATCGACTCTGAATTCGTGCATCTTGCATGGCGCAACAACCATGCCGATCTCAAGAACCTGCCCTATCCCATGATCTCGGACATCAAGCGCGACCTCTGCTCCGAACTCGGTATCCTTGATCCCACAGCAGGAGTCGCACAGCGCGCCGCATTCATCGTCGATCCCGAAGGTGTGATCCGCTTCGCCTACGTCACCGACCTCTCCGTAGGTCGCGAGCCCAAGGAAGTTCTTCGCGTACTCGACGCCCTCCAGACCGACGAACTCTGCCCCTGCGGTTGGCAGAAGGGCGAAGAAGTCCTGCACGCCTAAGTTTTACTTTGTCTCGAGTGGCCCATTCAAGCCCACCTTCTGGGCTTGAGTGGGGAACCTCAGGTGGCCCATATTCGCCCTCTTTTGGCGAATATGGGATGCAGAATACATCCACCCTGCAACACGAAACAAGAAAGCCGGAAATACCAAATCATGTCGCTTGAAGCAATTCTGGAAACCCTGCCCGACTACGCCAAAGACCTATGCCTGAACTGGTCAGCCCTGGTGAATGCAACTGATTTGAATGACACCCAGAAGTGGGGATCCTTCGTAGCTGCCGCCTACGGCGCGCGCAGTCCCAAACTCCTCGCCGCTGTTGAGGCCGAAGCCTCCACCCACGTCTCGCCCGAGGTCATCACCGCGGCCAAAGGTGCCGCGGCCATCATGGGCATGAACAACATCTACTACCGCTTCCACCACCTCAGCACGAACGAAAAGTACGCCACGCTCCCCGCCCGCCTGCGTATGAACATCATGCGCACCCATGGCGCCGATCACACTGACTTCGAGCTCTGGTCGCTCGTGGTCTCGGCCATCAACGGCTGCGGCAAATGCGTCACTTCGCATGAGAAGGTGCTGCTTGAAAAAGGCATCACCGAGGAACTCATCCTCTCCGCCGTTCGCATCGCCGCCGTGGTTCACGGAACCGCCGCCGCCCTCGACGCCCTAACCGCATAACTCCGTTTCAACGCAGAGACGGCGGGCCTTTTGGCCCGCCGTTCTTGTCTTCACAAAACGAATTGCCCTATTCTCCGCATCCACACGGTCCGGCTCCTGCACCCACCAGTTCCCTGGTGTTCACGTGCTTCCGTCCCGCCTCCAACGCTTTCTCATTCATCTCCGTCAGCTTCGGATTCTTCACCATCTCACCGAGCACTTCCTCTGCCGCAGTGAATGGTAAGCAGTCGGTTGCCTCCAGCAACGCGCCCAGCATAACTACATTGGCAACCTTCGGCGAACCAATCTGGTCGGCAATCTCGTTGGCCGGAATGCAGTCCACGGTGACACATTCGTAGCTGAGTCCTTCCGGCAAAGTTCTGCCGTTGTATAGAATGACTCCGCCCGGCTTCACCTGAGGCCCAAACTTGCGTAGCGAAGGCTCATTCATCGCCACCAGAACTTCCGGATTGTTGATCAGCGGCGCTCCAATCCGTTCATGAGAGAGCGTGACGTGGCAATTCGCGCTGCCCGAGCGCATCTCTGGACCATAGCTCGGCAGCCAGCTCACCTCCATGTGCTCGCGCATACCCATCTCGGCAATCAACTGTCCGAGCAGCAGCACGCCCTGTCCGCCGAATCCCGCGACCTTGATCGTCTTGGCCCGCGTATGTTGACGCCGCGCATGGCGCTCTTCCTCCGTCAACCGCTTCCCTGTGATGCCCAGCAGTTCCGCCACACTCGTCTGCGGCACATCCACCGGCGTAAACTCCGGCTTGTGGTCACGAAACACGCCAAGCGGAAACTGCTTGGTCAGCACATCCGCAACCCAGTGCCGCGCCACCGTCGGATCCATCTTCAAGATCGTCGGGCATGGCGACAGAATCTCGACCATCGTGAATCCCGCTCCCTCCTTCTGAAGCGTGAGCGCCTTCTTCACCGCCTTGCGCGCCTGCATAATATGCTTGGCGTCGCTAAGAGCCACGCGCTCGATGTACACCGGAGCCTCCAGCGTAGCCAGCATCTCAGACATCTTGATCGGAAAGCCTTCGTTGTTCGGACGCCGTCCCCACGGACTGGTCGTGCTTTCCTGCCCGACCAGCGTTGTCGGAGCCATCTGCCCGCCGGTCATGCCGTATATCGAGTTGTTCACAAAAAACACGGTGATGTTCTCGCCACGGTTCGCCGCATGGACAATCTCCGCCGTGCCAATCGCCGCAAGATCGCCATCTCCCTGGTAACTGATAACCATTGCGCCCGGGTTCGATCGCTTCAAGGCCGTTGCCACAGCCGGCGCACGTCCATGCGCAGCCTGCACGTTTCCAGTGTCGAAATAGTAGTAGGCAAAAACCGAGCAACCTACCGGGGAGACCATGATCGTTCGGTCCTGCACGCCCAGTTCGCCCAGCGCGTCGGCAATCATTTTGTGCGCTACGCCGTGCCCGCATCCGGGACAATAATGCGTCTGGTGCTGGTTCTCATCCTTGCGCTCAAAATGATCGAAGAAGACTGCGGCTCTTTCCTGCACAACGTTAAATTCGCTCATTGCCGCCCCCTAAACCAGTACTTGCATGTGCGCGAACAATTCTGCATGGCACTCTTCCGCGGAAGGTACGTTGCCGCCCATGCGGCCGAAGAACTCCACGGGAATTCTCCCATTCAGAGCCAGTCTCACGTCCTCCACCATCTGTCCTGTGGAGAGCTCAACCACCATGGTCTGTTTCGCGCATCGAGCCGCGTCAACCAGTGCCCGCGAGGGGAATGGCCACAGCGAGATCGGGCGGAACAGTCCAGCTTTCACTCCATGCTGCCGCGCCAGATCCACCGTTGTCCGCAGTACGCGGGAGACAATCCCATATCCCACCAGAAGCACTTCGGCATCTTCCGCGCGATAAGTTTCCCAACGGCACTCGTTGCGCTCGCACTCTTTATATTTGTTTTCCAGGTGCCGAATGTGTGACTCCATCGAGTCGTTCGTCAGGTGAATGGAGGAGATCAGGTTCCCGCGAGTCTCCGCCGTTCCCTTCACCGCCCACGGCTTCTCCGGAACCTCGGCCTCAACCAGCTGCAGTTCGAGAGGCTCCATCATCTGTCCTACAAATCCATCGGCCAGCAACACCGCAGGATTGCGATACTTGTCAGCCAGGTCGAACGCCAGCATCGTCAGTGACGCCATCTCCTGCACGCTGGACGGAGCCAGCACAATATTGCGATAGCAGCCATGTCCGCCGCCCTTCGTCATGGCGAAGTAGTCGCTTTGCTCAGGGGCAATGCTTCCCAGCCCCGGCCCTGCGCGCATGATGTCAGCAATGACGCACGGCAACTCCGCGCCCGCAAGGTAGCTGATCCCTTCCTGCATCAGGCTGATGCCGGGTCCACTCGATGCCGTCATCACGCGCTGCCCCGCTGCCGCTGCTCCGTACACCATATTGATGGCCGAAACTTCACTCTCCGCCTGCACAAACGTCCCGCCAACCTGCGGAATCAGCAGCGCAGCATATTCGGCAATCTCGCTGGCGGGCGTGATCGGGTAGCCGTAAAACGACCGGCAGCCTGCCATGATAGCCGCCTTGACCACCGCTACATTTCCCTTACACAGTTGCCGCATAAGCTGCCTCGCTCGATGCTCCCGCCATCTTGATCTTGTACACCGTGATCGCACCGGGCTCCGGACAAACGTAATAGCAAATGCCGCAACCCGTGCAAACATCGGCCATCTGCATCGCCGGATGCACTCCGTAGTGATTCAACTCCGGACTCAGTCCCATGCCTTTCGGCGGACAGGATTCCACGCAAAGGCCGCAGCCCTTGCACTCATCCTGATTGACCACCACCTTACCTTTCGCCATGGTTCACCTCGTGCCGGACGTGACGACCGGCCCCCATCCCATCTCGCGCATATGCTCGCTGAGCTCTTCGCGAAACTTCGGATGAGCTATCTGTATAAGTGCTTCGGCGCGTTGCCGCACGTTCTTTCCGTGCAGGTAAACAACGCCATATTCGGTTACCACGTAATGCACATCCGCGCGCGTCGTCACCACGCCTGCGCCGCTCTTGATGCGCGGAACAATCCGCGAAAGCCTGCCATTCTTCGTCGTGGAAGAAATCGCAATAATCGGTTTTCCGCCGCGGCTGCGTGCCGCTCCGCGCATAAAGTCCACCTGTCCGCCAAACCCGCTGACCAGCCGCGAACCCACTGAATCCGACACCACCTGCCCGGTGATATCAATCTCAATCGCGGAGTTAATGGCCACCACATTCTCGTTCTGTGCAATCACAAACGGATCGTTGCAATAGCTACTGGGCTGGAAATCGAAGATCGGATTATCGTCCACATACTCGTACCAATCCCGCGTGCCCAGCGCAAAACCAAGCACAATCTTGTTGGGATTGATCTGCTTCCTCGCGCCGGTGATCACGCCCTTGTCGATCAACGAAATTGCGCTCTCCGTCAGCGTCTCGGTGTGGATGCCCAGGTCCTTGCGATCGCCGAGATACGGCAGAATCGCATTAGGAATTGCGCCAATGC
>Ga0182012_10004201_pt1 | contig 15102 bp, 10 predicted proteins | sample 612S2SmetaG_FD_120486 | JGI IMG/M metagenome (GOLD analysis project Ga0182012, IMG submission 120486) | Permafrost microbial communities from Stordalen Mire, Sweden - 612S2S metaG | ecosystem: Environmental > Terrestrial > Soil > Wetlands > Permafrost | place: Sweden: Stordalen | collected... | reverse complement strand
TTCGGCCTGGTCTTCGGCGGCTTCAATTTCCGCCGCGGTTTCTGGGCCAGGTGCGGGGTCAAGCGCAGTTTTGGCTTCGCCGCTGGTCTCGTCGCCGATTGGGTCCAGAATTTCGGGCAGGGCCTCTACTGCCGGCTCAATGGCCTCAGGGACGGGCTTACTGGTCTTCGTCGTCTTCGCGGCTTTTTTCGGCGCTGCCTTTTTCGCTGCGGCCTTCTTCGGGCTGGTTTTCTTTGCTGCTGTCTTCTTCGGTTGGGTCTCTTTCGGCATGGGAAAGTGTCTCAGTTTCTGCCTGCTCGGTGGCGGGAGGCGCAGCAGGCGCTGCCTCTGCGGGGGTTGGGGATTCGTGGCTGGCCGCCATCACGGCGGTCTCGGGGGTTACAGGAGAGGCGCCGGAAAACTCGTCTTCAAAGTATTTTTCGGTGGTTTCATCGAGGGCAGTTGAGTTCGTTTCGAGGCTGAGGTTCAGGTCCGGATTTGCAGTGGTTTCCAAGTCCAATCCTTCAGAATCGGAGGGCTCCGGTTCGTCGAGCTCGATGGCGGCCATTTTCTCAAATTCCTCCATCGAGGGAAGTTCGGATACATCTTTGAGCCCGAAGCGGAGGAGGAATTCGCGGGTGGTTTTGTAGAGGATGGGGCGGCCGATGACCGGTTTGCGCCCCGCGGTGGCGATCAGCTTGCGGGCGAGCAGCGAACCGAAGACTCCAGAGGAATCGACGCCGCGAATCTCATTCACTTCAGGCGCGGTTACGGGCTGTTTGTAGGCGACGACGGCTAGTGTCTCAAGAGCGGGCAGGGAAAGCTTGAGCGCCGGCTTGAGGCTTTTCACGAAGGAGCGCACCGCGTCGTGGCACTCGGGTTTCGTGGCCATGCGGAAGCCGCCGGCGATTTCGCGAATCTCGACGCCGCGATCGTCGGAGGCATAGTCTGCGATGAGTTCGTCGAGAAATTGGCGGAGAATGGCGCGCACCTCGCGGTCGCGCAAACGAGCCAGACGCCGGGCTTCAATTTCGGTTTGAGCGGAAGAGCCTTCGGCGTCAGCGGAGGAGTCGGCGGACCCAGAGGGCTCAGCCTTTTCTGCTGGAGTGTCTTCCAGGCTTTCCTCGGGTTGCGAATCGGACACCATTTCGGTTTCGGAATGAGTGGATTCGGCGGCCGCGTCCGTGGTGGTTCCGGCAGGGTCGAGGTCCAGGTATGCCAATTCGTCGGGGAGCAACGGCAGCGTCTCGGCGTCTTCGGCTTCGGGAGCCTCGATCCGGGTGGCTTGCGTCGCCTTCCACTCCAGGGCATCGGGGGCAAACAAGGCGGTGAGCTGGGCCAGTGTGACCGGCTCCTCCGCGGCGTAGATGACAGCTTCCAGCTTGGCTTTCAGGCTCATTCTGCAATAGGTACCTCAAGTATGGTACCGGAAAGACAGCAGCCATGCGTGCCGATTGGAGACGATCAGGCAGGTCGAGGGCAGGAAAAAAGGGCGTCCGGGACCGCCGGACGCCCTGAAATGGCAGATTGAAAGCAGGTTAGCTGGCAGCAAACTGGCGGAAAAGCCAGAAAAGACCGCCGGAGAGCAGCGCCGCGGCGGGCAGGGTAAACACCCAGGCAGCCGCGATGTTGCGAATGGTCGCGAACTGGAGCCCACTGCGGTTGGCGGCCATGGTCCCGGCAACACCTGAACTGAGGACGTGCGTGGTCGAGACCGGCAGTCCGAAGTTGTCTGCAGCGAAGATGGTGCACATGGCAACCAGTTCGGCGCTGGCCCCTTGTGCATAAGTGAGGTGCTCCTTGCCTATCTTTTCGCCGACGGTTACTACGATTCGCTTCCAGCCGACCATGGTGCCCATGCCCAGCGCCAGGGCTACGGCAACCTTAACCCAGGCGGGGATGAACTTGGTGGCCTTGTCGACCTGGGTCTTGTAGGTGGCGAGGGCGGCGGTTTCGGCGGGTGTGAAGCTGGGGGTGTGGCTCTTCTGCATCAGGCGAATGGCCTCGCTGGCCACGTACATGTCGTTGCGGACGTTGGTTTGCTGGCCGGGAGGGACCGCCTTGAACTCCTTGTAGAGCCCCACTTCGTGGTTCAGGTCTTCGACCAGTTCGCGAAGAGCGAGAATCGTGTCCGGCTGAATCTTCCTGGTGCGGATGTAATCGGTGACCTCAGTGCGGGCGTCGGCGCCGAGGATGCCATTTTTGTCCACATGCTGGTCGAGGACGTGCCCGGCATTTTCTGAAGCTGCGATGAAGGTCTGAACCTCGCTCGCCGAAACAGCATGATTGAGTGCATAGGCGGTTGGAACGGTACCGATAAGGATCAGCATGATCAACCCCATTCCCTTCTGTCCGTCATTGGAGCCGTGCGAGAAGCTGACGCCGGAGCAGGTAAGGATGAGCAGAGCGCGGATGGGGAGTGGCGGAGGGTTGTTATCTTTGGGCGCCTCGAAGATAGCCGGGTAGTTGGACAGCCATTTGGATGCCAGCACGACTGAGATCCCTATAAACACGGCGAAGGCAACGGTCCAGAACCAGGTCTTGAAAACGAAGAATGCAAAATAGCCGCCTGCAACGCCTCCCATAAGCCCCATGAATATGCGGAAAATGGCGCTCTTCACGCCGTATTTGGCATAAAGCATCAGCAGGCCTGCAGCTGTGAAGCCGACCAGCGGCGAGATGAGCAAGACCTGGAAGACCTTGCTGGCCTGGGCCCAATCCACGCCTGAGGTTCCGCCCCCAGGGTTCATGAGTTGGTTGGCGAGTCCCACGCCGATAATGGAGCCCACCATGGTGTGCGAACTGGAGGCGGGCAGTCCGAACCACCAGGTGCTCAGGTTCCATAGAATGGCGGCGATGAGCAGCGCAAACACCATGGCGAATCCTGCCCCGGCGCTGACCTGAAGAATCAGCTCGACGGGCAGCAGTGTGATGACGGTGAATGCCACGGCGCCAGAGGAAGTAAGTACGCCCACCAGGTTGCAGAGCCCTGACCAGACCACTGCGATATTGGGGTCGAGCGAGTGCGTGTAAATCACGGTTGCCACGGCGTTTGCGGTGTCATGGAAGCCATTGACGAATTCGAATCCGAGAGCGATGAGCAGGGCCACGCCGAGCAGCACGAAGGGCCAGACGCTGGTGGCTGTGACGCCGATGAGGTCCTGTGACAGATGGACGGCAATGAAGCCGAGTCCGATAACCAGCGCTGCCAGAACCACGCCGCCGCTGATCATTGCGTGGGATTTCTTCATTTTCTTGTCGAGTATTGCTGCGGCGGGCGGACGGGCTGGAACGGTTGTCGCCAAATCGGACATGGTTTGGTGCTCCAAACTTTGGGATGGATTTCTGTCCGGAGGTGCATGGGGGGCAAATTCCAGACTCTGCAATGGATAAATGAGTCGTGTGAATGGGAAATGAATTGCGGGGTGGAAAAGCAAACAAATTCTCTACGAAAGACTTCTTGACGGGTCCGAACGGGCTCAAAATGGGCGTCTTGCCGGTCGCCGAGCCCTCATCGGCATGAGCAGTCGGATCCGGTTTCCAAGGGGCATTTTTCCCCATTGCGCATTTGTTCCTCTCTTGGAGATACTGTTCGGGTTGCGGAAAGGGATGAAAGTGAAATCTACTTGCAGGCGCGACTTTCTTAAACAGACCGGATGGATGGGGTCGGTTGCGATGATGGCGGGGCTTGGGCAGGGTGCGATGGCATTGGGCACAGAGCACAGCCGCGTAATCGAAGACGCGGTGCGTCCTGAGCAGCAGGAAGAGACGCCGAAAGACCACATCAAGTTTGCAGTGTGCGGCGTGAGCCACGACCACATCTACGGCATGATCGGGGCAGTTCAGGGTGGCGGCGGAGAACTGGTGTCGGCCTGGGTCGGCGAACCGGACAAGCTCGCAAATTTCACCAAGCGATTTCCCAATGTGAAAGTTGTAAAGACGCAGGATGAGATTCTCAACGACCCTTCCGTGCAACTGGTGCTCAGCTCGCAGATAGCCAGTGAACGCGCTCCGCTGGGCGTGCGGGCGATGAAACACGGCAAGGACTTTCTATCTGACAAGCCGGGAATTACGACGCTGGAGCAATTGGCTGAGGTACGAAAGACAATCGCGGAGACAAAGCGGATTTACGGGATTATGTACAGCGAGCGGCTCGAGGTGAAGGCCGCGGTGTACGCCGGAGTACTGACCCAGCAGGGCGCAATCGGCAAGGTGATCCAGACGATTAACATTGCTCCTCACCAGATTGTGCAAGGGCATGGAGACGCCGGTGGTGGAACGGGGCGGCCGGAGTGGTTCTGGAACCCCGACCAGTACGGTGGAATTCTCTGCGACATCGGATCGCACCAGGTGGACCAGTTTCTTTACTACACAGGATCGAAGCAGGCCGAAGTTGTTGAGTCGCAAATTGCAAACGTGCGGCATCCGAACCGTCCGCGGTTTCAGGATTTTGGCGATATGGTGCTGCGCGGCGACCGCGGTCTGGGTTATGTGCGGCTCGACTGGTTCACGCCCGACGGTTTGGGGACGTGGGGAGATGGCCGGCTTTTCATTCTGGGCACCAATGGTTACATCGAGGTCCGCAAGTACACCGATGTGGCAGTGAAGCTCAAGGGGGACAACCTGTTTCTTGTGGACAACAAAGAGGCGCGGTACATCGATTGCAGCAACATGCCGCTGCCGTTCGGCCGGCAATTTGTTTCGGACATCGTGAACAGAACGCATGTTGCGCAAGACCAGGAGCAGTGCCTGCTGGCGGCAGAACTGGTTATCAAGGCTCAGAAGAATGCCAAGATCGTAACTCTGAAGGAATAGCCTATCGATCTGGCACTTGCTCTCAGGGACAGTCTTCCGGGTCAAAGGCCCGGTTCGAATGTTAAAGGCGATGTTTCATGACTGAGGCCGGGAGAATCAGCGGCTCGGCGGAACGACGTAAAAGAGAATGGCAAAGTAATGAGCTACGCTTCCGGCAAGAACGAAGACGTGCCACGCGGCGTGGAAGTAGCGTAAGCGATCCAGAGCAAAGAAAACGATGCCCAAAGTGTAAGCTAGTCCACCGGCGCCCAGCCATGCGATTCCATGCCAGCCGATGGCGTGAAGCAGCGGGCGGGCCGCAAACACGATGAACCAGCCCTGGAACAGGTAGACCAATGCCGATGCCACGGCAAACCGGCCGACGGCGAGGCTCTTGAAGATGACCCCGGCGACCGCCAGTGTCCAGACAACGCCGAACAGCACCCAGCCCACCGGTCCATGCAATGAGACCAGCGTAAAGGGCGTGTACGTGCCCGCGATAAGCAGGTAGATTGCCGAGTGGTCGAGCACCTGGAAGACGTGCCGCGCCCCGGTGCGTACCAGGGAGTGATAGAGAGTCGAGCAAAGGTAGACCAGCACCAGGGTCGTCGAGAAGACGGAGCAACTGACGATGAGCCAGGGAGTTCCACGCGCGGATGCGGCAATAAGATAGACTGCCCCTGCCACGGCAAATGCGGCTCCGATGCCGTGCGTGATTGCGTTGGCAAGAATGTCGCCAAGTCTGGGCTGGGTCTGCACAGGTCGATGATAGTCCGAGTGAAGCAGATGTTGCGCAGGCGTTACCGGGCTCAACAGTTCATGCAGAACCCAGGCGGATGTTAGAAACGCTGCCAGAGTTTTGTCGCGGAGACTCTGGCTTTGGCCATGACTTCTTCTTCGTCGATGGCCACAAGCTCTCTATTGCGCATCACAATGCGGCCGCCGATGATGGTTGTCTCGACGGAACGGCCAGAGACGCCGAACAGTAAGTGGTTGTTCAGGTTTGAGCGCGTGAGAGGCGTTGGCGGGTTGTAGTCCACCACGATGACATCGGCGAACGCGCCGGGAATCAGTTTGCCCACAGGACCGCCAAAACACTCGCTGGCAATCCGCGCGTTATGGTCAAACAGCATTGCCGGCGGTTCCACCCAGCCCGCACTCGGCCGGCCCGACTGATGCTTGTGCAGCAGATTCGCCACCTTGAGCGACTCAAGCATATCGCTGGTATAACCATCGCTCCCCAGCCCAACCCTTAAACCGCGACTTATCATCTTCAGCACGGGAGCGCAGCCAACGGCATTCCCCATGTTGGATTCAGGGTTATGAATTACGTTTGTCTTGCTCCCTTGCAATAGATCGATCTCTCGATCGCTGACATGAACGCAGTGGGCGGCAAGGGTTCGCGAGCCAAGAACGCCTGAGTCATAGAACCGCTCCACCACGCGTTTGCCGTGGACCCGCATGCACTCGGCAACATCGGATTCAGCCTCCGCAACATGGACATGGAAACCTGCATCGAGGTCCGCGGCCACGCCAGCGCAGCGGGCAAGCGTGCCGTCGCTCAACGTGAAGGAAGCATGCAGGCCAAAGAGACCGCGAAGTCCGTCGCAAGGGGATTGCCTGCAACTGCAGAGAAACGTTTCATTTTCTTCAATACTCCGGTCCCGAACTTCAGCACCGTCGCGATCCGATACCTCATAGCAAAGGCAACTGCGCAGGCCGGTGAGGCGCGCGGCGTCTGCTATGCGGAACAGGCTGCCCGCGACTGCGCCCGGGCTGGAGTGATGATCGAAGATAGTGGTGACGCCATTTCGGATGCAATCGATCATTGCTACCAGAGCGCTGAGATACACATCCTCGAGGGTCAGTACCTTATCCAAACTCCACCAGAGACGTTCCAGAATCTCTTGAAAGTTACCAGGCGCGGTTTCTTTCAGGGCCATCCCGCGAGCAAATGTGCTGTAAAGATGCATGTGGGTGTTAACCAGGCCAGGCATGATCAGGCGGCCTCGCGCATCCACGAACTGCGCCTCGGGATGACACTGCTGTAGAGCCGCGGTAGTTCCAACCGCGGCGATGAGGCCACCGTGGATCGCGACACAGCCGTTCTCAATGAGCGGCAAACGATCGTCGCGTGCGATGAGCAGTCCGTTGCCGACCAGCATGAATGGAGATGGTTCCATTGTCGGGGATTCTAGTCGAGAGTAGCGCGCCTTAGAGTGATGTGCATCACATCGAGGTCCGTGAGAGCCGGACCACAATCGATAAACGCCCAATGGGCTGATTCAACAACAGGTTGAAATGGCAAATCTTCATGTAAGCATCTGCGGAATCGATTTCTCGAACCCGATCCTTCCGGCTGCGGGACCTCCATCGAAGGATGGAGCTATGCTGCTGGCCGCGGCGCATGGGGGCGCGGGAGGGCTGGTGACCAAGACGATCTCGGTGAATCCCGCAGTGGTTCCGCGTCCGTGCATGGCAGAAATTCGGGGCGGGTTCCTGAACACCGAGCTATGGTCCGAGTTACCAAAAGAGCAATGGCTGGAAGCCGAATACAAGTTAGCCCGCACGGCCGGACTTCCGGTGATAGTTGGGCTGGGCTATTCGGCCAATCAAATTCGAGAATTGGCTCCGCTGGTTAAGCCTTACGCAGACGCGCTTGAGCTATCCACGCACTATGTCGGCAACGATATCTCGCCAATCATCGATGCGCTCAAAGCGGCTAAGGAAGCAGTCGATGTGCCCGTGTTCATGAAACTCAGCCCGCACCCTAACATCCAGGAGATCGCTATCGCTTTGGAAGATGCTGGAGCCGACGGGCTGGTCATGATCAATTCATTCGGTCCCTGCCTGAGTATCGACCTTGAGACCGGGCTGCCGCTGATGGGAAGCAAGGACGGCTTTGGATGGTTGTCTGGCGCGGCGATCAAGCCATTGGCGCTGCGCTGTGTTTATGAGGCTGCGCGAGCGGTGCGGATACCGATCATTGGAGTTGGCGGAGTGGCCAGCGGGCGCGATGCGGCGGAGATGTTCATGGTGGGCGCATCCGCGGTCCAGGTGTGCACTGAGGCCATCCTGCGTGGTCCAACGGTCTACGGAAGGATAGCGAAGGAACTGGATGTTTTCCTCGACGGCCATGGTTACAAATCAGTGGATGAGATCAAGGGCCTGACCATTCGCAGAATGGCGGAGAGAGGCTCTCCAAAGGCCGGGAGTTATCCCAGCGTGGACACGGACAGGTGTTCTCTTTGCGGTCAATGTGAAATCAGTTGTCCGTACGGCGCAATTTCAAAGAACGAAATCCTGCACATCGACGAAGAAAAATGTTTCACATGCGGTTTGTGTGTAAGCCGCTGCAAGAGGCACGCTCTAAGTATGGCGCAGTAAGCCCGGGCGACTTATGGGATGTGGTCCTGAAACGGAGTAAGACAAGCGATGAGCTATGTCACCGGTCTTCAATGCGTCAATTGCCGACGCACCTATAGCACAAAGGAAGTGGTCTACTTTTGTCCGGTGTGTGGATACCATGACGGAATTCTCGATGTGGAATACGACTACGAGTCGATAAAGGCGGAGTTAAACCCTGCCGCCTTAGTTCAAAACAGAGATCTATCGATGTGGCGCTACTTGCCGCTGCTGCCCGTGGCCGATCGAACATTGATTCCCTATCTTCAGGTGGGCTGGACACCAATTTATGACGCGCACAGATTGGCAAAGGACCTGGGCGTCTCCCGGTGCTGGGTAAAGGACGAGGGCCGCAACCCTACCGGATCGTTCAAGGACCGCGCGAGTGCCTTGGGCGTGGTGAAAGCGATGGAGATGCAAGCGTCGAAGATCGCCTGCGCGTCAACCGGCAACGCCGCCTCTTCTTTGGCAGGCTTTGCTGCCGCGGCCGGAATGCTCGCGGCAATTTTTGTTCCAGCGGGGGCGCCTGAGGCCAAGGTGGCGCAATTGCTCGCATTCGGCGCGCAGGTATTCTCCGTAGAGGGAACTTACGACGAAGCATGGGAGTTATGCATGCAGGCCAGCGCGGAATTCGGCTGGTATAACCGCAACTGTGCCGTGAACCCCTACCTGATTGAGGGCAAAAAAACGGTCTCGCTGGAACTTGCGGAACAGTTCGTTCGACTTACTCCGGGAAGCATTCCCGACTGGGTTGTAGTTAGTGTTGGCGACGGCTGTACCATCGCCGGAGTGTGGAAGGGCCTGCTGGAGATGCATATCCTCGGCTTCATTCCCCGCTTGCCACGCGTGCTTGGCGTTCAGGCGGATGGGTGCAAGCCGTTTGTCACTGCGTGGCGAGGTAAGTGCGGCCTGACTCCATGCGATGCCCACACCCTGGCTGACTCGATCGCAGTGGGAAATCCGCGCAACTTCAGCAAGGGAATGAGAGCGGTGACCGAATCGGGCGGCGCGTTTGTGTCCGTCTCCGACGAAGAGATTCTTCAGTCTATCCCCCTGCTCGCGCGAATGGCTGGAGTGTTTGGTGAACCGGCCGGCGTGGCCGGAGTTGCAGGAGTCAGGCGAGCAGTCGAATCAGGCGTGATCGATCGCGGGGAAAGCGTTGCGATCATCATGACGGGCAATGGGCTGAAGGATGTTCGAAGCGCGATGCGCGCGGTCGGAGGCACGATTCATGTGCGCCGGGATATGAAAGACATTCGCAGGGCAATCGAAGAAGCAGTGCCGGCGTAATGTTCCTGGTGCTGCGATGAAATCAAAGTGAGAAAAGGTCAAGATGGCAAACATACCCTTCGGCCCTACCTACGATGAGATGCTCAATCCAGGCCTTCTCAGTAAGGACGTTCGCGCCAAAGCTCTGGCTGCTCTCCATCAGGATGAGCTCGCTCCCATCAACCTATTCAACATTACATGGAAAGATGCGGCTGACCAGGTGCGCAAGGTCGTGATGCCGCGTGCGTTGATGGGAGTCGACGCGAACATCGTTGTGATGCTTGGCTGCGGATTTCCTTCCGGATCGCACAAGGTGGGCCCAGCCTACAGCACGTTGATGGAAGGAATCGTGGACGGCGAGATTGTGCCTGGTAAACATACCATCCTCGGCCCCTCGACTGGTAACTTCGGCATCGGAACCGCTTATGTCTCGAAGCTGCTTGGCTTCCGCGCAATCATCATCATGCCCGACAGCATGAGCAAGGAAAGGTACGAGCGCATCAAGCGATATGGCGGCGAGTTGGATCTGACTCCCGGCTCCGAGTCCGACGTGATCCTGACGCTGGAGAGAACCAGGGAGCTGATGAATAACCCCTGCAATAAAGCGCTGGCTCAGTTCGAACTCTTTCCTAACTATCGCTTCCATCGGCATGTAACTGGAAACAGCGCCATTGAAGCGGTGAAAGGTGTGGGCAACGGGCGCATCGCAGCGTTTACTTCAGCGCCGGGTTCGGCGGGAACGCTTGCGGCCGGCGACCAGATCAAAGAGATATTTCCTGATGCGAAGATTGCTGCGCTGGAGCCTTATGAGTGTTCAACTTTGGCGAACGGAGGACGCGGGCAGCATCGCATCGAGGGAATTGGCGACAAGATGTGTACATTGATTCACAACGTACTTCAGACCGATTTTGTAATTCTCATCAAGGATGAAGAGACCGTACAGGGGATAAAGATTTTCCGCGACGGATTGGACTCCCTGGTGAAGGTGGGCGTAGATCCGGATTTTGCACCGAGCCTTCGGGACGTCTTTGGGCCATCGGGAATTTGCAATATTCTGGGTGCGATCAAATTGGCGAAGCACCTCCGTTTGGGACCGGACGAAAATGTGGTCACGGTGGCGACTGACGGCTTCGATCGGTATAACTCAGTGGTGGAAGGGATGAATGGCCGCTATCTCGAACTTGGTCCACAGGTACTCGACCGCTGGACGCGGGATGTCTTCCTGGGGGCAGCCGATGACCATGTTTTCGACTTTCGTAAGCCTGCGGTGAAAGAGCGGCTCTTTGCTCAAAAGGAGAACGACTGGATGAAATTCGGTTACTCAAAAGAGTTTCTTGATTCGATGCGAAGCCAGACGTTTTGGGATGCGCAGTATGCGAAGGTGAGCGATTACAACGAAAAAATCGTCGCGTCCCGGCACTCCAGGGTGAAGGAGTAACAGCGATGGTTCAGTTCACACTTAATCACGATCCAGTTACAGCGGCGGCAGATAGAAACCTGCTGGAGTACCTTCGTGAGGAAGCCCGGTTGACTTCAGTGAAGGATGGCTGCGCTGAGGGAGTGTGTGGATCCTGCTCGGTGTTGGTGAACGGAAAGGCATTGCGGGCATGCACCTTGACGGTAGCCAAAGTGCAAGGGAAGACAGTTACCACAGTAGAAGGACTGTCGCCGCGCGAGCGTGAGGTTTACTCCTGGGCATTCGGAGAAGTAGGAGCAGTGCAATGCGGCTTTTGCATGCCTGGGGTTGTTATCAGCGCAAAATCCTTGTTGGACCAGAATCCCGATCCTTCTCCCATCGAGATCAAAAAAGCCATCCGGTATAACCTGTGCCGCTGTACCGGTTACATAAAAATTGAGAAGGCAATTCAATTGGCTGCGACGGCCTTGCGCAATGAAAGTGCCCTGAACGGCAGCTCCATTGCGGCAAGAGTTGGCGAACGGGCAGTGCGGCTGGATTCGACTGAAAAGCTGTTGGGAACCGGCGAGTTTGTTGACGATATGCAGGTCCCTGGGATGCTGCACGGCGCCGTGCTCAGGTCAAAGTATCCGCGCGCAATAGTGAGAAAGATCGATACTTCTGCAGCCGGGGCCTCCTCTGGAGTTGAAGTTGTACTTACAGCAAAAGATGTTCCAGGCGAAAGGCTGCTGGGACATATTGTTCACGATTGGCCGGTGTTGATTGCCGAGGGCGAAGAGACTCGCTACGTTGGAGATGCCCTGGTGGTGCTGGCCGCCACTACCAAAGAGGCGGCGAGATCGGCATTGGAGTTAATTCGTGTGGAGTATGAGGAGCGTCCGCCGATGTTATCCCCGGAAGCGGCTATGGCCGACGGCGCGCCGCTGCTGCACCCGAACGGCAATCTGCTTTCCGAGACTTCAATCAAACGGGGCGATGTCGATCGAGCAATTCGAGATGCAAAGTACGTGGTTACGCAACACTACTCAACACCACGCCAGGAGCACGCATTTCTTGAGCCGGAAAGTGCGCTCGCTGTTCCAGCGCCTGATGGAACGCTGACGGTTTACACGGCCGGCCAGGGGGTTTACGACGATCATCATGGCATTGTGGAGATGCTTGGAGTGCCGGGCGACAGAGTTCGCGTCATCGGCAAACTGGTAGGTGGAGGGTTCGGCGGCAAGGAGGATCTCTCCGTGCAGCACCACGCGGCGTTGTTGGCCTGGCATAGCGGGAAGCCGGTGAAACTCACGTTCAGCCGCGAGGAGAGTTTTCTTGTCCATCCCAAGCGCCACCCCATGGAGATGGATTACACCACGGCGTGCGACGCCAATGGAATGATTACGGCCGTAAAGGCCCGCATCGTTGCTGACACAGGGGCATACGCGTCGTTGGGTGGTCCTGTTCTGCAACGGGCCTGCACGCATGCAGCCGGGCCTTATCAAATAGACAATGTCGACATTGAGGGGCGGGCGGTCTACACCAACAACATTCCTTCCGGCGCTTTTCGCGGCTTTGGAGTTACCCAGACCTGCTTTGCCATGGAGAGTAACCTGAACCTGCTTGCGGCAATGGCCGGAATTTCACTGTGGGAGATTCGCTACCGCAATGCCATTGAACCGGGTGGCGTGCTTTCAAACGGACAGATCGCCGATAATGGAACGGCACTGAAGGAGACTCTGCTTAGCGTGAAAGATGTATTCGACGCTCATCCCGATGCGGGTATTTCATGCGCGTTCAAGAACAGCGGGAAAGGTGTCGGCGTGCCGGACGTTGGTCGGGTGAAGCTGAAAGTGAAGAATGGAGGCGTAATCATCTGCACAAGCGCAGCATGCATGGGGCAGGGATTGGGGACGGTGCTGATGCAGATTGTAGCGGAATCGGCGCAGTTGCCCAAGTCGGCTATCAGCGTTCATGCACCGGACACGATGGTGACTCCAAACAGCGGCACAAGTACGGCATCCCGGCAAACACTCATCACTGGCGAGGCGGCGCGAAGAGCCGGAGAAGCGCTCAGAGAAGCATTGAGCAACCATTCGCTGGCCGAACTGGAAGGTGAAGAATATTACCGCGAATATGATTGCGTCACCGATCCTATGACCTCAGGCAAACCGCACCGCGTAAGTCACGTTGCTTATGGATACGCCACACATGTGGTGATTCTGGATGACGATGGAAGAGTGCGGAAGGTTGTTGCCGCGCACGATGTGGGCAAGGCAATCAATCCGAATGGCATTGAGGGCCAGATTGAAGGCGGGGTAGTTATGGGCATGGGATATGCACTCAGCGAAGAGTTCAAAGTTCGCAACGGGGCTCCGGCAGTTAGTTTGGGCACGCTTGGACTGCTGCGTTCCACGCAAGTGCCGGAGATCGAGTGCCACATTATTGAAAAGAACACTGCCACGCTTGCATACGGCGCAAAGGGAGTGGGGGAAATTGTAATGATTGCGACGCCACCCGCCGTAGCGGGCGCATATTTCCGGCGGGACGGAATGCTTCGAAGCAGCCTTCCGCTCAGAGACACGCCTTACAGCCGTTGAGTGCGGAGTTACGGAAACGTCAGCAGAAACGGGAAGGAGTTAAGGAATTGTGCTTACAGCAGTAAGAAAACAATTGGTTATTGCACTGTGCCAGGCGCTTATTCAAACACAGAGTTACTCGGGCCATGAGGAAGGCGTTGTGGAGCGCATGAAACAGGCATTCGAGTCATTGGGATGCGACGACGTTTTTATTGACGGCCTTGGGAATGTTCTGGGGCATATCAAAGGCAATCACCCTGGGAAGGTACTGCTGCTGGATGGGCATATCGACGTTGTTCCGGTTCCGGATGAATCCAGGTGGACGCACCAACCCTTTGGTGGCGAAGTGGAAGACGGAAAGATTTATGGGCGCGGCGCTTCCGACATGAAAGGCGCCGTCAGTGCGATGATTGCCGCCGCGGCTTTTTTCGCAGCGGATACACGAAGAGACTTCGCCGGAGATATTTATATCTCCGGCGTTGTTTACGAGGAATGCTTCGAGGGAATTGCGGCCAGACGAATCAGCGAACACATCCATCCCGACTATGTGGTTGTTGGAGAATCGTCCGAGCTGAATCTAAAACGCGGGCAACGTGGGCGGGCAGAGATTGTGGTGGAGACCTTCGGCAAACCGGCGCACTCGGCGAATCCACGCGCAGGCATTAATGCGGTGTACAAGATGGCCGAATTGATTGGCGAGATTGGCAAGCTCAAAGCGCCGGTGCACGAGATTTTAGGCGATGGAATTATGGAACTTACCGATATCAAGTCTTCGCCATATCCGGGCGCCTCCGTAGTGCCGGACTACTGCCGCGCAACCTACGATCGCCGTCTGCTGGTGGGAGAATCGAAGGAGTCGGTGCTGCGGCCGTTGCTGGGACTTATAGATGAGCTGCAGTGCAAAGATTTGGAGTTAAATGCCACTGCAACTTTCGCCAGCGACGTTCAGAAGTGTTACACGGGCGAGGAGATTCGCGGGGAGCGGTTTTTTCCTGGCTGGGTACTCGAAGAGGGCGATGAGTTTGTGCAGACTGCCCTTGCTGGATTGCGAAGCGCAGGATTGACTCCGGAGGTTACACAATACTCGTTTTGCACCAACGGCAGCCATTACGCGGGCGAAGCTGGAATCAAAACCATCGGGTTTGGGCCCTCCCGTGAAAACCTGGCGCACACTATCGACGAGTACATCGAGATCGATCAATTGTTAAAAGCGGTTGAGGGCTACTACGGAATCCTGGGCTCTGTGTTGCGAAAGGCTTGAGAGCATGAGGACTCTTATCGAGCACGGCTGGATAGTCGACGGAACGGGAAACCCCAGATACACGGCGAGCCTGATAGTGGAGGATGAGCTCATCGTGGAGATTGGGGCGGAGGAACATTCCGACGGATTCGATCGAGTTATCGATGCCGATGGGATGGTTGTAGCTCCGGGCTTCATTGACACGCATAGCCATTCCGATCTGGAGTTACTTGTGAATCCATATCTGGAAGCAAAGATTCGCCAGGGAGTAACAACTGAGTTACTTGGACAGGATGGTATCTCGATGGCGCCGCTGCCCCGGCGATTTATATCGCCATGGCGCAAGAACCTTGCTGGACTTGATGGAGAGAGCGACGAACTGGGATGGGACTACGAGACCACCGAAGGCTATCTGGAGGCTCTTGAGAAACGAGGCGTCG